>MDTE01099746.1_pt1 | contig 113982 bp, 101 predicted proteins | sample 811231 | NCBI WGS metagenome assembly MDTE01 (sample SAMN05326651, study PRJNA326480) | marine metagenome | isolation source: seawater | place: Indian Ocean: Red Sea | collected 2010 | reverse complement strand
TGGCATGTGGAGATGAAATGAACTCAGATACTATGTACGATCGAGTAGGTGGGCAACGTTTTTTCATAGAATTAGTTAACAAATTCTATGATTTTGTGGAGTCAGATACATTATTAAGGCCTATGTATCCTACAGATCTAAATCCTGGTAAATCATACTTAGCTGGATTCCTATCTCAATACTGGGGAGGCCCAACTAATTACTCCGACGAGCGCGGTCACCCACGACTAAGAATGCGCCACGCAAAATTTTCTATAGGACACCAAGAGAGGGATGCTTGGATTCAACATATGAAAGCTGCCCTAAATTCAATGAATATCTCTGATGAAGATATGAATACCATGGAAATTTACTTTGAAAATACTGCAACTATGATGCTAAATCGGTGAGATATTAGATCCTCCGACACTCTACGAGCTATAGGCAAGTATACGAAAAGAATCTCTATACATTAAAGATAAAATCCTAAATAAGCGGTATTATTGGGGGTAGTAAATGAACGACTTATGGAGTTACAGGGGTCGAACATATCTCAGAAACATAACCACCAGTTAAATTTGAAGTGCCGACCCGCCATCTACCACAATGACTTGTCCACGTATCATTGATGCGTCGGGGGTACATAGAAACACTACTACTTTGGCTACGTCAGTAGCTTCAACAACTTGCCCAGTTGGAGTTTTAGAATTTTTTAACATTTCATCTTTGTTTGGAAAAGAGTCTAATGCTTCGGTTTGTACATAGCCTCCAGAAACTGCATTAACCACAATGTTTTTTGGAGCGAATTCAATAGCTAGATACCTAGTTGCCGCCTCTAAAGCTGCTTTAGATGTACCAACAGAAAAGTAAAATGGTAAAACTCTTTGAGAGCCTTGGCTTGTTATATTGATTATATGTCCGCCGTTCTTCATTGTTTTTGAGGCGTTGATAGCGCACAACCATGCAGCGCGTGCATTAATGTTCATAGCCCAATCCCAATGTTTAGTTTCAAGTTCATTTAAATTACGTTGAATTCCTGATGCTGCATTGTTAATTAGAATATCTGGATTTCCAAGCTCCTGTCGAATCTTTTCGAACATAGATTCAATTGCTTCAGGATCAGCTAAGTGCGCACGAACACTGACACAACGTACCCCGAGGTTTTCTATTTCCATTTTCGTTTTTTTAGCATTAGAGTGTCGTCTATGGTAATTAAATGCTATATCAGCACCCCTTGATGCAAATTCTAGAGCTATAGCACGACCTATTCCCCTGCTTCCGCCAGTTATCAAGGCAACCTTGCCTTTGAAATCTTGTTTAATGTTATTATTCATATCAATAAAATGGATCTTATTTTGTTGGTAACCGATTCAAATTGCCATACCTCCATCAACGCTGACGATTTGTCCTGTCATATAATCAGATTTATCACTAGCGATGAATGCAACAAGATGAGCGATATCATCAGCCTCTCCAAAATGTCCTTGCGGAATCCAGGTCATGATAGTGTCTTTAGTTTTTTGAGGAAGTGTGTCCACTGTATCAGTGCTAATGTACCCAGGTGTCACGGTGTTTACAGTTACTCCTCGCTTAGCAACTTCTTTTGCCAATGATTTCGTAAATCCAATAATTGCAGCTTTTGATGCAGAATAGTTTGACTGGCCTATGTTTCCTCTAATACCAACGACAGATCCAATATTAATAATGCGACCCCATCTTTGCTTAATCATGTTTCTTATTACAGCTCTGGTACAGTAGAAAGTACCATTAAGATTGGTTGCAATTACTCTATCCCAGGCTTCAACACTCATTCTAATTAATAAATTATCGTCTATAATACCTGCATTATTTATTAGGATGTCTATTCCACCCCAAGTTTCATCAACTTGATTAATCATTTTTTCAACCTGGTCAAGTTGGCTTACATCTGCTTTGATCGCGAATGAATCGACGCCCATTTTTTGTAGAGTTTTGACTAGATTTTCAGCTTGAGAACTGGAAGTATTATAGTTTACAGCTACATTAATTCCCATTTCGGCAAGACGAATAGAAATTGCCTTTCCGATTCCCTTAGAAGCTCCGGTAACTAGAGCGTTTTTATTATTTCCATTGAGTTGATTCAATTTATTCCTCTTGGTTATTTGTTTGGGTATCTATGTCTTCGTTCATTTGATTTCTAACGGATGATAGCTCTTGGTTCAGATTGTCTATCAGACTTATTTCAACGGTGTTTTTAGCAGTTTCGATTGCTTTTGTGATTGAAACTGCTTTTGATCGTCCATGTCCTACAATACTCACACCATTTACTCCTAATAGAGGTGCACCCCCAAATGCTTCTAGTGCGTTGGTAAGATTGTAAATTTCCGATTGAATTTTTTCAGACTCATTTGATGAAACTAGTGTCTCTAATCTTTCTCCGACCCTATCTGCCAAAGCAGATCCTAAGCCTTCGGTGAGTTTAAGGATAATATTTCCTACAAATCCATCACATATTACAACTTCTGCGATCCCTTTAGTGAGTTGGTCTGCCTCAATATTTCCCACAAAGTTTATCTGGCTATTTTGGAACAATTTGGTTGTTTCACGAATCTGTCTATTTCCCTTGCCTGTTTCAGCCCCTACACTTAATAATGCGACCCTTGGATTGTCTATTCCCCAGAATCTGTGGGCAAAAACCCTTCCGATAACTGCAAAGCTCAACATTTGACCAGGACGACAGTCCACATTTGATCCCATATCAATAATTGCGGTGTTTGGAGCGAATCCAATTATTGGACCGCCCAAAGCAGGTCGCTCTATTCCTTCAATTGTACCAAACATAACAACCGCAGACGCCATAGCTGCACCAGTTGACCCCATACTCACACATGCATCAGCCATTCCTTGTTTCACTAGACCCGTAGCAATAAGGATTGATGAATTAGGTTTGTTTCTTAATGCCAATGCAGGTTGTTCATTTTCTTCAATCACTGAGTCTGAGGGGACTATTTTAATTTGTAAGTCTTTAACATCATGTTTTTCGATTTCGTGCTTTAACAAATCGGGATCTCCTACCAGGAAGATTCGCATTTCTTGGTTTTTGGCAGCCTGAATCGCTCCAGGTACAATTTCTGACGGGCCGAAGTCACCTCCCATTGCATCAACTGCTATACATACAGGTGAATTTGTATCATTATTCAAGCTTTGCACCTCTTTCAATTGGATATATTATTTTTGCTTGTCCAGTGATTGCATCTTGTCCATTATTCTTTTTTACGCCTACATTGCAGTCTATTTCTACAAACTCATTTTGACAAACTATGTTTTCAATTTGCCCAAAAGTAGATATCGAGTCACCTTGCAATACTGGATTTCGAAATCTTAATGACAATTGCCCTGAATTGGCCCATGAAATTCCGAATGTTTCTGAAAGCATATGTGAAATTGATGCAGCAATCATTAGTCCATGAGCAATTGTAGAGTTAAAAGGTGAATTTTTAGCGAATTGCTGATCAATGTGTATTGGATTGAAATCTCCAGAGGCTTCAGCATATTGATCAATTACTTCTTGAGAAATTGATCTCATTATTGTTGGCAGGGAATCTCCTATATTGAAAGAATTATAGGTCATAAGAGCTTACTCATTTTGATTAACTTCAGGGATTGTAATTGTAGATTTTCCGATCAGGACTTTGTCCTTTATTTCATCAGTTACGCATGTTTCGATTTGAATGAATCTTAACTCTTTTCTAATGCTATTTCTGGTTATTGTAGCTTCGCACGTGATTTTATTTCCAACATTCAGACTTTTATAGAATGTAATTTCTTGACTAAGGTGGAGTGTACCTCCCGGTATTTCAAGCGCCTTGATTGCACCTCTGAAACTAAGTGCTGCGGCTGCCATTGGTGGGACTAATGTTTCCCCCTCAGCGCAGATTGATAAGAGAGATTGGTCATCTACAGCATTTCTGAAATTTGCTACAGTTTCTCTATCTAAATGAATTGATTCAGAAGAGATTATTTCACCTGTTTTAAGTGCCGAGTAATCCATTGTAATTTGTGAAACTTTCTGTAATAGAAATGCTAATTATAGTTATCTGTGTTTTTTAAATCAAACAAAGTGAATATGGGATAAACGAAAATAAATTTGGCATTTTCATGAATCACTGACGGCGCCTTTGGATGAGCGTTGCATTTCAGCTTCTTCTAGTAATCTTTCTAAAAGGACATATGAATAATCTTGAGCATAGTTTAATTCAGCTATTGCAATTACTCTAAAAAGTACTCCAGTAGAAATCCTAACGGGTATTTCTTCACTAAGCGCCGGTAGTGAAGTTCCAAGTGCTTGAGTGATAAAGCCTCCAGCAATCATACCAAATTTAGTTAGAGGACAAGAGATTAGCAAGTTATTGTCCATTGCAAGTTTCAGTCCCTCTGAGTCTTGGTAAAGTTTCAATCTCAGATGAGCTTTTGGAGTTTCAATGAGATCTTCTGCAAACTTTGTAATTTTGGTATGACCAGCCATAAATTTTCCTAAATTAATTGATAAACTAATGATAGCATTTTAGTTATGGGGAATGCTTGGTTTTTGCAGGATGTTTTTTAAGCTTTTGTTGGTAATTTTGGAGGATTTGATGGAGATTTATGATGCATTAGGAGTTAGAAAAGTATTAAATGCTGATGGAAATCGTACTTTATTGGGAGGGAGTAAAATTTCTTCTGCAGTTAAGAAATTGATGGATGAGGCTGATGAGTATGTCGATATGGGTGAATTATCTAATATTTTGGGAGAACGAATTGCGGAAATCTTAAGTGTTCCTGCCGTTTTAGTTACTTCTGGATGCTCAGCTGCGCTTGCCACTGCTGCCGCTGCGTGTATTACCAAAGACAATATTGAGTTAATAGAAAGAATTCCAGATACTAACGGACTGCCAAATGAAATTTTAATTCAACGTAATTTGCGTACTAGATATGATCGGAATATTTCAATTTCCGGTGCAAAATTAATTGAAATTGGAGATGAATCTGGTTGCACACCTGATCAATTGGAGAGGTCTATTGGAGAAAGAACGGTCGCAGTACATTATCTCGCCCCTGGCAATAAAGAAGGCATTTTACCTATAGAAGAAGTTGTGAGAATTTCTCACAGAAAAGATATTCCTGTGATAGTTGATGCTGCCGGTGAAGTATATCCTACTTCATTGTTAAGTAAGTATGTAAATATGGGTTGTGATTTAGTAGCATATGGAGCCAAATATTTTGGGGCTGTTAATTCCAGCGGGATCCTTACGGGTAGGAAAGATTTGGTTTTTGCAGCTCGTCAAAATAGTTTTATAGGCTTTGAATCGGATGGGATTTCATCTTTTGGCAGACCTATGAAAATTGATCGACAAGAAATGATTTCGGTTTATGTGGCATTGAATGAATGGTTAAGTACAAATCACGAAAAACGAATTGATTCTTATCGTATTCGAGCTGACAGCATTGCTAATGAAATTGGCAAATTAAGAGGAGTAAATTATTCTTACTCCCAAGAAAAAGGGTATATTGAAGGACTGTCTATGGAGTTTGATCCAACAATAGTTAAAATTAGTCCTGAGCAAATTTCTGATCAACTTAAATCTGGAAATCCAAGTATTTGGATTAGGATGGGTGGTCCTGATAATAAACAAGTGAATGAGTATTCAATTGCAGTTAGAGTTTCAACTCTTTCTGAAGGTGATGAGATATTAATTGCTCAGAAAATCAAACAAATTTTGTTAGAGAATCTGTAATTTTTCTAATTAGAGATCAGGGATATTTGAAATTTTGATTTTGGTAGAAATTCCAATGGAGTTTGTGCCTAGTAATATAGAATTTGGAGTCGCATAAGATTTTTTTATATATCCCATTCCTATCCCTCCGGATTTAAAAGTAAGGGAGGAAGTGATATTGCCAATATCGATTCCATCACATGAAAGAGAAGAGCCAGTTTCCATTTGAATTTCTTCGTCCCATTTTAGTCCTACTAATAACTTTTGCACCTTGTTATAAGCATCCAATCTAGCAATTACTTCTTGTCCAATATAGCACCCTTTTGAGAAACTAATATAGTTTTTCAATCCTGCCTCTAATGGATTGTTGTGCTCTCCAAAGTCCTTGTTCATTAGGGGAACAAATCTTTCTAGCCTTATTAATTCCAATAGACTATTGTCGGGCAATTTCGTGGCAGATTGTTGTAAATCCGAATTGTGGTCGTTGGGAATAAGGAAATTTGTGCAAGGGAGGCCGAAAATACTAGAATTAAATACAGTAAATTTTTCCTTGTCCGTTAAAAATTCTTTTGATGCAATTTCACATTTTGGTCCAATAATGGAAATAAATTTTGTTTCAGCAGAAATCTCATTTATTTCCACGTCTTCAGAAAACGTGTAAAAATCGATCCATTCTGCAACGTTGGTTTGATTGTCTGGCGATGTAATTAGTAAAAGCTTTTTTTCGTCTTGTCTAAAAATGTACAATAGATCTTTAATTCTGCCCTTATTGGATGTTAGTACGGTAAAACAACCGCTGTTAATCGCAAGATGTTGAAGTTGGTTGGTTGTGAGGCGATTTATTAAATCTAATGCATCTGTACCATTAAGGGTAATTCTTCCATATTCTGAAATATCAAGGATGGCAGATTTTTTAGTTATATCGTTGTAAATCTGATTAATTTTTGGAGGGGTTTTCAACATTTTTGATTATTTTCCAAAAGGAATTGATTTTATGAAACTGATGTTTCATGATCAGACACTAAAGCTTGTACCACATCCACACGCCGTTTTTGCATTAGGATTATTAAAGACGAACCCTTTACCATTGAGCCCTCCCGAATAATCTAGTGTAGTTCCAGCCAAGAAAATATATGATTTTTTATCAACAAATAATTTCATGCCATTTTCTTCAATAACTTTGTCGTTTTCTCCAGCTTCATATACTAGATCAAGAGTATAAGTTAAACCTGAACACCCTCCTCCTTTGACCCCTACTCTCAGATTTGCTCCAGGCTTTCCAGCATCTGATGCGAAATCTCGAATATGAGCTACAGCATTTTCACTCAAAGTAATAGTTAGAGGGTCAGGTGTTTGTCTAGCTTTAGTAGTCATTTCACTCACTCCAAGATTTTCTTTACTCTAATTGTAGGTAAACTATTCCATATGTCAATTTTTAAAACATCTTACAATCTTGTATTTTTTGCGTTGGTAATGTTTGAAATGGTATCATTATTGAGCTATATGTTCATTTAAAAGTGATTAATATTTGTTAGGAGTTTGAATGCCCAAAAGGTTCAGTAGAAACACCCTTAGCTATGTCTTGATTGCTCTTGGAGCAATCTCGGTGTTGTTTATGCTTTTTAATAATAACAATCAATCTACATCAATTACGATGACCGATGTTATTTTAATGGCTCAGCGTGGGGATATCAAAAGCGTCGAAGTCAAAGGAAACGACTTAAATGTTACAGATATTAATGGCTCTTCTTTTACAACTAAAAAGGAGCCTGGATCTAGTATCATTGAGACTTTTAATGAAGCAGGAGTCCCTGTTGGGGATACAGGAATCCCTGTTGAAGTAAAGGGTCCTAGTGGTTTTGGTTCAGTGATAGGATTATTGCTTCCGTTTTTACCTATAATATTTTTTGGTGGTGTTTTACTTTTTATGATGAGACAGGCTCAAGGCAATGCTAATAACACTTTTAATTTTGGTAAGAGTCGTGCCAGGATGTTCGATCCTGATAGTCCATCGGTGAGTTTTTTAGATGTTGCTGGAGTTGAAGAAGCGAAGACAGAGTTAGAGGAAGTTGTTGATTTTCTCAAATCTCCTGAAAGATTTCAGGCTTTGGGAGCAAAAATTCCTAGAGGGGTATTATTGGTTGGACCTCCAGGAACAGGCAAAACTTTGCTTGCAAGAGCCGTTGCAGGAGAGGCTAATGTTCCATTTTTCAATATGAGCGGTAGTGAATTTGTAGAGATGTTTGTAGGAGTAGGTGCTTCAAGAGTACGCGATCTTTTCGAACAAGCAAAACAAAATTCTCCCTGCATTATATTTGTCGATGAAATTGATGCAGTTGGAAGACATAGAGGTGCAGGGTTAGGTGGAGGCCATGATGAAAGGGAGCAAACGTTAAACCAGATTTTGGTTGAAATGGATGGGTTTGAAACCGGGACAAATGTGATTGTAGTTGCTGCTACCAATCGTCCTGACATTTTGGATCCTGCGTTGTTGCGTCCTGGAAGATTTGATCGCCGTGTTGTTTTGGATAACCCTGACCTTAAAGGACGGGAACAGATTTTAAATGTTCATATTAAAGGTAAGCCAGTTGATGAAAAATTAGATTTGCATAATATTGCTCAACAAACCGTAGGTTTTAGTGGAGCAGATATAGCGAATCTTGTTAATGAGGCTGCAATTTTGGCTGCAAGAGGCAATAAAAAGATTATTCAGTCTGATGAATTCGCTGAGGGAATTGATCGAGTGATTGCAGGTCCGGAGAGAAAGAGCCGTGTTATCACACAAAGAGAGAAAGAGCTTACTGCTTACCATGAAGCGGGTCATGCATTGGTTGCCGAATTGCTTCCGGATGCTGATAAGCCCTACAAGGTTACTATAGTGGCAAGAGGACAAACAGGTGGCCATACTAGATATATGCCTCAAGAAGACCGTCATTTATGGACCAAGAGGCAATTTGAAGATATGATGGCTGCTGCATTGGGGGGTCGGGTTGCAGAAGAGTTAGTTTTTGATGAAATGACTACTGGTGCTAGTAGTGATTTTCAGCAAGCAACTAATATTGCTAGGGCAATGGTAACTCAATATGGGATGAGTCAAAAATTAGGTCCCAGAACATTTGGGAAACGGGAAGAATTAGTGTTTTTAGGACGCGAAATTTCTGAACAACGTGACTATAGTGAGGATGTTGCAGAATCCATTGACGAAGAAGTTTATTCCTTAATCGATGAATCTTATAAAAAGGCAACTGAACTACTTAAATCAAATATGTCAAAGCTCACACAACTATCAAAATATTTGATCACCTACGAGACTATAGAAGGTGAGGAGTTACGAAAATTATTTTCAACAGAACCTGAGATCTCGCCTGATTCATAAGATTGTTCTTTTGCAGTAAATTTATTTTTAAGGTTTTCGGAATCCTAGTTCGTTCAATACTTTTTCAAGAGATTCCAGAGTCTCTTCAATTTCGATTGTTGGGGTATTTCCTAGATGGCCTATTCGGAAGATTTTCCCGGCAAGAGATCCTTGTCCTCCTGCTAAGACAACGTTATGTTCATTGAGCATCTTCGAATTTAATTTGTTCCAAGAAATGTCTTTAGGTAAATTAATTGCTGTGACAGTATCAGAAGCTACAGATTCATCTGGGAATAAAGACAATCCAATATTTTTAATTCCGTCACGAGTTAATTTAGCAATATTTGAATGATGCTCAAAGATTGAACCCATTCCGGTATCAATCATTTTCTCTAAGGCTAAATCCATTGCAAACATTACTGATATGGCAGGAGTAAAAGGTGGTTGGCCTATTTTATAATAGCTTTGGTACATTGAAACATCGAAATAATATCGAGGCATTGTTGAATTTTTGTGAGCGTCCCACGCGTCGCTGCTAAAATGAAAGAATGCTAACCCTGGTGGAACCCCCCATCCCTTTTGAGAAGCAGTCGCTACTACATCACAATTCCATTCATCCGTTCGAACTGGAATCGATGAAACACTACTAACACCGTCTACCAATAATAACGACCCGAATTCACCCTTAACTATTTCACTAATTTTTTCTATATTGTTTACGATTCCAGTTGAAGTTTCGTTATGGGTGACTGTTACAGCTTTTGTATCGGGGTTTTCTTTAAGACTTTTTCTGAGATTGTCTAAGTCTACGGCTTTTCCGTAAGGGGATTTTAGTTCGATGACATCAGCTCCATATATAGAGGCGATGGTCCCGAATCGTTCACCAAAGGATCCGCATGATGCATTAATCACTTTATCTTTAGGAGATAGAGTGTTTACAATTGCTGCTTCCATTCCACCAGTACCGGATGCGGTTAAAATGAAAACTTCTGAATTGGTTTCGAAAACCTTTTTCAGCCTATCAGTGACACTGTACAAAATTTCTTTGTATTCGGGGCCACGGTGATTAATCATTTGAGATGACATACTTGTTAAGATGTCATCGTCCACGGGGATTGGACCTGGTATTCTAAGGTTCAACTCATTCTCCAAATTTAAATTGTTATTATAAATTGTAGCATAGCGCTAGTTCTGTTGAAATAAATTATTCGAATCGAACAAATAAATCTCCAAGATACAAAACATCTTTTGGATTTATATTTAGTTCGACTATAGATAAGTCTGAAATGATAGTTGATTTCAAGACTCGAGTATGAGTTCCAACTCCTGTAATCATTTCTAAGTTAGGGCTCCTCGCTATAGATACAGAAAAATCTTTTATATGCATTTGTGCCGATTCAATATTGTCGGCTAGTTTTGAGTCGACTAAAACGGTACTTAAATCAGGAGGATTTTTTTGGTTATAACGATTTAGTTTTAAGTCAGGTAAGCGTCTCATAATTAGCTGATGCGTAAAAATTTCCTTCGTCCAACGCGAAGTATCATGCCTTGAATCAAGCCTGAAGAATTAACAGGGCCATCAACAATGTTATCAGTGGAAGAAATGGAATCATTAGAGCCTTTGGAGATTGAAATTTTCTTGACAGCGTTTTGCTTGAGTAGCCTTTTAGCTTCACTTACACTTGATACCATTTGTGCCTCAACTAATAGCCTGCTGACATAGGAATTTTCTTGTAAATTCTGAAGGTTGTATTCAGGAATATTAAGAGGAATTTCTCCTGACTGGACGGTTTTTTCGAAATTTTGTCTTGCAGATTTTGAAGCTTCGAGGCCATGGAAATCCCTTACTATTTTATCGGCAAGATTCTTCTTGATATCAATAGGATTGGAAGATTCTTCTTTTAGAGCCATTTTAATTTCATATATTTCCTTCATAGGTGTATCGGTTAGACATTCCAACCATAGTGGAATCAAATTATCGGGAATTGACATAGTCTTCCCAAAAATATTTTCTGGATGTTCAGTTATTCCGATGTAGTTATTTAGACTTTTACTCATTTTTCTAACACCATCTGTGCCTGGAATTAAAGGCATAGTAAGAATGTGTTGAGCATTATGTCCTAGCATATTTTGTAGATCCCTACCTACTAGCAAGTTGAATTTTTGGTCGGTACCGCCTAGCTCAACATCACTTTGGATGGCTACAGAGTCATATGCTTGTAAGATTGGATATAGTAATTCTGTTAAAGAAATAGGAAGTTGTGATTTAAAACGATTAGAGAAATCTTCGCGGGCTAAGAATTGCGCTACTGTAAAACGACTAGTTAAATTAATGATATCCTTCAGTCGGAAGTCTGAAAACCATTCACTTTGCCACCTCACTTCTGTTTTTTCCTTATCAACAATTTTAAAAAATTGATCCATATATGTTTTAGCATTTTCATGTACTTGTTCTTCAGAAATCATTGGTCTAATTTCGGATCGTCCCGATGGGTCACCAATTTGAGCAGTCCAGTCTCCTACAATTAGTACAACCATATGACCGAGATCTTGGAATTCTCGGAGCTTTCTGAGTCCAACTGCATGTCCTAAATGTATGTCAGGCGCGCTTGGATCAAATCCCATTTTTATTCTTAAGGATTCTCCGTTTTGTATACGTTGCTTTAGTTCAGATTCAATTACTACCTCAACAACAGACCGTGTTAATAGATTTTCGCAAATATTTCCTGTTGTGTTCACTGCAAATCCTTTTAGCAAGTGTTATAGATGACATAGCAACAAATTGGATCAATATAAATAATTATACTGCTAGTATGTTTCTAATTGTATCAATATCAATTTGCATTTGTTCGATCAAAGAATTTTTTGAATCGAATTGTTTTTGATCTCGGATCTTTTGAAAGAACTCAATATTCATTTTTCTATTGTAGATTTCTTCATTAAAATCTAATAAATATGTTTCGATTACTAGGTCATTAAATTCTTTGAAAGTTGGCCTATTTCCAATACTTGTGGCTCCCATCCATATTTTTTTGGTAGATATTTCATTAATAGAAACCCAAGTTGCATATATTCCATCTGGAGGGATCGCCAAATCGGAATCTATTGAAATATTGGCTGTAGGAAACCCTAATTCGCTGCCCATTTGATTACCTTTGTGCACTGTTCCAGATAATTTGAATTTTCTTCCTAAGACTTTATTCAATGACGAGATATTCCCTATTGATAATTCTTTTCGGGCTTGTGAGCTTCTAACAGGAATTTCTCCTTCAGATAATGAAAATACTGGTACGACTTCTACTGTAAAACCTATTTCACTTCCTAGTATATTGAGCTTTTCAATTGTGCCTTCTCTATTCCTTCCAAGAGCGAAATCCGGTCCACATACTATTTGTGAAAGGTTTATTTTTTCCTTCAGGATTGAGAGAAATTCTTTTGCTGGAAGTTTTGCAAGGTCATGATCAAATGTAATCGGAATAACAGTATCAACTTTTGTAGATGATAGATTTTCCAGTCTTTCAGATAAAGGCATCAAAAATTTTGGTTGAAATTTATGATTGAGTACAGACATAGGATGATTTTTAAAAGTAATGATAATCGAACTTTTTGATTGGTCAAATGCTGCTTGGCGTAATTTTCCAAAAAGGGATTGATGTCCCAGATGCACGCCATCGAAAACGCCTATAGAGACAATAGAATTATCTATATTTGATGGTAGTTCCGAGAATAATTTCATTGAATTTAATTTTTAGGTTTTATCTGTTATATCTTCAGCTTGTGTTTTTAAATTTTTAGCTTCATGGAGATAAATATTTTCGACATTGGTGGAATTTTTTGAAGAATTTACAAGAATCAATGCTCGAATGCATCTTGGTTGTGATCCCGGAACATCCATATGGGGTCCATCCATTAATGCAATATTTTCCCAAGATAGCCTTACCCTTGCGGCGGTAGCAGGAAAAGCGGCATTGAGATCAGTGGTTGCTGTAAGGAATACTGCTGCAATTTCATTCAGATTGATTTCGTTTGCATCCACAATTGATTTAAGTAATTCCTCAGTTGCATCTAGAATTGCAGCACTAGTGTTTTCTGTAGCTGTAGTTGCACCCCGGATGCCTAAGATGTAATTGGTTGGAGTGTTTGACATTTTATTTAATACCTTTAATAAATTTTGACACAGTAATTACTGGATCCTTAGTAGGTTCTGAATTTACAGCATCGAGCATTGCACTAGCAATTATCGCACCATCAGCAAATTGAGTCACATCTTGGAAATGCTTTTTTGTTGAAATTCCAAATCCTACCAAAATTGGTAATTCAGTAAATTTTCGAATTTTAGAAACCAATAATTGTAAATTATTAGACATGTTTGTACGAGCTCCAGTGATACCTGTCACGCTGACGCAGTAAATGAATCCTCGAGCATTCTTGCAAGATTGTTCAATTCTGGAGTCTGTACTTGTGGGAGCTAATAATGGAATAAAGTTAATATTTTTTGAATCACAGATTTCTAGATATGGTTGTGCTTCCTCGGCAGGAACATCAGGAATAATTAATCCATCAATTCCAGCTTCTGATGCATTTGAAGCGAATCGTTCAAAACCATAATGTAAAAATGGGTTCAGATAACCCATTAATATAAGTGGAGCATTTGAGTTGGCGTTGCGGATTGCGCTTGCGGCATCTATGCATTTTGATAGGTTGATTCCATTTTGGATAGCCTTAAAGCTAGTTTTTTGAATTGTAGGACCATCTGCAAGAGGATCGCTAAAGGGCACACCAAGTTCTAACATATCACCGCCATGCTTCAATATAGCAATGCCCATATCAATTGATTTTTGTTTGTCAGGATATCCAATTGTGATGAAAGGTGATAAAACAGGACGGCCTTCAGCAACTGATTTTGATAGTAGTATATCTATTCTGTTTTTGTTTAAAGTATTCATCTTCCCTCTAGATAAGAAATCCTATCACAATTACAAACATATTCCATAAGGAATGTGCGAAGACACATGGCCAAACAGATTGAGATTTTTTAAACAACCAAGCTAAACAAATACCTATAAGAAACACTGGGATTAATGTGCTAGGTTCTAAATGCATTAATGAAAATAAGATACTTGAAATTATTGAAGCTACGAAGTACCTGTATTTCATTGAAATTATTGGGATTAAAAAATTTCTGAAAAGCAGTTCTTCATTGAAAGGTGCCCATATGACTACTATCAGGATATTAAAAAACAAACTTTTGCCGCTGCCTAAAAAAAAGATTTGTTCATTCGGTGGAGGAGGCATTAGCCATGGAATTTGTAATATTTGGACTAGTATTCCATATAAAATTGAAGAACTCATCATTAGCAAAATACAAAATAAAATTATCTTCCAATATTGATGCCAATCTCGAAGTGGAAAATTTAGCTTTAGTTTGATTCGATTATTGTTTCGTTTATAAAACCAAATTAATACTCCAGGGATAATCAGATATGTTACGAATGCGAAAAAGGGATTTATTGAAGATGATTCATTCTCTAAATTTGATATTAATCCTATGAAAATTGAGATTGTTGCAAATCCGATTATTATGCCGGCGAATGAAATGAAAGCATCATAGAAAAGGTTTTTTCTTGATGGAATGCTGGTTTCTGAAGTTTGTTTCAAGGGAAGTTTTAGCTTAGATTATGATTTGTAATTATTAGCTTTTTGCCCATTCAACATCGCCGCAAAGACTAGTATCATGCGATTTAGATTTAAATATCTTAAATTCGGCAAGACTTTTGCTCAATGTGCTTCCTTCTCCATGGCCAGGATGGAATTGAATAGAGTCGTCTAGCGTAAATAATTTTTCTGTAATAGATTGAACGATCTGACGAAAATTTTCTGGAGTTTGTGTTTTCCCTGGACCTCCAGGAAAGAGAGTGTCACCTGTAAAAAGCTGCTTATTTACTAAAAAACATGTTGACCCTGGCGTGTGCCCAGGCGTGTGAATCGCTTTGATTTTTAAATTTCCTATCGAGAAAATTTGACCATCAATAATTTTATAATCAGGCTCAGTCGGCAGTGCATTAGCGTCATGTTCGCCAATACCTGAATCAGTTTTTAGCGCGTTCAATACTTCAGAGTAACCATAAATATGGTCCATGTGATTGTGCGTGATTAAAATTGTTTTTGGAGTGGTTTCCAAACCGGCTGTTATTAGTTTCTCGGGATCCATTGGGGTGTCAATAATAATACTTTCATTTGTTTCTTTGCATATCAGAATATAAGCATTATTGTCATAAGGTCCGCATTTGATTCTATCAATAATTATTTGTTCATCTGAGTAATACATTTTAGATCCTTAAACTTTTAAAGTTAACAATGATTCTATGTTTCAAATTCTATATTTTCGATGATTTTTTCCATATTTGGCTCAAAGAAGGTATCATCTCCTGGCTCAGTATCATCATTGGACCAATCTTTCATATATGTGGCATCAATTTCCTTTAATTCTCTTTCGGCTATTGCGCTGGACAGGTTGCGTCTTGACTCAGAAAAATTGTTGGATGATTTATCAATGCTTGGGAAAGATATGATGCTTTTTTGTGAAGGAGATTTGAAAGTCTCTCGTAAGATAATGTTGATCCAATTGTCACCGTAACTAATAATAGAAGCAGTGTATTTGTTACCGCCATTGATCAATCGTATTATTCTAGCACCAAGCTTTGTGTCAATTTCTCCTATTTTGTTTCCAGAATCGTCACAAGCTATTAATATATTTCGATTTTGTTGCAATTGCACGTCTTCTCCAGGCGCTAGTTGCAATAATATTGTGGGTTTTGCTACTTTTTTTAGAGAAACCACGCAACTTTTTCCGCTACCTTCAATAAATGTATTTGAATTGGAATGTCTCTGAGATTGAATATTCGGAATTTTTGAATTAATGAATTTTAATCTTTCTAAATTTTTGACAGCAATATGATTTCCAGGAGATAAATTTAAAACGTTTTGAAATGTAACTTTTGCATTTTTAATATCTCCAAGTTCACTGAAAGATTTACCCAGTCTGTTTAGAGCATCTAGATCATTGGGGAAAATTGAAAGGATATCTTGGTTGGCATTTATTGCATCTTTCCATTGGCCCTGCATAGCGAAATTAATTGCAAGCTTTGTTTTTTTTTGGCGGATTTTTTCAAGATCCTTTTTTTGAGCTATTGCCAAGACTCACCTCCAAAGATTGTGTAAAGGAATTAACCTCGTGGCGAATTGTAGTTCATTGGGTATAGTTAAATGCAATAGGTTTATACGGTTGGTTTTTTAATTTTGTTTAATATTCTTAGTGTTGAAAGTCTCCAAAGAGCCTCAAAAATTATATCGATTGACATTTTTGAGTCTCCACGTAGGCGATCAAAAAATGTAATTGGGTATTCTTTTATCCTAAAATTTTTGCGTTCCATTGTGAAAGCGACTTCGGCTTGAAAACCAAATCCATTAGATTGGATTGTAGAAAAATCGATTTGTTTTAGGCTCTCTGACCTGTAAGCTTTGAATCCTGATGTGGCATCATGTGTTTTGATTCCTGCGGCCAATCTAATTCCGAAATTGGCTATACTACTTAGCATTTTGCGTTTAAAATCCCAATTTTTGTCGAGTCCTCCTCCCTCTATATATCTTGATCCGACTACACAATCATTATTTGTCAGGTGATTGATTAACTCTTTTACATATTCAGGTTTGTGCGAAAGGTCAGCATCCATTTGAACGACAATTTCAGCACCTTGATTTAGCGCGCTTGTAAATCCTTCTATGTATGCACTTCCGAGACCTGATTTCCTGGTTCGGTGGATTAATTGGATTTTATTGGTTTCAAATTTTTTCGACACTCTTTTAATTATTTCACTTGTTCCATCAGGGGAATTGTCATCAACGAAGATAATTCGCAAATTTGTTAAATCTAAATTTATTAATCTGTCTGTAAGTTCTGAAATATTTTCTGCTTCGTTGAAAGTAGGGATTACAACAAAAATGGAATTTTTAGAGTTGTATTTGTTTTCCTGATTTTCGGACCGATATACTAAATGATATTTTCCGTTGAAGCTTTTCCATTTGATTTTTATTGAATCTCTAATCATTAAAAACGGGTCTCTGAATGGACGTACCTTGCTATTGAGATTGTGATGCCATTCTATCGGAAGTTCCTGGATTTTGATTTGATTTTGTTTTGAAGCGATATGCATTAATTCCACATCGAATCCAAATCCTACAATTTCTAATTGTTTGAAAAGAAAATTTGCAATTGGAGCACTAAAAGATTTGAAACCGCATTGAGTATCTTGGAATTTGTTAATTCCAAGTAGCCGTAGCCAAAAATTAAATATTCTTCCTCTGACATGTCTAAAATGAGGCTCTTCGAAGCGCTTAGAACCTTCAATTTCTCTTGATCCGATCGTAATGTCAAAACCATCTTGGTACGATTGGATAAAGTTATCAATGAAATTGACTGGCATGGAAAGATCTGCATCACACATTAGCCTTAGTTCTCCTTTAGCAGCAAGCATTCCAGTTCTCACAGCAGCGCCTTTTCCAAGATGAGAATTTTTAATTAGGTTGAAGCTTCTGTTTTCCAAAATCGAAGCTTCTACTATTTCAGTGGTATTGTCATTACTACCATCGTCAACAATGATGATTTCCCATGAAAAAATCTGTGAATCAAGAAAAGTTTTAATGGTTTTAAGAGTTTTATGTATTTCAGCAGATTCGTTAAATGTGGGGATAATAATTGATAGAAAAGGATCGGATACTATATGGTTTCTTTTGTTAGCCATTAAAAAATTTGTTAGCCGACGTCAAATGCTGAATGCACTGCTCTAACTGCTTGGTCCAGTTGGGTTTCTTTTACCAGGCAGGTGATACGTATTTCTGATGTTGTGATCATTTCTATGTTTACAGATGCATTTGCTAATGCTGCGAACATTTTCGAAGCATAACCCGGGACGTTCAGCATCCCAGTGCCAATAATACTCACCTTTCCGAATCCATCTTCGGATGAAACGCCATTAATTTGAAGTTTGCTAGAAGAATCTTGCGTGATAGAAAGAGCTTCTTTTAATTGATCGCTCTTAACAGTAAACGTAATATCAGTATTGCCAGAATTACTACTGTTTTGGACTATCACATCAACGCTGATACCAGCTTTTGAAAGAGGTTCAAATATTTCGGCCGCGACTCCAGGTTTGTCTAATGCGCCAAGGATTGTTATTTTTGAAACGTTTTTTTCGGAAGGTACTCCGGTTACCCGGTTCCTCATTTCGCCAACTGTAGGGTTCATAATTTTTACACCTCCATGGATTAATGTTCCAGGATTATTATTAAAACTGCTAGCAACTAAAATTGGGACTTGGAAAGTCATACCTAATTCAATGGACCTTGGCTGCATTTTAGCCCCGGAACTTGCCATTTCTAGCATTTCTTCATATCCAATTTCTTCAATTTTTTTGGCATCATCTACGATTCTAGGGTCAGCAGTATATATTCCTTCAACATCTGTAAATATTTCACAACGTTCTGCGTCAAGTTCAGCCGCAATTGCCACAGCGGAAAGATCAGAAGCGCCTCTTCCAAGTAATCGTACGTCAGTATCATTACCAACTCCTTGGAATCCAGCGACAATGACAACTTTGCCAGCATCGAGTTCTTTTAGTATTCTGCTAGCATTAATTTCTGCAATCATTGCATTTCCATGAAGATTATCAGTAATTATCCCTGCTTGACTTCCATTTAAACTTATAGCTTCGACTCCCATATGAGATAAAGTAATAGCTATTAAGGAACTTGCTACGATTTCCCCAGTTGATAGAAGTACATCTGTTTCTCGTGGATTAGGAGAATCTGTAATGCTCCGTGCTAGTGAGAGTAGTTGGTCAGTAGTATTTCCCATTGCAGATACTACTACAACTATACGATGCCCTTCTTCGAGTCTTTCAATAATACGACGTGAGACATGATTGATTTTTTGGACATCTGAGACTGATGAGCCCCCATATTTTTGTACTATTAAACTCAATATACTACCTGATATTAGAATTAAAACTGATTTTGTTGATCATGAAATATAGGTACCCTGTTTTGAAAGTTCAGAAATTCTTATTTCGCCATCAATTCCAGATTTTGAAGCTGCATCTGCCATTTCATAACCAATAGTGAACTCTTTTTCTTGGGCGAATGCTATTACCGTTGATCCTGCTCCGGATAAAAAATAGGCTAACGCTCCAGAATTTTTTGCGGCATTAAACAAGTTAGACATAGGCAAAAAGATTTTTTGTCTTGCAGGCTGATGGAGTCTATCTTCAGTCGCCGTGGATAATAATTCCAAATCACCCAATGAAAGTGCGTTTACTAATAAAGCTGCGCGTCCTATATTGAAAATAGCATCGTCTCTGGAAATAGTGGACTTTAATACTTTCCGTGACTCGGCGGTGGGCATTTCAATTTCCGGAATAAATAATATTGCTTTCATTGATTCTTTTAGGTGGACTTCTGAAGTCAAAAAAGTGTTTGGGCTTTTGATAACAATTTGAAATCCTCCTAATAATGCCGCTGCTGCATTTTCAGGGTGCCCCTCAATATCAGCAGCGAATGATAGAATTTGATTATTAGTAAATGGATTATTTAGTAATTGGTTGCCTGCAATTAATCCTCCGATAACGGACGCTGCACTACTTCCTAATCCTTTTCCAATTGGTATATTGTTTTCACAATCAAAATGGACACTAGGCGGAGATTGGCCAGTTTCTCGAAAAATTCTATGAAAACTTTTGAATATTAAATTTGACTGGTTTTTGGGAAGGAATTCCTTCCCGTATCCATTAATAGAGACAGTATTATCACCCGAAGACACAGTAATCGTATTCCAAATATCTAGGGCGAGGGCTAAACAATCAAACCCTGGTCCAATATTAGCCGAAGAGGCTGGAACTTTGATTGTCAAATTCTTTTCCATAACTAGAAAATTATAGCATGATGTAATATTAGAGCGTATATTTTTGTTCTACGGTGATATTATGGTATGCGGAACACCATCAGCGGATGAGTTGCCAAAAAACTTTTTAATTAATAATGCTTTGGAAGTTTTGGAATTTGGAGCCGTTCGTGATGCATTGTTGCAGCACGTACAATTTTTCAATGCTAGAGATATTATTTCTAGTATTTCACCGATTTCTGATGAACGCCGTCTGTCTAATCTACACAAAGAAACAGTAGAGGCTGCGAAGTTTCTTTCAGAAGTGGGTGATCTTAATTTTTCGTTTTCGGAAGATTTGCATCCAATTGTTCAACGTGCAGGAATGGGGGGAGTTTTAACTCCTTTAGAATTAATCTCTACCGCTGAATTCATTGAGTTGGTTTCGAGTGCTAAATCAAAGTTATTTAACAATAAATCGTTTGCCCCAACCCTGAATGATAGTTTTTCTATTGTGGCTAATTTAACTTCGGCGAGCAAAGAAATACGTCTTAAAATTACTCCAAATGGAGAGCTATCTGAGGATGCATCTCCGTCAATAAAGTTATTAAGAAATAAGTCAAAATCAGCTTTAAATAGGTTGAATAAGCAGATACAAAGATCTGTAGTGAGGTATAAACATTCTCTTAGTGATTCGGTTGTTTCTGTACGTTCTGATCGGTTGGTTCTTCCAGTTAGGTCAGATCGAAGAAGAGATGTTTCGGGGATCGTTCATGGAGTATCGGATTCAGGATCCACCGTATTTGTAGAACCATTTGAGGTTGTGGAATTTGCAAATTCTTGGAGAGAAAATGTTGAGGAAGAGAAACGTGAAGAGATTCGAATTTTTAGACAAATATCCGAAGTTGTTGGTGAATTAGAGTCTGAATTTATTGAAACTTTAGAAGCTGTTGCATTAATTGATTCTATTTTCGCTCGAGCGAGATATTCTATTCAAATTGGCGGGTCTGCAGTTTTTAGATTTTCTAAAGCATCTTCTAATTCCAGAATTTTTCTTAAGAATGCGAAACATCCTTTACTTGGTGATGATGCAGTTGCCATAGATGTGGATATTGATTCTGCGAATTCAGTATTAGTGATAAGTGGCCCAAATACTGGTGGAAAGACTGTTGCCATGAAAACGGTAGGGCTTTTGGCATTGATGAACCAATCAGGGATTTTACTTCCTGCTGATATTGAGAGTGAATTGCCTATCTTTGATCATGTTTTTGCCGATATTGGAGATGGGCAAAATATTAGCCAGTCGGTTTCTACCTTTAGTTCACATATTAGAAATATTGCCTCAATACTTAAATTTGCAAATAGTAGATCTTTGGTATTGTTGGATGAGTTAGGTTCAAGTACTGATCCTGATGAAGGAGCAGCTTTAGCAAAATCAATTTCATCAAGCCTTGCTGAAAGAGGAGTATTTTGCATAGTAACAACTCACTTTCGATCAGTAGCAGCATTTGCAGATAGTAAAAACGGTATGATCAATGCCGGGGTTGAGTTAGATCAAAACACTATGCTTCCTACGTATAAACTTATACAAAAATCTTGGGGAAGGAGTTTTGGGATTCTTTTAGCTTCCAAACTTGGCATTTCTAAAAAAATGATTGAAAGTGCTAAGAATTTCTTGGATCAATGGTTTACCAAATCAGAGAGATTGTTGGACCAATTGGAAAAAGATAAGGATCATTTTGCGAATTTAAATAATCAGATTAAAAAAGAACTTGATCACCTGAAAGATACTAGGGAGCTACTTCTAAAGGAAATAGATTATTTGTTGGTTTCGCGAAACGAAATGATTGATAACTTTAGAGCTAAATTAATTTTACGTTTCGAAAATATTTTAAAAAGGTTAAGACGAGTTGAGAAATCAATTGGTTCAAAAGAAGTACAAACAAAATTTGAATTAGATGCGATCAAAGAAGAACTTAGCTCTGATCAATGGATTCCTTCAAATAACGATACAGATATGGAAAATCAAGGTTTACATATTGGTGATCAAGTTAGGATCAAATCTATAGAAACTAATGCAATTATCGATAAATTACCGGGTGATTCAAAAGATCAAGTTATTGTTAGCATTGGATCTGTTCAATTATCTATTTCGAAGAATCAAATAGAAAAGATTCCTTCTATTCCATATGACGATTCTACTAGCATGGGACTAATTGATTTTAAGGACGACGCAGCTCAAGAGTTAGATTTACGGGGAGTTTTTGTTGATGATGCAATTATTAGATTACAAAACTTCTTGGATGATTCTATACTTCATGGCATTTCTCGATTGAGGATAATTCATGGACACGGTACAGGTGTTTTGAGAAAATCTATTAGAGAATATTTGGAAAATTATCCTATGGTGAAAACATTTGGCCCCGAAGAATCTGGTTTTGGTGGAAACGGTGCGACTTTTGTCGAAATCAAATAGGTTGAATCTAGCTATTTTGAAAAAACAAAAGATGTTTGAACAAACAAATTTTTTGACATGTGTTTTATTGGGTACAATTATTACTCTAATATTTTGCATAAGTTGTAATTTTAATGAAAGATCAAAGGATGAATTTTTTTTAAATTCAATGGATTTCCAAACGGATTTGGAATCAAATCAAAATATTGAAAGTATAAAACCTGCAATATCAAATACTTTTGCAGAAGTAATAATAGGAAATAAAAATTTCTTTGCTGAAATTGCTGATTCTCCTAAAGAGCGTCAGGAAGGGCTGTCAAATAGAGACTTTTTAGAGCCATTTCACGGCATGCTTTTCGTTTTTCCGGATAATGGAGCCGGAGCATTTTGGATGAAAGGGATGCGATTTCCTTTAGATTTCATATGGATTGGAAATGATTGTAAGGTTGTTGATTTGACTGAAAATGTAGTTGTTGATACTAATCAAGAAGAATTGCGTATATATAATTCTTCCCAGCCCGCGGAGTTCAATTTTGAAGTCAATGCAGGTGAGGTTCAATTGTCAAATATTCAGATTGGCGATATTGTTCAATTTAAGAATATAGATGTAGAAGGAATTAGTTGTGATCAAAGATGATTTTTCTGTGAAGAGGAACTTAATTTTTATGGGAACTCCCTCATTTGTTGTCCCAGTACTACAATCTTTGTCAAATTTTGATTGGAACATTATTGTATATACAGCTCCGGATCGTCCTTCTGGTAGAGGTAAAAAGTTAAAGCAATCTGATGTTAAAATTGCAGCTCTTGATTTAGGATTCCACGTTAAACAACCTGAATCTTTTTTAAAAAACCCTAAATCAGTCAACGAAATTTTAGAGTTTCGCCCTGATTTAATTATAGTAGCTGGTTATGGATTAATTTTACCAAAAGAGATTTTGGATTTTCCTCCATTGGGCTGTATAAATATTCATCCGTCGATTCTTCCAAAATACAGAGGGCCATCACCTGTTTCTACAGCAATATTAAACGGGGATTCTCATACTGGTGTAACTCTAATGATGATGAATGAAGGTTTGGATTCTGGCCCCATTATTGATCAAAAAATTGTCTCAATAGATGAAAGTGATCGAAATGACACGCTTACTGAAAAATTATTTTTGATGGGTTCAGAGTTGTTGAAAGATTACTTAATGAATGATGAGAATAATCTGAAAATTCCTTCATTACAGGATGATTCAAAAGCTATCTATACACCTTTATTAGTTAAGCAGGACGGCAAACTTGATTTCTCTAGAGGGGCGGCATTTTTAGAGAGGCAGGTGAGAGCATATGATCCTTGGCCAGGTACATATGCAAATTTTAATAATGTCATTTTAAAAATTTTGAACGCAAAGGTAATGAGGTTATCTAACAAAGATCTACTTCACTTGAAAGATTTAATTTCAGGATCAATTATTCGTCTCGATGAATTTGAAGATATAGGCTATGTTGAATCAGGAAAATTTTATAAAGTTTCAAAAGGCGCTATGGGTGTGGTTACAGGGGATGGTTCAGTTTTGGAAATCCAATCTGTTCAGTTGCCAGGGCGTAAAGTGATCACTGCACAAGAATTGATGTTTAATTATCCAGAGATTTTAAGTTTAAGGTTGACTTAAGCAATATCTATTGCAAATTTTGCACTTCCCAGGGGCCCTTTGATGTAATCGCTTCATTATTGCCTGGCCAAGGTGGAATAGTAACAATTATGGCTACCAGCTCGATGTCTCCATCATTTCTGAATTGAAAATCAACATTTTTTGGGATATTAAGTGAAGTGCCTTCCGTTATTTTTACGATCGTTGAATCATTAGCGTTTTTTCTCCAAAATTGTCCACTTCCTTGAATAATAAACCATAATTCTTCAACACTTTTATGTCTCACTGCCTGAGAAATTGAGCCTGGATATAATGTGCAATGGACCATGCTTGCAGTGTCAGTTGCGACAAGCTCTTTAATTTTTGATCCATCAGGTGCGACGAGTGACTCTATATTGAAAAGGAATTCAGTTTTAAAAGGTTTACTGTTCATGAAGTAGTGATTTTCCTAATTGAATAAAATCTTTTACTATCAAATCAGGCTGAAATAGTTCGTCAGTTTCGTCGAATGGAAGATTATGTCGGTTAACAAATATTCCTCGTAGTCCACAGGTTCGCGCGCCCATTACATCAAATGAATTACTACTTACCATTGCTATTTTTTCTGGGTCAACTTTTAATTCTCGAGCGGCCTGTCTGTAAACAGCAGGATGTGGTTTGAAAACTCCAACTTCTTCTACGGAGATAATTTTAAAAAAATCAAATTCTATTTGTTCTTTAGCCAAATACTCAAGGTACCATTTGTTACCATTTGATAATGCCACCAGATTGAATGATTCATTTAATTGGCGCAATGCGGGAAAACAATCGGGAAAAACTTGCAAATTTTGCCAACCATCCATAAATTTGTCGATTTCAGTATCGGTTGGCTCGATATGATTAATACGTGCAGTGTAGATAAAAGCCTTTCTTGCAGTTTCCAAGTAACCGCTATGTTTTAAAGCTAATAAGGTATCTTGATATTGCTCAATTCTTTGTCGATGTCGCATCAGATTCCAGAATGATCTTGAATCTGTTTGATTGGGTGTTTTGTGTGATTCTAAAAATGCTTCGATCCAGGGATTCAGGCTTGTTCCTAAGTCTAAAACCGTATCAAATAAATCGAAGGTAAGTGCCTGACAATTTTTGAGAGAATTTATATTCATAGTTTCTCCATTTTATGGATAAATACTGGTTCCTACCCCTCCACCACAAGCAATTGACTCACCAGTGATTGAGCCAGAAAGGGGAGATGATAGAAAAGTGACTAGTGTGGCTACTTCATCAGCATCGACAATTCGTTTGATGTCCGTGCTGTTTAACCACTGCTGATAAATTTCATTTTCAGGAACATTGGTTTTTTCAGATTCTATAGAAATTCTTGTAGGTTTTTTTTCAGTCATAGTTTGGCCTGGATGAACTATGTTTACTGTTAATCCATATGAAGCTAATTCAAGAGATAGGGTTTTGGTCATATGCACTAACGCAAGATTTCGCAGACCACTGTATGTGCCAGCATTTCTTGCAGCTAAACCACCAATATTTATGATTCTTCCAGATTTTTGCGTTTTCATAATTGGAGTTACTAATTTCGCGCATCGGAAATAACCCATGACTTTTGTATCTATATCTTCCAATAAGTCTTTTTCATCAGCAGAATCAATATTGCCTCCAACTAATCCTCCGGGAGCAGCAGCATTGTTAATTAAAATATCTATGCGTCCGAATTTTTCAAAAGTTTGGTTTACAAGATTTTTTATAGAATCGGTTTTTCTTGTATCACATTGGATCGGCATGACGATGCGTTTGGTTAGTGACTGAATTTCACTTGCCGATTCTTGAAGATTATCCAAATTTCTTGAGCAAATAACTATATTTGCTCCTTCGGAAGCAAGTTTTTTTGCAATTGCTTTTCCGATGCCCTGACTGCCACCTGTTATCAGAGCAATTTTGTCTTTAAGTAATAGATCCATTGGTGGATTATACTCTGAATTGACTAATAGGTGGAGAATTGATTAATGTTGCCTTTATGCAGCACTACGTCCTTTTCCGGTACGGGCTGCGATGGCATTTTGGATCATTTCCATGTCTTCTTTAGGCAAGTCTTTTACAAATCCGCAATGTAGGCAATGTTTGAATGCGCCGTACATATCAGAAGTTATTCTGACTGCTCCACCACATCTTGGGCATGATTTTAAGTTCATTGTACTTATTTCTGGCATCTTCTTTCCTGTTTTTCCGAAATCCGTAGATCGTATTTCGGAAATATTTTAATTTTTTTAAAGTCAAAATATATAAATTAAAGTATATTTTTACTATTTCACCGTATCGAGACGGAATTATCGCATGAAATATATTTAATGTCAACATATTCTATGCAAAGAATATATGTTCCTATTTGGCTATATCATGAAAAAAATAAGATTTTCTTTACGATATTCGTCCGAAAGCCGTTGCGGTTTGATAAAAAGATGACGGAAGTTATCTTGTTTTAAAAGTATGTGTTACGATTTACTATCAGATTTTACAAGTATGTCAATTATTTGTGCATGTTATGATAGTTTGATCGTAAAGGAGGAAGTTTTATGGGGATTCTTAATTTAGATTCCGACGTCTCATTATTCGCAGGAGAATTTAGTAGTGGTTTTGATCATCCTGAAAGCTTATGTTGGGCGCCTGATGGATTTGTATATGCGGGTGGTGAAAATGGTCAGATCTATCGAGTAAATGTTAAAAATAGAGAATTTGAACAATATGCTTCAATTGAGGGGCGTTTTGTAGGGGGATTGGCGGCAGATGCTGATTCGAACATATATGCATGTGCGGGTGGTAAAGACGGTGTGGGAATAGTCAAAGTGGACAAAAACGGGAATGTCTCAACTTACTCTGTTGGAAATAGTGACGAGCCTATTACCGCGCCAAATTATCCAGTATTTGATTCTAATGGGAATTTATATGTTTCAGATTCTGGGGGATGGAAAGAAGATACTGGAAAAATCTATAAAATTTATCCTGGTGGTATTGGGGAAGTTTGGGACCGATCTTTGAACACGTTTCCAAATGGATTGGCTCTCAATCAAGAGGGAGACTTTTTATATGTAGCTATGAGTTTAAACTCTCCGAGGATTTCTAGAATTCCTATAAATAGTGATGGAAGTGCAGGCCAGTCGGAAACGATTGTGGAACTTCCTAAAAATGTGCCAGATGGTTTAGCCTTTGACACCATGGGCAATCTATATATTTCTTGCTATCGTCCAGATATAGTTTATGTGCTGAGTCATGATGGAAAATTAGATGTCCTGGTAGAGGATTTTGAGGGAACTTTAATGGCTGCACCAACAAACCTAGCGTTTTGCGGTGAAAATTTAAGACTTTTGCTTGGAGCAAACCTTGGTCGTTGGCACCTGACGCAATATAATGTTAGTTCTCAAGGTGAACCTTTAAATTATCCCGTTTTATAAGGTTTTGGCGCATCTGAATCCCATATTGCCAGTAGAGCTATCAGGGGTGTTTGAACTTCTTGCAGCGACACGATATCTATTGCAGTAGGATGAATGACATAAATATGATCCTCCTCGGATCACTTTTGATTCTCCAGATTCAGGCCCTTGAGGATTTATGATTAAGCTTGGATGATTTTCTTTTTGGTGGAATGTGTTGCTATACCAATCTTTAGTCCACTCCCATACATTTCCGCTCATGTTGTACAATCCAAAACCATTTTTTGGGAAAGATTTTGATGGAGCAGTTCCTACATATCCATCTTCGGCAGTATTTTGAATTGGGAATTTGCCTTGCCAAATATTGCACATATGCTTATTTTGTGGATTCAGTTCGTTTCCCCAAGTGTAACGATTTTGTATTAATCCCCCCCTTGCGGCTATTTCCCATTCGGCTTCGGTTGGTAGGCGTTTTTTTGCCCAGTTGCAATATTCCATAGAGTCATTCCAGGAAATGTGAACCACGGGATGATTCATGATTGTTTTGAGATTTGAGCCAGGTCCATTTGGATGTTTCCAATTTGCCTTCTCAATTGCTAGCCACCATTGAGTATTTGGTACAGATTTTGTTTTTGAGGTGATTGATTTTTTTGTGGCTGAGCCTGCAAAAACGAATGACCATCCGAATTTTTCTGCTTCGGTTATATATCTAGTACGACGAACAAATTTGGAAAATTGTTGGTTAGTCACCGCACAAGGATCAATTAGGAATGGATCGACATGTACTTCTCTTATTGGACCTTCTCCATCAGACTTAAAAGAGTCATTATCTTCTGATCCCATAAGGAATTTCCCGCCAGAGATTTTTACCATATCTCCTTTTGGAGATGTATCTAAAGGGGTGGTGTGATTTTCCGAATGGTTTTGAATTGAGCTTATACGGGATGGTACGCAGCAACTGTCTATATGGAAATTTGTAGGCATTTTTTCCTAAGTCTGAAGTTTAATTTTCAAAAATTTATTGAAGTACTGGTCTTATTTGTGTTTTACCCATTAAACTTAAATCAATTTGGCGAGCAACTTCTCTTCCCTCGGCAAGTGCCCAAACGACCAATGATTGTCCTCTTGAAGAATCACCCGCTGCGAAAACGTTTGGTATATTAGTCGATTTATTGTCGTTAGTTAAAATATTTCCACGAGGATCTAATTCTAGTCCAAGTTGGCTTACAATCCCTTCATGTTGAGGATGAACGAATCCCATTGCAAGAAGCACTAAATCAACGTCCATTTCAAATTCACTTCCATTAATCGGAGACATTTGGGGGCGACCAGTTTCATCAGGCGGACCCCAAGAAACCTTTTGAGCATACATTTTTTCAACTTTGTTCTTTCCCGTAAATTTGGAGGTCAGTATGTCGTAACCTCGTTCGCCTCCTTCTTCTTGAGATGTGGAGGTTCTTAGGATTAGTGGCCATTCTGGCCAAGGATTAGAAGAAGTCCTAGTTTTAGGAGGTTCAGAAACTAGTTCATATTGGTATACAATTTCGGCACCTTGACGAATTGCTGTACCCAAACAGTCAGAACCAGTGTCTCCTCCTCCCAAAATCAACACTCTTTTCCCTTCTGCATTGATACGGTTTGAAGTGGGAAAAATTTGCCCAGAATTTACCCGATTCTGTTGAGTTAAAAATTCCATGGCAAAATGAACTCCCGGGAGTTCTCTGCCGGGGATGTTTAAGTCTCTTGGGATTGTAGATCCAATCGTCAATAAAACAGCGTCATAATTATCCAATAGTTCGGTGCCTGAGATATCATTCCCAACATCCGTGCTAGTTTTGAATATTATTCCCTCTGATTCCATTTGTTTGATACGTCTTTCGACAACAGACTTCTCCATTTTGAAATCAGGAATTCCAAGTCTTAAAAGACCGCCAATATATTCAGATCTTTCAAGCACTGTAATTGAATGACCTGCGCGATTCAATTGTTGAGCGGCAGCTAGCCCAGAAGGTCCAGATCCAACGATTGCGATTTTTTTACCGGTCCGGATATTTGGTGGAGAAGGCTTAATCCACCCTTCTTCCCAGCCTTTGTCCACGATGGCTTTTTCTATGTATTCAATTGTCACAGGATCTTGGTTAATATTTAAAACACAAGATGATTCACATGGAGCCGGACATAATCTTCCAGTAAATTCTGGAAAATTATTCGTGGAATGAAGAATAGATAATGCTTCTTTCCATTCATTTCTATATACTGCGTCATTGAAATCGGGGATTAAATTTCCTAGAGGACAACCTGAATGACAGAACGGGACAGCACAATTCATACATCGCGCGCCTTGGTTCTGAGAATCTTGTAGGGTCCAATTGCCATAAAACTCTTTGAAGTGAGAAGTTCGGTTGTTTGGGTTTTCCCTAGGGGGATTAACTCTATTAAATTCTTTAAATCCAGTTGGCTTTCCCATATTAACCTTTCTCTGCTAGGGCTCTTTCCTCAAGCACGCGTTTGTAATCATTAGGCATTACCTTGACGAATTTCTTCAACAATTCATCCCATCCCTCTAATATGCGTTTGGCATTAGCACTTTTAGTAGCTTCATAGTGTTCGCTGATGAGATGATATAGTGATTCAACGTCTTTGTCTTCAACGACAGGTTCAAGGGATACCATCCCTGTGTTGCACATTTTAGGGAAAATGCCATTTTCATCAAAAATAAATGCTTCACCGCCACTCATTCCGGCTGCAAAATTTCGACCTGTTGGACCTAACACAACAACTTTACCTCGAGTCATGTATTCGCATCCATGATCACCCAGTCCTTCGACTACAGTTTCGGCTCCGCTGTTTCTTACAGCGAATCGTTCTCCCGCGATTCCACGGATGAAAACTTTCCCCCCGGTGGCTCCATATAGGACAACATTCCCTACTAATATATTTTCCTCTGGAATAAATGAAGAATTAGCAGGTGGCTGAATGATTACTTTTCCTCCAGATAAACCTTTACAAAAATAATCATTGGCGTCACCGTTTACATTTAGACTTACGCCTTTTGCAAGAAATGCGGCGAAACTTTGACCGGTTGATCCATTAAAAGTAATTTTTATTGTATCGTCAGGCAAGCCTTCTTCACCATATTTTTTTGAAATGTCATAACTTAAAGTAGTACCTACTGTACGATTCCCATTATTTATGTCCATTTCAAGAGAAATCGGTGTTTTAGTTGCTATTGATTCTTTGCATTTCTCTCTTAGTACAACATCGAGAGATTTTTCAAGTCCATGATCTTGAGTTTGGTTGCAATACCTCAGAACTGAATCTGGCACTTTGGGCATATGCAATAGGCTGGAGAAATCAATATTTTTTGCTTTCCAATGGTCGATTGCTTTAGCGCCATCAAGCCGGTCAACTCTTCCGACCATTTCATTTATTGTTCGGAATCCTAATTTAGCCATGATTTGACGTAGATCTTCAGCTATAAAGAAGAAATAATTGATTAGATTTTCAGGCTCTCCCGCGAATTTTGCACGCAATTCAGGATCTTGTGTTGCGATCCCAACGGAGCAAGTATTCAGGTGGCATTTTCTTAGCATAATGCATCCCATAGTTATCAAAGGTGCAGTTGCAAATCCAAATTCTTCTGCCCCTAATAGGCAGGCGATTGCCACATCACGCCCAGTTTTAAGCTGTCCGTCAGTCTGAACTACTATTCTGCTTCGTAGATCGTTTAAAACCAATACCTGTTGTGTTTCAGCTAGACCTAATTCCCAAGGGAGTCCAGCATTTTTGATGGAAGATTCAGGAGATGCTCCTGTTCCTCCACTGTCGCCACTAATGAGCACAACGTCTCCGTGCCCCTTAGATACCCCTGCCGCTATAGTTCCAACTCCTGCCTCGGATACTAGTTTTACGTGAATCCTAGCTTCTGGATTGGAGTTTTTGAGATCATGAATGAGTTGGGCTAAATCTTCAATTGAGTATATGTCATGGTGTGGAGGAGGGGAGATTAGCTCTACACCTGGTGTAGAATTCCTTACCCACCCAATATATTCATCAACCTTATGCCCAGGCAATTGTCCTCCTTCTCCAGGTTTTGAACCTTGAGCCATCTTGATTTGAAGATCTTGAGCATTTGCTAAATAGTTTGTGGTAACGCCAAATCGCCCTGAAGCAACTTGTTTAATAGCGCTATTTCTCGAATCACCATTCGCATCCGGATGATATCTGTTCCAATCTTCTCCGCCTTCACCGGTATTTGATCGAGCATGAATTCTATTCATTGCGATTCCCATAGTTTCATGAGCTTCTCGACTAATAGATCCTAATGAAACTGCTCCAGTAGCAAATCGTTTAACAATCTCAGAAGCTGGCTCAACTTCATCAATGGGAAGGGGGTCATTTTGGAATTTAAATTCCAAAAGTCCACGAATTGTTGATAATTGACGATTCAATGTATTTGATGAAGAAGCAAATTTTTCGTAAGAATCCCAATTATTTGATTTCGTTGCGTGTTGTAGGTTGGCAATTGTTTCGGGATTCCACATATGATATTCACCATCTCTGCGCCATTGGTATAAACCACCTGCAGTTAAATCCAAACTATTAGTAATGTTTTGTTCGCTAAATGCCATTTGGTGACGTGAAAGCACATCTGCTTCAACTGTATCGATTGTGATTCCTCCAATACGAGATGGAGTCCAAGTAAAATATTTTTCTACAAATGATTGATCTAATCCCAAAGCTTCATATATTTGAGCACCCCTATAACTTTGTATCGTAGAAATTCCCATTTTGGACATGACTTTCAAAATACCTTTTTCTGATGCTTTGAAATAATTTTTTTCAGCAGCTTCGAAAGTTAAAGCATCAGTATTTGAGGAATTATCTTTAACTATCTTTGATATAGTGTCCAACGCTAAATAAGGATTAATTGCGCCAGCACCATAACTTATTAAAGCTGTAAAATGTGATACTTCTCGGGGTTCTCCAGATTCCAAGACTATTCCAACTTTATTACGTAAGCCTTGCCTGATTAAATGATGATGTACGCCTGAAACAGCTAAAAGGCTGGGAATAGGAACGTGAGTTTCGTCTACACCTCTATCAGACAAAAGAATAATTGTTTTACCTTGATTAACAGCTCTAGTAGTTTCCTCAAAGATTTTTTCCAATGTAGATTGAAGAGATCCAATACTTGGTTTGAAAAGTGTGCTAATTGTTTGGCATGCAAGCGAATCAGAATTGAGTTCAGAAATTTGAGCTAATTCTTGGTTAGAAATTATAGGACTGGGTAGCCTAAGTTGTTTGCAATGATCTTCAGTCTCATCGAATAAATTTTGTTCAGCTCCTATAGTAGCTGATAATGAAGTGATTAATTCTTCTCTAATGGCATCTAATGGAGGATTGCTGACTTGTGCAAAAAGTTGCTTGAAATAGTTGAATAATAAACTTGACTCATTAGATAAAACTGCTAAAGGAGTGTCGTTTCCCATTGATCCAGTAGGTTCGTATGCTGTTCGAGCCATAGGTTCTAGAGTGATTCGCAGATCTTCTTGAGTGTATCCGAATGCACGTTGAAGCGGCAGCAAACCATCCAGATCATGAGCATGAAAGTTCGAAGGTTGAGGGAGATCAGTTATTGAAATTCTGTTGTCATCAAGCCATTTCGCGTAAGGTTTTTGGGTTGAGAGAGTGGATTTTAATTCATCGTCATCAATTAATCTTCCTTTTGAAGTGTCTAATAAGAACATTTTCCCTGGTCGGATTCTCTCTTTGATTAAAACTTTTTCAGGGGGAACATCTATTACCCCTGCTTCTGAAGACATTACTAGAAGATCATCGGTAGTGATTAAATATCTACATGGTCTTAATCCATTTCTATCCAGTACGCCACAAACTTGGTTGCCGTCTGTGCCAATCATCAAGGCAGGGCCATCCCAAGGTTCCATTAATGACGAGTGATATTCATAGAAGCTTTTTTTGTCTTTGTCCATAACTAAATGATCACCCCATGCTTCGGGGATCATCATCATTAATGAATGGGGCAAAGATCTACCTGTAGCCAATAGAAGTTCAAGTGCGTTGTCAAATGAAGCGGTGTCACTTTGGATTTCATTTGGGATGATTGGTAGGAGGTGTTTAATGGATTCTCCTAATTCTTTACTTTTGAATGATGATTGGCGTGCATTCATCCAGTTAATATTTCCACGCATCGTGTTAATTTCGCCATTATGTATTACGTGCCTATAAGGATGTGCAAGTTTCCATGTTCCAAGTGTATTGGTGCTGAATCTTGAATGTACCATAGCAAAGGAGGAAGTCATCAAAGAATTATTTAAATCAGGATAAAAATGTTCAACTTGCGATGATGTGATTAACCCTTTGTATACAATTTTATTGGATGATAGTGTACAAACATAGAAATCTTCTTTTCCTACTAGGCTTGATGACTCAATGGATTTTTCAATTTGCCTACGAGTAACGTAAAGTTTCAATTCAAAATTTGAATTTTCTGGATTAGATTTGTCAATCGCAACAAATATTTGTCGAATTATAGGCATTACTGAACGTGACAAAACTCCAATAGAATCAGGATTTATTGGGACATCTCTCCATCCTAATGTAACTAACCCATTTTCATGAACTAAATTTTCAATAATAGTTTCTATTTTAGTTCTTGAATCAATGTCTTGAGGAAGAAATATCATGCCTACAGCATAAGATCCTTTATTGGGTAGATTAAAATTTAATCCTTTTATTTGGTCAAGAAAAAATTCATGTGGCATCTGAATTAGTATGCCTGCACCGTCTCCAGTTTCTGGATCGGCTCCTATGGCTCCTCTGTGCTCTAAGCTGCAAAGGTTTTCTAATCCAAGTTTGATTATTGAGTGTGATTCAATTCCCTTGATGTTGGCAACCATACCAACACCGCAGGCGTCATGTTCAAATCTTGGGTCGTAAAGACCTTGCTTTTTAAGTTTAGGTAAATAATTTGATTTATATTTATTCATAAAAGAGTAGATTAGTGAGTTTATTTGTGCGTTAAGCCCTATATCAAGGAGATTAAGTTTATCATTTCGTTATGAAAACGTCAATTATTCTCACGTGAATTAAAAATCACATGCTGAAATTTACTGGAGATTGTTAGGTTTGTAGATTTGAATTCGATGTCGTGAAGATTCTGTGACATATAGTTTGCCTTCTGAATCTAGATTTACTGACGTAGGACTCCAAAAGTATTCTTCTGTTTGTGAAGATATCAAGTACGGGGAATTTAAGTGTGATGGCAAATCAGGTTTTAGATTAGAAATAGCTCTAGTTCTTTTTTCATCAAGATTAGCTTCTAGGAATTCATTAGCCCATTTTGATAAAGTTGCTTCTCCGCGTAGTGTTTGGATGTGAGATCCATGTTCAGAGAGTATTTGAACTCGTTCATTGCCCCAATCTGAAACATATACATTATTTCGATTATCAACAGTTACACCGGAAGGACGATAGAATTGCCCTTCCTCGTTACCAGATTCTCCGAATGACAAAACAAATTTTCCATCAATGGTGAACTTTTGTATTCGATCATTTCTCCAATCAGCAACCCATATATGATTATCAGGAGAAATATGTATTCCCCAAGGCATGTTTAGTTGGCCATCACCGTTTCCAAATGTCCCGAATGTTGCCAAAAATTCGCCATGGGAGTTGAATTTTTGAATTCGGTGGTTGTTTTGATCGGTGATGAAAATATTATCTGAGGGGTCGATTGCAATGCCTCCTGGACCATTTAATTGACCCGGATCAGAACCCGTAGATCCCCATTGTGATAGAAATTCTCCATTTTCTGACCAAACAATGATTTTGTTTAGTTCTTCGTCGGTTAGGAAAACATTCCCTTGGCTGTTAATTGCAATGCCAGTACCTCTGAGAAATTCTCCTGGTGAATTTCCATTTTTAGAAAATTCAAATAGATATTCTTCATCTAAATTACAAACTCCAATACGATTAAGCTGTGGCTTGCCGCGATTAAGCACATATATTTGGTTTGTACGATGATTGATAGAGATGTCGACTGGAGCAGAAAACCCTCTTCCAACTGGTTGATTAGAGGTGACTCCAATTGTTTTGAAATAATGCACGTAATGTGATATTTGGTTGCCGAGTTTACTCATTTTTTATTAATCATAATACTTGAAATCAAGTTAATTGAAATTCTGGAGTTGATGAAATAAAGGACAATAAGTATACAATTCGGTTTTCTAATTCAGACGGATTCTCTTGAGCAAAATCTCCTTGAGAATCGAGAAGGTTAATTAAAGTTTGTTTAATCGAATCGCCCATCGGAGCTACTCCCAGAAAATCTGTACACGTATTAATTAATTCCTCTGATGAAAAATTAGGTTCGTCAACCTGAAGTGATTCAACAATTCGTGAAACGAGTGAACGGATTCCAGGGTTTGTAAGGTCACCGATTTCTGCAGATGCAAAATTAACTCTTTCGACAAGAGCGCCACTGTTTATCCATTCAGTGCCTTCGTGCCAACCTTCAACTGATGGTGGATTAAGCAACATTTGTCCCATATATCCTGTAATATTCCCACTAGAGAATATTTTATCTGAAGGTGATTGAATACTACCGCTCATGCGTAATGTTCCAGCAACAATTTCAGCTGGACACTTAACCCTTGAGAATTCAGATTGGGTGAAATAGTCAGAATAAAAAATTGCTTCCAGCATTGCGGAAATATTGTGGTCAGAGTCAAAATATATCTGCACCAGTTCATCAATAGCCTCAGGATTGTTGGGCTCAGTGTAATTCCACTGAGGGACTGGTTCTTCGTCAGCCACGAAAAAATCGTACAAATGTCTAGAAATAAATCGCGCAGTAGATTCTTGGTTACAGATTATTTTGACTATGTCCTCGCCGTTAAAATTTCCTGTATTTTCAAGGAATGTTTTCGTGCCGTTGTCATGATCAGATTTGTCATAGTTGAAATGCCAAGCGATTCTTCCATAAGGCCAAATCGAATCTTTTGAAGCTCTCATAGCCATGTATTCAACATTTCCTAAAGTCCAACCGGTGAAAGCTCGGCTGGCCTCTTTAATATCATTTTCGCTATAATTGCCAATGCCCATGGAGAACAATTCTAATAGTTCTCTACCGAAATTTTCGTTTATAGACCCATTGTGATTGTCGTGATTATCTAGCCATATGATCATAGCAGGATCTTTAGATAGTTCGAGTAATAGGTTGTCAAATTTTCCAAGTCCAAAATTTCTAAACATATCTACTTGGTTGAGGACAGATCTGGCATTATTTAATTTGGAATAGCCAGTCGCGAAAATTCCATGCCAAAAAAGAGCAATCTTTTCAACCATTGGGGTTTGAGTAGAAATCATCCTGTAAAGCCAGTAAGCCGCCGAGGAATCACCATATCGTAATTCATGCATATCGGAATGATATCTTTGGATCACATCGTCAGGGATGTGATTAGATTCACCTGGATTTAACACCGATTGGACTGTGGCATCATATCCATTTTCACATGCTATATCAATTTCTTGTTGAGTTGCTCCGAAACCGGATCTACGTAATAAGTGCGCGATAAGGCGTCTTTGAGCAGTCAAAACTAACTCCTTAAAAAGTCCATTTTTTCGAAGTTTCCGTTAACTATTTCAGGCGCGTCTAAATCTAGCCAATCATCCAAAATGGTTGTGTAAGTGCTTCGGAAATCGTTGTTGAATTTCATGTCACCTTCAACTTGATCTTTCGGAGCTAATGAAGGGAATTCTCCGTAAAGCCCACCATTAACAGAGTCCCCGATAACAAACGCTACCCCTCCAGAACCGTGATCAGTGCCAGATCCATTGTCTTTAATTCTACGACCAAACTCTGTGAAAATAACCGTTAAATTAGAGCCCCCATATTGATGTTCGTCCAAATCTGATTGGAAATCATAAACTGCGTCTGAAACTTCTCGGATAAGTTTGGAATGTGTTGTTACCTCACCTGAATGAGTGTCAAAGCTCCCACGCTGAGTGTAGAAAATCCTGGTTCCAAAGTCTGAAAACATTACTTGTGCTGCATCTTTTAAATTATTTGCCATAGGACTATTTGCATATTCTATGTTGGATTGGTAATTTTCTGGAGCGGTCTTTAAAATGTCAGCTCCTTGATATGCTCCTACTCCAGTTTGGCGAATGAATTCACGAACCATATCGGCACCTGAACCGCCATACATTTGAGAGAATAGATTTAAAGCAGATGCCCTGTCGTGTTCGTCATCAATGTTTGGGAATAATCCGTAAGTGGACAAATCTCCCACTGAAGCAACTGGTACTCCAGGAGCAGAAAGGGCCCTGGGAAGACCTCTACCGAAATTTATACTGGTAAGTGCGTTCTCTCCTTTGGGATCTATAGCTCTAGATGCCTTTCCTAGCCACCCTTCATTGAGTACTTTTTCGGGTTCAGCGGTGTGCCAGATGTCCATAGATCGGAAATGGGAACGAATGGGGTTTGGATATCCAATTCCATTAATTATTGCAACTTTGCCTTGATCCCAGAGTGATTTAATGCCTACCATGTTTGGATTTAAAGCCAAATTTTGATCAAGCTTCAATACTTTATCGGGATCCATAGCTACTGAAGGACGGTGGTCAAAATAATTTTGATCGGTATATGGAATTACAGTATTAAGAGCGTCATTTCCACCAGTTAGCTGAATGAACACCACTGATTTTGCTTTGTTAGTCTCTGCTGCTGACATTAAACTCTCCAGTTGATTTTGTCCGATGAATTTATCATAAAAATTTCAAATCAACAAGAAAGCATAGGTTAAAGTTTTATTAATGGGATGCTATGGAAGGATATTGTATGCCCAATTAAGAATTTTTTCAGTTTCATCCCAACCTATACAAGCATCTGTAACGCTAACGCCATATTCTAAGGAGGAAGCATTACCATTTAATTTCTGAGCGCCGGGATTCATGTTACTTTCAATCATTATTCCGATAATATTATTGTTACCATCTACTCTTTGCTGTACTACGTCTTTAAATGCGGGAGCCTGAAGACGATGATCTTTGTTCGAATTTCCGTGGCTGCAGTCAACCATTAATTGTGGTCGAACATCACCAGCTGAACATAATGATTGAGCCTCTGATACTGATTCAGCCCTAAAATTTGGGCCTTGATTTCCTCCTCTTAAAACCAAATGTCCAAAAGGATTGCCCTTTGTATGAATTACGCTACTTTTTCCCTCATGGTCTATTCCGAGAAATGACTGAGGAGCCCTAGCTGCAATAAGAGCATCTACTGCAGTTTGTGCTCTTCCATCAGTCCCGTTTTTGAATCCTACAGGCATGCTTAATCCGCTAGCCATCTGTCTGTGTGTTTGACTTTCAGTGGTTCTAGCTCCAATTGCAGCCCAAGAAACTAAGTCTGCGATGTATTGAGGAACAATAGGATCTAGGAATTCTGTAGCTGTGGGCATCCCAGATTCGTTAATTTTTAGTAACAATTCTCTTGCTTTTTTTAGTCCTAAGTTGATGTCAAAAGTGTCATTCAGATTTGGGTCATATAACAATCCCTTCCAGCCCACTGTTGTACGGGGTTTTTCAAAATAAACTCTCATTACAACAAGAATCTTATCTTTAACTTTTTCAGATAATTCGATTAATTTTGTGGAGTAATCTAAAGCTTCATCTGTGTTGTGGACTGAACAGGGTCCTGCGATTACCAACAATCTGTCGTCATCAGAGGTCAGGATATTTTGAATATCTACTCTACCCTTCAAAACAGCTTTGGTTGAATTAGATGAGTTAGGTATTTGGTCCCCTAATTTTGAAGGCGATATTAACGCACCGACCTCTTGAATGTTAACGTCTAAAGTTTCTTGATCTTTCATGATTTCTCCGTATATATATCCTAAAATCAGAAAACCCAGCCAAAGGATGACAGGGAAGTTTTAGTTGCTTACACGACAAGACTTTACATGTCTCTGGTAATAATTTAATTATCCTCTGTCCCATGATACACATAAAAATGCGATTTTGTCAACCAAAAAATTCTATTGAAATGGTTTCCTGAGTTATATTTTATTTGTATAAATATGTGAATTTTTCTATTTCTAAGTTTTTAATGTAGACTACTAGAACATTGAATTCAGGGGTATGGGATTATGTCTAGTAAGCCTAATTTATTATTCATATTTACTGATCAGCAGCGAGCTGACACGATGTCCTGTTATGGGAATGATCTTATAGAGACGCCTAATTTAAATAACTTCGCTGATAGTAGTTTTGTATTTGAGAATGCTTATGTTAGTACACCTATTTGTACTCCCTCTAGGTCTACAATAATGACAGGCACCTGGCCTCATACAAATGGAACAAAGAAGAACAATATCCCGTTACCTGAAGATGTTAAGACCTTAGCAGAGATGTTACCTTCTGATTACAAGAAGGCATATCATGGGAAATGGCATCTTGGAGATGAAGTAATTTGCCAGCATGGTTTTGATGAGTGGGTAAGTATTGAGGATTTGTATAGGGTTTTTTACAGCAGGCCTGAATACTTAGAGGTTATGAGTGATTATCATAACTTTCTAATTGAGAAGGGATTTAGCCCTTTTAGGAAGTCAGAAGGTGCTAAGGTATTTCCTAGAGACATGGCTGCGTCTTTACCTGAAGAGTATACGAAGGCCAATTTTTTGGGAGATAGTGCTTCTAAATTTATTCATGATAATAAGGACAGGCCATGGGCATTATATGTGAATATATTCGAACCTCACTCACCATACAATAGCCCATTTAATAATCTTTATGACCCGGATTCAATACCTGTTCCACCCACATTTATGAAGGATCCACCATCTGATGCAGGTTCACTTGCAATCGGTCGAAATGAAGAGACTGTGGAGAAGCTTAGTGGTTTTGGTCCAAATCCTGACTCCGAAGATGGATTAACTGAGGATTTTTGGCGTGAGACGATTGCTGGATATTGGGGTAATGTTACATTAGTGGATAGGGCAGTGGGTAAGATACTTACAGCATTAGAAGATTCAGGAGTAGCAGATAACACTATAGTTGTGTTTAGCAGTGAGCATGGAGATCAGCTGGGTGAACATAACATAATACAGAAGGCGGTATTTTATCAGCAGTCGATACGTGTACCGATGTTGATTAGGGTTCCGTGGATATCTAAGGATCAAAAGATGATTCCAGGTCACTATGGACACATAGATACTGTACCGACTTTATTGGATTTAATGGGAGTAGAGTTGCCGGATCATTTACAGGGTGTTAGCAGGGTTGGAGTGTTAGAGGGTAGTGAGGATTTAAGTAAGAATGATGTAGTAATTGACTGGACTGGTCGTGATGAGGTCACTCCCGGACATCCATATCTTGTTGAAACCGATGAGACACTGATTTGGGAAGTAGAACACAGAACATTAATAAGTCATGATAATTGGAAATTAACTTTGGGATCAGATCCGATAGAGTTATACGATTTAAAGAATGATCCATATGAGCAGACCAACCTATTCAAGGATCCCTCTGAAAGTGACAGGGTAGAGAAGATGTATTCCAGGTTACGGAAGTGGCAGGAAGAAACTGATGATTCGTTGGAAATTCCGAACCCAAATGAGTAGAAAGATTTTAAAGTCATTGTTACAATTACGGAATATTTTTTGAACACTGTATTAGGAGGCTATGTTGACTAAATTTAAAGGTTTGTATCCAGCTCTTGCTACACCAATGGATGAAAATGGAGACTTGGCTGAAGGTGCCTTGCGAGCGATTATTGAATCAAACATCGAATCTGGTGTTCATGGGTGGTGGGTTGCGGGAGGTACTGGTGAAAGCGTATTGTTGGACGACGAAGAAAATATGAGAGTTGCTGAAATAGTGGTAGATCAAGCTGCAGGGCGTGCGAATACAATTATGCATGTTGGAGCTTCTACTACTAAGAGAGCTGCCAAAATGGCTGAGCATGCAGCCAAAGTTGGGGCCGAGGCAATTTGTTGTGTTCCCCCATTTTTTTACAGACCGACAGATGAAGGAGTAGTTCAGCATTATAAAGCTGTTGGAGAAGCATCGGATCTTCCGTTATTTGTCTACAATTTACCTCAAGCTACAGGCACTGAAATTACTCCTGAATTAATGCTTAAAATTCAAGATAGAGTTCCTCAGTTAAGAGGTTTAAAACATTCTGCCTTAACTTTTGGAAATATTCGAACTTTTGCTGATATGGGATTGGACTGTTTTGTAGGTAATTGTCAATTAATGTTGCCTGCTCTTACAATTGGGGCCTGCGGCATGATAGATGGACCTCCAAATGCAGTGCCTGAACCATGGATTGATGTATGGAATGCTTACCAAAATGGTGATTGGGAGTCTGCGAAGAGTTCACAGGCATTGGCTACAAAAATTGCAACAGTAATTCGTGGAGGAGGAGGAATGCACGCAAATATTAAGGCATTGCTCAGCCATAGATTGAATGTAGAATGTGGATCTCCAAGGCCGCCTGGATTGCCTTTAGATAAACACCAAAAGGAACAGTTAATTTCTGATGCAAATTCATTAGGATTTGGAGTACTACCCTCTTAACTCAATCTCTTAGGAATAGTCTCTGAAATTATTTTAGTAGGTACAGTTGGATGCTGATTTTTGTAAAAACTGTGCCTATTTTATCTTTTTCAGGTAATTTCCTGTTGCTATACTGAACTCAGGAGAAGGTTGGTTATGAATGTACGGATTACTGGTGGTGAATTAAAGGGAAGAATTATTCGCTTTCAGACTTCAAAAGCTTTAAGACCAACTACGTCAATGGTGAGAGGTGCTATTTTTACGATATTAGGCTCTAATGTATTAGAAGGGGCTCAAGTACTTGATTTGTTTTCAGGGACAGGGGCTATGGGTATTGAAGCAATAAGTCGTGGAGCTGGACATGTTGATTTTATTGAATTAGATTCGAGGAGATGTAAAGAAATCAGAACAATTTTACATGATTTTAAAATAGATCAAAAAGCTAAAGTGACCTATGGTAATGCTATTGATAAAATTGATAATCTAGGTAGTAATTATGATGTGTTATTTGCTGATCCGCCTTATGGCTACAAAGAATGGGACAGATTGTTGGCAAAAATTGAAAAATTCCAGATAATGAAAGTCGGTTCACTTGCAATTTTTGAGACATCAAAACATGAAAATCACAATTTTGGTAGTTCAAATTTAATTATGAAAACACAAAGAAAATATGGAGACTCGATGATTTCGATGTACATGTCAAATGGTTAATGCAATTTATCCAGGTAGTTTTGATCCGGTTCATAACGGACACATAGATATTGCCAAAAGGGCTTCAAAGCTTTTTGATAAATTAATTGTTGGAGTTTATGATGTGCCGCCGAAAAATTTAATGTTCTCAACAAGTGAAAGAGTCAGTCTGTTTATGGAATCAATTGATTACTTACCCAATGTAGAAGTTGTATCGTTTGATGGATTGGCTCCTGAGTTCGCTAAAAAAGTGAATGCGGACTTTATAGTTAGAGGCCTGCGAGCAGGTTATGATTTTGAATATGAATTTGAAATGGCACATATGTGGAGAAATCTTACTCCCGATATAGATGTGGTTTGTATGATGAGTGCGTTGGAATACCAATTTGTTTATGCGAGTAGGATAAAAGAAGTAGCAAAATTAGGTGGAAATGTTGATAATTTAATTCCAAACAATGTTTCGAATGCTCTAAAAATCAAATTGAAAAATTAAATTTCCCAAGACGAAGACTAAATTAATTAGATGGAGGCAACAATGAATAGTGGAGATATTGTAAATGAAATTTTGGATATAGCTCAAAATAGCTCGAAGATGCCTGGGTTTGGTAGTAAAGTCTTGGTTGATGTTGACCGATTAGAGGCTGTGGCTTCAAGACTTTCTCAGTCTATTACTACTGACAATCTTGAAGCTATTGAAGTTTTGAAACAGAAAGATAGTATTTTAAGTTTGGCTCAATTAGAGGCTGAAAGAATTCGAGAAGCTGCGGACCAGGAGTCACGTGAGATGTCAGCATCAGCTCAACTTGTTCGTGATGAAAAATTTGGTGATTCCGCCATTATTAAAGATGCTGAAAATAGAGCTGAGGAAGTCCGAGAGAAAGCTGCAGAAGATGCACAGCTTATTGTTCAAGATGCTCAGAGGAAGGCTTTTAGAATGGTTGAGCAAGCGGAGTCCGATAGCGAAGCAAGAAGATCAGGTGCAGATAGATATGCTCTTGAAGTATTACATAGTCTTGAAGAGAGTATGTCTAGTTGGATTTCACAGGTTCGCACGGGGCTTGATTCACTTCAAGACAATTCAGGAAATTAGTATTTCGTATACTTTTATTTAGTAAAAGGATTTTGACTATTTTTGATTTTCAACAGGTTAGTTTCGAAGTTGTGGGAATAACACTATTTCTCTGATTGATGTGTTGCCGGTTAACACCATAACCATCCTGTCAATTCCTAAGCCTAGACCTCCCGTTGGAGGCATTCCATGTTCCATTGCAATTAGAAAATCTTCATCCAGACGATCCATTTCTTCGTCACTGTATTCTTTTTGGAGTTGTTCTTGCTGCTCAAATCTTTGTCGTTGATCTAGTGGATCATTGAGTTCAGAAAATGCATTACACACTTCCATTCCTCCAATAAATCCCTCAAATCTTTCAACAATCTTGGGGTTGTCAGGCAGTTTTTTTGCTAGAGGTGACATTTCGATTGGGTAATCAACTAGGAAAGTAGGACGCATTAGATTTGGTTCAATTACTGTTGAAATTAATTTATCAAGGATTGAACCCCAGCTGTTGAGCCGTTCAGTGACCTGAATTCCAAGGTTCAAAACTTCAGTCTTTAGAGTTTCGGCTGTTGGGAATTCCAAGAAATCTATCCCTGAGGTTCGTATAATTTCATCACGAAGATTTAGTCTAGGCCATGGTTCTGAAAGGTCAAATTCTGTTTCACGGAAAATGATTTTTGATGTGCCTTTAACACTTAATGATACATTCTCAAAAATATTCTCTACTAGGTTCATCATGTCGTTGTAATCAGTAAATGCTTCATATGATTCCATTGAAGTAAATTCTGGATTATGGTTTAAATCTATCCCTTCGTTTCGAAAAATTTTTCCAATTTCAAAAACTTTTTCCAATCCCCCAACTACCAAACGTTTCAGATGGAGTTCGGTTGCTATTCTAAGAAAAAGATTTCTATCTAGTGAGTTATGATATGTGGCAAATGGTCTTGCTGAAGCACCCGCAGCGGTGGGTACAAGGATCGGTGTTTCTACTTCAATATAGTTTCGCTCATCTATCATGAATCTGCGAATTTTATCAATGATTTTACTACGAGTAATAGCATTGATTTTTGATTCATCATTAGATATTAAATCCAAATATCTTTGCCTATAGCGACTTTCGACATTGGTTAAGCCATGCCATTTTTCAGGTAGGCTTCGTAGACACTTGCATACAACCGTAAATGATTCAGCAAGTACTGTGGCCTCTCCTGTTCTCGTTCGAATTGGAGAGCCCTTAATACCAATCCAGTCACCTATGTCTAAATCATTTAGCATCTCATAAAGGTCACCAAGTGCGTTTGAGCGAAACATTGTTTGGATTTTCCCGTCGCAGTCCTGAATGTCGATGAAGGAGGCTCGCCCCATTGATCTTATTGCTAAGATTCTACCTGCAATTGAGATTGCATTTTCTGAAGATGAAATATTTGAATCTTTTTGATCCTGCTCAATTGTTTCCAAAAGAGATTTTGCATCTTTTGTAGTATGAGTGCGTTCATATTTCGCAGGATAAGGGTCAATGCCTTTATCACGTAGGTTATGAAGTTTTTGAATTCGTTCTTGTACCAAGAAAATCTTTCACATTTTGCTCAAATGGTTTATTCATTGAGTGTTAATAGTTTAATGAATCTTAATTATTTTTAATTTTGACTCACCTGATGGTGTTTTGATAGTGATTTTATCGCCTACTTTATGCCCAATTAGAGAACTACCTACAGGGGATTCTATTGAGATTTTATTCTCTAAAGGAGCAGATTCAGCACTGCCGACGATAGTATATTTTTGTTTTCCCCCGGATTCGTTTTCAACTGTTATTGAAGCACCAAAACCAATAATATGAGAATTCTCCACTTTAATTTCAGGAGCAATGGTAGCTTTAGCTAACAAGTCTTCTAAAAATATTATACGCCCTTCAGCAATTCCTTGTTGGTTTTTTATTTCGTCATATTCAGCGTTATCAATATCCCCGCCATTTTCAAGTGCTTTACGTATTCCGGCGGCTAGTTCAGGTCTACGGTCGGTTTTGAGAGACTGGAGTTCTCTCTGAAGTTGAATCAGCCCTTCTTTAGTCAGAAATGTTTCATTTGGAGCCATGGCTAAAATCCTAAATTCTCCCATTTAGTTGGTTTGGATAGCTAAAAGAAATCGCATTGGACGGTGGGTTGTGATTATATGCCTGTGGATAGCTTTTGTAAACACTTCAACAAACATAGGATATTTAGTAATTTGTTCTTAAATTCGGACAATTCCTAGTGTAACTTTTAATCCGTCAAAAATTTGTTCTTCTGAGAAAGCATTTGTTGGCGGGATTTCATTAATTAATTTTTCAGATAATGTTTCCCGAGAAAAATAATTTTTATTGTCTGCAATTGCTGAAACTATTTCATTATCTCCAAAATAAAAAGTTTCGATGTAATCTGTAATTTCGAATCCAGCATTCTTTCGCATTGTTTGGATTCTGTGAACGATCTCGCGTGCTATCCCTTCGTTGATTAGGCTGCTAGTGAGTTTAGTGGTAATTGCGACAACGTAATTATTTTCTTCAGTGGCAGAGAATCCTTCTTTACCTTTTCCAATGATTTCAAGTTCACCAGGTATGATTTCATGACCAGCTAATTCAATTTTGTCTTCGTTTTGAATTTTTGAATGAATTTCTAGAGGATCAGTACGTTTTAATTCTTCTAAAAGATTTCTTACTTCCTTACCTAGTCTAGGACCTAATAAGGCCATATTTGGTTTTATAGAAATATCCATTACTTCAGTTGGGTTTTCGATAATGTTGATATTCTTAATGTTTAATTCATCTTTTAATTGTTCGCTTATTTCGGGTAATAATTCTATTTCTATAGATTCCCGAAGTTTTATTTGAACCGAATCAAGTGGTTGCCTGACTTTTATATTAGCGTTGTTCCTTGCTGCTCTTCCTAATGAGGATAATTTCATTGCCAGTCTGATTGCTTTAGACAATTTTTCATCTATTAAATTACTGTTAGAAATAGGGTAACTTTCTAGATGAACACTTTGCTTAGACGTTTTCAACGATCCTGAAAGATTTTGGTACATGGATTCACTAAGAAATGGCATGAAGGGAGCCAAAAGTTTGGACATGGTTAATAAACATTCATGCAATGTGGAATAAGCTGAAAGTTTGTCTTGGTCTACATTTTTACCTTCAACTCTTCCCTCTTTCCAGAAGCGCCTTCTGCCTCTTCTCACATACCAATTTGAAAGGATTTCTACAAATGATTCAATTGTTCTAGCGGCAGTGTCAGGTTCAAATTTTTCTAGGGAAATTGTAACGCTGTTAATCATGCTATTTAATTCGGATATAATCCATTGGTCAAGTTGAGAACGATCGCTAATTTTAGGTGCTAATTGATTAGGGTTGTATTCATCTATATTGGCGTAAGTGGTAAAAAATGAATAAACATTCCACAAGGGGATAATAAATTGACGACGAACTTCATCGGCATTGTGATACCCAAAGTTTAAATTTGCGGCCGGGTTATGTTTCATATATAACCAACGCATACAATCAACACCCATTTTGTCTGCAGCATCTTCGAACCAAATTGCATTTCCTTTGCTCTTATGCATTTCTTCACCTTTTTCATCTCGCATCAATGCATAACTAAATACAGTTTTAAAAGGTTCTGTATTTTCGAGTACAGTGCTCATAGTTAATAGTGAATAAAACCAGTTTCGAAATTGACCAGGAAAGCTTTCTGAAATCCAATCAGCAGGAAACCACTTTCTCCAATAATCTGGATCATCGGTATAATTCAATGTGGAAAAAGGTACAATTCCAGCGTCCAACCATGCATTTCCTACATCCTGAATTCTTGAGATAGGGTTGCTGCATGCTGTGCATTGGATTTTTACATTATCGATCCAAGGTCTATGAGGACTTTGCTCAGAGAATGAATCCCAGCCTGAGATTGCTTTTTCCTTGAGTTCATCTTTACTTCCAATTATCTCAATATGACCACAAGAACATTTATAGATTGGTAGAGCTAAGCCGTAGTACCTCTTTTTAGAGATCATCCAATCATCCATGTTCCGAAGCCAATCTAATTCACGATCCATGCCAAAAGACGGAACCCAATTGATCTTTTTAGTAACTTTGGCAATCATATGTCTCAGTTCATTCATTGAGATGAACCATTCATCGACTATTCGGAATACAAGTTCTGAATCGCAACGCCAACAAACAGGATATCGATGTAAATAACTATCCAATCTATAGAAGATATTTTTTTCCCTTAAGCTTTGGTAGATTGGTCTATTTACGTCGTAGACGTTTTGGTTAGTAAAATCACCAAATCCGTCAATAAAATTACCTGATTCGTCTATAGAAGCAATTATTGGCAATCCAAGTTTTCGAGCTAATGCTAAGTCATCTTTTCCAGCGCCTGGTGCGATGTGAACAATCCCTGTTCCTTCAGTTTCGCTCACTTCATCCCATTCGACGATGTGATGTTTAATTCCCTTTTGAACGTTTAATTCTTCAAAAGGCGTTCTATAAGCTTTTCCAACTAATGATTTGCCGTACATTTCATCAAGGATGGTGAATTTTCCTTCTTTGGCAATTGTAGATTTAATTAGATCTTTAGCTACAAAAAATATTTGGTCATTTTGAGCTACTTTTGAATAGATCTTTTCAGGATTTACTGCAGCAGCTACATTTGAGGGAAGTGTCCATGGAGTTGTTGTCCATACCAAAAGAAACTCGGCAGTTTCGTCTATGTCTATAAGAGGAAATTTTACATATAATCCAGGGTGTTGAATTTCTTTATAACCTTCAGTGACAATTTCATGTTGAGATAATCCGGTACCGCACCTGGGGCACCAAGGCATTACATCATTACCTTCGTAAATCCATCCACGATTATGACATTCTTTTAGAAATTTCCAAATAGTGTAGTTATTTTCATCTGACATAGTGTGATAAGAATTATCCCAATTCATCCAATACCCTAATCGAATTGATTGATTTGTAATAATTTCGGAGAATTTTCGAACTCTTTCCTTACAAAGATTTACAAATTTATCTATTCCGAAAGCTTCGATCTCTCTTTTAGAACCTAATCCAAGTTCTTTTTCTACTTCTACTTCAATCCATAAACCTTGACCATCAAATCCGTTTTGAAAACGTTGGTCAAATCCTTGCATTGCTTTGAATCGTTGGAACAAATCTTTGTAACTACGTCCCCATGCGTGGTGAGCACCCATTGGGTTGTTAGCTGTTATAGGGCCGTCAATGAATGAAAAGGTTTTTGAGGCACCTGTATTCCTGTCAAGATACTTTTGCATGATTTGATTTTTGTTCCACCATTCAAAGATTTCTTTTTCCATCTTTAAGAAATCTATCTTTGGAGATACAGCTTTAAACATAGATGAGTTCCTATCTTGGCAACATTTGGAATAGTTTCATTTTTGGGAAATTTTGAAATATTTGTTAATTAATTATATTAGAATTAGATATCTAAATTCTAGAGTTTGTATCTAGTGAATTTGTCAATCGTCTAATTACTTCTTCAGATACTTCGGGGAGTTTCGCTGGGATTTCTAGCTTTTCATCATTTTGAATGATAGTAGTTCTTTTGATTAGTTTGATTGCATTTAAAAAGTCAGATTTTGAAATATACTCGGACCCAATATTTCCTTTAGGGTCTCTTATATTAGATGTCGCGTTATGCCAATTTCCTAATGGAAGGGCAATGCCAGTCACATTATAACCTTCTTGAGCGAATGCTGTCGCTTCACAAGCGCCTCCACTCATTAGATGCCTTTGAAAAACGAAATGTGGGTCTTCTTTCTGTAAGCTTTTAGCTGCATTGTAAAGTATCAGTTCCGCGGTTGCATCAAAAGTGGTTAACGCGTCTCCGGTACGAATAATTGGTCCATCACCCTGTATTACGCCAGGGATTATAGGACTTGCTTCTATAGATATGATTGTTGAATTCATTGGGATTGTTTTGTTTTTTGCTAATAATCGAGCTCCAATTAAGCCTACCTCTTCTGCACGAGTAAATATTGTGAAAACATTTGCAGTTTTTTCATTAGTTACCAAATACTCCAAAGTGGATAACATTGCGCTACAGCCTGCTAAATCGTCAAGAGCACGTGCAGTGATTATTTCATTAGTGGAGTGAAATTCTTGTACATCAAAAATCACCTGAACGGGAGGAGTGAGTTTTGTTGGTTCGAGGGTTTGAATTTCCAGATTGGTTTTTGAGTAGTTTTTAGAGTTTTGGGATTCTTTTAAAGGCCTTGATATAGCTGGAATTCTTTCTCCAGAGCTTGTTATAATCGATACAGGAAACGTTCGATTAAAGACTGCAAATGGAACACCTCCAAGGGGTTTCCCAAGATATTTGTCAGTATGTCCATTTAATTGTTCAAGTAGTTCTATGCCTGGATGATCCATATGTGCTATCAGGGTAACTGGAGAAGTATTTTTAATGTTTCCATTTGTATATGTGCAGATTATATTTCCAAATTGGTCGGTTTTAAATTTTAATTGCAAAGAATTTAGGCAACTTTGGATATAATCTGAAAGTTCTGTCTCGTAATATGGGGAGGAGGGAATTTCCATAAGACGCATTAGAGTCGAAATTTCATTATTAGAATTATTTGGCAGTTTGCTCATTAAAATCCTCAGCACAACTTTCACATTTATGCGATATTATTACCAAGTATATTATCAAATAATCCTAAATTGACTCTTTGAACATTGTTTAATTGATTTTCTAACATTCCACATGGGTAGGAGGAATATTTAAATGGACTATCTTAAATTAGAAATCCCCTTTAAATCATTTGTAAGAATGCCTAATGGATTGCAGTGGTATAAGGACGAATTATATGTAATGGATCAATTCACTGATGATGTTTTTGTGATTAGTGATAAAGGTAATGTTTTGAAGATAATTAATACTCAGACTGAGAATGGTTCTGGGATTACTATTGGAGGAGGTTTTCTTTGGACAGCTTCAAATGGCCAAACTCGAGCTAGGCCATTTAGGGATCATGATGATCATTCCCCGAAAGTGATTAAAATAGATTTAAATACAGGTGAATCCTTAGATTGTTTTCCGACTCCTGAAGCCTCTGGGATTCATGGGATTGAATGGGATGAAGGGAATTTGTGGATTACCGCCACCTCATTGAAATCACTATTTCTGATTGATGGATCAAATTTTGAGATTCTACATCAGATTCCTTGCAATTTAAAAGTTCTACATGGTCTTGCAAAAGATGGAGAAGGTATTTGGTGCTCAGATAGAGGCGCTAAGAAAATTGTGAAATTTCATAAAAAATCTGGAGAGGTGATGGATGAGATTGTATTACCACCTGATGGCCCGGATCCTCATGGTTTGAGCATTTCAAAAGGTGTGCTATGGTATTCCGATGCTGATTTTCCGCCTCCTAGTTCAAGGGGATATCCAGAGATAGGATTCATTCAAAAAAGATGTGAATAAATGGATTTTCAAGTACACTGTGATTAAATATTTGATTGATAAGTGCATTTTTAAGTCTGGGAACAAAATATGGTTGGAAAATTAATGGGAAGATTTAATTTAATCGTTGGATCTGATGGTATTTTAAGCCAATATATTGCTTTATCTAAGCCAAAAATCATTTTACTATTGCTTTTAACAGCGTTGGGTGGGATGTTTCTGGGAGAAAATGGATTTCCAAATGTTTTGCTTGTTTTCAACGTTTTATTAGGCGGCACGCTAGCATCAGCAGGAGCGAATGCAATAAATCAATATTTAGACCGAGATATAGATGCCCAAATGAAGCGTACTCGTAAACGTCCTATTATTTCAGGGAGAATAAAACCTAGTCATGCTTGGATTTTTGGAGTTTTTCTTAATTTAGTTGCATTTGTTTGGTTAATGTTTGGTGTGAATATAATTGCAGCATTATTGACTTTATCTGCAACACTATTTTATGTATTTGTCTACACGATTTTTTTGAAACGATCAAGCACTCAAAATATTGTTATTGGCGGTGCTGCTGGATCGATACCTCCTGTTGTTGGGTGGGTTGCAGTTACTGGTGAATTAACCTGGCCTGCTCTATTTTTGTTTGCTATAGTTTTCTTTTGGACTCCGCCGCATTTTTGGGCGCTTGCTTTGTTGATTAAAGATGATTATGAAAGAGTGAATGTTCCAATGTTACCTGTTGTGGAGGGAGTAGATAGCACTAAACGATCAATATTTTTGTATACACTGGTGATGCTTTTTCTAACCACAGCTTTTTGGATATTTTCCTATTTTTTGATGCCCGAATTGCTTGGATGGATTTATTTGATAGGTAGTTTATTACTTAGTTTAGGATTTATTTTTTTCGCTTGGCAATTACTTAACAAGGTAGATATTGACGGAGCGAAAACTTTATATTTGTATTCATTGTTATATTTGGCGTTGGTTTATGTATTACTAATGATTGATAGCATTGTATAGAAAATTATTTAGTTCGATTAAAAGGTGATTTAGTGATCGACATAGAAAAATTGCGCAAAGACCCTGAGTTAGTCAAAGAAGCCATGAATTCTAGAGGTGAAAATCTAGACGTGATGTCCATTTTGGAAAAAGATCATCGTTTGCGTCAGTTGATAGTTGAAGTTGAATCTCTACGTGCGAGACGTAATGAAGTGAGTAAAGATATTGGAAAGTCTGGGGATAAGCCGACGGAACTAATCGATGAAATGCGATTGGTTGGGGAAAAAATTAGCCATCTAGATGCCGAACGTACTCAATTAGATAACGAGATTAGGGCAATGCTTTTGCAAATACCTAACCTTCCTGCTGAAGACGTTCCTTTTGGGAAAACTGAGGAAAGTAATTTCGTTATTGAAACTCAAGGGACTTTGCCTAACTTTAATTTTAAACCACTTCCACATTGGGAGCTTGCAGAAAATTTGGGAATAATTGATTTCGAAAGAGGAGCTAAAATTGCAGGTTCTAGGTTTTTTGTTTTAACCCAAAAAGGGGCAAGATTGCAGAGAGCATTAATTAATTGGTTTCTTGACTTTCATACTGAGCAAAATTTTTTTAAGGAATTGTATGTTCCTTATTTGTTAACTAATGATTCAGCAATTGCAAATGGCAATTTGCCTAAATTTGCGGATACTATGTACCGTGATACTGAAGATGATTTGTGGTTGGTTCCAACGGCTGAAATGGCAATTACTAACATGCATAGGAATGAAATATTACCACCAGGATCTTTGCCGATTTCTTATGTTGCACATACTCCGTCTTTTAGAAGGGAACGTGCAGCAGCCGGTAGAGATACTAGAGGAATGAAGAGAGTACATCAGTTTGAAAAAGTTGAATTGTATAAATTTGTAGAGCCAGATGATTCATCGGATGCTTTAGATGATTTATTAGAGCAAGTAAAAAAATTATGTACTCTATTAAATTTGCCCTATCGAATTGTTCAATTATGTAGTGGAGATTTAGGGTTTCAATCATCAAAAAGTTTTGATGTAGAAGTTTGGGCTGCTGGAAGTCAGGAGTGGCTGGAGGTCAGTACGTGTTCAAATTGTGTTGATTTTCAAGCTCGCAGGGCTTCAATAAGATATAGAGATGAATCTTCTGGGAAACCAAAATTTGTTCATACACTTAATGGTTCTGGAATGGCTTTGCCAAGAGTGATTATTTCTATATTAGAAAATTTTCAGAATCATGATGGATCAGTAAATATTCCTCAAGTTTTGTGGCCGTATACAGGATTCAAAAAAATTGAAAATTAAATTTGTTTGATTTTATCCATAAGAGTCTCTAAGAAATTGCTTGTTGATTTTACCTAGAGGGTTTCTTGGAATAGCGTCGACAAATATCACTGATTCAGGTTTTTTATAACTTGCAAGATTTTTATGACAAAAATCTATTATAATTTCTTCATTCACACTATTTGAATCGTCTGCAACAATTATAGCAAGAATTTTTTCTCCCCATTGAGTATCTGGGACACCTATGACTGCGCAATCAATTATTGAGTTATGCTTTTGAATGATATCTTCAATCTCAGCGGGAGAGATAAGTTCACCTCCTCTTTTAATTATGTCTTTTGAGCGCCCAGCCAAGAAAATATATCCGTCATTGTCAAAATATCCTAGGTCTCCGGTATGTAACCAATTGTTTTTAATTGTGTGAGAGGTTTCGGTGGTTTGTTCCCAATATCCTTTCATAATTCTTGATCCGCGGGCTATAATTTCTCCTATATTTCCTGGTTTTAATTCATTACCACTTTCATCAACTATTCTAATTTCAATGTCTTCCAGCGGTTTGCCTATAGAAGATAAACGTCGGATTTTAAGATTCTTTTCAGTATTATTTCCTTCGATTTTATGATCATCTGGCATTAATGCCGTAATTGTTGCACCTGATTCTGTTTGACCGAAAGCATTAATAAATTTCACATGTGGGAATTTGTCTATTGCGTCTAAGATTACTGTTACAGGCATTGGAGCTGCACCGTAAGTAATTACTTCTAGGCTCCTTAGGTTATAGTCTGTAAAATTTGGATGTTCAATGATTGTTTTAAGCATTGTAGGGACCATCATTGCACGGTTGACTAATTTATCCTGCACAAGTTGTAACCATTCGGTTGGTTCGAATTGCTTCTGTATAATTAAAGTTCTACCGGCATATATTCCCGAAATCATCGCTTGTATTCCGGCAATATGGTACATAGGAACTGTGAGCAAATTGCTTTCTTTTACCTCAGGATCTGCCGGAGACACGTTGTTTAAAGTATAGGAGGTAAAACTTTCATGAGTAAGCATTACTCCTTTTGGGGTTCCTGTAGTTCCTGATGTAAACATAATCATTGTTAAGTCTAAATCTTCATGTGTTGGATATACTTCTTCTGGGTTTCCGTTAGTAAGAAGAGTTTCGTATTCTATAAATTGACCCGATGTAGGTTCTAAAGAGATATATTTTTTTACGGATTGAATTTTATTTATACAATCATGAATTAATTTGAAATATCGATTACCAAACAGAACAATTTTTGGTTTTGCGGCTTCGAGTACCTTCAAAAGTTCTATTTCTTTTAAACGATAATTAATGGGTACATAGACAGCATCTAATTTGGCTGCTGCAAAATATGTTTCAATATGTTGGTTTGAATTAACATCAAGCAGAGCAATACGATCACCTTTTTCTATTCCCATTTCCGAAAATGCATTGGCTAATAGGTTGGATCGTTGATTTATTTCTTTGTAAGAGAATTTTTGATTTTCAAAAATTACGGCAGTACGATCTGGGACTATTGAGCTAGAGATTTCTAACAATTCGCAAGTATTCATTTGGTATCATTCCAATATGTTTTTATCAAATTTTAAGTTTTATAATTTTGTGCGAAAAACTTTTTCACCGCTATATGTTCTAATTTAAAAACTTCTGGGGTAGATTTTCCAATATTTTTTTTCATATTGGATTTTACAAATCTAACTGCCTCAGGATTCAGATTCGCGAAAAATTGTGCAAACTCTTCCGCTGCGGGCAATAAATTTGATTCCTCGTATATTCTATGGATAATTCCTGATTTTAAGGCTTCGTTTTCAGAAAAAGTTACACCTGAGATCATTAAATCCAAAGAAGAACTCAGATTCGTGTTTCTGGGGATGGTTTGAGTGCCCCCAGCACCGGGTATCATTCCCAATTGTGTTTCAGGCATTGAGAAAGTAGTTCCTACACAAGCTAATCTTAAGTCACACAAATAACTCATTTCTAATCCTGATCCAATTACAGAGCCATGTAAAGCTGCTACAAAAGGCTTGGGGATACTCATCCAAAGGCCCCAAATATCACGTTCCCATCGTGCTTTCCTAGAAATAATGGGTGATGGATTGATTTGAAATTCGGTTAAATCCGCGCCTGAGCAAAAACCTTTTGGTCCGTTACCAGATAATATTACAGATAAGATTTCTTCATCATCTCTTATTGATTCTAGAATTTGAAAAAGTTCGTCACGCATTTGAATATTATAGGCATTAATCACATTGGGCCTATTTAGAGTAATTTTTGCAACGCCTTTATTTTTTGAATATATGACGGTTTTGAAATCTGAAGATGGCATTATTCCCCTCTAAATCGTGGCTTTTTTTTGGATACAAAGCTCCGAATTCCCTCTGCACGATCAAATGAATGTTGTAGTAGGAAATTTAGATCGGCTTCCAATTTCAACCCTTCATTTAGATGTAATTCTAAACCAGTTAGAATAGATTCCTTTAAAAATTTCACAGCAATTGGTGAGGCACGACGTATTTGTTTTGCTAAATTGATTGATTCGGTATCTAAGTTTAGGTTATTGATTATTCTACTTATCAAACCAATTGATAACGCATCCTCTGAATTGATTTGTCGACAAGTTAGAGTGATTTCTAAAGCTCTTCCTTGACCTACAATTTTTGGTAATCGTTGTGATCCTCCATCCCAAGGAATTGTGCTTGATAATAATTGGCCCATCCTGAATTGAGCAGTATCTGACGCTATTCTAATATCAGTAGCAAGTGCAAGTTCAAGAGCTTGATCAAATATATTTCCATGTAGAATTGCCAATGATGGAAGTTCGACTGCAGCAATTGAATCAGACATTCTGAAATTAGAGATGTTTGTTAGTGAATCAAGCATTTTTGTAGGACATGGATATGAATAGACATTTTCGAATCCTTTAAAAATGATGACTCGAAGATCATTACGCAAATTCAGGCTATGCAAATCTTGTCGAAATTTTGAAATTAAATTAGAAATATTGGGATTAGAGTGTGAAATTTGGTTAAAAGATACAATCCCAATATTTTCAATTTGTTTAATTTGAATTAGGCTCTCTTTATTCATTCCAGAATAGTATCACAATGGGATTAATGAAAATTCTAATATTGGTACAGTTTGCGGATTTCACTTTCGTGCTTTAGAATCTATTTTTGAAATTATTGTATAGAGAGGTGATTCATGCCTAAAGGATCAGTTCCCAGGCGGGAATCCAAAAAAGCTAAGAAAAACTCTGCGAAGAAACAGGGTGGATTATCTGTTTCCGAGTTCGTTTCCGCTGAGCCTGAGGTTATTAAGAAGCGTAGGAAATCTCGAAGCGATGATGAGGCTAATTTTTAGTTTTTGAATTGAACCGTTTTACTAAATTATCTAATTGAGTGCACTAATGCAATATGTTTTGCAATTAGCTAGTAGTCTTTCTATCACATTTGCAGAGATGTCTCTTGAGTTTGAGGATTCTGACCACTTTTGAGCCAATTCTTCACTTATATCGTTTGCTGACATGGGTTTATTATTATTTGCGATGATTACTCTAAATATTGCTTCCTTAAGAGGAGTATCAGGCAGAAGGTAATCATCCTTTGAGCTAGAAACATTTGCAAGCAAATCTAGAATGGGTTTGATATCAGAATTATTAGAAGGGTTTGGATCTAACCCTCCTTGACTAACGTAATCTAATCTACTGGTTAAAAGTGATGGAAGAGATCTATTTTGCTCCGTCGCCAAAGATGTAGATACCTGATAGCGTGCAGGTTTTGTTTGTTCTTTTTGATTTGTCATAATTTCATTTCCTCCGGCCAATCAATCATTTGTACTTCCACAGTTTCGCCAGCATTTTTGATTTTTTCGTTTTCAGGGCATATGGCAAGTCCATTTGCATGAGCCATACTTGTTAACAGATTAGAATTTTGGTGGCCAGTCAATTTTGCTTTGTATTGTTCATTGTTCTTGGTCACGATTACTCTTGCAAAGACTCTTCTTCCATCACCATTGTATATTGGATCTTCCAGAACTGCACGTACAGTAGGTCTGGGTTGATGATTTTTACCCATCATTTTTCTAATCGAGGGGCGTCCAAATTGTTCAAATGCCACAAGTGCGCTTACAGGATTTCCTGGTAGCCCTAGATGAGGTATTGATTTACCTTTTTGAGTTATGAATGTTCCAAAAGCTAGAGGTTTTGCAGGTTTCATTCTAACCGACCAAAAATCTATTTCTCCATGATTCTTCAAGACATCCTTTACAATATCGTAGTCTCCCTTTGATACGCCTGCAGAAGTGATTAAAAAGTCAAAATCATCTATTGAATTTAGTATGGAAGTTAGTGAATTGAAATCATCTTTACCTATTTCTAAAATTTGGGTAATTGCTCCACACTTTAAAGCCGCAGAAGAAATCGAATATGAGTTGCTATCGTAAATCTTATTAGAGATAATTTCAGAACCGGGTTTGATTAATTCGTTTCCAGTTGAAAGAATAGCCACTTTTGGTCTTCTTGTAACTGTAATTTCAGACAATCCTAAGCTAGCTAGAACTCCTATTTCTGCAGGTCTTAGTTCTTTTCCGGATTTTAGGACAAGTTGACCATTTTGAATATCTTGTCCATAAGGTCTTACGTCAGACCCCGTATTGACCTCCGTAAGAATTCCAATTTCATTTGACGATGTGTGTAGAAGTGACCGAGAGTCTTCGTCAGTTTCTTCAAAGGGTATTACAGCGTCTGCACCTTTAGGTATTGTGGCTCCTGTCATGATTCGAACAGCTTGTCCTGAATTAACTGAATTTGAAAATGATTCGCCAGCACTAACTGATCCACAAACTTTTAGAATTACTGGGTTTGTTTTTGAAGCTTTGGCAGTATCTTTTGATTTAACAGCATATCCATCCATTGCAGAATTGTCTGCTGGAGGGACATCAATTGAAGAAAAAACGTCTTTGGATAATACTTGCCCCAGAGAGTTTAGAATAGAAACGTTCTCACTACTTAGTACGCTGAACCGAGCTAAGATTTTATCCAAAGCTTCTTCAACACTTAGCATGTTTTCGTTAATAAGATGTTTATGAACGTGAATGTTAATGCCTCGGAATACTTTTGTTAATTATACACCAGCATAATTGAATAATGCTTTTAAATTTCTCTAAGTTCTGCTGCTAATTCTTGGTTAAGTTGTTTTAGGATTGTTTTCATTGCATTATCAACTTGTTTGGATGTTAAAGTGCTTTGTGGAGATTGAAAAGTGATTCGGAAGGCAATTGATTTTCTGCCGATTTCCACTCCTTGTCCAGAATAGAGATCGAACGGAATAGAATTGATCACAAGTTTATGTTTATGAATAATATCTTGGATTGTTGAGGATAAAACATCATCATTTACTACCAACGCCAAATCTCTGTAAGCCTCTGGAAATTTGCTTATTTGGGTATAGTTGGTTTTAGAATCAGCGATGCATGAGATTATTGCATTAAGATCAAGTTCAAAAAAAATTGCGCCAGAATTTTTATCTAAATCAAAAGATTGAAAAGTTTTTTGGTTAATCGCTCCTAATACACCTAAAAGATTGGATTCAGACATAATGTAAGCTGCAGAAGATGTGTTCAGGATATTTTTTACTGTAGATAAAGGCTCTGATTTGATTTCATCATTACTGGAGGCAACTAAGTGGTAAGTGGGATGGATTCCCAAATTTGAGAAAAGATTTTCTAAAATCCCTTTTCCGTCAAAAAAATCTAAATTTTCAGAAGATTGAATCCAAGAGAGTTGATTTCTTTTCCCAGATAAAATACCAGTAATCATTTCAATCTCGTTAGGTAAAGGTGTTTCTGCAGAAGGGATTTCAGTTGGAAGAAAGACTCTACCCACTTCAAATAATTTAAAATTTTGTTCCCCTGAAGATTGCTGATTGTATGATAATGTTTGAAGCATACTAGCTCGTAGTGTAGGCCTAGCAAACACAAATTCAGAACTCATTTGGTTCGCTATTTTTAGTGGATTCTTTTGAATTACTCCACCTAATTTATCTATTGCTTGCTGGCTAATTAATGGGTAGGAAATAATCTCTTGCATTCCAGAAGCCACTAACAAATCCTTAGCCTGTTCTCTTATGTCGTATTTAATGTTTTGCCGTTGGTGAGGTATTTGCGAAGATAGCATTTCAGTGGGGACTTCATCGTAGCCAGAAATTCTCACTATTTCTTCAATTAGATCTTCTTCTATTGAAATATCAGATCTCCAATATGGAGGAGTAAACCACATTGTTTCCTCACGTTCGGGGATTGATTTTGCTTCAATAGTTTCTATGGTGTTGAAAAGTCCCGTTGGAGGGTCTGATTTTTCAAATCCTAATGAAATTAATACTGAAGTAATTGAATCGTTAGAATAATCTTTCCCAATCAGATTTTTCATCTTAATTTTATTAACACTAATTGGAGAAATAACTTCTTTAGAATAGTTTTGATCAATAATTTCTTTTGAAGAAACACCTCCACAAATTTCTAAGATCATTTGTGTTGCTCTTTTTAAAGCAAAAGATGTGATTGCTGGGCGTATATTTCTTTCAAATCTGTAGGATGCTTCTGTACTAATTTTTAAATCAGTACGAGTAGCTCTGATATTACCAGAATCGAAGTTGGCAGATTCCAAAAAAATATTTTTGGTTTTGGAGTCAATCTCTGCACGAGTTCCTCCAATTATTCCAGCTAATCCAATAGGCCCTAATTCATCAGAAATAGTTAACATTTCGGGTGTTAATTTTCTAGTTTCACCATCGAGCGTTTTTATAGATTCATTTGTTTTAGCTCTTCTAACAAAAATTTTATCACCAGAAATTTTGTCCAAATCGAAAGCATGCAGTGGTTGGCCGTATTCCAGCATTACGAAATTTGTTATATCAACAATATTGTTAATGGGGCGTTGTCCTGACTTTGTGAGTGCATCTTGAAGCCATTTTGGAGATTCATCAATCTTTACATTCGTGAGAACATTTCCAGTGTATCTGTTGCAAATTTCTGGGTTTTCTACTGTTACAGATGCTAGTTCTGCTATTGACAATCCTTCACATTGATACAAAACATCAGGTTTTTGAAATTTTGTCTTAGTGATTGCAGCAATTTCGTGTACGATTCCAAGAACAGACAGACAATCTGGTCTGTTTGGTGTGATTTCAATATCCAGTATTGCATCAGCCAAAATTTCCTTAGCTGGTGTTCCTATTGGAGTAGATTCAGGTAATACTAAAATCCCTTCATGGTCGCTACTTAGTTGTAGTTCTAACTCTGAACACACCATTCCTTTTGATTCAATTCCTCGTATCTTAGCTGCTTTTAAGGGTTCAGTTTTTTGATTCCTTGGATTGAATAAAATAGCTCCCTCAGTTGCAAAAATAATTTTTTGACCAACTTGTATGTTGGGAGCGCCGCATACCACCTTTTCAATATTAGATTCTGTTAATAAGACTGAGACTAATTTTAGCCTATCGGCATTAGGATGAGGTTCTATGGATTTGATTTCTCCTACAAATAAAGAAGACTTCTCCCAATTTGCTCCGATTTCATTGACTTCAGCAACTTCAATTCCGACCATGGTTAAATGATGAGCCAGTTCAGTTGGAGTCATATTAGGGTCTATATATTTTTTAATCCAAGATATTGGGATTTTCATGATTTTCTCGTCTAAGAATATGTTTGGCTAAATTGTTTTAGGAACCTAAGATCATTTGAATAAAAATGACGGATATCATCTATTCCATATTTCAACATTGCTATTCGTTCTGGCCCCATTCCAAATGCAAAACCGCTATAAATATTGGAGTCGTAGCCAACACCCTCCAAAACGTTTGGATGAACCATTCCAGCACCCATAATTTCTATCCATCCTGAGTCGGAACAGATGCGGCATCCTTGGCCGTTACAAATGAAGCAGTCGATGGACATGTCTACCCCAGGTTCAACGAAAGGGAAATAGTCGCATCTAAATCGAATTTTACGTTCTTCGCCAAAGACTAATCTTGCAAATTCATAAAGAGTCCCTTTAAGGTTCGCAAAAGTGATCCCTTTATCAACAACTAGTCCTTCGATTTGCTGAAAATGCCATTCGTGTGTCGCATCAGTAGCTTCATACCGATAGCATTTTCCTGGCACTAAAACCCTAATAGGTGGTTTAGTTGATTCCATATGTCTTGCTTGCATTGGGGAAGTATGTGTTCTGAGTAACATAGGATAATTTCCATCATCATTGACATAATCAATCCATAGTGTGTTCCACATGTCACGTGCAGGATGTCCTTGAGGTATGTTAAGCATTTCGAAATTATATTTATCTAATTCGATTTCAGGCCCCTCAGTAATTTCAAAGCCCATATTTTTAAAAATATTTGATATCATTCGGACGATTTTGGTTACTGGGTGTAATCCTCCTGAGGGTAAATTTCTTCCTGGAAGAGTTACGTCCAAAGTAGTTTTTGTAGAAGATACATCTTGTTCAGACACTTTGATTGATTCCAAGTGTGAATTCAGAGATTCTTCAAGTAATGATTTGGTTTGATTAGCCAACATTCCTATCGAACGGCGTTCCTCTTTAGGGATTTTCCCGATGCTGCGAAGAATATCAGTAAGTTTCCCATTTCTTCCTATCCAAGCAACTCGCCATTCTTCAGCTTCCTCAGTGGATGAGACTGATTTAAGAGAAGCTATAGCATTATCGGTAATTTTTTGTAGGTCTGAAGTGGTCATCATTTCCTCAAAATATGTGATCAATACACTATACAGATTATAGGTTTGGAGACCTTTGTGGTCAAGAACGCTTTAGTTTTTGATACTTATGTTAGCGTCAAAAATCCCTACTATTGATTCATAAACTAGATTCATTCATTATTATTTGATTATATTAATATTTGACCTAGAGAGAGAATCAAAATATCCTGTGAACGGGTTTTATTCTACGTTGAGTTTCAAAATGTTTTGTTGTCAACGATTAATTGATGGAGCATCTGATGAATCTTGATTTGACTTTCATTCCGGGAGAATTTCTAGAATCTAGTATTTTTGGTGGAATATTTCTATTATCAATTTTCTTTTTTTCATTTATTCTTGCATTAATTGCCTTTGTGATTTTGAAACAGCTCGCCAATAGATTGTCTTCTGCGAATTCTAACAGTGTTCTTTCAGAAATATTACATTCTATTCGCAAGTCTGTGTTTGTGTTGATTTTATTAATTGGATTGTCATTTTCCTTCTCAATAGTAGGTAATTTTGAAAGTCAACTATCTCAGATTGTTTACGATTTTTCAGATCTTTTAAAAACAGTTCTGCTACTGATGAGCATTATTTTGATTTCACACTCTTTCGTTAAAGTCATAGGGGTGTTTTTAAAGTGGTACTTAGAAAACATTGCAGAAAAAACTGAGACAACTTTAGATGATCAATTGATACGACCTTTAATGAGACTCACACCCGTTGTTATTTACTCAATAGGATTATTGGTGTTGCTCGAAAGTTTAGGGATTTCAATTAGTCCTCTTTTGGCAGGTCTTGGAATTGCTGGTTTAGCAGTTGCTTTGGCGGTTCAGCCATCATTAACTAATTTCCTCGCAGGTACTTATGTTATGACAGAGAGTCAGCTAAAGATAGGGGATTATATTGAATTATCAGATGGCACTGCCGGGTTTGTAATTGAAATTGGTTGGCGGAGTACTAAACTTAGGAGTATTTTAAATAATCTTTTGATTGTGCCTAATTCGACTATTTCGAATAGTGTCATTCTAAATTATTATAGTCCTTCCCCCGCTTTGAATGTTAGGGTTACATGTGGAGTGAGCTATGATTCTGATCTCGAGCAAGTAGAGCGAGTAACTCTTGAAGAATGTAAGAGGGTTCAGAGTGAAAGTTTGTCTGCGATTAAAGATCAAGATCCGAGATTTGGATTTGATAGTTTTGATGATTCGAATATTTCGTTTTGGGTTTTCATGCAAGCTACTGATCGTATAGGAAGTTTTACTCTGACATCAGAAATAATTAAAGCTATTCATGCGAGATTTCTTTTGGAAGGTATTACAATTAATTATCCTGTTCGAACGTTACAGTTTCCAGAAGATATTAAAGGTGATTTTTTTAAAAGCCAAACTTAAATCTTCGGAAAGTTTATGGATTCTGGATTGAAAATTGATGTCTAACGACAATGAGATTGTTGTTGCTCGACTGAGTGGTGGGGCAAACATAGTTTTGAGAATAGGTCCTGATGATCAGCGTATGGTTAAAGTGCTTCTTCGAAGAAATAAGTATGCTAAATTACCTGCAAGTCGTATCTTGTTTAAAACAGGCCTTTTCATAGATGACTTTTCTGGTATTTTAAAATTTCGGGACGAAATATCTAAAATTGTTTCTGGAATTGATATTAAATCTCTTTGGCAAAATGTAAAACATAGTAAAGAATCATTCTCAATTCAAAAACTTTCTTCAATTTATTGGGATAATGAACTGAGTCCCCAAAAATGTACGGCTTTAACTATGGTAATTGTGAGTAAAGAATCAATATATTTTGAAGTTTTAGATAATAGATATGTTCCACGTGAAGACACTAAAGTAATCCAACTTGAACAAAAGATTAGAAATGAAGAAAAACTTGCTTCAGAAGAATTGGAATTTTCAGAAATTTTAAGAGGTATTAGACAGTTTTCTCAGTTGACTGACTATCAAAAAAGACTCCTATGTTACTTAAGAGATTTCGTAATTGGGGGAAATATTGATTTGAATGGATCTAAAGCGAGAGATTTTTTGCAGAAATATAAATTTTCAGGAGAATTACGCCGTACTGCCTTTGAGTTATTGCTTAAAATTGGCGAATTAAAATTAGATGATCCAATTGAATTAGAACGTGAGAACATTCGAGTCGAATTTTCTACTGATGTGATGGATGAAGTTAAATCATTAAATCGAAATTCTGCCCAGGATTCTTTACGAAGAGTAGATTTAAGGTCTTTAGATCTTTTCACAATTGATAATTCCCATACAATAGATCGCGATGACGCATTGTCTGTGAAAGTGCTTTCACATGACCAAAATGGGCATCCAAATCAGGTTCAAATTGGGATACATATAGCAGATGCTTCTGATTTAATCTCTTCTGGAGGATTTATAGATTTAGAGGCAGAGAAAAGAATGTCAACAATATATTTTCCTGAGAATACAGTTTGGATGGTACCAAAATTTCTCATAGAAACTTGCGCTGGACTTAATCCAGGGGTGGATAGATTTGCTATCACAGTTTTGGTTGATTTTTCAATAGAAGGTGAAGTTTTGAACTGGGAAATTGTTCCAAGTGTTATTAATTCCAAGATTGCTATGTCGTACGAGGAAGCAGATACATTCTTAGATAATGATAGATGGAAATGGAACAAGCAAATTCACATCATTAATTTAATAGCAAAAAAATTAAAGGCCAAAAGGATTAAGAGTGGAGCATTGGACTTGTTACGGCGAGAGATGGAAATCAAAATCGATGTAACGGAACATATTGATATAACAATTGCTAAGTCATTGATATCCAGAGACTCTGTAGCGGAATTCATGATTTTATATAATCATTTATTGGCAAAATATTGTAATAATTTTAATATACCGGCAATTTATAGGTCTCAAGAATCACCCTCAAACTTTGATCCATTTCATGGTTATGAAGACGGTCCTTTCAAAAATCATTTAGTATTTAAACAACTGCAACCGGTATTGGGTGCCAATGATCTTTCAAATCATTGGGGATTGGGGTTACAAGGATATATTCAAGCTACATCACCCTTAAGGCGTTATACGGATATGATAATGCAGAGACAGATTTCAAACCATTTGCAATTTTCTACACCTATTTATTCATTAGACGATTTAAGCTTGATTTTCATGAAATCAGTTGATCAACTCAAATTAATTTCTAGATTAGAGGCAGAAAGAACTAAATTTTGGTTCTCAAAATTTCTTATTCAACGTAGTGAATTGGGGGAAAGGAATTTCCGAGCGGTGGTTTTGGAAAAACGTCATGAGCGTAATGCACTATTAGAGCTTGATGAGTATCCTTTTAAAATTCGAATGAAACTCAGTGACTCAATTTTACCTGGAGATAAGGTTTTACTAGAATTTCAAGAGGTAGATTGGATTGCTAGACAGCCAAAATTTAAATTTTGTGACAAAATAAATCAATGAGTTCTATTGATTTGTTTGATGGTCGGGGTGGCCGGGATTGAACCGGCGACCTCCTGTTCCCAAAACAGGCGCGCTCCCGCTGCGCCACACCCCGATTGCTTAATAATATAGCCGTAGTGAAAATCATGCAAGAGTATTCAAGTGGTACTTAATTATTATCATCCTGCTCTTTATTTACTTATTTGTTGACGTTGATTGATTAGCAGAATAAAATCCTGTCATTCATCCTAAAATGAGGAGAGACTACTATGGAAGTACTTGGATCGGGAGATTATAGATATCAACGCGTAGAATCTTGGCCTAATTTACCCAGAAATTGGCAATTTGGATTGGCATCTGATGGTGCCGTTAATTCAAAGGATGAAATATATATTTTCAGTCGAGGGATTCATCCAATCACAATATGGGATATCGAGGGGAACTTCATTTCTAGCTGGGGTGAGGGAGAATTTGGATCTCCTCATGGGATTTTTATCGACCCGGATGATAATGTTTGGCTTGTAGATTCAAATTATCATTTGGTTACTCAACATAAACCTGACGGTCAAATTTTGAATACATGGGGCCGGAAGTTGCAACCCTCAGCGAGTTATTTGGGGAAACCATTTAATATGCCTTCTGGATTGGCATTTGCTCCAAATGGTGAAATATTTGTGTCAGATGGTTATGGTGGACATAGAGTTCACAAGTTCAATTCTAAAGGTGAACTAATGCATTCTTGGGGTAAACAAGGGTCTGGGCCAGGTGAATTTGCCCTTTTACATAATATTTGGGTTGATAAGAATAGTCGAGTTTATATCTGTGATAGAGAAAATGACCGCATACAAATTTTCTCAGAGAATGGTGATTTTATTGAAGAATGGACCGACTTGCAGAAACCCGGTGACATTTGGATTCATAATGATGATGTTTATGTTGTAGAGCAAGGATCTAAAGGTACATGTGGGGTGAGTATTTGGTCTTTAGAAGGAGAGTTAATTACTCGATGGAGGGGTATTGATGCAGGTCATGGGATTTGTGTTGATTCACATGGGAATATTTATGTCACCGAGATTGGGGATGCAGATAAAGTAAGCAAATTTGAGAGGATTTAGTTATTCTTTTGATCAATGATTGAATCTAATTATGTACTGTGTAAAAATCCCAAACAGTCCAAATCTTTTTCAAAGCGTGTAGTATTTGAGTGTTCCAAGGCTTGTATCGTCATTTTCTAATCGTAATTATAGATTGTTGTGGTGTGCAAATTGGATAGAATATTCGACAAGGAATATGCAAATTGTTTTACTTGCATGGTTTGTACTAGATTTGACAGATTCGCCCTTTTTAGTAGCATTAGTCGCTTTTTTTGGCATGGCACCAAGTTTCTTGTTAGGAATGATAGGAGGGTGGTTAGCAGACCGAGTAAATAAGCGTAAGCTGATGATTTTCTCAGGTTTTTTGGGATTATGCATTGCTTTGATGATGTTAATTGCAATATCATTTTTTGCAGTCCATTTTTGGTATGGATATATTGTGATTTTTGCAGTCGGATTTGCTACTGCGATTACTAATCCCTCTCGCAGATCTCTTTATATTGAACTTCTAGGTCCAAAAGGTGTAACAAATGGGGCCGCTTTGGATGGAGTTGGGATGCAATCAAGCAAAATGCTTGGTCCAATAGTTGCTGGTGGATTAATTGCACTTTTTGGAATTCAAGGTGGCTATTTGGTTGTTTCATTTTTGTATTTTATTGGCCTGATTTTGATATATAGGATCAGATTTCCTGATCATCAAAATCTCTTTGTATCTAATGATAGGTTTCAAATTTTTAACAATATTAAAGAAGGTTTAGTTTATGCACTGTCGAACAAGGTTATTTTTAGTACACTTTTAATAACAATAGTAATGAACATGTTATATTTCCCGTTTCAGCCTATGGTGCCAGTAATTGCAAGAGACGTCCTGCAAGTTGGACCATTGTTGATGGGAATACTTTTTGCATCTGAAGGTTTTGGAGCTGTGTTAGGTTCACTTCTGATTGCAAGTAGAAGCTCAATTATTTTCCAAGGTAGATATTATATTTTGGGTTCATTTTTTGCAGCATCGGGTCTCCTATTTTTTGGTGTTTCAAATTCATACATTCTTGCTTATTTTGCTCTTCTGATTGCGGGGATAGGTGTTTCAGGATTTGCAACTATGCAGTCAACCATTGTATTAATTACCGCACGTGAAAATGTTCGAGGTCGTGCATTGGGTGTGATTACCTTGGGGATAGGCACACAACCAATTGGAGCTTTAATAATTGGAGCTTTAGCGAGTTTTCAAGGTCCTGTTTTTGCTGTAACTATCCACTCAACTCTTGCAATTATATTAGTTAGTTTAGTAGCTGTATTATTTCGGAAGCTTTGGGGACGAATATCAGTTGATAATGTTCAAAAATGAGTTTAAAAATCAACTATCTCTTTTGAACATGTTTGGTATTGAATGGAAGAAAATTTGATAAACAATTGGAACTACTAATAAAGTCAGGAATGTTGAACTAACCAATCCACCTATTACAACTGTTGCAAGTTCTGAACCTACTAGTCCGTTAGTTTCTGATGCTAAAGCCAAAGGGATTAAGGCAAAGATAGTTGCAAATGCTGTCATCAAAATTGGACGGACTCTTACTTTGCCTCCTTCAATGATTGCATCATAAGTACTAAAGCCTTTAGCACGTAGTTGCTCTACAAATACAATTAGCACTACAGCATTTGTTACAACTACGCCAATTAGAAGTAAAAACCCCATCATTGCAGGCAATCCTAATGGTTTCCCTGTAATGAATAGCAATACTAAAGCTCCGACAATTGAAAGTGGTAAGGAAATCATAATAATCATTGGGCTTCTTAGTGAACCCATAGTTGCAACCATTACGAGATAGACTAAAACAATACCAACCCCCATAGCCAAGAAGATATCTTGGAATCCTTCAGCGATTTGATCAAAAATTCCTCCGGATGAAACCTTAACACCAGTAGGGAGGTTCATAGAGTCAATAACTGATTGAACTTCTTTTCCAACAGATTGGGTGTCGTCACTTGTAATATCTCCAATGATTAAGGCAGTTCTTTTTCCGTCAACCCTTGTAATTGTTACTGCACTTGGTTCAATGGTCCTTTTTGCGATACTATCTAAAGTTGTTTCTCCAGCAGGTCCTGATATTGTATTACTTCCTAGTTTCTGAAGGTCTGAGATATCATCAGGATTGCTTCTGATCATGATTGTATAATTTTTACCATCTATTTCTATTTCACTTACTTGAGTTCCAGACATTATTGATCGCATTTGGAAGGCTATGCTCATCGTACTTAGACCTATTGATGAAGCTTTTTCTTGATCTACAGTCCAAACTATTTCATCTTTCCCTTCAGACGCATTATTGCTTATGTTAGAAATACCTTCAATTTTTGACAATTTGGTTTCTAAATTTTGTGAAACTGATTGAACTTCTTCAAAATTTGGACCTGATATGTTTAGCTCTACACCACCTTGAGGCGGTCCACCTGCAATTTCTGTTACCTTGATAATTGCGTCATCAATTTCAGACAACCTTTCCTGAATAGTTTCGGCAAGTTTTTCAGGAGGGTCTTCAGATAGATTGACAAAAATCAATCCTGAGTTTGTTGAGTCAGAAGAGCCTGACCAAAAATCGGCAGATCCGATAGTGGTTGAATAATTTTCGACAATTTTGGATTCGTAGTACTCATCAATTACCTTTTCAATTTCTAAAATAGTCTGATTTGTACGATTGATAGATGTTCCCGGAGGCATTGATGCACTTATAGATATTGCTTCTGGATTTCCGCTTGAGAAGAAGGTAACCGGTATTTGAAATAATAAACCTAAACTAGATAGAGTAATTAGAATTGCTAAAGATAGTGAAATTAATTTATGAGACAGAGACCATTTAAGCATCGATCCATAGATTTTTTGTAGTGTTGATGGTTTTTTTAAATCAGATTCAGTTAAATCACCTGGGCGAATAATAAAAGATCCCAAAACTGGAATTGCAGTAATTGAAACAATTCCTGATGCGATTAGTGCGAGGCTTACTGCAAGTGCGAATGGACTAAAAAATTCGCCTACCAATCCTTCGATGAATGCTAATGGTACAAAAACAACTACAGTTGCTAATGTAGACGCAACAATTGGGGGTAACACTTCTCGAGTTGCAGCCATAGCAGCTTTTATTCTATCTTCGCCCATTTGAATATGACGATAGATATTTTCTATGACTACAATACTATCATCTACAACTCTGCCTACAGAAATTGCTAGTCCTGCTAGTGACATTAAATTTAAAGCTACGTCTGTCAGATAATACATTAGCATTATTGCAGTTAATATACTTAATGGTATTGAGGCAATGATTACTAAAGTTGGGCGGATTCCCATGCTTAAACCTTTTAAAATGTTAGGTTTGAAATTTACTAGGAAAATGAAAACTATCATTATCGCAAAAAGGAATCCATAAAATCCTTCTTTTATAAGGGTATTCAGTGATTCTTTGATTTCTGGTCCGTCATTAGTTATTTCTACAATTGATATTCCCCTAGGAAGATTAATATCTGAAAGGGTTCCTTGAATACTTTCAGTTACGTCTACCGTATTGGCTGTTGGGTCCTTAATAATTGATAGTTTAAGGCTAGTTTCTCCATTCGTGCGAGAAATGCTATTGGAAGGTTTTTCGGCAATTAAAACTTCTCCTATATCCGAAACACAAATGGGTAACGGTCCTGTAATATCTGTAGGATTTGCGTCATAGAATTCTTTTATTTGTGTGTAGCATCGTGGGATATTTGTAGGGAGATCATTTAATGATTCTGATAATGGGACTGCTGGCATTTGGTTAGCAGGGAAAGAATTTCCAGGATTATTGCTTTCAGAGTCAAAATTTGGTTGGCTTGTGCCAATAATTAGATTTCTAATCGAATCTAATGAATTTATGCGACTACGTACTTTTACTGTCTTGTTTGTGACTCCATCATCAATGCTACCTGATGGTAAATCCATATTGTTTTGGACAATAGAATATTGCAATTGTTGAGATGTGATCCCGTATTTTTTCATGGAATCACGATTTAAGATTATTTGAACTTCTTGATCATTACCACCGATTAAATTTACTGAGCTAACACCAGAAACCTTCGAGATTTGTGGTGTAATATTTTCTTCGATATATAACTGTAAAGCACTTAAAAGTGTTAGGCTTTGTTGGTCATTTGCAGGTATGTCATATGAATTCCAAAACTCATTATTTGCGGTAATTGATAGTTCCATTGTAGGGAATGCGTCTGAATTGATGCGTTGTACGAATGGGCCTTGAACTCCAGTAGGCACATTAAGGTCAGCAATAGAACTGTTTAGCTCTGTTTCCGCTTTAGATAGATCTTTTTTGAAATCAAATGTAACAGTGATATTTGATGAAGTATTAGTAGATGTCGAACGGATTTCTTTAATTCCGGATATTCCAGATATGGAATTTTCAATTGGTTCAGTAATTTCTCTTGTGATTGCTTCAGGATTAGAGTTTGGATAAATAGTGACAATAAAAAGATTTGGGAATTCGATTTGAGGGAATAATTCTCTTTGCATGTTAATGTAAGAATTAATAGATATTATTGTTAACATGATGATTGCTAGAATAGTAACTGGCCGACTACGCATAGCTATCTGGGTTATGAAATGCACCGGAATTCCTCCAAAAGGATAATTTGTATGCTCAAATTTTGATTGATAAGGAGTTGTTCGTTATTCAACTAATATTATAATTAAGAGCATTTAATTCGAAGAGAGACATTTATATTTTATTGAAATTATATTCCCATTATATTGTATCCAGTGTCGACATGTAATATTTCACCCGTGATTCCACTGGAAAGATCGCTACATAAGAATAAAGCTGCTTTTGAAACTTCTTCTGGTGTAATATTTCTTCTCAAGGGAGCTCGTTCAGCATGTGCTGTTTTCATTACTCTATAATGGCTGATTACTCGTGATGAAAGAGTGTCTAACGGACCAGCGGACACTGCATTAACTCTAATATTGTCAGGGCCAAGATCTGAAGCTAGTTGTCGTACAATGTTTTCGAGGGCTGCTTTAGCAGTACCCATGACATTGTAACCTGGGAATACTTGGTTAGATGCATTAAAAGTAAGAGTAATTATATTTCCCCCATCACTCATGATTCTTGATCCGTGTTTAGCTATGGAGATTAAGGAATATGCAGAAATATCTAGGGCAGTCGTGAATCCTTCACGTGGGGTATCAACAAATCTTCCTCCAAGGTCTTCTCTGTTAGCGAAAGCAATACTGTGAACAATAGTGTCTAATTTGCCTAGGGATTTTTCTGCATTTTTGAAGGTTGTTTTAACGTTTTCCTCATCACTAACATCACATTCAATTAAAGTGGTATCATCATCCCATTTTTCGACTAATTCTGAAACTCGTTCCTTTACTCGTTCATTTTGATATGCTATAGCAAGTTTCATTCCAGCTTGGTGAAGTATTTGAGCGATTCCCCATGCAATACTTCTGTGATTTGCAACCCCGAATATTATTCCCGATTTTCCAGACAAATTAATTGGATACATTATTTTTCTCCACTAGAATTTTTTTCTCTACATAGTTGTTTAGTTTTATAAGGACTTTATTATGTTCATTTATATTCAAACCGTCTACAGTATATTCATTTAAAGTGCTTACGCCATCTACGGCTCCGTATTTTACACATTTTTCCAACAAGTTTTGTTCTGACTTAGGATTCGGCAATAAATTTTTTCCGTACAAAATTGATAATGCTGCGACGAGTCCATAACCTCCCCAATTTGATACAGTACTTACTATTAAATTAGTTGTTTTAGTTATGCAAGGTTCATTTATAGGAAAAGGTAATGGAAGACTTGGAATCAAATTTGATAAATTACCCATTCCAATTTCATTTCCTCCGTCACCTATTCCGATTGAGTTGTTATGTAGTTCAAATAAGTGATCAATGCGAGCATTAAAATTTGTCATATCAATGCCCCGCATGTTTCTATAGTCATTATGTTTTGTTTGTCCACATCTCTCAATAGATATTAATAGCGAGGGATTGATATGGCTTAAGATTTTCTTTGAATATTCGATACTTTCTTTTTGGTTTAAAAATGGAAAGACTTGTACTCTTTCATTGTTTTTAACAAGAAATTTGATTAATCCTGATGAATATTTGTCTGTAACATAGACTGGTTTATTCCCTATAGCATTTAATGCATTGCCAATGGCAATGGCTCCAAGAGGGCCATCTGTTTCGGGCATTTGACCTTTGATTATGTAAAATCCAGTTGTAATTATTGTAGTTCCAGGGTTTTGTAAGATTAAATTGGCTGCCTGCTCGCAATAATTGCTAGGTAAATATTTTGCTAGGGTAGACATACCTCTTTTGTCGCTACTTAGAATTAGTTCTTCAATTGTAGACACATCGGAATCCTTAAATGATTGAAGTCAAAACTAATTTACAGCAAAATCTTGGTCAAGGTGATCTGTTATAAACATATGCCCTGGAGAATGGGTAATCATTAATGGTGGTTTTGATGACATTGCAACAGACTGAGGAGTCACACCACATGCCCAAAAAGTGGGGATTTCATCCTCTTTTACCTCGACGGTGTCTCCAAAGTCTGGAGCATTTAAGTCGTTGATACCTATAGCTTTAGGATCTCCAATATGTATTGGAGCACCATGTACGGATGGGAATCTTGAGGTAATTTGAATTGTTTTAACAATCTTAGACCGTTTGATGGGTCTCATGGATACAACCATTGGACCAGAAAATAAACCAGCAGGGATAGTTTCTATATTTGTTATGTACATAGGGACGTTACATTTTTGAGATATATGTCTTAATTCTATGCCTGCTTCAATAAGTGCATTTTCAAATGTGAAACTACAACCTAATAAAAATGAAACCATATCATTTTGCCAGTATTTCGAAATATTAGTAACTTCATCAATTTGTTTTCCAAATTTGTAGACACGGTATAATCCTACATCAGTGCGTATGTCAGATCCGGGGCTTGTGATGGATGCTTCTGTTTTGCCTGCTTCAATTACTTCTATAATTGGACAGGGCTTTGGATTTCTATTACAAAACAACAAAAAGTCAAAGGCAAGATCGGCAGGTAGAATTGCTAAATTTGTCTGGACGTGTCCTAAGGCCATGCCCGATGTGGGTGATACAAGTAGATTGTTACGCATTAATGATCGTAGGTCAGAAGGGGATTCAGGCAAATCTTGGGGGATTTTTTTGAGGGATTTTGAATTCATTTCCATCTCTCTAACTTAGTAATTAGTGATCTTGACGATTTTTGCATTCTTGCTGAAGTTCGAAGAGTTTTGCGATTGCTTCAATCGGTGTCATTGATTCTACATTCATTTCAAGTAATTTTTGTAATTGAGGTTGTAATTGAGGTTGAGGATCGTGGAATAATGGAATTTGAACATTATTGAATTTTACGGGTTCGGAACTTTCCAAATCAAGTAAAATTTCATGAGATCTGGAGATGATTTTTTCTGGTAAACCTGCTAATTTAGCCACATGGATTCCGAAGCTTTGATCAGATCCTCCCGGTTCTATTTTCCTCAAGAATGTCACTTCACCATTCTTTTCGTTGACTGCCACATTAAAATTTTTTACGCGTGGCAGATAATTTTCAAGTTCAGTTAATTCGTGATAGTGAGTAGCAAAAAGAGTTTTGCATCCTAAAGATCTTTGATCATGAATAAATTCTGCAATGGATTTTGCAATTGCTAGACCATCATAGGTACTAGTTCCTCTACCAATTTCATCTAGTATTATCAAAGATTTTGGAGAGGCATTATATATTATTGATGCGGTTTCAACCATTTCTATCATAAAAGTTGAATGGCCTACTGAAATATCATCTTGCATACCTATTCGTGTAAAAATCCTGTCTACTAATCCGATTTTTGCTGAACTAGCTGGAACATAACTTCCTATTTGCGCCATTAGGACTATGATTCCAACCTGACGAATGTATGTTGATTTTCCAGCCATATTTGGTCCCGTCAATATCATTAGCTGAGTATCTTCATTCGATAGAAAAATATCATTAGGAACAAATTTTGATGAACCAACCATTTTTTCAACAACAGGGTGTCTTCCTGATTGAATATCAATTTGTGAGTTGTTGTTTAATGTAGGTCGGATATAGTTGAATTGAGTTGCAGCTTCAGCGAATGATGCCAACACATCAATTTCAGCTAATATATTCGCTGTTTCTAGAATATTTTTAACATCTTGAGAAATTTCTTCACATAAGTTTTTATACAATTCTAATTCTAATTCTTTGATTTGATCTTGTGCAGATAAGACTTTCGATTCGTACTCTTTGATTTCCGTTGTGATATAGCGTTCGGCGTTAGTTAATGTTTGTCTTCGAATATAATTTTCTGGGACTAGTTCACTTTGAGTCTTAGACACTTCAATATAATACCCAAAGACTTTGTTGTAGCCTACTTTGAGAGTTTTGATACCAGTTTTAGATTTCTCTGATTCTTGGAGTGATGCGATGTAATTTTGGGATTCTACAGAAGATTCTCTTAGGCTATCTAATTCCTTTGAAAATCCTTTTTTAATTACAGATCCCTCTCCAACAGTTATTTGAGGTTCTTCAACTATTGCACTATTGATTTGTTGAATAGTGAAATCATGGGTTTTGAGATTTTCAGAAAGCCTCAATATCAGGTTTTGATCGGCACAGTTAGAAAATATTTCTTTGAGTGTAGGTATGATTCCTAAACTTTGTTCTAGTGAAGATAGATCTCTGGGAGTTGCATTTAAGCTAAGGAGTTTATTAGAGACTCTTTCGATGTCAGATACTGATTTAAGTAAAAGAGTAATGTTTTCACGCCTCAGGGAGTTTCTGTGGAACCATTCTACTGAATTATGTCTATCAGTTATTGATTTGACGTCTAGTAGTGGTTGACCTATCCAGCGCCTGAGTAATCTACTTCCCATACTTGTTTTTGAGTGATCTAGGACAGACAATAATGATGTGTCACTTGTTTGCCATCTGCCTCCTTCAAATAACTCCAAATTTCTCATTGTTTGCTTATCTAAAGACATATAATTGTGTATATTATATGTTCTTAAAGTGTTGATTTGGGCTAATAGTTCGGGGGCTTGAATTTGAAGGTAGTGAATGATGGCGCCTGCCGCCCTGATAGATAAAGGTAGCTCATGGCAACCAAAAGATTCCATGCTAGAAACCTGAAAATGATTAAGTAGTGACTCAAAACATTTTTTGCTACCAAAATCAAATTCTTCCATTTCGCTTAACTCATAATCTAAATTTTCCAGATTTGGTTTGTCTAAAGATCTGACAAGTAGTTCTGCTGGGGAAATTCTATTTATTTCAGATGCGATGTCTGCTTTTTTAAGCTGTGTTGTCAAAAATTCGCCAGTTGTTATGTCAGTGTAGGCAATTCCACATTGATCTTTTTCTAAGAAAATTGATGCTAAATAGTTATTTGATTTTTGGTCAATAATCGAATCTTCAATTACTGTCCCAGGGGTAACTACACGTACAACTTTTCGGTCGATAATTTCACTATTTAAATCAGAATTTTTTGATAATTGTTCACAAATTGCTACCTTGAATCCTCTTTTGATCAATTTTGACATATGAGGATCTAGTGAATGACAAGGTATGCCTGCTAAGGGAACGCGGTTACCTTTACCAAATTCTCTTGATGTAAGTGCTATTTGTAATTCTCTAGAAATTAAAATTGCATCATCATCAAATGTTTCGAAAAAGTCGCCCATCCTAAAAAGTAGAATTTCGTCTTTGTGGGCTTCTTTAATTTTTAGATATTGTTCTCTTGCGGGAGTATTCATTTGTTCCACTCAGAAAAGACATTGCGAAGACATTTTATAGGAGATGTTTAACTAGTGGAATAGCAGTTTTGATTTTACAATTTAAATTTATTAATTCCGTTTAATTTGAAGCGATCAATTCCAATCTTACGTAACTTGTTTGAAGTGGAGGCATCAATAAAATTGGGTCTGGCACCTTACTGTTTTGGATCTCTTCTATTATCTCGCCGAATAAAGTTGTATTAGATATCATTCCTGGAAGTTGTGATTCATCTATTTTAATTTTGCCATTGAAGCTAAATAGTTTAGAGATGACGTTCACGGTAGAACCATCGGGGATTGACATTTGATTTGCGTCATTTGGATGTATTTGTAGAACATGTTCTGACTTAACTGAATTTTTCCCCTTTGTTTGAACAATTGAAAGATTTGTATTGTCTGGTTGAGAAAGGACCCTTCCAGGAGAAAATATAAGAGGAAAATCAGAGTCTTGATTAGTTATTTCATTCAGTGCTTCTGCAGGGAAGAAAGTTAATTTTCGAGAGTTTTCAGAATATAAAATTTTGGTATCTTTCATGTCGGCGGCATAACAAGGCCAAAATACGTATCCATCATCGGTCAGTCTCTGATAAGAAATCCCACCGTAAAATTCTACAACATTATTAATTTCATCAAAAATTTCTTCTGGAGAATTATAGTCAAAGCCAGAATAACCCATACGACGAGCAATTTGGAGTAATATCCTGAAATCATCATCTGCATCACTCCCGGTTATGGCGGGGTTTAGTAATTGGACACGTCGTTCCATGTTCGTATATGTGCCGATTTTTTCCGCGAAGGTTTTAGACGGGATTATTATGTCTGCTTGTTCTGTAATTGCGGAATGAAATGTGTCTTGAACAATTAGTAGATCAAGATTCTTGATAGCAGCTAAAAAGTCACCAAATTCATTATTGTTGAAGTTAATATTGTCACCGATTAAATGTAGAGCTTTGATTTGTCCAGAATTAATAGCATTTACAATTTCTCGAATCCCCTTACCTGGATCACTGGGCAATGGAAGTTGGTATAGGTCTTGGATTTTTTGTATTCTATTTGAATCTGCCCCAGTTTCCACATACCCGGGAAGGAAATCTGGAGAACATCCACAATCTTTTATTCCTTGTTCATTTGCGCCATCGAATAGTGGGAAAATTCCCCCAGCATTTGATCCTATACTTCCGGTTAGGATTCCAATGTTTATTGAAGATTTCACACAGGCATCGTGACGTTCTTCAGGCACATTTTCTAGACCAAGTAGTATACTTATTGGAGAATGTTTTGCTAATAGCCTTGCAGCTTTTTGAATATCTGCCCATTTGACTCCAGTTGATTCTTCAATACGTAAGGGTTCTAGATTCCATAGGGAGTTTCTTAGGTCAGAGAAATTTTCTGTTATTTGATCTATAGAATCGTGATTTTCTAAAGATTCATCTACAATACATCTAAGCATTGCACTAATCACGGTTGATTCTGTACCAATTCTAGGCTTTAACCAAATGGTGGCATGTTTGGTGATTTCGGTTTCTCTTTGGTCCAAAACAATTACTGGTTTACCATTTGATGAGGCCTGTTTTATTGGCAATGCTGCAACGTTTTGATTTTCTTGCATGTTACTAGATACTATCAAAAATGCATTAGATTCTCTGAGTTGAGTAAATGAGGCAGAGGAACCAGCGTATCCAAGAGAATATTTTAGGGATTTTGTTAATTCAGGACGAATGTTTGAGGAAACATCTATATTGTTTGAATTCATTACAACCCGGGAAAATTTTTGTGCAATGTAAGCGTCTTCATTGGTTGCTCGTGGAGAAATAACCATTGCATAACTTGGTCCTCTGAATTTGGATAATAACTCAGATGCTTTTTGAAAAGTTTCATTCCAAGTTGCTTCACGCAATATATTGTTTTCTTTGATCATAGGTTTTTGTAATTTTGAATTACTATTGATGAACTCTAGTCCGAATTTTCCTTTAAAGCATAGCTGTCCAAAGTTCGGGGATGTCTCAGTATCTGGTTGTGTACGAATCATCTTGTTATGTTTGTCAATTTGCATGTCTACTACACAACCAACAGGACAACCAGGGCAAATAGTTCTAACTACTTTATCTGCTTTTTCCCACTTGTTTTTCCTCTCAACTAAGGCTCCAGTTGGGCATACATCAATGCATGCTCCACAGAATTCGCATCCAGATTCTAGTAAAGATGTCCCTTGTGAGGTCCCAATAAGACTTTTCCCTGATCTTTCCAGAAGTGTGAGGGCATCATCTTGACGGATTTCTGAACAAACTCTTACACATCTGGAACATACAATGCATAAATTCATGTCCATGTCCCAATATGGATCGGCAGTTTTTAATGGTAAATGGCGATTGTTGTATGTAAGTGGGGTGTCGAGGTCCATCTCTAGGTGACGAACAGTATCTTTGAGTTCGCAACGTTCGTTTTTTGGGCAGATCACGCATCGATCATTTACTTCAACGTGTCGTAGGCAAATGTCTGAAGGGCCGCATAGATCAATTCGATGGCAGTTAAGGCATCCATGAGGATGTTCTGAGATTAGTAATTCCATTACCCCTTTACGTGTGGCATCTATTTTGTCGTTGCGGGTAGTTACTTTCATTCCTTCCATTACTGGTGTTGTACATGATGCTGGAGTTCCAGGTAATGCTCTGTACTCACCGTCAGGTGTTGGGGCTTCAGCATTGACAATGCACATTCGGCAAGCACCATAAGATTTCATGCCCGGATAGTAACAAAGATATGGGAGGTACATTCCTGCATCTAAAGCAGCTTGAAGAATATTATTCCCCGGAGTGGTTTCTATTTCAACTCCATCGATAGTTAGTGTGATTTTTTCAGACATTTGTATTCCTTGGATTAGGCATTTTTAAGTCTACAGGCTGAGTATTCGGAGGAAGAAAGTCCCATGAATAAGGACGGGTATTTTTGGGTGCAATTTTAATTCCGAGACAACTTCCTGTAGGACATTTTTTATCTTGCATATGAGACAAAAAATCTGCTTCAAAATGTTTCAGGGCGGAACGGATTGGGCCAAAGCCTAATTGCCCATGCCCACACAGTGAAGCTCCTTCCATAGAGGTGCCAATTTTCATCATCATCTCAAGGTCGCCATCATGATTTTCAAATTTTGCAATTCTTTCAACTATTTCTAGAAGATGTTCCATACCCAAGCGGCATGGGAAGCATTTCCCACAGGATTCATATTGACAAAATGCTACTAAAACTCTCGTAATATCTACAGCACATGTTTCATTGTCCGCAACAATAATTCCTCCAGATCCAAAAATTGCTCCAGCCTCTCGCATTTCATCAAAATCAATATGTATTTCAAGACTATCAGGGCCAAGAACTCCACCAAGAGGACCACCAGTTTGAAGCATCTTTAACTTTTTCCCATCAGGTATTCCTCCACCAATATCATTAACCAAATGACCTAATGTCACGCCCATAGGGACTTCGTACATTCCAGGATACCGAATATTACCATTAATACATGCAATGGCGGTTCCAGTGCTTTTGTTAACGCCAATTGAAGAAAACCATTTTGCACCTCTGCGAATAATTTCAGGAGTGTAAGAAAGAGTTTTGACATTATTAATTGTTGTCGGATAGCCCCAAACCCCAAACGCTGCTGGGAAAGGTGGCCTAGGACGTGGTTGGGCTCGCTTGCCCTCAACAGCGTCCATAAGTGCTGTTTCCTCTCCGGAAACGTATGACTCTCCTGTTAAGACCACTTCTATGTCAAAACTGAAATCGGACCCAAAAATGTTTTTGCCTAGTAAACCAACTTCATATGCGTTCTCAATTGCTTTTTCCGTGTTCTCGATTGGACCGTTATTTCCGTGTCTTATAAATACTATTCCATTGGTTGCCCCTGTTGCATATCCTGCTATGGTAAGTCCTTCAAGAAGTGTATATGGATCGCTTTCTAAAATGCCTTTATCATTGTAAGCCCCTGGATCACCTTCCTCGCAATTGCAAAGAATGTATTTAATTCCTTGGGATCTGACCATAAAACTCCATTTGATACCTGTTGAGAATGCGGCACCTCCTCGTCCACGTAGTCCTGAGTCGGTTACTTCTTTAATTACATCTGATGGATCCATACTTGTAATTGCTTTATTTAATCCCTCGTATCCTCCAGTAGCCAAATATTGGTAGATGTCATCAGGGGAATTATGGCCGGCATTTCTTAGGGCTATTCTTTGTTGATATTTGATTCCTGGGATTTCGTTTAGATTGGGAATACCTTCGACTTCAGTTTCTCCTAATGACCCTAGGACGTTTTTTAAAGGCACTTCATCTTTTATTAGATATGAATCAATTATGTTTGGGATATCAGAAGGCTCAACATTCGCAAAAAATAACCGTGGCATACCAGGTTTCTTAATATCAACTATTGGTTCAGCATAAGATATTCCTAAAGATCCAACCTTTTGTACAATTGCATCGATATTTCTTGAGCTTAATTCATTCTTAAAAGACTCTAATACATCAATTGCACCTGCAGCTCGAGCATGAACTTCCGTACCAATTCTGATCCACGGCATTTCGCCATTTGTCAGTTTGTATTGGCGTTCATCTGCTTCCTTTTTTAAGACATCGTAGGTAGCCATCAATTATCCTCTAAAAACTTTGAGAGAATTTGGGGAATCTTTTCGGGTGTCATTGAGCCGATAATATTGTGGTTTATATTTATTACTGGAGCTTGTGCACATGCTCCTAGGCAAGTGTTATATTTGAGAGTAATATTCCCTTTTTCGGAATCGCCTTCTGTTTCTAAGTCAAGTTCATTTTGAGTGGTTTCAAGGATTTTAGTAGCCCCAAGTAGGTGGCAAGTTGGACCCCAGCAAATTTCAATTGTGGAAGATTTGGGCGGGGTGAATCTAAAATTGGTGTAAAAAGATGCTACCCCCCACACGTCATTAATAGTGGTATCCATTTTATTAGCTATAATATCTATTGCTTCGGATGGGATATATCCCACAGAATCTTGGACAGATAAAAGGCAAGATAAAACCGTTACAGTGGATCTTTTTTGGTGTTCAATTGCACTAATTAATTGCTGATGCAAATTCACTTCCCCATCAGTCAAGACAATAACTCCTAAATGAATTTAAGCGGTCCCAATAATAACACAAGGTAATAACAATTTAAAAATTATTTCTTCAGAAAGTTTTCAAATCTCCCAAAATCATTTTCGCTAAACTTGTTCCCATTTTCACACCGTAATTTGTTCCTCTGTCTTCGGGATATATTTGGGATGTATTTGCTAAATAAACACCTTGAATTGGTGTATCGTGAGGAACTATTTTTTCGCGGTAATTGGTTTCAATAATAGGTTGAGCTGCACCAACTTTATGGTGAAAAGTTTTTTTAATCCAATTATTTTGGAAGTTGGGGTTGATTTTTTTGATATGAGGAAGATATGCATTTAATAATTCTTCATGTTGCATTTTGAACATTTGGTCATCAGTGTTTAGGTAGTTCGACAGATATACTATATGTTTCCCTCCATATAAGTCAGCTGTCACAAGATTAGTATGTTCAATTACTGCTACAAATGGTATCGAACGATCAGCAATATTTAGCCAATATTTATTTGTTAGAGGTCTATCTAAGATTAGGATTAATAAAACTGCGGACATGTAATTTACGCTATCAAGCTTTAGAACATAATTATGTGGAAGTTCAGGAATCAAATTTTTAAATATGAAAGATGGAGTAGTAGCTAATACCGCATCGTATTCTATGAATTTTCCCGTCTGAGAATTATTTGATGTTATGACGCCTGAAATTTTTCCTGAATTGACACAAATTTCTTCAACTTTTGTGTTTAAGTTGATTGTTCCACCCTGCTCCAGGATTTTCAATTTCAATTTCTCAAAGATTATTTTAAAACTGCTTTTAGGGTATCCTAATCTTTCTCGTATCATGGATTTGTTACGAGACTTGACGCGAGTTTGTATTTTCCCCCATATCCAAGCCATGCTTATACGTTCATAGTATTTTTCTCCGAATTTTCCTCGGAGCATTGGTTTCCAGAAAACTTCATATGATGGTTTCCCACAAAATTTCCTGAGCCAATGGTAGGCAGTGACGTCTTCAAGTCGAGAAAATTTTTTCATTCTTTGAAGGAAAATAATAGTTATTCCAAGTCTAAGACGATTGATCAAACTTATTGGAGTGAATTTTAACAAGTCTAATGGAGTAACGAAGTTGAAAATTTTGCCTTGATAATATGTTCCTACTGATGATTCTGGCCAAATTAATTCATCTTCAATTTCTAATTTACGCATTAGGTCTATTATTTCTTTGTCGGAGGTGAATAAATGATGATATCCTCGTTCCAGTGGATGGCCTCCAACATCAAAAGTACTAGCTTGTCCCCCAATAAAATTTGAGCTTTCGAAAATATCAACCGAATGACCATTAGATGTCATTTCCAAGGCGGCGGTCAATCCGGTAATGCCAGCACCAATAATAGCGATTTTATATTTTTGTTGATTCATTGTTTTGAGGATTTATCCACTTAGATATTTGTTTCACAGGGATATTTTGAGTCCATAGGTAAAATTGCCCGATAATAACTACTGGTAAGATCAGTACTGCATGTACTATGGTAGCGAATGCAGTGCCGGATGCTCGATCTATTGCTCCGAACGATGCGATACTTACAGTCTCTCGAGTGATGATTTCAAATAATCCTATCCCTCCAGGTGTTGAAGGTAGGGAACTGCCGATATTCGATACACATGTGGTAAGGATCATAATCCAGCTTAGGTGAAAAAAATCTCTGAAGAATTCTTGGAGCCCTAAAGCATATGCGATAGTGACAAAGACCGTTGCTTCCATGATCCAAACTAAAAATGATAATCCAGTTAGATATATCATAAATATTGGGTTTCTAAGGGATTGCAGACCTTGGATAAATAATTCGGCAATTTCAGTCAATGTTTTTTTAAATCGTTGGGGTAAGGGATTGAGAAAGAATTCAATAATTTTCATTGTGCTATCAGGTTTATAACTTACCAATGTTAAAAGAATCAATATTGTGCAAATGGGAATTGCAAAAATTACTAAGAAAATTGGCCATTCCATTGAATTGCTTGAATTCAAAATTGACCCGAGAGAGGTAATTGGTACAATAATTAACGAAATTCCCATGAGTATTAGAAGTGTAATTGCATCTAATACCCTCTCTAGTGTAATTGTAGCAATTCCAGATGCAGGGCTAATATTTTCTTTATGACTTAGATAGTATGCGCCGACAAATTCCCCTAAACGAAATGGCAAGATGTTGTTTGCCATGTATCTAATAATCAATACTGGATATAATCGTCGGGTACTAATAGGAGAGAGATGGTTTAGTAAGATTTTCCATCTAATTGTTCGAAACATAATTGAAATTAAATAAAGTAAAATTGCTGGATACAAATACCAATGTTTTATTGATTGGAATGTTTTATATGTTTCGGATAAATCTACTGTAATGAAGAAAATAATGAGTAATAGAACACTTAGTACAATTCCAAATATTATGGTTCTAGATTGATTCAAATTTTCCCCTTCACATAATTTACTGTTTAATCTCTAAGGGTGGAATTTCAGTATAGATTCTTTTAGGTATAAATATAAATGCATTTTCACTGCCTATTTTTTCTTCTACACCGTCACGATATAGCCAATAATTTGTTAGGCTTTTTATGGATTGTAGATTAGTCAATATTCTAAGTATTTTTTTGGGGGTTAGATCCCGATAAGTTTCATCAAATTCTGGAAACCACCATCTATGACGTAAAACTATCTTGTCAGCAAAAGTTGCGATATTCTGCAATTTTTGGATATCAGAAAGATTATTTTCATGAACGATAACTATATCGGGATTATTAGATAATTGCGTAGTGTTTTTGAATCCTGAAGGATAAGAAACATTTTGATAATCTCTAAGGTACCAAATCCAAGGCCAAGTAAAACCATTTGTTTGATCAACAACTAGATGTATCATTTCACCTTTGTTGGTGATTTCGCTTGTTGTTTCGATGAAAGATAATACATTGATTAATTCTGGAGTAGTTTGTGTATAAACGATTAGTTCTTTAGGGATTGATTGGTTAACATAATTGGTAATCAAACTAGTTCTAATAGTTAGAATTAGCATTAGGAATGCTACAGAAATTGTTGCGATAGGTATTAAATTCATTTTGATGGTAGTGGCTTTATATCTTCCTAAAATGAGATTTCCTATTAAAATCAAGCTCAGCAATGCAGACACAAAAAATGTTAACAACGATGGAGATATTATTAGTTGAAACACACTTACTAGAAGGATGGGAAAAATTGCAAAGAAAATTATCTTTTCGGTTATCCATGAATCTTTCCAAAGGATTTTTTTTGCAATATCCCCTAAGAATTGTGACGATAAAAGGATCATTGGCAAGGTAATATTCACTAGTAGCCAAGGCATTTTTTCAGAAACAAAAATGAAAATTAAAAAAGTTGATAAAACCCAATAAACCAAGAATATAGAAAAGGGATTTTTTCTATTAAAGTAGTAGTAAATGCTTGCAAAAAAACTAAAAATGAATGGCAGATATTCGTAAATTGGAGTAATTATAAAATAGTAATACCAGGGCTGAGATCCTCGGGCAACTTCTTGCTGTGAAATCCAATATGATAATTGACGCCATGAGCCACTTCCAATATTTGCTGTCGCTAGATTTATCATTTCTTTTCCGGTTGTATCGAAAGAAAAATTCATTATGGGGATTGAGTACAAAATAATCCAAATAATGTTTGAAAAAATAGATATCCAAATAATGTAAAAAAGTATTATCGCTCGAAACCATATGTTCCATTTGGACAAAACGCCAATAGCTATTGATAAAATTAATAGACTGCTAAAAATTAATATTGCTACGATATGTCCTATAGTGCCTAATGGGTTGCCAACATTAGGAGAAGTGTAGTCCTGGGATAGAATAATACCAGTCCAAGAAAAAACAGCTGTATCTTGCAAGACAGAGAACAATGATGACCATTGTGGTAAGCAAACAATAATTAAGATGATTAAAAATTTTGTCTGTCTTGAAAAATCTGATGGATTATAGTTTGTTCTCGAAGCTTTAAAAACTTCTTTGATTATCAGCCAAATTCCATTGAACGGATTTTGTCCATAAGTATTTGCGCGTGCCAAAATTGGCGGAAGATTTTTTTGTACTACTACAAATGTTAAATAGAATCCTAGGATAGCAATAATAAGAAATGATGACTCTTTGGTGCCCATAGATAATGCTAAGATTGCAGATGCAAGATAAATATATTTTGACCGACCTTCATATATAAATTTCCACAGACAAATTATTAATCCCATGATCAGAAATGCCATTAGAATGTCGTTTCTGGAAAAGCGGCTAAAATATAATAATGATGGCGAAATTGTCAGCATTATTGATGCTAAGACAATGCTGAATTTGCTCATATAAGGTTTGAGACAAAAAGGCATGATTACAATGATCGATCCAATGGATGCATATAGTAATCTTGAAGTGAATTCGGAGTCTCCAAAAATCCGAAAAATCAGGGCATTGAATTGAAATTGGAGTGGCCCATGCATCATTGGTGTATGACTATAGCCTCCGCCTTCTGCCAAAACCCATGAATAGAATGAATGTAGGCTTTCATCATGATGAAGAGGTCTCAGGTCCAGATCATATAATCTAAGTAAAAATGCTAAAAACAACAACGTTAAGATTAGAATAAATTCATGAGTTGTTTTAATGTTGTGCCACATCGATTTTAGATCACCCAAATTATGAATATTTAGTATTCCCAATAGTACAATTTCGAATCTTTTGAATCGACAACAAGTTTCATGAATGTATGAAATTTGCCAGTATTGGACTTGCTGTATATTTGTGATTCACGAGGGCCAATATAAACGTAATTGATATGATATTTCATCATTTTTGTTTTTGTTAGGTTGATGTCCAATGTTGTAAAAATTAAATTTATGTCTGAACTTCGAATTTCAAATTCTTGATTGTCACCCCTCCATTGAATTTCGTGTCCTGGCCAGTTAAATACGTTTGATACACCTGTGCTTCTTGAAATTAGCCCTGCATTTTCCCATTCGCCTACCGATTCTAACAAAACATCTGTGGGTTTAGAATTCTTCAACAAATATTCTATAATTTCATATTCTGAAGATTTCTTTTTAAGATATTCTAGCCCATCCAGTGTTTGAGTTGTATTGCTGAAATCAATTTTGGATGAAATGGTTGCAGGAGTGTAGTAGAGAGAAGAAGAAAAAATTATTAAATATATAGATAGAAGAAAAACCCCCATTTTCTTTTTTAATCCTTTAAGAGTTTTTAAAAATTGGATTCCATATATTAATGAAAATGATGATGCAATTATGCTTAAGATACCTGCCTGATAATACAATTTGAATAGAGTATTCATTCGTTCATGAGAAGAAGAAAAAAGATCATCTAGATATAATAATTCTGCTCCTAATATTAATCCTAAAGATACAGAAGTAATCATTAGAACAAAGACTTTTCCTGATATACCAACGAATTTAGTTTCCCAAAGGGAGGTGTAGATACAAATCCCTATTATTATTGCTATCGGTAAGGTTTTAAAGATGTGTGATGCAAGGTTAATTTCTACTATTGAATTACTGGCAACAGCAAGCAGCAAAAAATATGGAGAAGATGCTATAAGGAAAGATATAATGGACAATCTTTTCCAATAAGAGTTAATTTTTGTCTGATAAAAACTAATAAAGACGAATGGTATTATAGGCGTAATTAGTAACCCCCAAACAATCAAAATGTGGATTGGTCTTGATGTAATTTCAACTACTTTTAGACCATTAACTGATGAAGATAGATTTCCAAAATATGGGTAAAACAGCATTAAAGCTATTACTAAACAAATAGAAATGAACGGAACAATTTGTCCAAAAAATATTTTAATGGAGAATTTATTATTTTTATAAATGTACAATGACAATGAAACCGTGAGCAAAGCTAAGAGAGTTGGAAAATCCCAGATATTTAAAAAGGTCAAAGATCCTAAAAGGATAGACACGAAAAAAATTGTTATGAACTTTTGGACATGGATATTTTTTAAGATTATTGTTTGATTTGGCCAATTTCCATTAATCGAATTAGGGATTAATGGAAAATATTTTTTCGAGAGAGGTTTTTCACTATCCAAGCTTTGATGTGAAATCTTTTGAGATATCAAAATGTTCCAGCAAAATGAAATAAAAATTAGTATAAATGGTAATGCCATTACGTGTGGATGGAGATCACCTAAAAGGAAACTGAAAGATGGGAATTCTTGAATTGTATAATCGGTAATTCCATTATGATCTTTGGAATTTATTACCCTGCTAGCTCTCCACCACCACCAATGGTCATTGGGGATAAAAGATGCTAATGAATCTGGATGTTTTACAGTTAAACCAGAGATATCCACCCATGAAACGAACTTTCCCGGTAGCAATTTTAAAGAATTGAATAGTTCTAAAACTGGCTCCAGATTTGATGAAATATTTATTAAAGTGAAAGAGGTTAATCCAATGATTGACAGATTTAATTTCCGATTGGGTAAGTTTTGGGAGATATTAGATAGCAGGCCGAAAACAGCAGCTGAAGCCAGAGAAGGTATTAATGCCAGAGAAAGGTTATATGCTATTTGAGGTGGTGTTTGGGAGATTTTTGCAATTATTCCCATCATCCAATAACCAAAATAATAGTAATTTACATTATATGATGAAAGCCACATATCTTTTGGGGATCCGATTGTTGTCTTGATTGATGATGTTAATAGTCCATGATCCATGGGTTGTTCAGTATGATTAATTGAAGGGTCAAAAGACCTATATATTAACCAGAGAAGAAAAATTGATATCCATACAATCTCTGTCAAAATGATCATATTTTTGTGATTCTTAAAGAAAGATATAAATTTGGTTTTATTGATATAAAAAATATAAATCGATGGAAGTGAAATAATTAGTAAAAATATTGAAAGGGAAATTTGGTTAATTGAAACGATATAGAATGATGAGCAAAACCAAGAAATCAATCCTAGAATAAGTATTCCGAATGGTTTTGAAATAGAATAACCTTTGTCTGCAAGATTTGAGAAAAGCAAAGCAGTTATAGGGAATATAATTATTCCCAATATTTCTATAATCAAAATCCATGAAATGACGTGTAACATATCAGTCGATTTATTTTCTGTGTAGCATATGTGGTCTTGAAATTAAACTTCGGGGACTTCGAATAATTGATCAATGAATAATGTTGGATTGAATGGAATTAGATCATCTAATGATTCCCCTGTTCCTAAAAATAATACAGGGAGATTTAACTCGAAAGCAGCAGTGATTGCTATTCCTCCTTTAGAGCTAGTATCTAATTTTGTCAATATGATTCCGTCGCAGTTCAATGTATTGGTGAAAGTTTTAGCTTGTGCAAGACCATTTTGGCCTGTAGTTGCATCGAGTACTAGTAAAGTGATTGGATTAACTGGAATGGATTCTTTTGTAATTACCCTCAAAACTTTTTGCAATTCTTGCATCAGATTAGTTTTTGTGTGAAGTCTTCCTGCGGTATCTATAATGGCGTAATCGAATTTTCTATTTTTAGCTGCCTGAATAGTTGAAAAAGCTACAGCGCCAGGATCAGCACCTTCTTGCTGAGATATTATGTCAATTCCGATTCTGTTCGCCCAAATAGTTAGTTGTTCTACAGCAGCTGGTCTAAAAGTGTCAGCAGCTCCCAGTAGAATATTTTTACCTTCAGATTTGTATAAATTTGCTAATTTTGCAATGGTCGTTGTTTTCCCTACTCCATTGACGCCTACAATAAGAATTGGTACAGGGGAGAGATTTTGACTGGTTTGAGTATCTTCTTTCATGGTTGCCGTATCGAGAATTGAGAGCAATTCTTTTTTCAAGAAATCAATCTGTTGCTCAGTTGATTCCAACGAGTCAATTGATGACCTAAAATTATCAATGATTTGATCAACAATTTGTAGATTTATATCTGCACTTATTAGGATTTCTTCAATTGTTTCAATTTCGTTTTCACCGATTTTCTTGTCATTGAAAATCGTTTTAAATTTACTGAACCATTTGAGTTTGGTTTTGGCGGTTGCGGCAGATGTTTTTTTGATATTTTGTGACTCAGAGGATTTTGATAGGAGTCCAAACATTTTCGGCATAATTTTTACCCTTTAGTGGTCTTACTGTATTTTATCATGTTGGTTTTTTATCTTAGCTAAAAGATATGATACAGAGATACAAATGATGGAAACACACAATTAGTTGGAAGGCGAGATTTGTTTGAATCCGATTAGTTTTCCTGTGACCAATTGCCTGTGATCATAATATGGTCGGTTACTACATGTGACCAATGTAATAGAATGGTCTTTAGTTTCATAGAGTTCTAATTCATCTTTGTGAATGATTAACGATGAAACTACTTGGTATAGAAATTCAGTTTCTGTACTTGATATAGTTATGTAAACAGGTTCTCCATCCCTTAGTAAAGTTGCGACTTCAGGGAGTTTATGAAAAACACTTCCTTCTTTTGCAATGGGACTCTCAATATGTCCAAAGTACCATCCATTTCCTATTTCTGCAGGATTGGCACTTTTGGGTATATGTCCGATTACATTGTTTGGAGTTTCATATGCTAGATGGTTTCCATGGTCGATTATTCGTAATTCCGATATGGAAGATTCTATTTTTACTAAAGGGACTGACATTTGCATCGGAAGAGAAAATACATTAACAGATTTCCACTTTTCGTCATTTAAAGGAAGAAATCCTAATGGCCTGAAATTTTTTTTAGGCAAATATGGGTCACTTCCTGCTGACAAAGGATTACCCCAATATTTTGGATGAGGGATTCTGAAATTTTCCGAATTGTATAATTCTAGAAATTCTTTTGTAGAAGTTTCTGAGGGAATTTCTGAATTTGGAATAACGATTTCTGTAATTTTAGGATCTAATTTTGTTTTCGGAAGTTGTTCTTGATTAGATTCAGTATTTTGCAACTGGTCTTTAATATCCAGAGTAGCGGCTTGAACTGGTTCAATTTTGAAAGGAATATCATTTTCGGGTATTTGTATTGGCCCATCAAATTCAACGTTTAGAGTCTCTAATTTGATAGATGAGTAAAATCCTAAAAGATGAAAAGATGATAGCCCAACAAATATAGCTAGGCCGGAAATAATCATAGAAAAAGCAACAGATCTTTTACTCTTCAGAGAAGAGGCCAATGTTAACAGAAATTCTAAAACTTTATTCACAACACTTGGCCGTTGTCGCATTAATACATGTACGGATGAATGTAAATATTAGCGCATTCTGGGCGAGGATCCATCGCTAATGTTCACTGGTTGATTCAAATGAATTTCACCATTCCTGATTTTTAAGTTAAACAAACAATCAGGATTACTGCACACCCATGCTTTGTAATGAACTGCAGCTCCTTGATTGCCAAAATCAGAAAGCGGCAATAACTCACCTGTGCCACAGACTTGGCATTTTGGCCAACTGAATTCGGTCATCACACCCTCCTGAAATCCTCTAATGTCCGAATTAGACTATATCATTATAACATTGAAAAAAATGTTCTACAAGTATAAATATTTGAAAAGTTGAAAGACTTTCTTTTAAAATATGTTAAATATTAATATCAGTGTTTGGATTTTCCATAATATAATGCGCTTGTCGTAATCCAAAGTCTTCCTGAAGTTGTATTGATAGGCCACCATCCACAACCAATCCGTGTCCTGTAATAAAACTTGCCTCCTCTGAACAAAGAAATGAAATTGCATTTGCTATGTCTTTGGTTTCCCCAACTTTTCTAAGGGGATATTGATTATGGAAAAATTCGAGGCCTGAAGGATTGGAGTCCCATCGGTTTGATTGAACGGTTTCGGTTACTATATGACCTGGTAAAATGGAATTCACTCTGATGTTTTCAGGTCCAAAATCAATTGCCATTTGTTTTGTCATTTGAATAACGGCAGCTTTTGCAGTGTCATAGATTAATGCTTTAGGAGCGGCTAATGCACCATGAACTGATGCGATATTTACTATATTGCCTCCTCCTGAATTGATCATATGAGGGACTGCGAATTTTGTTCCTAGATAATGTGCTTTTAACAATATTGAAAAACTTTCGTCCCAATCTTCTTCACTAATTTCAACTGCGTTTCCTCTTGCTGGAGGCGAATATGCATTGTTGACCAAAATGTCTAATTGTCCCCAGGTATCTATTGCGAACTCGATCAAACTTTTTAGTTCTGATGAGACACCAACGTTTGTTTTAAATGCTTTGGCAATTCCGCCGTCTGAAATTATAGTCGATACATTTTGATGTGATGTTTCTTCATTAAGGTCACCAATGATTACTTTTGCACCATCAGATGCTAATCGCCTTGCAGTTGCACCTCCAATGCCTGAACCTCCACCTGTTACTATGGCAACCTTATTTTCGAATTTTGACATTTTGTTCTCCTGGAAATTCTGTTTGTCGTACTTCCCTTAAGGTATGTTAGCTCTGCTAGAATAGCAATGAGTTTTCAGCGATGTAATTTTGGAGGTAATTAGGATGCAATGGGTCTCTTCAATTTCCGAGAATTCTGATTTATTGCAAGCTTTTAATGAGTGCTCTCAGACATTGTTTGAGAGCTTGCAAGGAAATCAACCAGATTTGATTCTTGGATTTCCTTCTGAGCATCATTCTGAAAAGTTTTCTGATTTACCAGAGTTAGTTAAAAGTTTTTTTGGAGATGCTACGTTTTTCGGATGTTCTGGCGCCGGAGTGATAGGCGGCGGAAGAGAGATTGAACACGTCCCTTCATTGGCATTATGTGCTGTTTCACTTCCAGATGTGACCATTTCTAAATTTAGATTTCAAGAGGATGATTTGCCTGATGCTGATGCTTCCCCAGCAGATTGGTACAATTTGGTTCAATTAGATTATCAAGACGATCCAATATTTCTGATTTTGTCGCATCCTTCAACTATTTTTTGTGAGGATTTGTTAAAAGGATTAGATTTTGCATTTCCTAAAAGTAAGAAGATTGGAGGAATAGCCAGTGGGTTTTTGAACAATAGCCAAATATCCTTGTTTTTAGATAATGAAGTTATTCAAAAAGGAATCGTAGGAATTTCTATGACCGGAGATATACAAATTGACACAATTGTTGCCCAAGGATGTCGGCCAATAGGTTCACCTGTTCAAGTAACTGAATGCCAACGGAACATTTTATACAAATTGAATGATCAAACACCTGTAGAGATTCTCAGATCCTTGTTTCCTGATTTAAATGAAAGAGAGAAGGATTTGGCGCAGAATTCTCTGTTTTTGGGAGTATTGATGGATTCATTTATTGAAAATCCTGAGCATGGAGATTTTTTGATAAGAAATATTTTGGGTATTGATGCCAAACAGGGTGCAATTGGCGTTGGGGAATATTTGCATGAAGGTCAAATAGTGCAATTTCATGTGAGAGATGGACTCTCATCCTCTGAAGATCTTCAAGATGCGTTACAAAACTATGTCGATTTTCGACAGAATGCATCAGGGTATGGAGCGCTTCTTTTTTCTTGTTTAGGCAGAGGCGAGCAACTTTACCGTGTTCCAAATCATGATACGAAGATGTTTTATGACAAACTGGGAGCAATGCCAGTAACTGGATTTTTTGGGAATGGGGAAATAGGACCAGTTGGAGACAGTACTTATCTACATGGATATACTAGTTCTTTTGGCATATTTCGACCGTCTAGTTAGCTTTTAGGGGATATCAAAGAGAGTGCATTTTCAAAAAGGATTTCATTTTTCTGGGATTTTTTTAGGTTTGAATCATTCAGCTCGATGATCAATTTTTGTGGATTGAGTAACGGCCAGTCTGATCCGAGTAAAATATGCTTTGAGCTAACAAGAGAACTGCCGGTTTCGAAAATTTTGTCTGAATATAGTAACGGTGATGCTGCAGTGTCAAAGTAGACATTCTTAAGAGATTTTTCCACTTCAGGCATTAAAGAATAAAATGGTAATCCTCCTCCCCAATGAGCGCAAACTATTGGATTGGCTGGAAAATTGAGTATAAATTCCCATAATTTTTCAGGAAATGTCATACCTTTGCCTGAGTACTTATGCCCTACTGGTTCTGAAGAGTGAGTAGTAGTTATTAAATTATTTGCTAACGCAATTTCCATTATTGGAGCCATTGTTTTTTTATCACCAATATTGAATTTTTGATAATCAGGATGAAGTTCTCCTATTCCACGCATTCCTTTCATTACACATCTTTCAATCTCTTTAGGTGAATTAATATGATCTTTAGGATTTATTGAGCAAAATCCTACAAGACGTTCTGGAAAACGATCAATAGACTCTAAAATGTAATCATTCGAAAATTGTGCTAACTTTGAATCTTCCCATCCTATCCCCATTACAACTGACTTATTGATTTGATTAATATCCATAGATTTGATTAATTCTTCTACTCCAAGTATTTTGGATTTTGGATTAGAATACAATTCTTTAAAAGTTGAATCTATCGCACAAAATTTTTCTCTATTTTGTGCAATTTCATTTGGGAATATATGTGTGTGGAAATCAAAAATCATTTTTGTGCCTTTGTAACGAGTGATTAATAGCTGGATTATAGTTTATTTTCGCTATTAAGAATTTTTAACAGCTTTGAAAGCGTAGATTTAATATTAGGGAGCCGGGGCATATGTTAATATTTTGGACTGATGGGAGATAGCATGAAAGCAATATATATTGAGCATCATGGAGATATTGGAAATCTAATTTTTGGTGATTTTGAAGATCCTGTTTTTGGTCCAAATGAGGTTTTGATTAAAGTGAGGGCATCTTCAGTAAACAGGAGAGATATATTTACCAGAATGGGAGTAAAGGGAACAAAACTAGATTTAGACACACCTCAAATTTTGGGTGGAGATGCATCTGGTGATGTAATTGATTTTGGAGAGTATGTAACTGGAATAAGCATTAATGATCGTGTGGTAATTAATCCAATGCTTACATGTGATACATGTAATTCATGTATCACGGGAAGGCCTGAATTATGTCCTAGCTATGGAATGTTGGGTACTAACAGAAATGGAAGTTATGCTGAATATTTATCAGTTCCTTCAAGGAATGTTCACAAAATTCCTGATAATGTTTCATATGAAAGTGCCGCGAGTTTACCGACCGTATTTTTACCTTGTTGGTCAATTTTCCTTAGGAGAGCGAATTTGAAACCAAATGAAACGGCTCTGGTTCTTTCTGGTTCTGGTGGTGTTGGTACATCTGCAATTCAAGTAGCTAAAAATGTTGTTGGTGCTACTGTAATTACCACTACAAGTTCTGACTCTAAAGGTGAATTGATTAAAAATTTGGGAGCGGATGAAGTAATAAATTACACATCTGAAGATGTGCATACTAGAGTGATGGATATTACTGACGGAAGAGGAGTTGATGTTGTATTGGATTCTGTGGGATCCAATTTTTGGGAAGATGCATTTAGATCACTAGCTTTGGGAGGACGTTATGGGATTTGTGGAGTTACTACGGGTTATAAGGCCCAACTTCAAATGGGATTAATGTTTATGAAAAATCTTACAGTTTTTGGATCATTGATGGGTAGCAGAGAAGATGTTGATGAAATTATTGAAGCTGCGTCAGATGGGTTGATATCACCCCTTATTGCTGAAACATTTCTATTAGATCAGGTGCCTGATGCCCATAAATTAATGGAAAGTATGGCATTCACAGGAAAAATTGTTATAAGAATTTCATAAATTTTTGGAGTTAAGATGAAAGCTACAGAAAAGTCTAGGATTGGTAGAACAGATTTATTTGTAACCAAATTGGGTTTGGGCGGAGCGCCTTTTGGTGGATTGCATGAAGATGTTCAAAGAACCAAAGCACTGGAATCTATTTTAAGTGCACTTGATTTGGGAATTGGGTATTTAGATACAGCACCACTTTACGGAGGTGGGAAAAGTGAGAGTTTTTTTGGAGAAGCTTTAAAAGGTATTGAACGAACTGATTATGTAATTTCTACAAAAGTTGGAAGGATTATTGAATCAGATTTTTCACATAATTCTGATGAATCATTAAATAGCTTTGTAAATATTCCCAATGTTCAAAGCGTTTATGATTATTCAAGGGATGGGATTTTAAAATCTTTGGAAGATAGCTTGAAAAGACTTAATTTGGAATATGTAGATATGGTTCTGATCCATGATGCTGATAATCATATGTATCAGGCGTTAAATGAAACAATTCCCGTATTGGAGGAATTGAGATCTGAAGGGGTCGTAAAAGCAATTGGTTGTGGTATGAATTACGTTGATCCATTAATTCAATTTGCGCGACATGGAGATTTTGATGTGTTTTTATTGGCAGGAAGATACACATTACTTGACCAATCAGGATTTGATGTTTTAATGCCTTTATGTTTGGAAAAGGAAATCAGCATTGTTCTTGGTGGACCTTATAATAGTGGTTTGCTAGCTTCCGACTTGAATGATCCATGTGTTAGAACAAAATATTTTTATGAAGATACTCCCCCTGAAGTACTTTCCAAAGCTAGGTTAATTAAAGATGTTTGTGATAGATATTCTGTTCCATTAAAAGCTGCTGCATTGCAGTTTGGATTTGGACATCCGTCGGTTGCATCGACGATTCCAGGTGCTAGGACATTAGAAGAAGTTACTGAGAATTTCAAAATGGCAGAGATTCTTATACCACCAGAGCTGTGGATTGAATTAGTAGACCAAAATTTGATGCCCAAAAATATTCCATTTCCTGTTTAAAATTTGTTAGGAGAAAACTTTACATGAAATATTTTGCAATGACTTTGAACTTGAAAAATGATGATAAATTAATTTCTGAATACAAATCATTTCATCGTAATGTTTGGCCAGAAGTTTTTCAGGCACTTAAGAACATTGGTATTCTAGACATGAAGATATTTTTGAGCGGTACCAAATTATTTATGTATATAGAAACAATTGATAGTTTCTGCCCAGAAGTTAATTTCCAGGAATATACTGCCAGCTCTCCAAAAGCTAATGAATGGGACGAATTAATGAGAAATTTCCAAATCCGTGTTCCTGAAGCTAAGGAAGGAGAATGGTGGTCTTCTATGGAAGAGGTATTTAATTTGAAATGGAGGGAAAATGCAAGCTAATAATTTTATAGGAATTGATAGCCATCAACACTTTTGGGATATTGGGAAATTTTCTTATCCCTGGATGTCAGGTGTGCCACAATTAAAGAGAAATTTTCTTCCACAGGATTTGAAACCTCATTTAGACTCATGTGGAATTAGTAAATCAATTATAGTTCAGGCAGATACTTCAGTTGAAGAAACAATATGGCTTTTGGAAATTGCAGATAATCATGATTTCATTGCCGGAGTAGTTGGTTGGGTCGATTTGGAGTCTGATGATGTCGAATATGTTGTTGAAAAATTAAGTTCCAATTCAAAGCTTATTGGAATTCGACATTTAGTTCATGATGAAATTGAGAATGATTGGATTTTACGACCAAAAGTTATCAGAGGATTGAAGGTTTTAGCATCGGTGGGATTATCTTATGACTTATTGGTACGACCAGTACATCTAAAATTCATTCCTGAATTGATGGAATTAGTTCCAGATTTAAGGGCTGTGGTGGACCATATTGCCAAGCCAAATATATTTAAACATGAAATTGAGTCATGGGAATCAGACTTAGAAGAAGTCGCAAAAATTGATGGGATATATTGTAAATTTTCAGGAATGGTAACCGAAGCAGATTATTCAGAATGGTCTTCTTTTCAGGATCAAAATGAGTTAATAGATGTAATTTCGCAACAGATTGCACCGTATGCCGGAATAGTAAAAAAATTGTTTGGTATTGATCGATTAATTTGGGGTAGTGATTGGCCGGTTTGTACTATTGCAGTTCCTTACGAAGTAGTCTATTCTGCTGCATTAAAGTCTTTAGGCAATTTAAATCAGCAAGAAAAAAAATTACTTTTATCTGGTAATGCTATGAGTTTTTACAGACTTAGTTGAAAGCAGTTCTTAAAGCATTGGAAGGTATCGATCAATCTCGTATTTAGATACTTGGGATCGATAATTTTCCCATTCTATTTTTTTGTTTTCAATAAAGCTATTGAAAGTAGGTTCTCCTAATGCTTTTTTTAGTAGGGAGCTATTTTCTGAAACTGAAAGTGCTTCCCAAAGGCTATCAGGTAATCGATTCTTGTTTGATAGATCGTTTGAATTTGGAAGTTCGTATTTTCCCTCGATTCCCTGAAGTCCAGCTGCAAGCATGACTGCGAATGTCAAATATGGATTGCATGCTGAATCTGGTGCACGGTATTCGATTCTACGCGATTGTTCTCTACCAATTACAAACTCTGGAACTCTAATTAAATGAGATTTGTTTACGGTGGCCCAAGAAATTTCCGTAGGGGCTTCAAAGTTTGGAACCAGTCTTTTATATGAATTGACCCATTGATTGGTCACGGCAGTTATTTCTCTTGCATGTGTGAGCAAACCCGCGATGAAGTGTTTGGCAGTTGACGACAAATGGTCAGTGCTATTCTCATCGAAAAACACATTAGAATCTCCAGAGAACAATGATTGGTGTGTATGCATGCCACTCCCGTTTTGATCAGTGATTGGTTTAGGCATAAAGGTTGCATAATATCCGTGTTTCATTGCGATTTCTTTGACCAAATGTCTATATGTCATTACTGTGTCAGCCATGGTTAAAGCATCTGTATGTCGAAGGGCGATTTCTTGTTGGCTACTTGCAACTTCGTGGTGGCTTGATTCAACAGGGATGCCCATTTCTTCGAGCATAAGTACAGTTTCTCGTCTCAATTCAGTGGAAATCTCCATTGTGTCCTGATCAAAATAACCGCCACTGTCTATAGGCTCTACTCCAGTGGAGTCTTTGAAATAAAAATATTCTATTTCTGGAGCTACGTAGTAGGTGAAACCTAAATTTGATGCCCTTTCTAAGTTTTTGGTGAGTATCATTCTTGGATCACCGTCAAAAGGATCACCGTCTGGGGTATACAAGTTACAAAACATTCGTGCAACTGAGTTTGTACGGGGCCGCCAAGGCAATATCGCGAATGTGTGAGGGTCTGGAACAGCATATAGGTCACTCTCACCAAAGTTTGCTCGAGCAAATCCCTGAATTGAAGAGGCGTCAAATCCCATTCCTCTGGATAAAGAATCTTCTAATTCGGCTTCAGTAATAGCAAACCCTTTTAGATTTCCAAGTATGTCGCTGAACCAAAGTCTTATGAATTTAACGTCATTGTCTCTTGCTTGACGTAGAACGTATTCTATTGCTTTTTGATCTTGATTATTCATTATTTATCCGAATGTGTCGTACATTATACAGTTTTGGGAATATAGTAGTTAGTTGAGTGTCTTTCAACTATATAAGTTTTGCCGGATTTTGGTATATTTTGTAACGGGTGACTTTTAAAGGATTATATTTTTGAGATTTGTTGCTACTGGAGAAATAAATGGAATTAAAAAATTTCATTGAAAATATTTTAGGGATTAATGTAAATAATATCGCGTATTACGAAGCCGCGTTTAGGCATAAATCTTATATTAATGAGCAAGAAAATAGTACTTTAGATTCCTATGAAAGATTAGAGTTTCTAGGTGATGCGATTTTGGATGCTAGTACAGCCCAATGGTTGTTTTCGAAATTCCCGCAAGCTAATGAAGGTAGATTGACAGCTTATCGGAGTTCTTTGGTTAATACATCGACTTTGTCTCAAGTTTCTGAAACCTTGGGACTTGCTGAATATCTATTTCTGGGTAAGGGTGCAGAATTGAGCAATGCTAGAGAAAGTGAATCGCTAAATGCCGCTTTGTTTGAGTCGCTTATTGGAGCTATATTTTTAGATATCGGATATGAAAAAGCGCGGGAATTTTCAATTGATAATCTTAAAGACTTTATTGAAAGATTACCTATTCAAGAATCGCCAAAAACCTCTAAGTCTTTGCTTCACGAATTAATCCAACAACACCCAGAATACAGCCTGCCTGAATATCGTTTAATTGAAAGATTAGGAAGTGATAATGCTCCAATATTTACTGTTGAAGTGCTAACAAATGATGAAGTTTTAGGCAAAGGTAAGGGGGGCAGGATTGCTCTTGCAGAGCAGAATGCTGCTGAGCAAGCATTGGTGAAACTTAAGGGATTGTTTAACTAATCTTTGTCGCATCTGGATTGTAGCGAGCCCAAAAGAATAGCCACGGTGGAGCGATAGTTATGAAGTGGTACCAAGTGCCTGGATCTGTTGGTTCTGTCATATCTCCTATATGTTCATCTAATCGAAGTATAACGAATCCTTCAGAAGCAATTGTGTTGACAACTGTGGGTAGTATATGGCGGAATTCTTTTGGTCCAGGGACAGAAATTATGGTTCCTTCTTCTGATTCAAAGGTCCAGGTATTATCATCTTCGATGGGTTCTCCTGAAACTTGTCCTCCGTCAATATACGGTTTATTAAAGATATAGCCCTCTCCATTCCATGTTCCTTCATGGCTGCCAGCGGTTAGTGGGTGGGCACACATATAGAAGTAGATTCCATTTGGTTTAATTACTCTTGCCGCTCCTTTGATTGATGGTCTTGGATCGGGAGTAAAATTTACTGAATATGGATGGTAAACAACATCAAAGTGGTTGTCGGGAAGGAATGAAATATCTCTCATGTCAGATTGAATTGTTTCAATCTCTAGTTTGTAATGTGATGCAACTTCGTGGTCTCTACTTAATTGTGTTTCTGACAAATCTATAACAGTAACGTTTGCACCAAGTAGACCAAAAGCGGCGCTTTGTTGTCCACCTCCACCAGCTAATAATAAAACGTTTTTATTCTTTAAATCTCCTAAAAGATTGTATGGGTCTATTAGTTCTCGAGCGGATTTTGGGTTTAAGTCTAAATAAGGCCTAGAATATCGGACTCTTTGTGCCGCTAATTCGTTCCATCTTGCTTGATTAAATTTTCCGATTTCGTCTACCATTTTTTGCCTTTTATGGAGCATTAATTCCTGGTACAGGGAATTTTTCTGCCAGATCGGATACCTCAGATTTGACGTTATTTGAAATTTCATTGTTGTCAGGATTTTTGAGGGTCTTGAGGATTAATTCTCCGATAAGACTAGCTTCTTTCCCTCCCATTCCTCGACTAGTTATTGCAGCGGTTCCTAGCCTGATACCACTTCCAGTTCCTGGAGGGTTTTGGTCGTAAGGAATTGTATTTCTGTTAGCGACAATATTGACTTCACCTAATGAAATTTCTGCGTCTTTTCCGTTCAAACCGATTGAAGTTAAATCCACAAGGACCATGTGATTGTCTGTTCCTCCAGAGACCAATCTTAATCCACCTTTATTCAGTACGTCGGCTAATGCTTGAGCATTAGAACGAATATTAGATTGATACAACTTAAATTTCTTATCCTGAGCCTCGCCGAATGCTACAGCTTTTGCTGCTATTATGTGCTCCATTGGTCCACCTTGCATATTTGGGAAAACAGCTCGGTCAACTGATCTGGCTAGTTTTTTCTCGCATAAAATCATGCCACCACGTGGTCCTCTTAAAGTTTTGTGAGTGGTAGTGGTGACAATTTGTGCATGAGGAACCGGGGATGGATGTTCGCCTGCTGCCACTAAACCAGAAATATGTGCCATATCAATCATTAGAATTGCTTCAATGGAATCGGCTATTTTTCTTAGTCGGGGAAAATCGATTGTTCTAGTATATGCGCTTGCTCCAGCAACCAAGATTTTAGGATTATGTTCTTTTGCAATTTTTTCAACATTTTCATAGTCAATAGTTTCGGTTTTCCGATCTACGCCGTAGGATACAATTTTGTATAATTTCGAGGAAAAATTTACAGGCGATCCATGCGTTAAATGTCCTCCGTGGTCAAGACTCATACCCATAATTGTATCTCCCGGAGAGATTGTCGCAAAATATGCAGCCATATTCGCTTGGGCTCCACTGTGAGGTTGAACATTCGCATGATCGGCGCCAAAAATATCTTTTGCTCTTTGAATAGCTATGCTTTCAGCGACGTCCACAAATTCGCATCCACCATAGTATCTTCTTCCAGGGTATCCTTCGGCATATTTATTGGTCATTACAGAGCCTTGGGCTTCTAATACTGCCTCACTTGCATAATTCTCAGAGGCGATTAAGTTAATTTGATTAATTTGCCTAGCTTTTTCATTTTGGATAGCTTCAGCTATTTCAGGGTCTTGGTTAATTAGTGATCCCATTGTTTCTCCTGTTTTAAGAAATAATACTTTAAATTTAATCAATAAAAAACATTTCGTGAACATGTGATTAAATCTTAAGTAATGATAGACTAATATAACGCAAGTGACTACTAATGCATTAAGAGGTTTGGACATGAGAGAAGGTGTTCTGGAGCGGTACAGGCAATATTTGCCAATCACCGATGAAACTCCAATATTCACATTAGGAGAAGGTTCCACTCCTTTAGTCAAATCTCGTAAGATTGCTGAAAGAATCGGCTGTGATCAACTTTATTTTAAGTTAGAAGGATGTAATCCAACTGGATCCTTCAAAGATCGAGGTATGGTGGTCGCTGTAGCAAAGGCGATTGAATCTGGAGCTGAACAGATTGCGTGCGCTTCTACTGGTAATACTAGTGCATCTGCTGCTGCTTATGGTTCATATTATGGACTTTCCACAATTGTGTTTGTTCCCAAAGGTAATATTGCTAAAGGGAAACTTGCTCAGGCAGTTGCATATGGTGCAAGGATTATGGCAATAGATGGCAGTTTTGATGATGCTCTTAGTATTGTCAGGTCAGTGACGGAAAAGCACCCAATTGCTCTGATCAATTCAATTAATCCTAATAGGGTACAAGGACAAAAGACTGCTGCCTTCGAAATTATTGAGGATTTGGGAGACTCGCCTGACGAAATATATATTCCTGTTGGAAACGCAGGGAATATAACTGCATATTGGTTGGGTTTTACTGAGGCATTCAATATGGAATGGATTAATAAGCGTCCTCGTATGATGGGTTTTCAGGCAGAAGGAGCGGCTCCTATTGTTCAAGGTGAACCAGTTTCTAATCCTGAAACGATTGCGACGGCAATTAGAGTAGGGCGTCCAGCTAGTTGGAGTGGAGCGGTAAATGCCAGGGATGAGAGCCAAGGAGCAATAGAATCTGTTTCAGACGATGAGATTATGGAAGCATATAAAATGGTTGCGCGAGAAGAAGGTGTATTTTGTGAACCAGCTTCTGCTGCATCAATTGCAGGTTTATTGAAGTCAAAGCGTGACGGGGTTAATTTTAATGACAAGAAAGTAGTTTGTATTCTTACTGGAAATGGATTAAAAGATCCTGATCTTGCTGGACAATTAGATCCGTTAGAAATGCAAGAATTTTCTGCGAATTTGTCTGATGTCGAACGCGGTCTAAAGTTAAGTTAATTAGATGATATATTTTTTCATTCGGTGTAATTAATATGGTGGCTTCGATTTCGATTCAGGAGATTGATTTTAATAATGCAAATGCTGTTTGGGATGGCATTATGTCAAGAACGACTGAAACGTCAATTTTCCAGACTTTTCGATGGCAAAAATTGTGGTTGGAGCATTTTGGTCAAGATGCTAGTTTGATTGTCTTGCAGCTTGAAAAAGAAAATTCTCCTATAGGGATTGCCCCAATGATGGTATCTAATAAGAAACTTTCATTTATAGGAAGTACTGATGTGTTTGATTATAGGGATTTTATTGGAGCACATCATTTAGATTTGAATGATTTTGATGCGATTATTGAAAGATTAAAAGACTGGGATTGGGATGAAATCAATTTGCAATCAATTCCTGAAGATTCCCCAACATACTCAATTTTGCCAGGATTATTGGAATCATTAGGAATGGCAGTGGTTGTGAAGGAGGAGGATGTTGCGCCGATATCAATTTTGCAATCCGATTGGGATGGATATGTGTCGGAACTGCCTCGTAAGTATAGGCATGAGCTAAGGAGAAAAATCAGAAGAATTGAAAGGTCATATGATCTGGTTGAACAAGAAATTGTCTCAGAAGATCACTCAGATGAAGATACAGATGAATTCTTAGAGCTTATGAAATCAAGCAGTTCAGAAAAACTAGAATTCCTTACGCCTGCCAGGGAACAGTTTTTCCGTGAAATGGTTAAACTTTTTTCTGCATCTGGAGACTTGAAAATGCATTTTCTGAAACTGGATGGCAACAGAGTTGCAAGTTGTATAGCATTTGATTATGGGTCAAAGTATCTTTTGTATAACAGTGGATTTAATCCTAGCTATTATTCAGATAGTGTTGGCTTGATCAACAAGGCATATTGTATACGGCAAGCCATTGATGATGGTAGACAGACATTTGATTTCTTGCGTGGAGCTGAACGTTATAAATATGATTTGGGTGCTGAGAATCGTTCTTTGTTTGAGATTGTTGCTCGAAGATAAAGAACCTAATCTGTTAAATTAGGATGAAATGATTCATGAAGATCGCACTAATAAGTTTTCATAGCAGTCCATTAGAAACTCTGGGAGAAAAAGATGCTGGTGGAATGAATGTCTACATTCAACGGTTGTCTCAAGGGTTAAATGAATTAGATCATTCCGTTGATATTTTTTCTAGAGCATTTGATTCTGAAAGTGCGAATATTGAATTTCAAGATGAAAATAAATTTGAATCAATAGTTAGAAATTTTCATTTTAATGCGGGTCCGTATGACTTAAAAAAAAGCCAATTTATAGATTTTGTAGATGAGTTTATTGAGAAGGTAATAAGTTTTTGTAACAAAAATGCTTTGAAATACGATCTCATTTCCAGCCATTACTGGTTATCTGCAATCATTGGTCAAAAGTTGTCTGATTACTGGCAGATTCCACATGTGACTACTTTCCATACTTTGGCAGAAATCAAATTGTCTCTTGGAGTGGAGGATGGGACGGATTTACAATTCAGAAGCAAATCTGAAAAAGAAATTATCCAAAGCGTAGATGCTATTGTCGTTTCGACGGATTTAGAAAAACAGGATTTAATGTCAAAATATGGTGCACTTGAAACTAAAATTCAATCCATTTCCCCCGGGGTAAACTTGGATCTTTTCAAATCTATTGATAGGAGTGAATCTAGGCGCATTCTGAATCTTGACCTGCAAGAGAATATTGTTTTGTTTGTTGGAAGAATTGATTCATTGAAGGGCATTGATTATCTAGTTGAGGCAATGAGGCAATTGGGTCAAAAATTTCCTTTTCGGTTACAGCTTGTTGGAGGAAGTTTGGATGCTTCGCCCGAATTGAATGAATTAAAACATAAAATTCAGGAATCTGATTTGACCGATAGAGTAGATATTATTGGATCAGTAAGTCAGGAAAAGTTGGTTTATTATTATAATTCCTGCGATATCTTTGTAATGCCTTCTTTACATGAAAGTTTTGGGTTAGCGGCTCTTGAAGCTATGGCATGTGGAATTCCAGTTGTCGTGTCTGATGTAGGCGGTTTGAAGACTTTTGTTACAGATAGTGAGACCGGATTTCTCGTAGCTCCTGCAAATGCGAACGAAATTGCAGTAAGAATAGCTCTTTTATTAGAAAATGATTCCTTACGGAATCAAATGGGTGAAAAAGCTCAAATTGAAGCAGGAAGCAGAACTTGGGAAATTACGTCTCAGGAAATTGCCCTTTTATACTCTAATTTAGTGAAATCTCCAAACATTTGAGACCTAAAAAATTCTAAAAATATAGGTCTGAATAGGGTTCCAATTCAATATCCAAGCCTTTTAAAATATCTTTGGATGATAAATATTCCTTGATGTTTCGCGTCTAGGATTTTTTGTGAATAGGAGAAATTATGAATACTAAAACTTTAACTAGTTGGTTGTTAATTGTAGGTCCAATATTGATGTTTGGTATGTTTGCACTTTTGTGGCCAGCATTGATTGGCGAAGGTGAGACTGCTGCATCTGATGTGGCGGAATTGATGGATAATCCACAATTGTCACTGATCATGACGGCTATAGGGACTCTGATATTTGTTGGAACAATTAGTGGTTTAGCGCTTTTGTCATGGTCGAAAGCACCAGAATCAGGAGCGGTAGGTGCTCTTGGATCACTTTCTAGTATTGTGTTTGTTGGTGTAGTCGCCGTAGGAATAGCAGCCATGGGAAGCAATTTTGGAGTTATCGAAGAAGGTGCTGATAATGTGGCTGGCGCTGAGATGATTTCTCAGGTCGCGGGCTGGGGTCTTTTTAACGGTCTTTTTTGGTTCTGGAGTATTGGTAATATTCTTCTTGGTGCCACTCTAGTAGTTGAGAAGAAACTTAACAATATAGTTTCTTGGTTATTTCTATTAGTTGGTGTACTGATGACACTTACACAAATAGTAGAGGCAGATCTCGGAGATATAGTTGAAATCGTGATTTGGATCTCTATGACTCTAGTTACTGTCGCAGTTGGATATTTCAATCTTAAGTCAGATTCTTAAGTTTTTTACATTACTAAAATGAATTTTTTGGATAGGCCTATCTCTGGATAGGTCTATCCTATTAGCAAAAAAGGAGAAATCATGAATTCTAAAACTCTAAGTAGTTGGTTATTAATGCTCGGACCGATTATGTTTATCCTCACCGGTTTTATTTTATGGGAAATTCTAATTGGAGAGGGCGAAACTGCAAAGGAGAGTGTGGCTCTTCTAAATGAGAATACAACTGTATCTAGTTTGGTATTAGCGATTGGTAGTATAAGTTTTATTTCCGTATTTGTCGGTTTTGCGTTATTGGCATGGGGAAGAGCAGAAGGATCAACAACATCTGGGACACTTGCATCTGTAGCTAGTCTTATTTTTGTTGGAACTATTGCCGTAGCGATGGCTGGAACGGGAAGCACTTTTGATGTCATACATAGTGGTGAAAAATATGCGATGGAAGCTGAGTGGATTTATGCCGCCGGAGAGTCTTTGTTCCCTGCAGCATTTTGGTTTTGGAGTTTAGGCAATATTATTCTTGGTGCGGCTCTTTTCATTGAGAAGAAAATCAATCCTATAGCTTCAGTGTTGTTAATAGTTGCAGCTGCTATACAAGTGATAATGATGTTAGATCTACTCGGTGACGTTGAGATTATCTGGATGATTGGTTTCTTTGGCACTATGATAGCTTCTATAGTTCTTGGCTTTTTTAATTTGAAGTCAGAAGAATAAGTTAAATAATCTGTGTGAGATAATACTCACATTAGTGGATTTTAATAAATATCCTGGGGTTGCATTTGAAACCCAGGGATATTTTGTTAGAAGTGATAACAGGTTTTTAAAATGTTATCATTAGCACAATCTCGTGATAAATGGAGTTGTTTTGAAAAGTTCAATATTTGTATTAATTTGTATTTTGGGGATAGTATTTTTAATTGGGTGTTCTTCATCTGATTCTGAGGCAAAAGAAGTAGATGAATCCGTCGAAGTTGTTGAATCTTCTGCACAAAAAAGTGATGAAACTGATTCTGGTAAAAACCTTGAGGTTAGTTCAGTAGAGGAGTCAGTAGAGGAAATATCAGAACTGCTTAAAACAGCTATGATTTCGCAGGAATTAGAGACGTATGATGATGCAGCGATGTATGCTCAACTTGCGATTGATATTATTGATGATTCACCTTCAGATTACATGTCAAATGATTTGTTTAAAGGTCAAGCAATTCAAGCTTATTCGGCTCAATGCTACAACCGGTTTAAGCTGAAACAACCCCCAGAAGTGCTTAAAAACTGTTCAAAACTTATTGAATTAGATCCTGATGACAAATGGGGGTATTACTATCGAGGATATACATATGCTGCTTTATCTGGTGCATCCTTCAACTCTGATGGAGGAGGACCCTTTGGGCAAGTAGTTGTAGTACAGAATCCACTTGAAGATTTGTCGGATAGTGAAGTTGAAAAACACCTTAATGTTGTTAGTGATTTGAGTGAATATATTCAGATTGATGATACAACTGCAGTTGGTCCCTACAACAGAAGAGGGAACGCTTATTTTGCTCTTGGTCAATACGATAATGCTATTAAGGATTATACTACTGCATCAGGTGCCGCAAGCCATGGATGTAAGTGGGCTTTAACTAATTCTGGGATAGCTCATGAGAAATTGGAACAATACGATGAGGCTAAATCTGCTTATGAAGCAGCTCTTGAAATTGATTCTGAATGGCAATGGGCATTAGATGGTTTGTCACGAATAAATGAGCAGTAATAGAAGCTAATTTTCTTAGTTTTTTAAATTATCTATCTTACCAATATAGACTTTGGCAAAAACTTGCTATATTATAGAACATATGATCTTAATCGTTATATGTGCCATACATTAAGAAAAAGTCTAGGAGTTGGTATAGTGACTGGCATAAAGGTAAAAGATTGTCCTGAGTGTGGACTGTTGAATCCTGAAACGCTTTTGCTTCAAGAAGAGTGTATTCACTGTGGAGCAGACATGTCATTACCACCATTAAGTAAGGAATTAGATTCTCAGGGTAAGAATCAATGGGAAGTTATTCAGGCTCTAAGAGCGTCAAATGGAGAAAAATGGTATCAAGAAAATAAACAAAGGCTTAGATCCAGATTGTCTTGGGATGAATATCTAAAATTAGGAGGATAATTTTTCAGAGTTGTTTCAAAGTTTCTACTCAGTCTTCTTTTTAGTAGGATCAAACATTAATTGTTCTGCACCACCCTCGATTTTAGTGCCAGCTTTGGATTCATTATCTCCTAGTCCCATAGCAGTAGGTTTGTAATCCGGATCAAATCCCTCGAGTGCATCAACAACGTACCAAACTATATATATTGCTACTACAACCGTCAGTATATACACGATGATTTGTTTTCTGGATAGACCGCCGACCCATTCTTTTAACATTTGCTGATCTCCTAATTATCAAACTGAACCTTGTAGCATTTTAATATTTCCAGGAATTTTGTCAAAAACAGAAGTTAATTTAGATTCAATTTTTATTTCTAATTATCAGATGGGTCAAATGTTAGTTCTACAATTCCATCTGCGGAAAACTGGATTGTTAATTGATTTTCAAAGTGCTTTATGAAAAATGGAGTATTTGTTCTTTTGAGTGAAATTGTCATCCCAGGAAATCTCCAAAGATATGGATCAACCATGCTAGGACTTATATTGGGAGCGTTGATTTCAAAAATATATTCGCAAGATTCATTATTAGAAGATGATAAAGAAATTACATTTGGAGAACAATTAATGTTTAGAGGATTGTTGGTTCTAGATCTAAGCCATGCGAGCTTTTTTTCTGGCGTAAACCAGTGGGCAGTAGCTGGATGGAATTGATTTGATAAGTGCTTTGGTCTTTCTGTACTCAGTAAATTAGATTCGGTTCCTAGCATGAGGTTTTCAGATAACCATGATGAGGCTGTTCGTTTTGGTTCAATAGTGCGACTCAAAAACTTTTCACCTTGAAATTCTTTAAAGTGAGTGACTGCTTCATTAGGGATGTTAGTTCCAAGTAGAGCAACCATAGGGAAAAAATAGTAATCTCCAGAATGATTAAATGGTTGATCGGTGTTAGGGAGAGGGGCAAGTTCCACAGGAACAATTGTAGAGATCCATAATCCTACTGAGGCAATATAATTTTGCATGTCCATTCCATAACTTCTATCAAAAGGTCCGCATAAATTCCGCATTTTTGCATGATAAAATTGAGCTACATCACGCCAAAGATCTAATTCCATTGAATTTCCTAAATTTTGATATTCAGTGGAGGATCCATATTTTCTCCATAATGCTAAGGCGTAAAAATCCACTCCATAATATGTTGGAGAATTAAATTCATTAAAAGTTTTGTTGCGTTCAAATAATCTATGAATTTCACGTCCTAAATTCAGAGCATATTGTTTCCATTCATTGTTGTTGAATTGCCTACCAGCAAAATCTAAAAGAAACGTACTCATGAGGGAAATATTCGTGTATTCGGGAGATACTTGTCTTTCATATGACCCTTGGGCAGCTAACAAAATTGAATGATTCATTCTGTCTATTAGATTTTTTGGGATAACTTCTTGAAATTCTGTAATGAGAACAATGAAAACTGTGCAAATGAATTCTCTCCAATTTGGGTCGTAGTGATTCCATTGGATCGGATCTTCTGGAGGATAAGATTCTGAAGGATTGCGGTAGAAAGTGCCGTGAAAAACTTTTTCTGGGTCATCGAATTGATATTTGAGAACCGCATCTATTATTTTTAAGGCACGTTTTACGTCGGCAGGATTTTGTCGCATCAAAAGTCCTGTTGCATACCAAATTGAATTCCTCACATCTTCTTCACCGTTTTGGTTACGTGCAGTGATAGATTGCTTCTCATGGTCCACTGGTATTCGTATTAAAGACAATTCGTTATTCCAGTTTTGATCAGCCCATTGCATGGATTTGATCATCCAGTGTCTAGTAGGGATGTTTAATTCGTTGAAAGTTTTCATTTGGTAAATTAATTTCCACAGTGATTGGTTTAACTGTGACTCCTTTATGATCATCTAATTCTATTAAAGCTACAACTCCTGGGTGCTCTGGAGTCGTGCCTTCAGGTGAGCCAGAATAGAATGCAGGCACATTTCTTTCGGACACGTCTCGGAACACATCTATGTGACCCAGAGCAATATAATCAAAATCAGATTCTGCTATATGTGAACGAAAAATAGGCGATGATCTTTGTTCGTTATTTGATTCTTCAGTAATGAGCCCATGTGCAACGCCTAAAAACCACTTTTCCTGGTTTCTTTTTGGGGCATTCCCTAGAGGTAAAAATTGAGGAGAGTGGTGGATCGTGGGTTTTCCCCAAAATGAAAGATGTAGATTCTTTAGATGAATGATTTCTCCATTAGAATTTGAAAACATTTGCAGGTAAGGGCAATTTTCTACTAGTTGTGCTCGATTGTATATAGAGTCTTCGTCTAGAGAGTCGTGGTTACCGGGCAGCAGTATTATAGGAATTCGTAATCGATTTAGTTGATTTTGTAGTTCGAGTATTACCTCTAAATGAACTCGATTATGATCTACTAGATCTCCTGCTATGACTAACACGTCAGCCTTTTTATTTAGTGTGGTATCAACTACCTGTTTGATAGGGATAGATTTCCCTTGAACACTGCTTTTAAATCCATCAGAACCTAAGTGCAAATCTGATGTATGAATTATTTTAATGGGGTTGAAAATCTGTTTGGGTTTCATCAAATCTTAAACTAACTGAGTTGTCTCTAGAATTCTATCTATTTCTTTAAGATGCATCGAAGTTGGATGCAAGCCTGGAATTCTGGCATATGAAGATTCTTGTTTGATTACCCCTCTTTTATATAAAATATATTTGTTGATCCAGCTAGATAGTCCCAGCCCTTGCGAAAGGATTTTTAGGAGTTCAGAGAACTCTTTTAAATAATCTTGAGCTTCCTCTTGTTTACCTTCATTCCAGAGGTTCCAAGTTTTTACAAAAACGTCAGGCAATACAGAACTAGGCATTGTTCCTGAAGAACCTCTTCTAAGTTCTTCAATGAAATACGATCCTCCAACTCCTCCAAAGAGAATTAATTTTTCTCGTGAAGCATTCGTATTGCAATAGTCGAATCTTGGAATGGTAGGAATACTTTCAAGTTTGATGTATGAAAGGTTTTCATTTGCGTTTGATAGTCTGATTGCTAATTCTCCTGAAATTGGGGAATTACCTTGATCTTGCATGAAAATAGGGATGTTAACTGATTCAGCTACTTTGATGAAATGCGTTTCTATAGAATTTTGTGGAGCTTGATCAAACATTGGAGGTTTGATCATTAAGCCTGATGCACCAAGATCCTGAGCATTTTGTGATAGATAAGTAGTGTAGTGAGAACTTTCTTCACTCGTATTCATAATAATTGGTACTCTGCCATTGGATTGATCAACAACGGTTTTCAAGATTTCAAATTTTTCTTGATCGTTTGTCTTGTATATTTCACTTGCTAGGGCAATGCCAATTCCATTTACTCCACAATCAATTAACCATTCGGTTTCTTTTCTAATTTCTTCAAATACAATTTCCTCTTTTTCATTAAAAGGAGTTTGTAAAATTGGGAATACTCCGTTGTAACTTGTATGTCTCAATTGAAATACCTTATTAAATAATTATCTGTTTAAATACCAAAGTAAAACAGCTGCAAATATCCAACCACTTGCCGCTTTCCACCAATTTTGTTTTATCCAAGATTTCATATTATGTCCTATATTAATTTTTGAATTTGTTAATAGTTTTTAAAATATAATTTAATTCATTTTCTATGATTTCTTTATTTGGAGGATCATCAAGATTTTCATGCATTAGTCTGCAAAGCATATACGCATGTGCCGCATAGGATGGATCTAAATATGTATCAGGAGAATCTTTCTCAGAATCCAATAATAATTTTGAATCTGTGGTGTTTAGATGGAAGTTCATTCACATAATCGTAGTTAAAACTTTTGGTAATTTTGCAATTACGTTATCTTATTAGTTCCACCTCTGCAATAAATTAGTTAAATGTTATAAAACATGTTGGGTTTGTATAGATTTTGACAAAATTGATACAAGAACTATGATAAGTTCACGGATTTCGTTTTTTATTAAGGAGAAATCAAATGATTAATCAATGGTTCCGTCAGTTATCCACTAAGCAAATTATCTCGCTCGTTGTAGGTATATTAGTGGCTATATATGTAGTTTGGTATGTGATGGAAGCGCTGGAAGGTTTTGATCCAGAATATAAGCCTTCAGGACTTCAACCTTCAAACTGGGACACAGGATCTAAAACTGGAGTTGAAGCATTTGATCCTACTAAGGGAACACCTGAGGCGGTACCTGATAAATAATTTGAAGTAAAGAGTTATTTGTATGGATGATTGTTTTCTTTACTCGGGCGGCGCAAGAGCCTGAAAACTATAGCGATTAATAGTCCAATTATTGCACCTGCTAAAGATCGAAGGACAAAACTAAGTAGAAAATTCATTCTTGTTTAAGTCTAACTGCAGCAGTTCTCATCGCATGAATCACATGCGCATTCTTCACATTCGCACTTTGGATTAGGACAGGTTGCCATATTTATTTCTCCAGTGATTAGTATAAGTTATTTTTGATTGAGTTCTGCTTTCAACCGAATTATTTTTTCTTTAAGCTCTTGGACTTCTAATGTTAATTCTTCAATTTTATTACTTTGGGCATTAGAAAATTCTATCATTGAATTAGACCATTCAATTAAAGATTCTATGTCTTGCTTGTTTGATTCGATATCAAGATTGAGAGTATTTTCCTGAGTTGGCGAAGAATAGCTAGCGATGTCTAAATTTGCGTTAGCGTCATCCGAATCTGAGTTACATGCAAACAATAAAAGTAGTAGCGATATGAATATTATTGGAAGTGTTTTCATCACAAATTCCTAAGGTTTTTATAGATTGGGCGAGTATATCATAAGTATTGAAAGTTTAATTTTGATATAAAGGCGAGGACTATGACGTACACTTGCCACAACCCCCACCTCATACAGTATATTCGATATTGAGTGAATTGACATAAAAGTCTTTTCATTTTGATCTGAAAATTACTTATAATAGACTCATGAAATCATTTAAATGGCACGGGATACCAGTTAATTTACCGAGTACAAGAAACGAGTGGATAGCAATCTCGGTTTTGTTAGGCCTAGAAGCGATAGTGCTTATAGTAATTATCGTGTTATTAATTATTAAATGATTAGGGGAGAAATGAGGGCTTAATTTCTTTTCGTGCCATTTCGCTAGGTACCCATAGGGTTAATCGGTAATACCCACCCTTCTAGCAGCGTTCCTTTGGATGTCGTCTTTCGCGTGCCTGTTTGCGCCTTCGTGTCCTGGCAGACTTCATTATGGAACATTCTGAGTACGCGGGGTATTTTTAAGGTAAGACGATTGTGATTGTTGGGAAATTGAATTGATGATACCCGATTATTTCATCATATACTCCGACATCCCGGATCGTGCCATCGGCAAAATACCAAGTAGTATGTCCTGTTCCTGCTTTTATGGAAATATAATCTACAGAGTAAGTCCCTGGAACATT
>MDTE01173212.1_pt1 | contig 114106 bp, 120 predicted proteins | sample 811231 | NCBI WGS metagenome assembly MDTE01 (sample SAMN05326651, study PRJNA326480) | marine metagenome | isolation source: seawater | place: Indian Ocean: Red Sea | collected 2010 | reverse complement strand
TTATATTTTTAATATAAATATTATGTGATATCTAATCGAAAGTAATAACTAAATGTTTGCTAAAGTTAAATATCTGTTAGCAATTGGTTTACTCTTCCTTATCCCCGCTTGTGCCACTGGACAAACTACAGGTTCATCTGCTGTTGATATTGATGCAACCGTTGAAGCGAGGGTAGCTAGCATTCTTACACCTAAACCACAGATAGTAATTCAAGAAGTAACCTCAACACCTACACCTATCTCTCCAACTGTTATACCTACAGCAATACCGCCAACTGCAACACCATTACCACTAGCAACAGCAACACCTTTGCCACCTACGGCTACACCAGTAACACCGACTGCTACCCCAATTCCACCAACAGCAACACCAGTGCCACCAACTCCTGAAGAGAAAGCAGAGAATATAGCTAAAGAAGGACAAGAGTGGTTGTCTTTAGATACAACTACTGTTACAGATAATCTCCCCCACATAGCAATACCTAAGTCAGATGGATATAGGAATGACGGGGAAGTAACATTTACAGATAATTTAATTACCAACACTCATCCTGATTTTAATATGAAGATTAACTTTATATCCACAGTATTTGATGGTGAAGGATTTATTATAGGCGGAACCAATTACGAAGGGGGTTGTATCCGACCCAATGAGACTTGGCGGTATAGAGAGAGGATTCATGTAAAAGGAATGGATAGCGAAAATTACAGTATGTATTTTAATGAAAATAGAGTAGAAACTGAAATTGTGGCCAATATTCTTAAGGAAGAAGATTTAGAGTTTATATTGACTGATAATAGTTGGGCAAGGTGTTACAGCCAACCAAACCACTATATACCTGACGAAAGTTCAGCATCAGCACCAATTGAAAAAGAAATAGATAAATCTTTATTGAATGAAGTGGAACTCATCATCACAATCATTGAGCCACCCTTCAAACCGCATGATTGGAATGAATGGGGAACATATACCGTAGAAATAAAAAATCGTTCTGCCAATGAAGTAAGATGGCAAGGCAAATATGAAATAAAAGATGAATTTGGATACATACTTCACAGAGATGAACGCATTTTGGTAGTAGGTGCCAATCAGAGACACACAATCAGAATCAATTGGGAAGACCGTTGGAACTTTCATACATCTGACCACTTACAGAAGGACCAATACCGCCCTTTCATGCATGTTTACCCCCATTGCTTCTACGTTGATTATGAAGGGAACCAATGCTCGGATTTGGGTGTGGAATTTCCTACTCTTGTAACAACCTATTTGAAAGCAAGGTAACCTTTAATATGAAATATCTAAAATATATATTCATAGCAGGATTGATGCTCCTAGTGGTGGGTTGTGCCACTGGACAAGCTACAGGTGCGTCTACTGCTGATATTGACGCTACAGTTGAAGCTAGATTAGCAATTATCCCTACACCTACACCCCAGATAGTAATTCAAGAAGTTGAAGTTATTGTAGAAAAAGAGATAGAAGTTCCTGTTATAAAAGAAGTCGTAGTTGAATCTGAAGTGATAAAAGAAGTAGTAATTGAAGTTCCTAAAGAAGTGGAAGTAGTTAAAGAAGTAGAAGTAGTTAAAGAAGTTCTTATTGAAAAGATTGTGGAAAGAGAAGTTATAGTAGTACAACAAGTAGAAGTTACAGCAACTCCTGAAGTTTATGAGGAACCTGTTAATGAGGAACCTCCTCAACAAACAGGTACACCTGTAGCCATGCCAACCCCAATACCTACACTTACAGCTATTATGCCTACACCCACTCCAACTCCAACACCGATAGCTACTCCAACATCTATACCAACACCAACACCAACTGAAGTACCACCAACACCTACTCCTACACCTACTGGTACACCAACACCAACACCTACTGGAGTACCACCAACTCCTACTCCAGTACCACCAACAGCTACTCCCAGCCCACAGCCATCGGAATTTGTTACTATTAGTACATCTGAGGTGACTAATCTCACACCCTTATTAACACAACCGATAGAACATTATATACCTCCCTTGAATTTGGGTGGAAGTACAGCTACTACAACAATTCCGTTAGAAATTTTGATATCCAATACACATGACAGTAAGTCCATAACATTGACGTTGGAATTCCCGTTTAAAAACGCTTTGGGATTTTATACAGATAGTGATTACTTTGACAGTGGATGTATGGAACCTGGAGATACACATAGGTTAGTGAGCAGCAAAAACCCTACATATCTTCAATGGAGTATTAGTGAGATTGATTGGTGCGAAGATTACTCGCAAAATATTGATTCATCTCTCTTCAGTCTTCTGCAAGTCACAAAAAGTTATTCTGTAGCTCCGCCATATGTATATGGTCCAGCACTTCGACATGAGAATAGATATCAGATTGCGAACTATTCTTCCTTTTGTGTGAAATACATGGTTCGTATTGATGTGAGGGACGAGGGGAATAGGCTTCTGGCTCGAGTTTACCTAGACACTAATATACCTCCCTTCAATTTGGGAGAGCTTCAAACTGCTTATTGGCCCCCAAGCTGGCCCCCAAATCCAACAACTGAAAGCACTTACCACGAGTTTCATGGGGCTCCGACATGGATGAATCTTTTAGATTACTCTCGATATGAACCTGTACTGTGGAAAGTTGAAAAATCTAGCGGAGGATATTGTGATTAGACTTAGATGCTTTAATTGATAGTGTAAAATTTTAAATAATTGGGCTTATCCTATCTAAATTGACATTGATTTAAACATGTTGTTATATATATGGACTTATTAATCTTTATTCATTAAAGGACTTAATATGGAAAAACAGAAGTTGAAAGACCTATCACCTTTGCAAATTGGAAAGTATTCAGAATATATTGCGAAGATGGAATTCATACTTTATGGATTTGATGTCTATTCACCAGAACTTGATGATAAGGGGATTGATTTCATTGTCAGAAAAGATGATTCATTTTACTTTGACATACAGGTTAAAGCAGTAAGGGACTTCAATTACATTTATTTCCAGAAGTCAAAATTTCAAATAAGAGAAAATCTCTATGCGTTCATATTGATTTACAGAAAAGAATTAAAACCAAGTATGTATTTAATCCCTTCCAACATTTGGAATGAACCGAATAAACTATTTGTATCAAGAGATTATAAAGGCAAAAAAAGTGTTCCTGAATTTGGAATTAATCTCTCTGAAAAGAATCTCCCAAAACTTGATGAGTTTAATTTTGAAAAGACTATTGAGGACTTATTAAAATAATCTAAACAAAAATTATTTGAGGTTTCGAATGACTATACCGACTTATGAACAGTTAATGTTGCCAATGATGAAAATCTGTAATGATGGTAATTACGAAATATATACTATGAATGCAGATGGTACTAACCAAACTAATATAAGTAATAATCCTTCAACTGATGAATATGTACCTGCATGGTCTCCTGATGGTACTAAAATTGCACATCAACACAGAAGTGATGATGATGCTAACTATCAAATATTTGTAACAACTACAACTGTACTTACAGATGATTAACCACTTCACTAGCTGTTAATAAACCTAAGATTATCTAAAATAAATTCTTAACATTATTCTTAACTTTTTTAGTGTAAAATGATTGCAAAAAAGGGCATAAAAGCAGAGAATTTGTAGCTAGTTAGAGATACGTATGTCTTATACGTTGACATCGCAGAGGTCATAAGTTCGAATCTTATACCGCCCACCACCTCTTTTTGTGGGGGATTATATTACAGGGTATTCTCTATACAGAGTAAAATTTTTCAATAATTGGCTTATGCTCTACTTTTTGCGCAGACGCTAGTACAGAATTGTCTATGTCTACAATTGTTGGTGTGTTATGGTGTTTTTCCTCATTAATTTATATTATCCAGAATAGTTTGTCGTAATTGTGGTGCTCTAACAGATACTTCTCGGGCAATTTCATTTTCATCGACATTTAAAATTTTACTATTACGCATGACTATCTGGCCATTAATAATCACGTCATTTACATCACTACCACGTAAAGAATTTACAATCGCAAAGTAAGGGTCGTCTATTGGTAAAGAATTGAGCCCCTGATTCAGAATCAGCAAGTCAGCCCGTTTTCCTGTTTCTAGCGAGCCAATTTCTTCATCAAGTCCACAGACACGTGCCCCTCCCAAAGTGGCCATTGTTACTAGCTCAAAAGGACTGATAACATTGCTATCTAAATAGGGGGTTCCATAATGTAGAAATTGAGCAATCCCTGATAATTTCATAGCTTCAAATAAATCCAATGAACCACGATTAGCTCCATCTGTACCTATTCCTATTTTAATACCTAACTTCTTCATTTGAATAAGTTTTGCCATACCTAAAGATAAAAAATTAGGAGATGGACAATGTGCCACCCCTACTTGATGTTTGGCATATAGGTCAACTTCATCGTCACTGAGCAAAACAGAATGTGCAGCGATTACATTTGGATTTAAGAAACCCAGACTTGCAAGGTAATTTGCCGGTCTCATTCCATGATGGTCCAGAGCATGATAAATTTCATAGTGACCTTCATTAGCATGTGTTTGTACCATAGTGCTATATTCTTCTGCCATTTCAGCTGTTTTTTGTATGAGTTGTGGTGTGCAAACGGTGATTTGCCGTAATGAGAAAACACCACGAATAAGGCTATTATCATCATTGTTTTTGAATGGCCATCGTTGTACTACTTCTAGGTTTTTTTCAATTGCTTCTTCAGTCGAAAACAACATGTTATCTGGTAAATTTGGCAATCCAGTATCCATATCCATAGTAGAAATAGCTACAAGACCACGTATACCAACATTTTCTGCTGCTTTTACTAACTGTTCGGGATGACGTCCGCCGTGTTCTGCAAAACAAGTAGTTCCAACACGTATTAAATTGGTATAAGCTGCTATACCACTCAAATATACATCTTGAGGAGTTAATTGTGACTCAAATGGAATAAGGTAGTTCTTCCAAAAAGGATGTCGTGTTCCTCTTCGAGCAATGGCAGCTCCCATTCCTCTCATCAAATGCTGGCATGTGTGGAAATGAGAATCTATGAGGCCAGGCATAATGATTTTGCCAGTAGCATCAATTACCTTATCTACAGTTGTTTCAATATCTGAAGTGGTTTTATTTTGCGGAGTAATTGCGACAATACGTGTTCCTTGTATAAGAATCTGTCCCTTATTAATAATACCGGATGATCCCATACTCACAATCGTGGCATTTTTTATCAATATATTCATAGATTTCCCAAACAACTATCTTATAAGTTGAGTTTCTATTTCTTTTTTTCAGTAGATACCATATCTATCCATCTCTTTTTAGATATAAAACAAATGTGGTATTAATTGATTCTTTCTAGTTTGTAAACAATGTCTGTATTATTATGTTTTTTATCCCATTCGGCCACCCAAGAGGCTGTCATAGCTTTTTCCATTTTGTCAAAATCTATTACGTTTGCAATGGTAATGACTTTACACCAGCCTTCTTTGTCGCATGGAAGCTCAGCACTTTCGGCAGGTTTATTAATATCTGTAATCCCTGGAAATGCTGTTCGGATTTTATTCATCATATTATTAAAATCTTCAAAAGTTCCTTCGAATGTCGATGTAAAACAAATATTCATTTAAAATCTCCTTGGTAGATATTTTTACAATATGGTTCTTTTATAATATTGTTTATTTATTCTGTCAATATTATTGACTATTAATTAGCTATGTAGTTATATATTAAATATTGGTTTTGAGGGTATTTGCAAGAGCAGATTAATTTATAAAATGAAAGGATTAAATTATGTTATCGAAAAAACTTATTGGTACATTTATGTTAGCTGGTCCTATTTTGGCGGTTCTTTCTTTGGTTTTATTCGAGCCAGGTGGTGATGATCAGACATTCGCACAAACGCTTCAAAGAATGTCCGAGAATTATACATTAGCTTCGATCAGTAATGTGGCATGGTTTGTAGCTGTTATGATGATTTTTGTAGGAATTTATTACCTTGCTCGTTCCATGCAAGAGGAAAATAAACCAGGGTCAGATCTCGCAGGATTGGCATCAATCTTTGCTTTACTTATAGCTGGAATTGCTATGGTAGCAATGGGACTGCAACTAATTGCAACAGAAAGAGCAAGCAGTTGGGTTACGTCTGGTGGGGATGCTCTTAGTGTATTCGCTATAAGCGAAGCGATTTCAAGAAGTATATTTGTTTTTGACGGTATAGTCATGGTGTTATTAGGTTTAGCGATAATTAAGCAAAAAAATCTGAGTCCGATAGTTGGTGGACTTCTTGCATTCTTTGGGGCATGTGTTTTATTTGGTGGTATGTTTTCTCAGGGGGATAATTGGGCTGGAATGATATGGTTCATTGGTTTTTTGGGCTTTCCTCTCATTACAATTACAATTGGATTTCTTATTTTAAAGTCTTCTAAGGAAAATGTCTCTTAATTTTGTTAAATTATTAATTAATGATTAGTAAGAAATGTCAGAATATATTCAACAAATATGCAAAGGTGATCCAGAAACAGTAGACATGGATTCCAATCAGCTTGATTTAGCATCAAAGTATGTTAAAAAACAAGTAGATTCAGGCCATATACCATTAGGGTATATGTTTGTAGTTCGTAAAGGGAAAATTGTCCTAGATAAATATTTTATACATCCTAAAGTTCTAGAGCAGGAAATTAAAATTTATTCTAATAGTATGTTTCCAATTGCGTCTGTAACAAAGCCCCTATCTGCTACTCTGGCAATGAAGATGGTTGAAATGGGAAATATTTCATTAGAAACTCCTGTTGCAGAATATATGTCCGAGTTTGGGCAGAAAGGCAAAGATTCAATAACTCTAAGACATTTACTTACTCATACTTCTGGATTATCAGATTCTCTAGTAGGTCAAAATGGAAGGCCTAAGCCGACATCTTTTGATGAAGTTATAGAAATAATATGTCAACAACCATTGATGTTTCAACCTGGAAGTAATTTTAGTTATAGTACTCCTGGGTTTGAAGTGGTAGTAGAATTTATACAAAAAACATCTGGAGTAGAGTGGGAACAATTAAGCAAGGAATTACTTTTTGACCCTCTAAACATGACAAACTCTTATTTTAACACCCCGAAAGCTCCAACTGATAAAGCAATACCCCTTTTTAACCGAGCATTGGAAATAGATTATTCACCATATCAAAGCGGCTTAGATCCTCATCACTATTTTGAATTTAATATGGGAGGAGGTAATGGAATTTCTAACCCTAGAGATATAGCTGTTTTCTGTCAGATGATGCTTAATAAAGGGTCTTATAATAATGTACAAATACTTTCCCCAGTTACTGTATCAAGGATGACAGAGCCTCAATTTCAATGGTGGAATAGTGGTAGTAAACTAACTTTACAAGAAAAGCCAGATTTTGTGAGCCAAGGTTTAGGTTGGATGGTTAGAAACAAATCGCACTATAGAGGATCTGATCTGATGAGCGCAAAAGCATTTTTTCATGGAGGGGCATATGGTATGAGAGCAATAGTGGATCCAGAGTATGATTTGATAACTATATTTTTAACTAGTGCGTACCATGATCCTTCATATCCAAATAACCGAAATCGTTCATCTTACCCTTGGTTGACCCACCATCATCAGATACAACAAATATTTTCAAATATGACTTACGCAGCTATTAGAAAATAAAAAATAAATATTTACAGGTATTTGAGTTAATTGTTGATATATATATGTTTTATTTAAATATATTGATTACTAATCGTGCAATTGAAATAAGTATAATATTTATATTTTTGATCTAAATAACAGGAGATAAAAATGAATTTAGAGTATGCAGAAAGAAAGACAATTCAGGATATGATTGATGCTAAGGATGGATATGGTATTGCTAATTATTTGGTGAATAAATTTTTTAATGATCTAATTGAGGGCACTAATGAACAATCTGTAAATGAAGCATTTGATTCTATTGGTTTAAACAGAAATAATATAGAGAATTCTTGTATAAGGATAAATGAATTAATTAATCCTATAAAGCCTGAACAGTTAGGACATAAAATAAGTAAAAAAATCATATATAGATCTATATTAGTGAGTTTATGGGAACAAGAAATTAAAGATAATCTTGAAGATTTATGCCTATATTAAATAATTTAAAATATTATATAGAAACATAGGATTTATTTTGATTATTATAAATTTAGTACTTAAATTTAATTTCTTGTATTACTTTAGAAATATGAGTATCAATACTTAATGTTCCATCTAAAACTAAATCAGAGCTATTTTTCACGTCATCCATTTTAAATAACTCGCGAATATCTGGGTATTTGATAAGGTAATCAATCAATTCTCCATATCCGTTTCTCTTACAAATTTTGATGATTTGTCTAGAAAGTGCTAAGTCTAGAGGAGTATCTATATGAATAAAAAAGTCGATAAATTCTGCAGTTTGGATATGTTTAGCTCCAAGAGGCAAATCAACCAATATGATTGGAGTAGGATTTATAATGAGGTTGAGTATTGGATGGTGATATTTTTGGTTTGATTTTAGCTTATTGAGAGCATCAGCCATTTCTTGATAATTAAATGAGTTATAATCTTGACCTTGTTGATACCAATTCAAATAATTTTTTGGGCTAATTGAAATTTCATCAAAATCATCCCAGTGTAATTTAGCTGTGTTTAATTTTTTTGATAATTCATTTACAAGAGTTGTTTTTCCTGCTCCGGAACATCCGCTAATACCTATTAGTATATTGTATGTCATAGTATAATTTACATTTATTTTTAATTATTACTTGTAATAATACAATATTTTTTTTTTTTAGAAAGTGTTGTTTGAATGCAGTCTAACTTGATTACGAATTATTCTTTTTGGAAAAATAAAATAGTACCTTTTTCATTGATTGCCATATCAGTATTTCTTATTGTATATGTCATTTTAGGTTTTTATGGATTGATTGGTTTAGACCAGACTTCAAGTTCTAATGGTAGTGTTTCTAGATGGTGTGAAAGAATAAGTACAGGGATATTTAAAGAACCGATAAATAGTTTAAGTAATTTAGGTTTTATAATTTCGGGGCTTTTAATGTTGTGCACATTATCTCGTGATTCTACGAATAAATATAAGGTTAATAATTTTCATGGTTTAACTCCAATATCTCTATTTTATGCAGGGTCTGTGGTTTATTTAGGAATTGGTTCTTTATTAATGCATGGAACTAATACACATTGGGGTGGTTGGGCAGATAATTTAAGTATGATTATGTATATTATTTTGCCTTGGTTAATTAACATTGGAGAAATGGGGAAATGGTCTGTTAGGAAATTTATTAGAGTTTACATTGTATTAGTTTTAATCTATGCTTGGAGTAGATGGCTTTTTGGTTCAAGTTTAGGCATTAATCTTGATTTGTTTGGGCTTTCTATAGGTCTATGGATTATATCAGAATCATTATTCAGGTTTTGGTCTCTGAAATTTAGATGTATTTCAGGTTTTGTTGGGTTTGTAGTTGCTGCAGTTTTTGGTATTACACCTTTAGAGATTTTTACTAATATTGATAAATATTGGTGGATTGTTTTGTTTTGGATTCCGGGGTTATTTTCTTTTTATAAGCCGATAAAGAAAAGGAAATATTTCCCCTGGTTTTTTCTTGGAATGATAATGTATGTTTTATCATTTATTGTATGGGTTCAAGGTAAGCCTGGTTCGCCTTATTGCAATCCTGATTCATTTATTCAGCTTCATGCAGTTTGGCATTTAATGACTGCCTTTTCAACTTACTGTTTTTTTAAATTTTTTAGAACAGAAAAATTAATAGTTAATGAATAAGAGAATTACAAATATAGATTTTATTAGAGGGTTAGCGGTTCTGGGGATTTTTGTAATGAATTCAGTAGTTCATGCGCTTCCTTTTTCAGCATATTTTAACCCATCATCTGCTGGTACAAGCAATGTGTTTGATTGGATTACAGTCTTTTTATCAGAACTTTTTGTGGCTCAAAAAATGATAGGGCTTTTTTCAGTTTTGTTTGGAGCTAGCATTGTATTATTTATTGAGTCAGCACAAAAAAAAGGTAAAGATGCAAAAAGATTAAGTTTAAGGAGAAATTTTTTATTATTTTGTTTTGGGGTTATACATATGCTTTTTTGGGAAGGTGATGTACTTGTTATTTATGCTTTATGCGCTCCAATAATAATCCTTAGATATAATAAAAAAATAAAATTTTTATTTATATTGGGATTAGTTATTACTCTTTTTCCTATATTGTTATCAATTTTCTTCCAATCTGCTTATGATCCTGTTACTGGAAAAAACACATTATTTGCTGAAGGTGAAGATATTGGGCTAGGTAAATTTTGGTTTGCAGATTCTGATGACTATGGATCTTCTGCTTTGGTATTTCTTTTTGGTGGTTTTTGTAGAGCTTTAGGTATGATGTTTATAGGGGTAGTTTTATATAGAAAATTCATTTTAAATGGAATTTTAGAATCTAAAATATATAAAAAAATGATATTTTATGGCTTTTCATTTGGTATTTTGTCAACACTCTTAAGTTTTATTTGGTATCTTTCTAAAGATTATAGCCCTAGTATAGCTTTAATTGGCTATATTCCAGCTACTATAGGAATGATTCCTATGGTTATTGGCTATATAGGATTATTTTCTCTTTTGAATAGATGTTTGCCTGAATCAATAGGAGTATATTTTTCAGCATGTGGGAAAATGGCATTTACTAATTATATTACTCAAACAATTTTTGGAATATTAATATTTAATTTTATTTTTTCTAAAGGAACATTAGGTAGAGCTGAGGTTATGGCTTTTGTTTTTGTGGTATGGATTATTCAAATCCTTTGGTCTAAATATTGGCTAGATAATTATAAATATGGTCCTTTGGAGTGGATATGGAGAAAATTAACATATATTTCTTAAAATATAATAATAGAATAAAGTATAATTTTTAATTATTAAAGGAATAATAAATGATAATTTTAACTCCTCCTAGTGAAGGGAAATCTTCTAACAATACTGTAAATAAGAAATTCATTGAAACAAATTATATTTTTAAAGATAGAGTGGAAAAAATCCTGTCAATATTGGATAAATTAGATGAAAAAAAAATTGTTTCAATTTATGGTACTACTTTAGATAAAGCAAGAGAATTACATAAGAATAATTTAAATATTTTTGATGCAGGATGTTCTAAAGCTATAGAAAGGTATACTGGTGTTGTTTTCAAAAATATTGATTGGGATTCATTAGATTTAATATCAAAAAATTATTTAAATCAGAATCTTAGAATAGTAAGCGGCCTTTTTGGTATTTTAAAGCCGGATAGTTTAATACCTAATTACAAACTAAAAATGAATGTTTTATCATTAACTGATTTTTGGAAAAATGATATTTCAAACCAATTGAAAAATGAAGATTTTATTTTAGATTTATTGCCGGCCACTCATAGGAAGGCACTTAAATTAGAAAAAAACATTTTAAGTATTAATTTTATTATTAATCGCAATGGGAAATTAATTCAGTCTGCTCATTCAGGCAAAGTGGTAAAAGGAAAATTTATTCGATTTTTAGCTCAAAATAAAGTATATGATTTTAAAGGAATTTCAGAATTTGAATATGATGGCTATAAATGGAATGGTGAATTTTTTGTAAAGGATGATTAATTAATTAATATGAATTCGCACAATTCAATAGAAAAAAAAGATTCCGTTAAGCTTAAGGCATGGTCACCATTTTTATTCTTTGATTATAGAATCCTATGGTTATCAGGAGTAACTGCTATGGTAACTATGAATCTTAGAATGATTGTTACAGGTGTATGGCTTTATGAAAAAACAGGACTTGGAGCTACATTAGCTTATCTTGGGTTAATAGAATTGGCAGTAAGAATCCCAGGAAACATATACGGTGGGGTATTTGCTGATCGATTAGATAGGAAAAAACTTATTGCTTTAACTCAGCTATCTAGTTTTATATTTATTGGAGGTATGACGATTTTTGAAACTTTGGGAGCTTTAGAAATTTGGCATGTGTATATTGCGACTGGTATATTATCTGCAACAAGTATTTTTAGTAATCCTTCTAGATCGGCCTTAACAGCTAGAGTAGTTCCAAGAAATGTTTTAACTCATGCAGTTGCGATGAATTCTATTACTATGCAAGTTGGTACTATAATTACCCCTTTTATTTTTTATATTACTTCTTTCGCTTGGAAAGATGATATCAATGAATCACTACTTCTGTCTTTTTGGATTAATACGCTTTTTGCTTTGTTTAGCGTCGTTTTTCCATTATTTATAAGGGAAAGTGGAAAGGCGCTTAATATCTCTGGAGATGAAAATACCGTGGTTAATATACATAAAAATATAATTCAGGGCTTTAAATATGTGATTAATCACCCTATTTTACCTGGTCTTTATATTTTAGATATAGGAGTAACAGTGGTTTCATATTATAGGGAATTATTCCCTATTTTTGCAAAGCAATTATATTCAAGTGGTCGTAGTGCAGTTGCTGTTTTAACAGCTTTTAATGCCGTTGGGGCAATTGTAGGTAGTTTATTAGTAATGAATACATATAAGGTGAAGAAAAAAGGAATAATAGTTTTATATGCAACTTTGGCTTATGCATTCTTATTAATATTATTTGGATTTTCTACTTCTATTTGGATTGGAGTATTTGCTTTAATTGGGCTTGGTGCAGCAGATGCTATTGGAATGACAATGAGACAAACTGTAGTACAGTTAACTACACCAGACAATATGAGAGGAAGAGCAACAGCTGCTCATTCATTGGCGGCTATGAGCGCAAATGGATTTGGTAAATGGGAAGTTGGTATAATGTCAGATGCTATTGGAGCGGGGAATACTATGGTGTTAGGTGGAGTAATATCTATAATAGTAGTTTTAGTTATATGGTATGTATTATCGGGTGTTAGACAGTATGAGTATATTGAGTCTGATCAGATTTAAAAAATAATGAATAAAAGAAAATTTATTATTATTGGAACTAGTGGGTCAGGTAAAACAATACTTGCTAAAAACTTGTCCTTATATTTAAATATTAGATACATTGAGCTAGATTCATATTATCATGGTTCAAATTGGAAACAGGTTGATATTGATGTGTTTAGGCAAAATATTCTTGATACAACAAATGGTATAGACTCATGGATAATTGATGGTAATTATTTAGATCTAAGGGATTTAATATGGCCTAAAGCAGATTTAATTATTTGGCTAGATTATCCGTTTTATATTGTATTTACTCGTTTAATAAAAAGAACAATACAAAGGTTTATAAATAAAGAAATTTTATGGAATGGCAACACTGAAAATTTTTTTAATCAATTATTTACAAAAAAATCAATTTTACTTTGGGCTTTTAAGACTCATTGGAAAAACCGCAGGGAATTTCAAACTATTTTAGTAGATACTAATGAATATAATAACAAATTTATTCGAATTAAAAAATCTATTGAAATTAAAGAATTACTTTCATTAATTAAATGAATTTATTAGAAAATTTTTTTAAGAACTCTATGGTATAATTTTTATAATCTAGCGAGGTGTTATGGTTACTAGGTGGCTATATAAGAAATTTATTTCTTTCAGCCCAAAGGGTAAAATTCTTACTATTTTAATACTATCTTTATTAATCTATATACTTATTATATTTAAACCTTAATTCTAATAAAGATTAAATGTCTTTAGGTGTGGTTTTATGAAAAAGATTAAATGGAATGGTATATATTTGAATGTTCCGTCTAATAAGAAGGATTGGTTCTTTATATGTATATTCGAATGTGTAGTTTTATTATTTGTTATTTTGATGGTTGTTTTTAATTAATGTAATGTTTAAGTTAAAAACCTAGAATCTAATTCTTGATATTTTTGTAAATCAACTACTTTCTCAAATTCATTAAAATCTAATATTTCATTATAATTATTGGTTGTAGAATTAGATTTTATATGGTTTGCTAATTTCTTCATTGAATAAGCAGTTGCAAATATACTAGTAAGTGGGTGTAATATAATTTTAAATCCTAGTGATTCGAATTCACTTATTGATAGGCTTGGAGTTTTCCCACCTTCAATTAAATTAATTAGTAATGGTTTCTTTATTTCTTTTCCAATAATTCTTATTTCTTCTTCTGTTTGAGGAGCTTCAATAAATATTACATCAGCTCCACTTTTTTCTAAGGCTTTACCTCTTTTTATGGCTTCTTCTAAGTTATGGGTTCCGCGTGAGTCAGTCCTAGCAATTATTATCAAATCTGAACCTTCTCTAGCATAATTTGCTGCTTTTATTTTTTCTATATGCTCGTCCATTGGTATGACAGATTTCCCTTCCATATGTCCGCACCTTTTTGGCCAAGATTGGTCTTCTAAAATTATTGCTGCAGCACCAGCATTTATAGATTCTTTTACTGTTCGTATTACATTAATTGGATTTCCGTAGCCTGTATCCATATCGGCTATTAAAGGAATATTGATATGGCTAGTAATTCTTTTTACACGTTCTATGTTTTCAGACATGGTTAATAGTCCTATATCAGGAACTCCTAGAGTAGATGCAGATAAAGAGAACCCCCCAGCAAATATAACATCAAACCCGCAGTCTTCAAAAATTTTTGCACTCATTGGATCATGCACTCCAGGGACAACTATAGATTTATCGCCATTTAATAATTGTTTTAATTTTGATGATTTATTCATTGCTTTTCCTTATTTATTATATAAATTAATAATGCTATTATTTAATCTCTTCCCAAAATTCAATCCATGAAGTTGGACCATCTGATTCATCTAATAATTCTTTAAATTCGTTGTAAATGTTATTTATGTTTGGGAATTTATTTCCATCTCTATAAGGTGAATCAATTATTTCACTACTCCATTGCATATATACTCTATTTAATTCACTTATTGGGCAAGGCAAAGTTCCTCCATTGTAGTAAATTAGAGTTTCACCACGTTGACCAGATGATGTGTAAATTTCTGCAATTTTTTTGGGTAATAATGCAGCTTTTCTTGCTTGTCCTGTTTTGGCTTTATAAGTTCTTCTTATAATATACATACCATATCCTTTTATTATTGAATAAAATTTTTTAAATGTATTTTAACAGAATTTATGTTTTTTATGCTTATAATTTAAATTTAAATTTTTGAAAAGAATTCATCTAAAATTAAACAGGTAATTTTACTAATATATAATAATTCAAGGATAAGATATAATTATATTAATATAATATTTTCTGTCCTAACCCATTTAATTTATTAATAGGAGAAATATGCGAAAAATTATTTTTACATTGTTTTATATAACAATATTGTCATTAATTGGATGTAGCAGTTTAGTTGGCCAAGGAGCAGGCAGTGAAGGCTCATCTGACGAAAAAACAAGTGATTCTGCTAAAATACAATTAGATCTACTAGAAGCATTGGAAGATGTTGATAGATTAACAAAGGAAACTGAGCAACTTCGATCAGAAATAGATAGATTAAATCAAGAAGCTGAATATGTTAGAAAAGATTTAGAAGAAGAGTTTGATAAAGTACGTAAGGAAGAAGAAAAAAAGATTGAATTAGAAATTAATAAAATTATTGAAGAAGTAGAACAAAATTGGCAAGCTATTAATGAAAAAGATAGAAATGAAATAGAAAATATTTATCAATCAAGCATTAATCAAATTGAAGAAGATTGGCAAAAAACATTTAAAGAATTGGAGTCAAATCATCAAATGGAAATTAGTAATTATCAAGATGAAATTGCTAATTTAATTAAAAGGTCTGATGAGTCGAATAGAAAAGTAGAAGAGGCAAGAATACGCTTGGAAGATGCTTTAAGGACAATAGAAAATTTGAATAAAGATTTTTCAAGGTTACAGGGTGAACTATCTAAAGCTTTAAATAAATAAAGCTTAAATTTTTAAACATGGAGAAAAAAATGAGCAGACTTTCTTGTTTAAGTACATCTATAATAATTTTGTTTTTGATTGGCTGTAGCAGTATGGTAGGCCAAGGTACACCTTCAGAGCAAGATTCTGCTTACAAAGTGAACTCCGTACAAGGAGTTTCAGCAGAGCTTAATGATGTTATTAATGGCATGGATAGAGCATTGCGTATTGAATTTAATCAATTGATCGAACTAGGAGAATCTTTAAATGAAAAAGAGAGGGAATTATTACTACAATTAAATGAAGAATTAAGTATAGGAGAAGAATTTGACAGGTTAAACCAAGAAATGGCAGCTAACTCTCAGAATGAAATTGATGATTTGAAAAAAAGAAATTTATCATTAATAGAGGAATTAGGATTTTATTTACAGGAACTTGAGGGTTTGAGAAATGATTTAGATCAATATATGACGGAATTATCTGAGTTGGAAAGAGATAATTCTAAATTAAGCGAAGAAATTCAGATGTTTATTATTGAAGATACTGACTTGATTAACCAGTTAAATCAAAAAGAAAATGAAATAGCAATTTTAAAAGACCAACTAGAGCAAAAAGCTAATGATGAATTGCAAAAAAACACGAACTCAAGTTGATATTTTTTAAATATTCAAAATAAATAAAACTAAAATATTTTATATGACATGGAGAAATGAATGCGTAACCATCTTTATACAATTACATTCATAACATTTTTATCCTTAATTGGATGTAATGGTGTAGTAGGTCAAGGTACTGTTACAGCGCAAATTAAAGAGAGTAGTTTGGATTTTATGATTTCAGATTCTTTAGAAAAAGAAGTCAATGGAATGAATGAGCAATTAAAAAATGAATTTAATCAATTAATAAGTGATGGAAAAGATTTAGTTAAAGAAATTGAGATTTTAGAAAAAGAAATAAATGATGCGAAAATAAGAGCTGAAAATCTAGAGAATTTAAATAATAAAATGACAACTAAGTCTGAAGATACTCAGAAAGAAATTGATTTATTAATTAATAGTAATAAAGATTTCATATTACAATTTGATCAGATAAATATTGAGTTAGACCAAACTGCAAAATTAATTAATTTAACTCAAAAGAATATTGTTGATTTAGAACAAAAAAACGAAAATTTAAATATAGAACTTGGTAAGCTTTTAAATAATAATGAACAATTATTAAAATTATTAAAATATAAAGAAGCCGAAATACAAAGTCTTTTAGCTCAACTTAACCAATCATCTCCAGTTATAATTGCACCTAAGCCGAAATAAATAATTTATAAATTAAATGAGCTATATTTTTTATGTCCTTGCTTTGATGATTTTTTCTGTTAATTTACTTTCTCTGGTGTTTTTGTTTATTGATAAACGTTTTGCTTTAAAAGGATATAGAAGGGTTCCAGAGAAGTATTTTTTTAGTTTAGCATTAATTGGAGGATGGATATTTGGTCTATTAACAATAAATGCTATTAGACATAAGAATAGAAAAAGAGAATTCTTAGTTAAATATTATAGTTGTTTATTTGCATCAATTATATTATTTACAACCTTAATTTATTTAATAAGTAGGTTTCTTAATATATAAACTTTACTATGTTTATATATGAGGATAATATATCTGTTAAACATTAAATGGAAGGTTTAAGATGTCTGATTTACATATAAAGATCGAAAATTGGATTAACTCACAATTTGATGAAAACATTTCTGGTTTAGGAGATGATAAATATGTTGTCGTACGATCAGATAATACATTTTTAAAAAATAAGCAAATTTGGGTTATTAAATATATAAAATCGACAATAATATTTTCTCAAAATAAATGGGTTTCTGATTTAGAGCATTTTATTACCAATATGGATAAAGAAATGCTTTTTTCTATTTATGGGGCATTTGAGTTGGGACGAGTGTTAAATAAAGATAAAATTAGAATTAATGGTCCTTCTTATTATTTATTTGGAGATAGAGATAATTGTAATTTAGAAGTTGATCCTAGAGCTTTTGTCGCTAGTAGAGAAGAAATGGAATCATTAGATAAAGAAATTTTTTGGCATTGCGACATTGACAATGCTGTATCGGGACTTGCAGTTAAAAATAACGGTCAAATTTCTGCTTTAGCAACTATTGTAGATGAAGGAGAAGGTGTTTATGAAATTGGAATGGAAGTTCATAGAGATTCACAAGGCTTAGGTATGGGGAAGGCTGTAGTAAATGCAGCAGTACAATGGATATTAAATGCAGGAGGAATTCCTCTTGCAACAGTAGGTCCTTTTAATGTGCCTTCTGCTAGAACACTTAGATCAGTGGGATTAAAGTATTATATGATGGATATGTCGGGAGAATTTGGGGAATTCATTGTTCCTCCACAAGCACTTGGTACTCCTGTAAAGAATATGGATATATATAATTTTTACCCTGATTGGGCGATGAATAATTTGATTAAATCGAAGATAAGATAAATATAATTTATTTCGTTGTTTTATAGAAATGTCATGTTAAAAATGATTTTAAGGAGGGATTCATATGAAAATATTTAACCCTAGGTTTTGGTTAATTATTTTTGGTCTAGCTAATCTATTGTTTGGAGCTATGCTATACTATGTTTCAGAAGACGCTGCAGCGAATTTAGCAAGTGAATTAGGCAGTGATTTGTCTGATTCTGTTTTACTTTTATTTGCTGAAAATATGCATGAAGCCCTAGGGGTAGTTTGGGCTGCTTGGGGTGCATTTACATTAGCTGCTGGCATAAGAAATAAAGGTGCAAATGCAAAAGGACCAGCTGTTTTGGCAGCAATGATAGGCATTGTAGTTCAAGTACATCATTCATCACAAATTATTGCTGACGAACTACCAGTAGGATACACTGATGTTGTAATTAGTTTGGTGTTAATAGTATTTCTTTTGATTTCTGGAATAACTTATAAAGATAAAATACAGAGTTAATTTTAGTGGATAATATTGTTAAAATATATACTTCGACAGGCTGTAAACCATGTGATATGGTGAAAAATTTTTTTTATGAAAAAGGAATTGAATATATAGAGCACAATATATCCGTAGAACAAGAATCTTTGGAATTTTTATTAAATAAAGGTTTAATGAGTACCCCAGTAACTTTTGTTGGAGACAATTTTGTTGTAGGTTATAATAGATCTAAACTTGAATTAATATTAAATAATATTAACTAAAATGCTAAAATACTGATATAATATTTGACAATACTCTATGGCCCCGTGGTGTAGCGGTTTAACATACTGGCCTGTCAAGCCAGAGATCGCCGGTTCAAATCCGGTCGGGGTCGCCACTATTTTACCTAGGGATTTTAAAGTTATATATGAATAACACTAATAAAGATGATAATTTAGAAAATACTGAAGACTTTATTCGCGAAATTATATCTAAAGATTTATTAGAAGGTAAATATAATCAAATAATTACTCGTTTTCCCCCGGAGCCTAATGGTTATATGCATATTGGGCATGCAAAGTCTGCTTTTGTAAATTTTAGTTTAGCATCTGAAAATAATGGTAAATGTAATCTTAGATTTGATGATACAAATCCATCAAAAGAAGAAGAAGAGTTTATTCATGCTTTTGAAAAAGATTTAAAATGGCTTGGATTTGATTATGGACATAAAGCATATTATTCATCAGATTATTTTGATCAATTATATTCTTATGCTATAAAGCTTATTAAATTGGGGTTAGCTTATGTATGTGATTTAAGCCAAGATGAGATTAGAGAATATAGAGGAACTTTAACTTCAAAAGGTAAGAATAGTCCTTTTAGGGATAGAGCTGTAGAGGAAAATTTAGATTTATTTGATCAAATGAAAAAGGGGAGATTTGAAAATGGATCTAGAGTATTAAGAGCAAAAATTGATATGAGTTCTGGTAATTTAAATTTAAGAGATCCAGTTATTTATAGAATAATGAAAATTAAGCATCATAGAACTGATTATAAATGGTGCATATATCCAACATATGATTTTGCACATGGACAATCTGATTCATTAGAAAAAATTACTCATTCAATTTGTACTGTAGAATTTGAGGATCATAGGCCTCTATATAATTGGTTTATTGATAAATTAGATATATACCCTTCAAAACAAATTGAATTTGCACGATTAAATTTGAGTGGTACTGTAATGAGTAAGCGGAAATTATCTGAATTAGTTGTGTCTAATAAGGTGAATGGATGGGATGATCCAAGAATGCCTACTATTTCTGGTATGAGAAGAAGAGGTTATCCATCTGAAGCTATATTGGATTTTTGTAAAAGAACTAGTATTACTAAAAGAAAAAATGTTGTTGACTTATCATTATTAGAACATTGTGTGCGCGAGAATTTGAATAAATCTGCTTATAGAGTTATGGCAGTATTGAATCCTATAAAAGTTGTTATAAAAAATTACCCAGATGACTTGGTAGAAGAGATTGATGCTTTAAATAATCCAGAAGATCTTTCTGCGCATTCAAGAAAAGTTCCATTTTCTAAAGAAATATATATTGAAAGAGATGATTTTGCTGAAATACCTCCTCCTAAATTTTATCGCTTAACTATAGGGAAAGAAGTGAGATTAAGATATGCATATATAATAAAATGTGTTGATGTGATTAAAAATGAAAGAGGAGAGGTTATAGAAATTCATTGTGAATATGATCCCAATAGTCGTGGTGGCAAGTCTGCAGATGGACGAAAGGTAAAGGGTACAATTCATTGGGTATCTGCATTACAATCTTCTACTGCTGAGATTAGAATATATGATAAATTAATTTCAGAAGAAGTTATTGATGAAAATGATATAGATAATATTCAATTAAATCCAAACTCCATCAAGGTTTTGAAAAATTGTCCTATAGAGATTAGTTTAAGCAAAGCGTCTGAAGAAGTACATTATCAATTTGAAAGATTAGGGTATTTTATATTAGATTCAAAAGATACTAAACTTGAGCATTTAGTTTTTAACAGAACTGTTTCTTTAAGAGATTCCTGGAATAAGCTAAAAACATGATTGATTTTTTTAGAGGATATTCTTTATATGAAAAAGCCTATATTAGTTTTAGCTGGTGGGGTAGGGGGTTCTAAATTAATAAAGGGTCTTGCCTCAATTTATAAACCAGAAGATATATTTTTTATTATTAATACTGGTGATGATGAAGACTTTTATGGATTACATGTTTCTCCTGATTTAGATACCGTGATGTATGTCTTATCTGATTTAATTAATTCAGAAACTGGCTGGGGGATTAAAGATGATTCTTTCGAAGTGCTTTCATCTTTAAAAGGCCTAGGAACAGATGATTGGTTTAAGATTGGAGATAAAGATTTTGCAACTCATATTTATCGTTCACATTTATTAAATAAAGGGATCTCTTTATCATTAATAACTGATGAGTTGAGCAAGCAATTAGGTATTAAGCATTCTATAATTCCTATGTCGGATGATAAATTATCTACCAGAATTTTAACTATTGATGGAAAAGAGTTGTCATTTCAAGAGTATTTTGTGAAGTATAGGAGTAACCCAAAAGTAAAAGATTTTATTTTTAATGGAAGGGATTTAGCTAATTTATCGACAGGGTTTAAGCATGCTTTAGATGTTTGTAATTCAATTATTATTTGCCCTTCTAACCCATTTTTAAGTATTTACCCAATTCTTAGATTAGGGGATGTATTAGAACAAATAAACAAATTTAAAGGTACAAAAATTGTTGTATCTCCAATAGTTGATGGTAAAGCTATAAAAGGTCCTGCTGCAAAAATTATGAATGAATTAGGATATGAGGCTTCTAGTATTGGAATAGCAGAAATATATAAGGGAATTTGTAATTCGATAGTTATTGATAACCTTGATATGGAAAATAAATCTATTATTCAAAGTATGGGTTATAGAGTCGAGGTGTTTGATACAATGATGGTTGATTTACAAAAAAAAATTAATCTCGCAAAATTTTTAGAATATCAATTTTAAATTATAATAGGTAATTTATGAATTTATCCGATTTTGTAATTATCGTACCAATTAAATCATTGGATTTGGCTAAATCCAGGTTGAAGTACCACATTACTGAAAAAGAAAGATTTAATATAATAATTAATATGTTTTTAGGAGTTTTGAAGGCTTCAAAAAAATATTTATCTAAAGAAGTATGGATTATATGTAAAGATAAAATATTTAAAGATATTTGTGATTTTTTTAATGTTAGATGGATTGAGGATGAAGGTTATGGTTTAAATATAATATTGAATGATCTATTTTTAGATGCATTTAAAAAGCAATTGACACCTATTTACATTCCTTCTGATTTGCCATTTATAACTGCTGAAAATATAAATCAGGCTATAAATTTATCTAATAATGGAAAGAATTTTGTTTTTTCTCCTGCTTTTGATGGTAAAGGAACAAACTTGATTATATCTCCAATTTTGTCCAATTTTTCAATAAAATTAGGAGATAATAGTTTAATAAAGCATACAGAACAAGTTTTTAAATTAAATTCAAGCTTCAATTATTGCAAGGAAGATGGGTTGATATATGACTTGGATACTTTAGATGGTTTAAATTTGTTTAGTAAAAATAGGCCAGACATTATTGATAACCTGAAGAAAGATATTTTTCAGAATTATGCGCAGTAAAAAAATAATTAGTTTATTTATTATTTTATATCTGCAATGCTATAATAGATTTTATTAAAAACAATAGGAGATTTAATTTGAGATTTGGATTATTTATGATGCCTTCTCATTCAATACGTGAGAATCCAACACTTGCATTTGAAAGAGACTTGAAATTAATTGAATATATAGAGAGCCTTGGATTTGATGAATGTTGGATTGGAGAACATCATACTGGTGGATGGGAAAATATTCCTGCCCCAGATATATTTATTTCTGCAGCTGCAACAAGAACAAACAGGATAAGGCTTGGAACTGGCGCAATAGCATTGCCTTACCATCACCCGTTTCACATTGCAGAACGTATGGCTTTTCTTGACCATTTAACTTTAGGTCGTTTAGATTTTGGTTGTGCTCCTGGAATTTTAGGTTCAGATATAAAAATGTTTGATTTAGACCCCAAGGATTTAAGGCCTATGATGAATGAATCTCTAGATATAATATTAAAACTTTTTAACGAAAGAGGGGAAATTTCTTATAAAGGTAATTATTGGGATATTAAAGGAATGCAAATTCAAGTAAAACCATATCAAAATCCACATATGCCAATATATTGTGTGAGCTCAGGAAGTGGTAATAGTTTGAAAGTGGCATCTGAAAGGGGTTTGAATATTATTTCTGGTGCGTATACATTGCCTGGGACTATGAAATTAAATGAACAGTGGGACTTTTTTGAAAAGAATTCTTTGGAAAATGGATTTAATGTATCTAGGAAAGATTGGACAATAGGAAATGTCCCTATATATGTTTCGTCATCAAGGAAGCAAGCTTTAGAAGATATAAAAACAGGTGCAATGCATGAAATAAGGAATTATACATTTAAGGCTGGAGCAAAATCTTCATTTGAAATATATCCTGGTCAAACTGTGGATGAAATAACAATTGAGCAAATTATTAAACAGAGACGTTGGATTATTGGAGATCCTGATGAGTGTGTAGCTCAGATAAAAGAATTAGAAAAAGAAACAGGAGGTTTCGGGGGGCTATTATTATTGTCTATAGAATGGACATCAGTTGAGAAATGGTATAAGTCTTTGGAATTATTTTCGAGATATGTTATTCCTCAATTTAACAATAGTCTTAATGGCCTAACTGACTCGTATGATCAAATGGTTAAAGATGAAACTTCGGGTAATCTTCCAAGTGGCAGAGTAAAAAAGAAATAGATAATAATTTGGAGTAAATAATATGAAAGAACTTGATGGTAAAGTCGCAATAGTTACAGGAGCAGGTAGATTAAGAGGGATAGGAAGAGCAGCAGCTTTAGCTCTAGCAAATTTAGGGGCTAATGTAGTTGTAACTGGTACAGGACGAAACCCAGACAGTTTTCCTGATGATGAAAAAGCTGTTAATTGGAGAGATATTGAAAGTACTGCTGAACAAATTGAAAATGTAGGAAGAAAGGCTTTGCCTGTTATTGCTGATGTGTCTTCCTTAAATGATGTAGAGAAACTTATAGACAAAACTTTAAATAAATTTGGAAGAATTGATATTTTAGTTAATAATGCTGCTTATGCTAGAGGTCCAGACAGAGTACCGTTATTAGATTTAGATCCAAAAGTTTTTCAAAAAGTATTAGATGTTAAAATAAATGGTACTTTTTATTGCAGTAAATTAGTGGCAAAAGTACTTATTGATCAAGGTCAAGGGGGGAAGATTGTTAACGTTTCCTCAGGTGCTGGTAAAAGTGGAAGTGCTCAGAATTTATCATATAATGCAGCTTGTTTTGCTCAAATTGGCATGACTCAGTCCTTAGCTCGCGAATTGGGGCCTCATGGTGTTAATGTGAATTGTGTGTGTCCAGGGGCTGTTGATACTTCAAGAGTTGATGATGTTAGTCAAACAGATGAATGGAGTAAAATTGCAAAAGGGTTGCCTATAGGGAGGACGGGTACTGATAAAGAAGTTGGAGGTTTTATTTCTTACCTTTGCACAGATGCTGCTTCTTGGATTCATGGGCAATCCATAAATTTAGATGGTGGGGGTATGATGGAGCATTGAAGTAAAATTAACATTTTTCAGGCTCTCCTATATAGGAGATTTGCCAGGTTCCTGCGGTATTTTTTAATTTTATTTGCTTCATGATCTTTTCATTGTCTTTTTCATTTATATAAAAGGTTATAGCCCAAACTTTAGGACAAATCATAAATGGTTCTGATAGGTTGGATATTTCAAATTTATTTTTTTCGTTAGTTGTGGAAATTATTTTATTTATTTCATCTTTCTTAATTATTTTGTAATCTTCTGTTAATAAAGATATAGCTATATCAGCATTTAAATTATTTATAGACTCCCAGTATTTATTTACTATTTCAATTTGTTCCCATTCACGTATTTTGCGGGCCGTTAAAGGAGATTGCTTGGTAGTTTCAGATATTATAATATTTTGTTCATTTGGAACTATATTTATAGATTCTTTCCACATTCCCAAGGTGGTAAATACCATAATTAGGATAATTGAGGCAGCTGTGATAATTCCAATAATAGATATAACTTTAAATATAAAGAAAGTATCGAAGTTATTTTTTAGAATTTTGTAGAGATTCATTAGGTAATCCCCATATTATGAACACTTTTAAAATAGAATTTCCAGTATTTTTAAATCCATGGTCTGTATTTGGGGGTATTAAAAATGTATCACCTGCATTTATAGTTACTTCCTCTTTGTTTATGTACATTATCCCACTTCCTTCAAGAAAATAATAAAATTCTTCTAAAGGTGTATCTTCGTCTCCATGAGTATGATCCCCTTCGCTATCACCAGGGTTCAATGTCCAAATTTGCATTTTAATTGGTAAAGTTAGTTCTTTATCAAATAATGGACAAATCTTAAAAATTCCTTCTCCTTCATGATGCGCTGGATATTCGTAAGTATTACTTTTATCAGTTTGTTTATAATAGTTCATTATATAATTAAGCCATCCTTTATTTAATTAACTTAGTATTTGTTTTAATCGTTCTCCTAGGATTTCCTCCTCGGATTCATTTAATGTATGTACATTTATAGCTATAGTTTCTGCGTCTGTTAGTAGTTTTTTTGCATCTATGCTTAAATTTTTTGGATCAGATTCTGCATATACCCATATTCTTGGATTACCTTCATCAAGTTCTTTAGCAATTTGTTTCGCAGTTTTGCCTATAATTTTTGGTTCAATGTTAACTTTTAATGTTGAACCATAGAATCGTTTGACTTGCAATACTTCACTTTTAACTCCATTAATTCCATTAATATAACTTTGAATTGTTTCAATTTTTTTATCATAGCTTAGTAATCTATCTTCGTGATTTAAAGAAAACCAAGCAGTTAATGCAGATACTACTCCAACAATTTCTTGTCTATCTAATTTCATTGCACGCCCATAAGCTAATCCTCCGTCATGATGATAAGCAATAAATCCTTGAGATTTTACAGCTTCTATTAAATCCTTTTTACCTGCGACAATACCAGAGGAATGAGGTGCTCCAAAATATTTTGCACCAAAGCATGCTAGGTCGGGTGTTTGGGCATTATTTTTAAAATAATCTAGCGGATAAATTTGTGAAGCAGAATCTGTGATGACAGGGATATTATGTTTTCGACCAATTTTAACACAATCATTTAGAGACAGCATATTACCTGTAATGTCGGTATTTAATACATATGCAATTGCAGCAGTTTTGTCCCCTATGGAGTTTTGAAGGTCTTCTTTGGTTGTTTTATAGCTGTTTCCAAATTCTACTAATTTCCCTCCAGCTAGAGTGAAACATCTGTCGAACCTATATCTTTGTAGATTTTGAATTAATATTTCATTTTTAATATTAGTAGTATCAGGTAATTTTCCAATTTTATTTTCATCAGTTCCTGCCATACATGCTGCTGTACTTAGAGTTATCGCTGCAGCACAACCAGATGTTATATATGCAGACTCTGTGCCTAAAATATTTGCTATATAATCCCCAGATTTATTTAATAGTTCTTGCATTTCAACAAAATGTAAACTGGCTTCTTCCATATCAATTTGTACTTTTTCGGGTAATAAAGATCCTCCAAGTAGAGTTTGATTTCCTCTGGCATTAATTACATGTTTTATCCCTAAAGTTTCATATATTGTTTTTTTTGACATCAATTCCCTCGATTTTAATTAAAAATTAGTAATATTTGTACCATTGATATGATTTATTTTCAAGAATATATATTTGTATTAGTAATATATTATTGAAAAAATAATTTGAATAATTCTGGCTATTTATATAGAATTTATCTACATAACTAAATCTAAAAAAATAAGTAATTTATGAGTGAAAAAAGTATAAGAGCAACATTAGAAGAACGAGAAAATTTATTTTCAAAATATGCATCTAAGTCATATATAAATGTTGGAAGAGATATTCAGGAAGCATCCTGTCTGTTTAGGACTGAATACCAGCGTGACAGAGATAGAATATTACATTCAAAGGCATTTCGCAGGCTAAAACATAAGACTCAAGTTTTTATATCTCCTAAAGGTGATCATTTTGTTACTAGGCTTACGCATACTTTGGAGGTTTCACAAATTTCTAGAACAATTAGTAGGGCGCTCAATTTAAATGAAGATTTAGCTGAGGCAATATCTTTAGGGCATGATTTAGGGCATACTCCATTTGGTCACATAGGGGAAGATGAAATTGATAAAATTTACGCAAATGGTTTTAGGCATAGTTCGCAAAGTGTTAGGATAGTTGAGAAAATTGAAAAAGATGGTAAAGGTTTGAATTTAACATGGGATGTTAGGCAAGGTATCAAGTTCCATTCAAAACCCAGAGGGGACTTTTTAAGTAAATTATCATCTGATAATTTAACACTTGAAGGGCAAATATGTCGATTATCTGATGCCATTGCTTATTTGAATCATGATATTCAGGATGCTTTTAGAGCAAAAATTTTAGATATTTCTGACGTTCCTTCTAATATTTTGAAGATATTAGGGGAATCTCATTCCCAGAGAGTAAATAATCTAGTTAAAGATATAGTATTAAATTCTAAAAAATCTATTGAATATGCTCAAAAATCAGATTCAATTCCTGTAATATCTATGAGTGAAAAGATAAAAGATGTATTTTATGAATTTAGAGAATTTATGTTTGAAAATGTTTATATACCTGAAGATTTAAGTGAAGAAGGAAGCACTGCGCGTAAAGTAATTAGAGTCTTGTATGAATATCTTAATTTGAATTCTGATTGCTTACCTATAGAATATACAAGTTGGAATAAAGATAAAAATAGTGTTATTGTAGATTATATTGCTGGCATGACCGATAATTATGCTATTCAATTTGCTGAAAGAATTGAACCTGGAATTGCTAAATCATTAATTAGGACCTAGATTTGAATATAAAAGATAAAATTCGCTTAAGAAAAGTCAAAATTAATATATTATTAATTCAAGAACATTTAGAATCTATGCAAAGAGATCCTTATGGGCTTGAATTTGCAGCTTGGCATAAAGAAGTTGACACTATTTGGAAATATATATTTAAGCAAATAAACCAGATGAAATTAGATGTTCAAAAAAATGCATTAGAATACATCAGAGAACCCTGGACATCTTATGCATCACATTATGTGTTTTCACGATGAGTAATATTGAACATAATTTGGAGTTGCAACCTGGATTAACTAAGCCTAGGCAAGTTGCAGAACTTGCTCATAAGATCTTAGTGAAATTTAAAGAAATGGAATTGCCCGATCACCTTGACGATGAATTAGGGATATTATGTACGGATCTTGCTGATTTTTGGAGCGCATCTAAAGATTTAGAAAGTAAATTGCAAATACTACTAAATCAAGAGCATAAATGGGATTCTATTGGAGAGATTTTAGTTGATTTAAGAATTATAGTTGATCACTTAGAAAGACATGTTAAAAGTGTTAAAAGGCCAATTAACACTATTACAAGTTTTTCGTATTATCAATCTGAAAAAAATAGATCTTAAGGTTTAATTATAAACGGTTGAGAATTTTATTAGGTATTAAATATGAGTGTGATAGAAGAAATCAGAACTAAAGCAGATATTATAGACATTGTTTCTAGTTATATTTCTCTTAATCAGTCAGGAAAATATTTTAAGTCTATTTGCCCGTTTCATTCTGAAAAAACTCCTTCATTTATAGTTAATCCCGATCGACAGTCTTGGCATTGCTTTGGTGCTTGCGGAACTGGAGGAGATGTTTTTTCATTTGTTATGAGAATTGAATCCATAGGTTTTGGTGAGTCAATAAAATTTCTTGCAAATAAGACAGGAGTAAAACTAAAAGAGAAAGATAACGATTTAAAATTTAAAGAACTGTATGAAGCAAATTTGATAGCATTACGATTTTTTCAGGATAATTTAAATTCTAAAAATGCTAAATATGCAAATGAATATTTGGTGAAAAGAGGTATAGATACTGAAACTGCAAGAATGTTTAATCTTGGGTTAAGCTCGGGTGACTTATTGTCATATTTAAAAACAAATGGTGTTAAAGAAAATACAGCTGAATCTGTAGGATTAATAAAGAAATTTGATTCGGGTTATAGAGATTTTTTTAAGGGTAGGTTAATGTTCCCAATTCATGATTGGAAGGGCAATGTAATAGGGTTTGGTGCAAGGTCTTTAGATGATTCAATACCAAAATATGTAAATACCCCTGCAACTTCTTTATTTGATAAAAAATCTATATTGTATGGACTGAATTTAGCTCATGGGAGCATTAAGAAATCAAAAAAAGCAATAATTGTTGAAGGTTATATGGATGTTATTGCTGCCCACCAAAAAGGATACTCTAATGTAGTTGCTTCTATGGGGACAGCTATTACTAAACAGCAAGTAGGAGCTTTAAAATTTATTGGAAATGAATTTATTTTAGCTTTAGATGCTGATTTTGCTGGACAAGAAGCAACTTTAAGAAGTTTAGATTCAGCATGGGAATTAATAGGGAATTCTCAATCTTTGAATAAAAAATCTTTTTCAAATGGCAATAATACTCCTTTTAGTTTGAAAATTGCTGAAGTACCACAAGGTCAAGATCCAGATGAATTGATTCGTAAAGATTTTAAAAAATGGGAATTTATTATTGATAATTCAGAACCATTGATTGATTATTTAATTCGTATTTTATCTTTAAAGATTGATATAAAATCTGGAGAAGGGAAAATGCAATTAGTTAAAAATGTTTTTCCTTTGGTCACATCAATTGATAATTTTTTTGACCAGGATAAATATATAAGAATATTATCTAAGAAATTAGAAGTTAGTGAAAGTTCAGTTAGATCTAGTTTTTCGAGTTTAAAAAATAATAATAATGATTATCGAAAGAAAGGTGATTTACATTTAATTTCAAATTTAAACCCAAAAATTGAGGGACAATTAGAGAAATATGTATTATGCTTATTATTAGATAATCCTGAATTTAAAGAGGATATATTAGAATATTCTCCAGAAAATTTTTCAAATAGTGAATATAAAGAAATATTTATAAGGTGGCGTAATTCTCCAAATATTGATCAATTAAATAATAATTTAGATGGATATTTAACCAATTTATTAAATGAATTGTTATCTAATAAACCTGTTTCACTAGATATGAAACAAAAAAAACATGCTTTATTCGAATGTTTAAATAGGTTAGAAAGGGATCATTTACTTGAATTACAAAAGGAAATTTTGTCAACTAAGCATGAAAAAATTCCTCCGCCTAGAGATTTGGAAGATAAAATAATTGAATTAAATAAATTGATTAAAAAATCTTTTTTAAAAAGATGATTTGATTTTATAAAATAAGTAGAGGGTGAAATGAAAATCAGTGATAATGATCCAGATAATTCTGATGTTTATGAAGAGAATTTAGATAGTTCAAATAATTCTAAAGATATTATTGGGTTAGCAAATAATGTACTTGATAAAGATGGTGTAAGGTATTCTCAGAATAATGAAAATGAAGATGATTTTGAGGATGAATTAGAAGAAAAAGCTGAAGGATGGATTGAAGCACTTGAAAATTCTGATATTATAGATGATCCAGTTAGGATGTATTTAAGAGAAATTGGAAGAGTAGGTTTATTAAAAGCTGCTCAAGAGAGCTCTTTAGCAATGGATTTAGAGAGTTTAAGGTTCTTAGAAAGACTTGATAAAGAGTATTCTGATTCTGAAAATCAAACAGTAAGATCCTGGAGGTATATTAAAGATGCCTTGAATTATTTGGTTGGTAATGGTGAATTATTGGATGCGATTGGTAAAAGTGCCCAGATTGATAGAGAATCATGGGGTTTAAAAGATTTATTTGTTAAATCCTCTGAGATTAGAATTGCGGTTGATTCTGAATTGCCTGAGGAGAAATTAAATTTTTTATCAGAAATATTAAATATAGAGCCTCAGGATATTGCATCAAAAGTTAAAGAATTGGCTTTAAATGTTCGTATTATACCTATGGATATAGAAGAATTGTTAGCAAAAATTGATACATTGGAAGCTTTAGATATTGCTTTAAAAGATAAAGAATTTGTCAAAAATCTAGAATCTTTGGAATTTGTATTTCATTCATACCTTTATAAAGTACGAGATGCCGGCCAAGATGCTCAATCTCATCTTGCTGAAGCAAATTTAAGATTGGTTGTTAGTGTTGCTAAGAAATATATTGGAAGAGGTATGACTTTGTTAGATTTAATTCAAGAAGGTAATATAGGATTAATACGTGCTGTAGAAAAATTTGATTATAGAAAAGGTTATAAATTTAGTACTTATGCAACTTGGTGGATTAGGCAGGCAATTACTCGAGCAATAGCTGATCAGGCTAGGACTATAAGAATACCTGTACATATGGTTGAAACTATCAACAAGTTATTAAGGGTAACTAGAAGGCTCGTTCAAGAATATGGAAGAGAACCTACTAGTGAAGAGATAGGTGAAGGGATGGAAGTAGTACCCGAAAAAGTAAGAGAAATATTAAAGATATCACAAGAACCTGTTTCACTTGAAACTCCTATTGAAGAAGAAGAAGATAGTCATTTAGGAGATTTTATTGAAGATAGATCAGCTTTAGCTCCTGCAGAAGCTGCTTCTTATCAATTGTTAAAAGAGCAAGTTGAAGATGTGCTAGAAACTCTTAGTGAAAGAGAGGCAAGAGTTTTACAGCTTCGTTTTGGATTAGAAGACGGCAGAGGACGTACATTAGAAGAAGTAGGAAGAGAATTCGGAGTTACTAGAGAGAGAATAAGGCAAATTGAAGCAAAAGCACTTAGAAAATTAAGACATCCTAGTAGGTCAAAAAAATTAAGGGATTTCTTAGAATAAAAATATCTAGCGAGAGTCTCATTAATAAAGTTGATGGATTATGAATAAAATATGGTACTCGTGGGAAGAGATGCGAAGGGATGTAAACTCGCTTTGCAGAGAAATATTACTGGATAAGTTTGATCCCGATGTGGTTGTAGGATTGTCAAGAGGAGGTCTTATCCCTGGCGTTATGATGTCTCATTGGATGAAAAAACCATTTAACCCTGTTAAAGCAGCCCTGCGTGATTATCCAGAGTGGGAAACATATCTACCACGCAAATCAGATAAACAAGTTCTAATTGTAGATGATGTATGTGATTCTGGTGAAACCTTCCATAAAATTTCAAAATACATTATAGAGAGAGCTAACGAAGTAGATGTTAGATATGCTGTCCTCTATTGGAATAATGAGTGTAATTTTAAGCCACATTATTATGTCAACGAAATAGCTAAAGACTCCACAAAAACTTGGATACATTTTCCGTGGGAGTCTTGGTGGAATACTCCAATATGAAATCAAAAGTAGCAGTACTATTTACTTCACCAGAATCTGTTAAACAAGATATATCAAAAGCTATGGAAATGGCTGGTTATAAAGAATATCTTAATAAAAATGTTGGCACTATTTTAAAAATCAATATTTCATGGCAATATTATTATCCTGCTTGTTCAACTACTCCATGGCAACTTGACGGTGTAATTGAAACTTTAAAGGCGGATAATTTCTCTAAAATTATACCCACTCATAATGGGACTGTTGTAGTTGATGCTAAAGAGGGTGCAATAAATAATAAGCATGTAAATGCAGAAAAAAAACATAAAATAGATTCAGTTTACCTTGAAGAAGCTGATTGGATTGAATATAAACCAAATTCTAAAATGATGGTTTTAGATGAGGTCTACCCTGAAGGGTTTAGTATTCCGAAGATTTTAATTGGAAAAAATATTATCCATTTGCCAACAGTTAAAACACATGTTTTTACTAATTTAACTGGAGCAATGAAAAATGCTTTTGGAGGTTTATTAAACCATAAAAGGCATTGGACACATTCTGTAATTCACGAGACACTTGTAGATTTATTAAAAATTCAAAAAGAAATACATCCTGGTATATTTGCAGTTTCAGATGGGACATTGGCTGGTGACGGGCCTGGTCCCAGAGCAATGCGTTGGCACCAGAAGAATGTGATTTTAGCAAGCCAAGATCAGGTAGCTATTGATGCAGTAGCAGCAAAACTTATGGGATTTGATCCTCTGAAGGTTAAATTTATTTATTTGGCAAATCAATTAGGCCTTGGTTGTGGAGATGTTAATAATATTGAAATAGTAGGTGATAAAATTGAAGGGATTAACTGGAAATTTAGTCATATTGAAAATACTTTTGCTAGTAAAATGCAAAAATTGATTTACTGGGGTCCATTGAAGCCTTTAGAAAAATTATTACTTAGAACTCCTTTGGTACCTTGGTCATATTTTGCATCAAATATTTACCATAACGAATATTGGTTGAGGTTTATAGGAAAAAAGAGAATTAATGAAGCTTTAAAAACTCCTTGGGGAAAGCTTTTTCAAGAATACTAATTCTTTTTATTAATTTATATGGAAAATAAACTAAAATTTTGTACAGCATGTCACACTGTTAATCCTAGTGATGCTAATAAATGTCGTGAATGTAGGTCTAATTTAACTTTAGATAATTATGAATCTGTTAGAGATTTAAAGTCACAAAGAATAAAAATCCTTAAATATAGTAAAGTAATTTGGTTTTTATTTATATTTGCTTTGTTATTACTTATATTTGGACGATGTGCTTATAAGAGGTATAGCCCTAATTTTTTAATAGATAAACCTTTATCAAGTATATCTGTTTTAACTACCAGCAATAATTGGCCTATGTATCATCGTGATTTGAGTCACAGTGCTTCGGTTATAAGTAATTCAGAGATTCCTAAAGGAATTTTAAAATGGAAATATTTTGCTGATTCTAAGATTTTTTCGAGTCCAGTTATAGAAGGGAAAAATTTATATGTATCTACATGGGATGGGCGAATATTATCACTTAATATAGATAATGGTAAACTAAATTGGGAAAAAAATTTAGAATCCCCAATATATTCAACAATATCTATTGTAGATAATCAGTTAATTATAGGTTTAAATTTAGGAAAAATTATTTCTATTAATAAATCAGATGGAAGTTTAATATGGCAATATGATTTAGGCGGTACAGTATTATCATCCCCTGCAGTTTCGAACGGAGTAGTCTATATTGGATCAGGCAATGGTTTATTGTATGCGATTGATGTAGTTAATGGACATAAATTATGGACTTTTGATACTGGAGGATGGATTAGTTCATCTCCTGCAGTATCAAAAGATGTAGTTGGGATTATTTCTTATAATCATGGTTTATATATTTTGGATAAAAATACTGGAAGAAAGAAATTTACTTTTAGAATTGATGGAGAGCCTTCAGGATCTGCAGTCTTTGGAGAAGATTTAGTATTTGTGCCTAATCCTTCAGGAGGAATTAAAGCAGTTGACTGGAATTCTATTAATCTACCTGGAGATGATTTTATTTTAAGGTTTAAATCTCAATTATTTCTTTTAGGGTTAACTAATTCTATTCCTCATCAAAGAGGTTTTGTATGGGCTGCAAGTGGTGGTGGTGGGTATTATACAACTCCAGCATTATATGAAAATAAAGTGTATGCTGCAGGGTATTCAGGTAACTTAATTAAAGTAGATGAAAAAACAGGGAATAAGGATTGGGAGTATTCTATGAAAACCTTGAATCTTAGCTCGCCTTTAATTGCTGGTAGGGTTGTATATATTGGTGATGCTAGCGGAGGGCTACATGCAGTTGATATAAATAATGGAAAAAATATTTGGGTATTTAACACTGATGGACAAATTAAAGCTAGTCCATCTTATTCTGAAGGAATAGTATATCTAACATCTGAAGATGGGTATTTATATGCTATAAAATAATTAATTTTATAATCTGCGTCTTAATTTTGGATCTAACATATCCCTTAGCCCATCACCCATTAGGTTTATAGATGTTACTGCAATTGCTAAAAACAAACCTGGATAAAATATTACCCACATTGCTTTATGAATAAAAGATCTTCCTTCAGCCATAACATTACCCCATGTAGCTTGAGTTGAAGGAGGTACTCCTGCACCTAAGAAGCTTAAATAGGCTTCTGTTAACATTGCTCCAGCTGCTACAAATGTTCCCATAATAATTAAAGGAGCTATAAGGTTTGGTATTATATGTCGAGCGATTATCCTTATATAGCCTGCACCTACTGCTTTCGCAGCTTCGATATAAACTTGTTCTCTTAAACTAAGAACAGATGCCCTTGCTACTCTTGTCATCCTAGGAGTATCAACTATAACTATTGCAGTAATAACGGTCCAAACTCCAGGTTGCAGCAGCATCATTAATGCTATAGCTAATAATAAGCTAGGAATAGCTATAACTCCATCCATAAATCTCATTAGTATCGAATCAACCATACGAAAATATCCAGCAATAGAGCCAAAAATTGCTCCTAATAAAACACTTATAGATGCAACAGCAAATCCTATAAACAATGAAACTTTTCCACCGTCTATAGTCCTGCTATATATATCTCTGCCAAATGCATCAGAACCAAACCAATAGGTTTTACCAGTTTCTTCAGATTTTTCAGCAGGAGGTTGAAATCTATCATCCATTTCAATATCATTTGGATCATACGTCATCAAAAAAGGTGATAGTAAGCTTATTAGTACCATGATAACAATAATAATAATACCTGAAGACATTGTTGGTTGTTGTTTTATATTACGTATAAGAATTTTTGGATTTTTTATAATTGAGATTAAATAATCAATAATGCCAATTATAAATCCTAGAGGACTTTCTCTAAAGGCTTCAATTATAGTGTTATTTGTTGTTTGTTTAAACATTAATATCTAATCCTTGGGTCTAAAAATGCATATGCAATATCAATTATTAAATTAATATATACGTATGCAGCTCCAATAAGTATTATTAAGCCTTGAATAATAGGATAGTCTCTAGTTGATATAGCTTCGGCAGCCATTCTGCCTAAGCCAGGTATAGCATATACATTTTCAGTAACTACAGCACCTGATAATAACCCTGCAAGGCCTAAACCTATTATAGTTATTATAGGAAGGGATGCATTTCTTAATGCATGTCTTATTAGAACTATTCTTTCTCCTAATCCTTTTGCTCTGGCAGTACGTATATAATCTTCTTTTAAAACTTCTAAAACACTAGCACGAGTCATTCTAGCAATTCCAGCTAATACTAAAAGTCCTAGGGATAATACTGGTAGAATCATATGTCTAACAAATTCCCAAGGGTCTTCTGTTATAGATGTAAATGTTGCAACAGGAAGTATCGCTTCATCTCTTCCAAAAGCCCATAATCCAAATAACCATATAAAGATATAACCAAGCCAAAATACTGGAACAGAAAAAGCTATAGCACAAAATAGCATTATTAAACGATCTATTATAGTATTTGCTTTCCAGGCAGCTATTACGCCTAAAGGTAGCGCAATTAACATTGCCATTAATTGTGTTGTTATAGTCAATGAAAGAGTTGGTTCTAGTCTCCCTTTGATTAATTCCATTACTGGTTTCCCTGATCTGAGTGATTTGCCCAAATCTCCTTTTGCCATGTTTGAAACCCAAACCCATAATTGCATATGTACAGGTTTGTCTAACCCTAGGTTCTCTTTCACAAATTGATATTCTTCAGGAGTAGCTTCGTGGCCAGCAATTAAGGTTGCAGGGTCACCTGGAACTAAACGTAGTAAAAAAAAAGTTAAAGCAGCCAAAACTATTAATACTGGTATGCTTGCTAAAATTCTTCTAGTTATATAGGGTATCATATAAAAATTAACCTTATATCTTTAGATTACAAATTTAATATTCGGAAATTATACCATTATTAAAAGCTTAGAACAATAAATAATATATATAAAAAACCCAGTGTATAGATTAATACACACTGGGTTTTTTTACTAACTAAATATATATATAGACTATATTATTTTTTCCTATCTGCATCTCCCCACCATTGGTTAAGATATAGTGGTGATCCTACAGGGTGTCCTCTTACTTCTGAATCACGAATATTTTTGTCGTGAAGTCTAAGTTGGAAGAATTGACCGAAGTGAACTCTTCGAGGGTCAGACCATGCAAGGTCAGCCATTTGCTTAGTAATTTCAAGCTCTTCAGCTCTATTCTTAGCTTTAGCAAAATCTTTTCTTAATTGATGCATTTTATCACCAGTATCATATCCTACTCCGTATGGATATCCTGCAACTCCAAGAGTTTCAGTGTTAGTAGTTCCATCAGTTGTTCTGTAGTGAGTAGCAACTAGAGGGTGATACAAGTTAGAGCTATTCCAGTTAGTGAATATATGCCAACCTTCAGCTTTACTTAACATTCCGATTTGTCCAGACCAGTCAGTAGCATAAATTTCAGCATTAATACCAACGGCTTTTAATTGCTCTAGCAATACTGGAGCTTGTGGGTGAATAGTTGGAAAGTCAGTAGGGTCAAGAATTATAATTGGCTCACCAGCATAACCCGCTTCTTGCAATAATGCTTTAGCTTTATCAGGATTATTTTGGTTATATAATTCTTCATTTTTGCTAGGTTCTTCCCATGCAACTCCACAGTGCTGTAAGGATGGACATAGAGTCCATAAACTTTTTTCTCCATATCCTTTCATCACTTCTTCAGCGTTAATAGCAGCTCGGATAGCCCTTCTCATTAATCTACCTTGGTCAGTGAATCCAGTTAAAGGTGTCCCAGTGTTAAATCCAATATCTGGCTGTGCACCAGGGTTTCCAACGTGGATACCGATTTTATCTTGATGTTTCATAGCTTCTTCGTAGAAGTCACCAGAAATTACATCTAGAGAGTCAACTTCACCTGTTATAAGTGCAGCAACACGAGTTTCCTGGTCAGGAATTTCGATGGTATGTAATCTTTGGAAATAGCCTAGTTTTGCTCCAGCTCTATAGCTAGGAGTTTCTTCTCTAGGTACATAAGCATCATATCTATCTAAAATCACATCTTTACCTTGGTTCCATTCAACGAATTTATAAGGACCAGATGCATTAAATTCTTGAGCAAGTTCTGTCATGTATTTGTCTACAGTAGCTTTAGGCATGATTTGAGGTTGAGTACCACCAACATAGCCTAGTGCCATTAATAGAAGACCAGTAGGTTCAGTTAAGTGAATAACAAATTGATCATCATTAACAATTTCAAAAGCAGAATCAACGCTTCCACCTTTTAAGCGATCTTTGATAGATGGGCCAAAAGAACCATCTTTTCCAAGATATCTCGCAAAGGATGCTTTAACGTCTTCAGAAGTAGGTTGACCTCCGTCATGCCAACTTCTTCCATCTCTTAAAGTGAATGAATAATGAGCACCTTCTGAGTCTTCAGAAACTGTCCATACATCAGCTAAGTCACCTTTAAGTGCTCCACTTCCATCCCATTGAGCAAGGGATTCCCAGAAGTGCCATGAAACACCTCTACCTACAGCTGTTCCAGATAACATTCCGTCAAGGTTTGGTACATTACCTTGTGGAACCCATCTTAAAGTTCCTCCGAATCGATCTTTGTTGAATTTTTCAGTGTCCATGTCACCAATTGCAGGCCCAGCAAGTATGTCAGCAATTGAGCTGCCTGTTTGATACATAGCAGCAGCAGGAGCAGACTTATCTTGTTTTGGAGCAGGCTTAGCGGTAGGTGCAGCAGCAGGAGCTGCTGTTGGTACTACTGGAGTAGCTACTCCGCCAGCAACAGGTTCTGATTTACCTTGAGGGGCAGGTGCAGCAGGAGCTACTACTGTCTCTTCTTCATCAGATCCACATGCAACAAGAAGTAAAGATCCTATTATAGTTAAAGGAACTAACCATAATAATTTTTTCTTCATTATAATCCTCCTTTAGATTATTCCATTGCAATTAAATATAAAATTACAAACTTTTTGAGTATTGGTATGTTAACTTAATTTTTGTAAATTTGTCAAGCAAATTCTTTACTATTGACGTTAATATTTACAGCTTGTAATATGTTTTAACTATAAGTACATCTAAAATATATATATATATATTAAATATAATGTATCCTAACTAATCTTAAATAAATTGGAAAACCTAAATATGCTAACAGTCTTTGAATAAAAGATTTTTAAATAGTTAATTAAGGAGGCTAATAATGGTTACTGCAGATTATAAAGTAGATTATTCAAACTTTGAGACTTATTTTAATGGAGAATGGATCCCTTATAGAGAAGTTCTAATAAATCCTGAAGACAGAGGATTTACTTTAGCAGATGTAGTGTTTGATATTGGGCGAACATTTAACGGAAAGCCTTTTGCATTAGACCATCATATAAATAGAATGTATAAATCTCTACAATATGTGAGAATTGATCCTCAGATGGATGCAGAACATATGACATCCATTTGCGAAGAGGCGGTTCAAAGAAATAATAAATATTTGGATGAATCTGGAGATTTCACTATACATCCTTGGGTAACTCGCGGAGTTGGCAGTGTGACTAGCTCTAATCCAACTGTTTGCATTTCTATTAAGCCCGTAAATTTTGCTGCTTTTGCAAAAGCATATATAGATGGAGTTAAGGCTGTAATTGCTAAAACTAGAAGTTATTCTACCGACATGATGGACCCTAAAGTAAAGCATCATAATCGAATGAACTTTGTTTTAGCTGAATTAGAAGCAAAAGATGTTGATGCAAATGCTTTACCAGTATTGATGGATGGAAATGGTAATTTAACTGAAGGGAGTGGATATAATGTATTTTTGGTTAAAGATGGTATTTTGAAAACTCCAAAAGGTACGAATATATTATGGGGTGTGTCAAGAAGAACAGTTATGGAAATTGCTAAAAATATAGGTATTCAAGTTGTTGAAGAAGATTTACAACCTTATGATATATATACTGCTGACGAAGTTTTTTTTACTAGGACTAGCCCAAGAATAACACCAGTTAACTCTATTGATAACAGGATTATTGGTGATGGTAAACCTGGTACTATTACCAGGCAACTGCTAGCTGCTCATAGTGAAAGAGTTGGTGTTGATATTGTTGATCAAGCATTACATCATACTGGTTTAAAAATTAACCTTTGATTATTAAAGTTTTTATTAAATTGTGAGTCCTAAATATGAAAATTGACAAATTTGAAATTTACCAAGTTGCTATGCCGTTAATATATCCTTGGCGTACAGCGTATGGAGAAGATCCTGAAATACATTCAGTTTTAGTTAAGGCTACAAGTGGGAACACTGTAGCCTGGTCAGAATCCTCTCCTTTATACGCACCTATGTATCTTCCAGAAAGTGCTGGTTCGGTTTTCTATAATATTTCAGAATTCTTTGCGCCATTTCTATTAAATGAAGAATTTGAATCTGCTGAACAAATCAATCAAAAACTAAGTATTTTTAAAGGAAATACTTTTGCGAAAGCAGCTCTTGAGATATGTTGGTGGACATTACAAAGTAAAATTACTAAAACTCCTTTACATAAATTATTAGGAGGTCAAACTAGAGAAGTCTTAGCAGGAGCTGATTTTGGGATACAAGATTCTATAGAAATGCTATTAGGAAATATTCAGAAAGCTGTAGATGTTGGGTTTCCAAGAGTGAAGCTTAAAGTTAGTAGAGGCTGGGATTTGGAAGTGTTAAAAGCTGTAAGGAGCACTTTCCCTAATTTAGTTTTACATATTGATTGTAATGGAGGGTATTCATTAGATGATTTAGAACTTTTCAAAGAAATTGATAAGTTAAATTTAATTTTTATTGAACAACCATTACATTTTGCAGATGTATTAGACCATTCTGAATTAGCTAAAAATATAAATACTCCTATTTGCTTAGATGAAAGTATTACGTCTATAAAATCAGCACAGGATGCTATCAAAGTAAATGCATGTAAATATATTAATATTAAACCTGGTAGAGTTGGAGGGTTATATAATTCAATTGAAATTAATAACTTGGCTAAGGATAATGGGATTCCTGTTTGGGTTGGAGGTATGTTAGAAAGTGCGGTAGGTTCATCGATATGTGTTGAATTAGCTACTTTAGATAATTTTAGTTATCCGGGAGATTTATTTCCATCTTCTAGATTTTATGTAACAGATTTATCTGAACCGTTCTTAGAGCTTACAGAAAATAAAACTTTTAAACCATTTGGCTTAGATTTGCCTACTCCTAATCCTGACAGATTGAACAAGTGTACCTTAAACAAGGCTATTATTGATACTAGTAAATAAATAATTAAATTAAAGAAAAGCGTGTAATATTAAATGATAAATAAAGATCGTATAGTAAAAACTTTTTGTGAAATATCTGAAATAGATAGTCCCTCTGGAGAAGAAGACATAATTGCTGAAAAATTAATTAATTTACTTAAAGGTTTTGGATTAAATGTTTTTAAGGATGATTATGGAAATGTTATAGCTAATGATGGTAGAGATAATCCCATAATGTTGTCAGCACACATGGATACTGTTGAACCAAGCAGGGGTGTTGTTCCTGTGGTTGATGGAGATAAAATTGTCTCTGAAGGGAACACAATTGTTGGGGCAGATGCTAAATGTGGCATAGCAGCAATTTTAGAAGCTTTAGAATCAGTTAAAGAAGATAACAACGTGACTCATCCTATTGAAGTAGTATTTACTAAAGAAGAAGAGATTGCTTTGTTGGGTGCTAGAAATTTAGATTTTTCAAAAATTAAATCTAAAGAAGCATTAGTTTTTGATAGTGAAGGTCCGCCTAATAGAATTGTTTCCATGTCTCCAACCTATGTCTCATTTGATATATCTGTAAATGGAATAGGGGCACATGCAGGAGTAGAACCAGAAAAGGGTTTATCAGCAATATTAATAGGTTCACATATAATGTCAAAAATGCCACAAGGCAGACTTGACCCGCATACAACTTTTAATGTGGGTTTAGTTGATGGTGGAACTGTAAGAAATGCAGTACCTGAAGACATAATAATTAAAGGTGAATTTCGTACTTCAGATGATAAAATTATTACTGATTTAAAATCGAATATTAAATATGCTGTTACTTCAACAAAGAAAGAATTTCCTGAAGCTTTGATTGATTTACATTTGAATACCGATTTTGAAACTTATTCTGTAGATTCTGAAGATTCAACATTTATTAAAGTTGAAAAAGCTATTGGTGAAATTGGATTAAAACCCGTTTTGAAGGATTCTGGCGCAGGAACTGATGGCAATATATTTCGTAAAAATGGTATTAAGGCAGTTGTAGTTGGAATGGGAGCAAATCATATGCATACATTGGATGAGTATGTAAATATTTCCGATTTATTTAATGCTGCTAAAGTATGCGAGAAATTTATTTTGAAGTAAGTATAAACCCTTTTTCTCCTTTTACGGCTTTATCGTTTTCTCTAGCAATTACTACCCCTGCAGCAGTGCGATCAGTTAATGAAGCATTGATTTTCCAAATTAATGGAACTGAAGGTTTAGGGATCCCATGAGTAAAAAATACAATTTCATCAAATTTAGTCCTTCGGATAATTTTAATATCATTACAATCCCAAACACTTGAACCCTCAATAGGTTGATTAAATGTTAACTGAATTGACTTGTTATTTCTATTTATATTAAGTGAAAACCCAATATTTTCTTTTTCACTTGGTAATGTAACTTTACCGTAATATAAAGAAGGCAGTTCGTTTGTTTTTTTCATATAAATATATTAATTTTTCTTTTTTTCTTTTAGTGGTAATTGAAGTTGTTGTACGTTATCTTCTGGTTTATTTTCTAGATTATCTACACAAGTAATACTAGAAACGGAGTCTCCATCTTTTACATTAAATATTCTAACTCCTTGAGTAATTCTTCCTAAGCTTCGTATTTCAGATAAATTAGTTCTAATTATTTGTGCTTTTTTAGAAACAATATAGACCTCTTTATCATCTGAAACGACTTGGGCAGCAGCAATTATTCCGGTTTTCTTAGTTATGTTAGAAGTTTTTATACCAGTTCCACCTCTATTTTGAGTTCTATAGTTTTCTAAAGGTGTTACTTTCCCATAGCCATTTTTACTTATAACTAATAATCTTGATTCAGGTGTTCCAACATTCATAGCAATCACCTTATCTTTTTCACGTAATTTCATACCCCTGACTCCACCGGCGCCTCTGTGATGAGATGTTAAAGAATTTACAGGGAACCTTATTGACATACCTTGTTCTGAGACCATAATCAAATCATTAATATCTTTAGCTAATCTTACAGATACCAATTCATCCTTAGGTTTAAGATTCATTACAATTAAACCCGACAACCTAATTGAGGATATTTCGTGCAAAGGAACTTTTTCTATTTTCCCTAAACGTGTAGCCATTATTAAGAAAGTTTCATCTTGTTTTAAATCTGTTACTTCAAAGACAGCTCTTACTGTTTCGTTATCTTTAAGTGCTATAACATTCGCTATTGGTACTCCACGTGTATTCCTTGCTGTATCAGGACGCAATTCATAAGACGTTAGTGATAATACCCTTCCTGTATTTGTAAAGAATAATAATCTATCGTGAGTATCTATTACTAAAATATGTTCTACTGGGTCATCTTCTTTAATATTCATACCAGTAACACCCTTACCACCTCTATGCTGGTTTCTGTATGTGCTGGCAGGTATTCTCTTAATATATCCAGCTTTACTTAAAGTAATAACAATTTGTTCATGAGGTTCAAGGTCACTTCTGTCAAATTCATGCGCTTCATAGCTGATATCTGTCAGTCTTTTTCCTCCAAATTTCTTTTTTAATTCTAAGGTTTCGTCTTTTATTTCATTTAAAATTTTATTTATATCACCTAATAATTCTTCTAGCCATTTAATTTTTTCTTGCAACTCCTTGTATTCATTTTCGAGGCGCTCTCTTTCAAGCGCAGCTATTCTTCTTAATTGCATTTCGAGAATTGCTTGAGATTGTTTTTCATCTAAACCAAAGCGATTTATTAAGCCATTTTTTGCTTCTTCTGAATCTTTGGAACTTCTAATTAATTGAATTACTTCATCTAAATTGCTAATTGCAATTCTTAATCCAGCTAAAATGTGAGCTCTTGCTCTAGCTTTAGCTAACTCGAATTCAGATCTACGTTTAATTATTTCTTTTCTGTATTCAAGATAATGTTCTAAAATTAATTTTAAATTAACAACTTGCGGTATTCCATTTACTATAGCTAACATGTTCGCAGAGAAAGATGACTGAAGTGCCGTATATTTAAATAAATTGTTTTGAACAACTAGAGGTTGCGACCCTGATCTTAAATCAAGCACAATGCGCATACCATCTCTGTCAGATTCATCTCTTATTTCACTTATACCTTCTATACGTTTTGATTTAGAATACTCTGCAATTTTCTCTACTAAAGATGATTTATTTACTTGAAATGGCAATTCAGATATTATTATTCTATGCCTTCCATTTTTTAGTTGTTCAATTTCAGATTTTCCTCTAACAATTATTTGACCTTTACCATGCATATACGCATTTCTTATTCCTTCTTTACCCATTATAGTTCCGCCTGTAGGGAAGTCAGGGCCACGTACAGACTTTATCAATTCTTCTATTTCAATATTGGGGTTTTCAATTAATTTAATTACCGCATTACATACTTCAGAGAGATTGTGAGGAGGGATATTTGTTGCCATTCCAACAGCTATTCCAGATGCCCCATTCACTAGCAAGTTAGGGAGTCTAGAAGGGATTACGACTGGTTCTGTTAATGAACCATCGAAATTTTCAATAAAATCAACAGTATTTTGTTATAGGTTAGTCAGCATTTCTTCTGCTACTTGACTCAATCTTGCTTCGGTATATCTCATAGCTGCAGCTGGGTCGCCATCAACACTTCCAAAATTACCTTGTCCATCAACTAAGGGCATTCTCAAGGAAAATGGTTGTGCCATCCTTACCATTGCATCGTATACAGCTCCATCTCCGTGAGGATGATATTTTCCTAATACTTCACCAACTAAGCGGGCACTCTTTTTGTAAGATGATGAAGGACGCATTCCTAGTTCATGCATAGCATATAGAATTCTTCGTTGAACAGGTTTAAGGCCATCTCTGATGTCAGGTAATGCTCTTGATACGATTACGCTCATAGCGTAATCGAGATAAGATGCTTGCATCTCCTGCTCAATAGCAGTATCTTTTATAAATCCAAAATCAGTTTTAGAGCTTACCATAGATACTCTCCTAATTTTTGGTTAATTAAATAGAATTTAATTATACCACTATAAGATGTGTCTATATAGCATTAATATACACTATTTTGTGTTTTTTTACATGCTTTGATTAATGAAGTAAATAATTTGTCAAAATGAGGAGGCATTTCGCCTCTTATTTCTGGATTAAATTGCACTGCAATTATATAAACGTCTTCTGTACTTTCTATAGCTTCTATAATCCCATCATCTAAAGAATATGCAGACGCAATAAAATTGGAAGATTTTTGTGTTTCAGTAATACTATATGAATGTCTGCTGTTGATTCTTACAAAGCCTCCTGAGCCTAATATTGATGCTAATTTACTGCCAGGAGATATAAATATTCTATGATAAGAGGATTCTTTGTTATTACTTGAATGGCTAGGAGTTGATATTGGATTTAGTCCGCCTAAGCAGCTGTTTAATATCTGCAAACCATACCCTGTGCATAGTATAGGTTTATTTGCTTGAATACATTTAATTAGGAAATCTTTTAATTCATCTTCAGCTGGTGCAAGCGAATTTTCGATATGTTCAAAATCATATATAAATAAAATACCATGAATTTTTTTTAGAATATTTGGGATGTTTAAATGAGATTGAATGTTAATAGGGATAATATTGGAATTGTTTTTTTCGAGGTAAGTATTGATTGAGTTATTAGTTGACTTTGGTATTTGAATTAGTCCAATATTAGGATTTTTATTAGATGGTTCAGTCAAATCGTTATCCGAAATTTTAAAATTATATTTATGAAAAGCTTGTTAAATTATTTTTTTGATATATCAATGTTAAACTTAGTATATCCTTGAGAAGAGTAAATTTTTTTCATATCTTTTAGTTTTTGAATTCTTTTCTCTGTACTAGGGTGGCTAGACATTAATGATGCTACAAAATTTGATTTTATTGCAGGTATTATAAAAAAAGCACTAGCATGTTCTACATTTCTAACTTGTTTTTCAGGAGTATTGGATACTTCTTCTTCAATCTTTTTTAAAGCAGAAGCTAAATCCATAGGGTTGCCTGTAATCATTGCAGCTCCTCTGTCGGCTGCAAATTCTCTATATCTAGATAGAGTCATAATTAGCATTTGTGCAATAAAATAGACTATTATGGTGCCAATCCAAATTGCCATCATAATAACCATTGCTTGACCTCCTCCATTTCTGTCTCTATTTCCCCCACCAAATCCGCCAAATAAACTCATCCAGAAAAGCATCTGCATTAAATAACCAGCCATGATAACTATAATACTTGCCCATGTAAGAACCATAATGTCACGATTTTTCACATGACTTAATTCGTGTGCTAAAACAGCTTCGAGTTCTTTTTGGTTTAATCTATTTAATAATCCTTTTGTAACTGCTATTACTGCATTTTTAGGGTTTCTGCCTGTAGCAAATGCATTTGGGACATGAGTGTCCATTATTGCTATATGTTTCGGTTTTGGTAGTCCTGAAGTGTTACACAAATCATCAATTAATTTGTGGATTTTTGGCTCTTGATTAGCTGTCACTATTTTAGCACCCGTTGTTTTTAGAACCATTTTATCTGAAAAAAAATATTGGAAACCTGCCATAAAAATAGCTATTATCAATATGAATACAGGACTAAATCCCATGGCAAATAAAAAAGATAAAAATCCTATAAATAATGATGCAAGCAAAAATATAGTAAAGCCCATTCGGAATACTAGTTGATTGTCTCGTTTATATTTTGTTATAGACATAAATTAATATTATATTTGGATTTAAGTATATATTTATTATATATGATTTATAAATATACTGTTAGTGTAGTTTATTGGAAAATTAAATTATTTTTATTTTGTCTCCAGTTTTTATGATACCTCCGTTTACTACAAATGTTAAAATTCCTCTTTGGCCATCTAAATCATTCATTAATCCAGGTCGAATTTCATCCATTCTTGGACATGGTTCACAAGGTCCTGTAACATTCAGTATTACTGATTCTCCGATATGAATTTTCTGATTTAATTTAAGCTCATTTATATTTAAACCTTGAGTAGTAATGTTTTCTTTAATAATACCTATAGGTAAATCAAAAGAATTCAGAGTTTCAATATCCATTAATAAGACTTGTCTCTTCTTTTTTTTACCTTGGTTTGAAGAATGTATATCTTGGTCTATTCCTAAATTTGAAATTAATTTAGCTTGTTTAACTATTTGCATTGGGGCTCTATGGGATTTGCAAATTTGTATAGAATATACTTTAGACAATTTAACTACTCCATATTTATTTTTAGGTTATATTTAATGTACTAGTTTAGAATTAATTTCTCAAGGTTAAATATTTTTTATTCTTAATGGTATAATTTTGTTTGTATAAAATCAGTTTGTTTATTGGGGTGTTAATTTGAATAATGAAATTCTAGGTGATAATAATTTCCAATATAAGCCTGTGGAGTCATGGGCAAAATTACCAAAGGGCTTTTCTTGGAAGGAAGTTGCTTCTGTAGCCATTGATTCTGATGAAAAAATTTATGTCTTTAATAGAGGAGCCCATCCTATTATCATATTTGATAAGTATGGCAACTTTCTTAATTCTTGGGGAGAAGGTTTATTTGTTAGACCGCATGGATTAACTCTTGGGCCAGATAATTCATTATTTTGTATAGATGATGGCGACCATACAGTTCGAAAATGCACCTTAGATGGTGATGTGCTTTTTACTATAGGTTCTCCTAATAATCCTGCCGAGCCTTATAGTGGGAATCCTTTTAACAGATGTACTGATGTTGCTATTGATCCTAAAACTAATGATATTTATATTTCAGATGGATATATGAATGCAAAAATACATGTATATTCTGCTGAAGGTAAATATAAATTTTCATGGGGAACTCCTGGAGTTGCACCTGGAGAATTTAATATTCCTCATAATATTGCAATAGATAAAGATAGTTATGTATATGTAGCTGATAGAGAAAATCATAGAGTGCAAATTTTTAATTCATCTGGAGAATTTGAGGGTCAATGGAATAATATTCATCGTCCATGTGCTTTGTATATTTCTTCAGATCAAGAGTTTTACATTGGAGAATTAGGATGGGGCCTGCCTGTAAATAGAGCTAATCCTAATATAGGCCCTAGGATTTCAGTTTTAGATTCAAAAGGTAATGTTTTATCTAGAATAGGCCACCTTGGTTGGGGCTTGGAGAAAGGTCAATTCTTGGCTCCTCATGGTATTAGCTTAGACAAAGATAAAAATATTTATCTTGGTGAGGTTTCATGGACAAATTTAAATACTGTAAATGGAAAAGATCCTGGTCAAGTTAGAAGTTTTCAGAAGTTAATTAAGGTATAGCATATATATTATTAAAGGAAATGGTGAGAGCATGGGGTTACTACCTAGTTCAAAAAACAAATTTTCAATAAGTAGAATGAAAGAGGCTGCTTCCATTTTTTATGATAGCCTTGATTCTAAATCTAAACGCAAAGCTCTCTTTCATTATTTAGATGGAGAGAGGATTTTTTGGTATTATCCTCCTTTAAATAGACACGGATTGCCTTTGAAAGATATGACAAAAGAGGTTAGAAGGTTAGCATTTAACCTTCTTGAGACAGGACTTAGCTCTGACGCTTTTAACCAAACTTTACAAATAATTAATCATGAATTGATATTAAAAGAATTAGAAGCACGTAAAGGTATTAAAACTTTTGTTAGAGATCCTGAAAGGTATTATTTTACTATTTTTGGAAATCCTAAAAATAAAGATCCGTGGGGATGGAGAGTTGAAGGACATCATGTATCTATTCATTTTAGTATATGGGCAGATAAAATCATATCAGTTACACCATTATTTCTAGGGGCAAACCCAGCTGAGGTTCAAGATGGAGATAGCAAGGGGCTACGCATATTAAAGAAAAGAGAAGACCTTGCATTTGAGTTGATCAACAGTATGAGTAAGGACCAACACTATATTGCGACTATTTATGAGAATACACCTAAAGATATTATTACTTATAATAGTTCAAGGGTGACTGTACCTGTGGTTGAAGGCATTTCTTGGGATGAATTAAAAATTGGTCAGCAGAAATTGTTAAAATACTTAATTGGAGAATATATTAATCAGGTAAACCCTGAAATAGCTAAACCTAGGTTAGATTATTTAGATTCAAACATTCTAAGAAGTATAAAATTTGGTTGGGCAGGAGGCTTTAAGCATGGTGAAGCATATTATTATAGAATTCATGGTGGGAATTTGTTTATTGAGTTAGATAACTATCAATCTGGTGCAAACCATGTTCATTCAGTTTGGAGAGATGTTGAGAATGACTTTGCACAAGACGTTTTGAGAAAACACCTTCTTGCATATCATGTTTTGTGAAAATTTAGTTTTTCTGAATTTTCACTTTTTATGTGGAGTTTAGTTCTTTGGGGACTAAATTTATTTTATGGGAGATTTAATTGTGAATAGACTATCAAGCTTTTAAAAGCTTGATAGTCTATTCACAATATTACTTAACTTCTCTAAATTCACCATCAACAGTGTTTTCATCTGAATCAGAATCTTTTTCTTCACCTTCTGCTGTATTGACTTCTCCAGAGTCATTTTGAGGTTGGCTATATACTATTTCACCTATTTTTTGCATAATTGTTTGTAATTCTTGCATAGATGATTTTATTTTTTCAGAATCTTTTTCAGCGATAGCTTCTCTTGATAATTTTATTTTTTCTCCTATCTCAGTTTTTAAATCTTCGGGTATTTTATCTTCATTATCTTTTACCATTTTTTCTGCAGAATATACCAAATTATCTGATGTATTTAGAGTTTCTATTTCTTCACGTTTTTGTTTATCTTCTTCTGCATATTTTTCAGATTCTTCAACCATACGGTCAATTTCATCTTGTTCTAGACCTGAGCTAGCAGTAATAGTAATTTTTTGTTCTTTTCCTGTACCTTTATCTTTAGCTGAAACGTTTAAAATTCCATTACTATCTATATCGAATGTTACTTCAATTTGAGGAGTTCCCCTACCAGCAGGTAGTATACCTTCTAAATTAAATCTTCCAATAGATTTATTTTCTGAAGCTGTAGTTCTTTCACCTTGTAGTACATGTACTTCTACACTTGTTTGGTTATCAGCTGCAGTAGTAAAAGTTTCGCTTTTTGCTGTTGGTATAGTAGTATTCCTTGGTACTAATGGTGTAGATATTCCTCCTAATGTTTCTATTCCCAAAGTAAGTGGAGTCACATCTAATAAAAGTACATCTTGAACGTCTCCTTGTAACACACCGGCTTGTATTGCTGCTCCAATAGCTACAACTTCATCAGGATTAACTCCTTTATTAGGTTCTTTGCCAAATATTTTAATTACTGATTCTTGAACAGCTGGCATTCTTGTCATTCCTCCAACTAGTATAACTTCATTAACTTCTCCAGCAGTAATTCCTGCGTCTTTTATGGCTTGTTTACAAGGTGTCACAGTTCGCTTAATTAATTCAGCTACCAATTGTTCAAATTTGGATCTCGTTAATTTATTTACAAGGTGTTTGGGGCCAGAAGAATCAGCGGTTATAAAAGGTAGGTTGATCTCAGTTTCCATTAGTGTAGATAATTCAATTTTTGCTTTTTCTGCAGATTCTCTTAATCTTTGAAGGGCCATTCTATCTTGTTTAAGGTCAATGCCTTGTTCTTTTTGGAATTCATCACATATCCAGTCTATAATTACTTGATCAAAATCATCTCCTCCGAGGTGAGTATCGCCATTAGTAGCTTTTACTTCAAAAACACCTTGGCTAATCTGCAATATAGTTATATCAAATGTTCCTCCTCCTAGGTCATATACGGCTATAGTTTCTTCACCCTTTTTATCTAGTCCATAAGTTAATGAGGCTGCAGTTGGCTCATTAATTATTCGTAGAACTTCTAAACCAGCAATTTTGCCAGCATCTTTAGTAGCATTTCTTTGACTATCATTAAAATAAGCAGGAACAGTTATTACTGCTTGTGTAATTTCCTCTCCTGTTTTTTCCTCAGCATCTTTTTTTAATTTTTGTAGAACCATAGCTGAGATTTCTGGAGGAGCATAGCTCTTGTCGCACATACTTACATGCGCATCTCCATTAGTGTGCTTGGTTACCTTAAATGGGACTAATTTTGTATCTGACTTAACTGTTTTGTCAGTAAATTTTCTTCCCATTAATCTTTTTACAGAAAAAACCGTGTTTTCTGGGTTTGTAATTGCTTGGCGTTTTGCTGTCATTCCAACATAACGTTCATTCGATCTTGGATTTACCCCTACCATAGATGGAGTAGTTCTGCCTCCTTCAGCGTTTTCTAGAACCCTAGGTTCTCCCGCTTCTATAATTGCCATACATGAATTTGTAGTGCCAAGGTCAATTCCTAATACTTTTGGCATAAATTTATTCCTCCTTTTTATTATTCTCTTTCAAATTTTTTTTGTCTTCAGATGGTTTTGATACAGTTACTTGAGCAGGTCTTATAACTTGGTCTTTAAATTTATATCCTTCTCGTATAACGTTTACTACCAAGCCTTCTGAAATGTTTTGACTTTCTTCATATAAAATTGCTTCATGTTCTCTTGGGTCAAATTCCTTTCCTTTTGCTTCTATCTTTTTAACATCTAGGGATTCTAGGGTATTAATAAAATTTCTTTGTACAAGTATTAGTCCTTCTCCCCAACTAGATTTAATTGAATCATCAGGTATTATTGAGGTTGCTCTTTCAAAATCATCTATAATAGGGAGAATTTTTAAAATTAGAAAGAAATTTGTAGATTTTCGGATTTCTTCTTTTTCTTCTGAGGCTCTTTTTCTATAATTAACTAAATCAGCTTGACTTCTTTGAGCCATTGCATAGTATGTATCTTTTTCTTTAATTAATTCTTCAATTTCATTTTCTTTATCTGAATTTTTATTTTCAGTGTTTGTTTTTTTTGATTCACGACTAGAATTAGCTTTAGATTTTTTTGGCATAAATTATTTCTCCCATGAAATTATTCAGTATTTCCGTATAGTATAGTTAACATTTCATCAATTCCTTCTGATAATAATTTCTTTAATTCAATATTATTTGAAGGCTCCATTTCTTTTTTTAACATAATTAATTTGTTAAAAAGAGCTATCGCCATTCTGACTCCAGCTAAATTAAGCCCTAATTCCCCTACAAGGTGTTTTATTAATTCTAACCTAACAATGTCTTCTTCAGAATATAGTCTTAGCATTCCAACAGTCCTAGATGGCCTTACTAATCCCAATCGTTCATATTTTCTAAGTGTTTGCGGGTGCATTTCTAGCATTCTGGCAGCAACACTGATTATATATACTCCAACTAGTTCTGTTTCAGAATGGTGATCAAATTCTGGATTAAAAGAAATAGGGTTATTTAATTTAATTCTAATTCGGTAATCTGAATTGTCACTGAAATATTTCATATATAATAATAGTTAATTGTTAATCTAGTTTATATATTAAATCTTGATACAGATTATGTCAAGGTTTAATATATAAACTAGATTAATCTTAGTCTGTTTCGGAAAAACGTTCTTCTTTCCAATAGTCTCCATTCATATGGTATCCTCTGCTTTCCCAAAATCCTGGCAAATTGTTATTTATGAATTCTATTTTATTTACCCATTTTGCACTTTTCCATCCATATCTATCAGGAACAACTAGTCTTAATGGATATCCATGTTCAGGTGAAATTACTGATCCTTCATGAAAGTGTGCCAGAATAACATTTTCTTTTAATAAAGTTTCAAGGTCTAGATTAGTAGAATAACCTCCATATGAATAAATCATTACATAATTTGCTTCAGGCTTAGGTTTCGCGAGTTCATATATTTTTTTGAATGGTATTCCTTCCCAATGGTTTACTAACCTACTCCATTGGGTAATACAGTGAAAAGGTGAGACAGTTTTGACCATTTTATATTCTTGAATATTTGTCCAATTTAATGTAAATGGAAAATTGATATTTCCAGTAATCTTTAGCTCCCATTTTTCTATATCAATATTAGGAATTTTTCCAAAAGTTAATGCAGGAAATTTTTCAGTTATAAACTGTCCTGGAGGGATATCTTCGGAAATAATATTTTTACGAATTTTTTTTATTTTATTTAGTTTATTGAACATATTAGATTATATTTTATATTAAATTATACTATCTATAATATAGATTAATTGATATTTTATTATATGATAGCCTTGTGACAAATGAAGTGATGAAAGATATTTTTTATTTTAATTTTATACAAATTTGGAGATTTTTTAAATGTTTTGTGAGAAATGTCAAATAGAAAATCACGAACAAAATAATTATTGTACTAATTGCGGCAGACGTCTTTTAAAGAATAAAACTTCTACAGCTGACTTAGATGGTTTAGAAAAAAATTCTAAACCTATGAATTCAATAAATAGGATCATCAATTTAGAAAGACAAGTTAAATCACTTAGGTTGATCCTAGCTAGAAATGGCATGTCGATAGAAGAAAAGGATTATATTAGGGAATTTCCTCCTCCTACTACAGACCCATCGAAAAACATAAAAGATATTAGTCAATCAAAGCTTGAAAAGTCAGATAATCTTATTGAGTCTTATAAAAAAAGATTTAATAATATATTTGATTTAGAGCTAATTTTAGGTGGTAATTGGCTAGCTCGTATTGGTGTGATTGCTGTATTAATAGGTACTGCATTTTTTTTGAAATTAGCTATTGATAATAAATGGATAGATGAAACAGGACAGGTAACCCTAGGGATCTTAACTGGTCTAATTTTTATAGGATTAGGAGAGTATTTTTATAGAAGTTACACAAAATATGCTCAGACATTATTTGGTGGGGGTATTGGAATATTATATATTTCTGTGTTTGCTGCATTTGCTATACATAGTATGTTTGGATTATATATAACTGTAGGCATGGTATTTTTAATTACCTTTACTGCGTCCTTACTTGCCCTTAAGCATGATTCTGCAAGTTTAGCTACAATAGGTATTATAGGTGCATTCTTAGCTCCATTTATTATTTCTGCAGGTAATTCAAGTTTAATTTCTCCAGGTAGCAGTAATTATAATAATCTTAAATCTCAATTTCTTTTTTATGTAATATTACTAGACTTAGGTGTTTTATTTTTATCTACTTTTAAAAACTGGAGTTGGTTTAATAAGATTGCTTTAGTGTTTTCTATGTTCGCATTTGTATTTTGGTATATTGAATTTAGTAAAATAACTACATTCTGGGAAGCTCAAGTATATTTGTCGATTATATTTGCGATATTTATTTTTGTAGGCTTATTATTCCATATGATCTGGAAACGTGTGCCAGGAATTTCAGATTATTCTACTATGCTAGCTAATGGAATATTTTATTTGATTATTAGTAATTGGATTTTTAGAGATTCTGATTTCAAAAATTGGTTGGGTTCTTTTACTTTATTAATTGCCGTTATTTATTCTTGTATAGGATATTATGCTTTCAGGGTAAATAAATCTAATTCTAAGTTAAGCTTGATGTATTTTGGAATATCTTTATTATTTATTACTATTGCTTTTCCAATCCAATTAGAAGGAGCATGGCTAGGAGTAGCTTGGTCAATTGAAGGAGCTTTAGTTATATGGCTTTCTTTTGTGTTAAAGTCTTGGGAATTTAGAATAAGCGGATACTTTATTCTAGCACTAACATTTATCTGGATGATATTTTATAGAACACCTACTTTGTTAAATTTGAAAATAACTCCAATATGGAATGTATATACTATTGAATATATTCTAGTAATAGCATCTATCCTTGTGTCTGGCTGGATTATCAAAAATTCTTCTAATTATATTTTAGATAGAGAAAAAATTTTAGAAGAATACGGGCGAGGATTAGGGTTGCATTCAGTATTTTTTAGTTGTGCCAATTTACTATTTGCTGTGGGTATTTTTATACAGCTTGAAAACTCTTGGATTATATTTACGTGGAGTATATTTAATTTATTATTAATCTTTGCTTCTTTTAGATTTAGTTTAATTGAATTAAGGTGGTTTTCATATTTATTATTTGGTATTTCTATAATAAATTTAATTAGTTTAGACATTGTTAATTCTAATAATGAGAGTATTCAATTTATTTTAAATTATAGGTTTCTTGCTTTTATATCTATTATTGTGTCTTTATATGGTTCAGCATATTTAATTTTTAGTAATAAATTAAATATACTCGATAGATTTGAAATAAGATATATATTACTTGCTATTCTGGTTATTACTAATTTGCTCACTCTAATAATGTTTAGTTTAGAAATATTGGATTATATAAAAGATACTAAATTAAGTAGTCTAGGTGTGAGTATATTTTGGGCTATTTATGCAGGAATCATATTATTTATTGGAGTTATTAGAGAATTTAGGCTTGTAAGAATTGGAGGGTTAATAATTTTAGCTGTACCCGTCGCAAAATTATTTTTGTATGATGTTTTTTCACTTGATCAAATTTATAGAGTTTCTGCTTTTTTAATTTTAGGTGCTATATTAATTATTGGAGGTTTAATGTATCAAAAATATAGTAAATTAATAAAAGGTTTTTTATTTGAAAATAAATAGTTATGTATGTAAGATCAGTCCTTTTTTATTTAAATTTTCTGTAATTGCATTCGTTACATTATTTTTATTAAATATTAGTCTTTTACGTGCAGATTTTTTTTTAACCCAATGGCCATATTATAAAGATATTATTATTGATGAAAATAAATTGGATGATAAAATAATTGAAGTAAAAATTGATTCTCAAATATACAAGAAATCGGATATTGATTTAAAAGACTTACGAATAGTTGAAGATAATAAATATGAAACGCCCTATAGTATGCAGGTGAAGTCAGGTTTATCTAGTGAAAAATATTTGAATAGCAAAATTGTAGAGAATAGTTTTTTAAAAAATCAATTTAATACAGTTATTGTAGATTTAGGAACTTTAACTACTATACATAATCAAGTTAATATAATTAGTCTTTCTGAAAATTTTAGCCGAAAAGTTTCAATAGAATCGAGCATTGATAAAAACCAATGGAAGAAAATTGGTTCTGGGGAAATATCTGCATTTAGAAATAATGACATTTCATTTCGAGATACAGTAGTTCAATATTTAGATTCTAAATCACAATTTTTGCGGATTAAGGTAGAAGATGGTGGAAAAGGGGAGTTGTCAATATCAGATATTGAAGTTGTGTTTTCTAAAGAGATTCCTGCTGAAGAAACATCTTGGGATATTTTAAGATCAGATATTGTTAACGACAAAAATTTGACGACTATATCTTTGGATTTGGGTTTTGAGGGTTTACCTAGTTCTAAAATTTTGATCAATTCAGATACAGAAAATTATTATAGATTGATAGATGTCAAAGTTAGCACAGATAAGAGGAACTGGGAAAAAATTGTAAGTAAGCAACCCATCTTTTCTTTTTCTGATGGAGATTCTGTAATTATTGATAACATTATAGAATATCCTGAAATTAAAAAAAGATTTATTGAAGTAATAATTTATAATCAAGATGATATTCCCCTGAATGTTTTAAATCCTAGTATTATTGGAATAGATAGGAGCCTGATTTTCGAAGGTGAATTGGGCCATATTTATAGGCTTTATTACGGTAATTTGAAATCAAAAAATATATCGTATGATATTAAGTATTTTTTTGAAAATATTAATACGAATAATTCTTATAAAGCTAGTTTAGGGCTTGAAACAGGGAATTTATACTTTTTAGATAATTCAAGTTTTTTTGATAAAAATTCATGGATAATGCCTTTAACCTTATTTTTGAGTTCAGTTGTGCTTGGTATAATATTAATAATTACTATTAGAAGGATCAGATTACAGATTCATTAGTAATATAAATAGATATATTATATTTCTTGTTCTTCTATAGATGAGTATTTTGAAGGACATTTTACGATTATATTATTACTTTGAAAATTTCTATTACTATCATATCGCCCTTCAAGAATTATTTCGGAATGTTCATTAAAAAATAAATCAGGAATTATTCCTTCATGATAAGCATTTAGTGTATCTTCTCCATCTGTAAGAATGAAATAAGATGTTGTAGAATCCTTATCGCGAGAAAAAGAATTTGGTTGTAATGTGCCGCTTATACGAAGCATTCTTTCATTTTTTGTATAGTTATCCAATTTGTTTGCTTCACCAACGGTATAGTAATAAACAGTGGCACTGTTGAATGCTAGGTAAATTAAGTAAGACAGGGCTCCAACTAAAACTAGTATGCTTATGATTATTTTATATTTATTATTGATAATAATATTTTCATTTATGTTAGGTGATTCATTCAATTTTGCACGTTAAATAATATTTAATTGTTAAGATTTATCCTGAGAAATGGTATTTTCTAGTTCTTTAATATCGCGTATTATATTATTTTGTTTTTTGGATAGAAAAAATAAATATCCAAAAAAAGCTACCCATGTAATAAAGAAGACTGCAAACAAATATCCAAGGTTTGAATTGGATTCTTTAATTATAATTTGACCATTTGCAGCATCTCCTGCTCCATCGCTAGAAAAAATTATGTCTTGTGTGATAAAAAACATAAAAATAACAAATAATACAGCTACAATCTTTTTAAAAAAAGAATAATTAATTAATGATTCTATATAGGGCATCTGTTTTACTTTCCATTTTTTTTAAATTATACCTTTTATTTAGTATATATATATATAATATTGTAAATGAAATTAAAGAAATTAAAAAAGTTATTAGCATTTTATTATCTAAATCCATAGGTATGTTAGGACTTGGATGAGCTGATCTCCACCAAACACTCGCCATGTAAATAATTGGGGCATCAATAGCCCCAATTAATGCAATAACGGAACTATATTGTTTACTTTGAATACCGGCTTGAGAGTATGACCTTATCATTAAGTAGCCTAAATAGAAAAACCATAAAATTAGTGTAGTGGTAAGTTTTGGATCCCAGGTCCACCATACTCCCCAAATTGGTTTAGCCCATATACTGCCAGTTATTAATATTAAGGAGGCAAATATTATTCCTAATTCTGCAGAAGAATATGCTAGATTGTCCCATTTTTCATTTCGTGTAATTAAATGTATAAAACTTGTTATTGCAACTATAATTATGGATATCATTCCTAGCCATGCGATCGGTACATGAAAATAAAATATCCTTTGAGCTATTCCCTGGTTTATTTCAGTAGGTACCCAGATAAATATTAAATATAAGTTAATAAGAAATATCAGAGAAGATATTAATAATAATGTGGTTGGAATAGAATTTTTTATTTTAATCAAATTTGTTGAATTATTATTTTTAATTATCTAATTTAAATATACCATATCACTTATTTAGGCTCAATTAGATAATTATATGAAAGCTTTTTGTGTTTATAAAATGTAATATTTATTCTGTAGTAACTGCTCCTCTTGATGCTGATGTAACTAATTTGGCATATTTACCCATAACACCATGCGTATATTTTGGTTTGGGAGGATTCCAGTATTGTTTTCGCTTATTTAATTCTTGATTTGTTAAATTGACATTTAATGTCCTTGCTTCTACATCCATACTGATTATATCACCTTCTTTAATCATAGCTATTGGTCCTCCTACAGCGGCTTCAGGAGCAACATGGCCTATTATAGGTCCATGTGATGCACCTGAAAATCTACCATCAGTCATAAGTAGAATATCGTTTTTAATGTCTTGTCCCATTATAGCACCAGTAACAGCTAGCATCTCTTGCATTCCGGGTCCCCCTTTTGGACCTTCATATCTTATTACTACTACATCTCCATCTTTTATTTGACCAGTAGTAACAGCCTCAAAAGCAGCTCGTTCACCATCAAAAACTCTTGCAGGTCCTGTGTGTTTTAAATTGTTTTTTGATCCTGATACTTTTAATACTGCACCTTCTGGAGCTAAATTTCCTTTAAGAATAATCAACCCTCCAGTTGGGCTTTTAGGATAAGATATTTGTCTAATTACTTTATTATCTGGAATATCATTAAATTCCTCTAAATTTTCTGAGATACTTTTGCCAGTTATAGTTAAAGCATTTCCATGTAATAAACCTTTATTTAATAATTCTTTCATTATAGTTGGTACTCCACCAACTTTATCCATATCAGCCATCACATATTTTCCTGATGGTCTAAGGTCTGTTAAGTAAGGGGTTTTTCTACTTAGGCGGTCAAAATCATCAATAGTCAAGTTAACTTTAGCTTCATGAGCAATTGCTAGTAAATGGAGTACAGCATTTGTTGAACCACCCATAGATAGCACAACTGTTATAGCGTTCTCTAAGGATTCCCGAGTTATTATATCTCTAGCAGTAATATTTTTTTCAAGCATGTTAAATAATAGGTGGCCAGATTTAAAAGCTACATCTTCATTACGAGGATCAATTGCAGGAATAGAAGAACTTCCAGGTGTAGACATACCCATCGCTTCGATTGCAGCAGCCATTGTATTTGCTGTAAACATACCTGCACAAGCACCTTCTCCTGGACAAGCTACTTTTTCCATAGCAATTAATTCTTCTAATGATAGTTTCCCTTGTGAATATGTTCCAATAGCTTCAAACATATCTTGAACATTAATATCTTTTCCTTTATATTGCCCAGGTAATATTGCACCTCCATAAACAAATATAGATGGTAAATTTAATCTAGCCATAGACATTAATGTCCCAGGCATATTTTTATCACATGCAGCAACTGCAATTAACCCATCCATGCTTTCTCCAAATGTTACAGTTTCTATCGAGTCAGCAATTACTTCTCTGCTTACTAAAGATGCTTTCATACCTTCAGTTCCCATTGATATACCATCACTTATTGTTATTGTTCCAAAAAGAAAAGGAACAGCTCCTGCATCTTTTAACCCTTCTTTAATTTTTTTAGCCAATCTATCTAAATGTACATTACATGGAGTAACATCACTAGCTAAATTGGCTACACTGACAAAAGGTTTTTCCATGTCTTCATCTGTAAGGCCTGTAGCTCTCAGCATTGCTCTTGCTGCAGCTCTGCTTGGTCCACTGGTTACTACTGAGCTCATTTTTTTCAAATTATTTGTTTTTTTCATATTTACATCCATTTATTTTTGAGAGAGTTTTTCTTTTTTCTAAATTAAAGATTAGCTTGTTACCCATTAATTTTCAAGAGAATTATAGGGTTATTCATTTTTATGAATATATAATATAAGTTTGAATCAAAAGATATATTTATAAAGGGTGTTTTTTGGGGAAACCCGGTTTTCTGGGATATTGATTATTTGTTTTAGTAGTTTTTACAATTTCAATTAAACTTGTAATTTTATTTTCAGCAATTTGGACATTTTGAATTTTCCCCAATTCCCCTCCTAATAAAGTAATTGCATTATTAGCGTTTTTTATTTCAAATTGAATGTCTGGGTTTTTTAATGCGATTACTTTGCCTCCAATTTTACAAAAAGGTAGACAAAGTTCAGTTATTTCAGCAAGTTTTCCTACAGCCCGTATAGTTGCAAAATCAAATTTTTCTCTATAATTAATATCATGAGCTAGGTCTTCGGCTCTTTTATTTATTATTTCCGTTGATCTTAAATTTAAAAGATGAGAGATTTCTTCTAAGAAATATGTTTTCTTTTTTGTGGATTCGAGGAGTGTTAATTTTAGTCCTGGCAAAGCAATTTTCAATGGGATCCCTGGGAATCCTGCGCCAGTTCCTATATCAATCAATGAACCAGTATTAAATAAAATTGAAGGGATAGACTTAAAAGAAGCTAAGGAGTCTAGGAAGTGTTTAATTTGAACAGACCTAAATTCAGTAATTGAAGTTAAATTGATTTTTTTATTCCACTCTTCTAAATGGTTATAATATAGAACAAATTGTTTGATTTGATTGTTATTTAAATCTATACCAAGTTTTTTAGATCCGTTTATTAATATTTCTGGATGCATTATAGATAATTATTTTATTTTTGATAGCCAGGATTTATTTAACAGGTACCAATCTACAGTTTTTCTAATTCCTTCTTCAATAGAAATGGAAGGATTCCAATTTAATATATTTTTTGCTTTGTTTATATTAGCCCAAGTATGTTTTACGTCTGCAGTATGTGCTGGAGTATACTTAATTATTGCTTTTTTATTTAAATAAGTTTCAATTAACTTTACTACTTCAGATAATATGGTAGGTTTATCATTACCTAAGTTAATTATTTGAAATCCAATAGGTTTAATAGATGATATGACTCCTTTTGCAATATCATCAATGAAAGTGAAATCTCTAGTTTGTTTTCCATCTCCAAAAATAGTAATAGGTTTTTTTTCATCAATAGATTTAATAAATTTGAATATGCTCATATCAGGCCTGCCAGCTGGACCATAAACTGTGAAAAACCTTAAAACTGAAATATCTATTTTATGAATATAATTATAAGTGTGTGATAATACTTCACATGCTTTTTTAGACGCTGCATAAGGGGATAAAACTGAATCTGTATTTGTATCTTCGCTGAATGGCATATTCTGATTTAATCCATATACGCTTGATGTTGATGCAAGTATAAATTTAGGAATATCCCATCTTCTACATAATTCTAATAAATTTAAAGTTCCTATAGTATTGCTATGATAGTAATCTAAAGGTTTCTCGACGCTTTGCCTAACTCCAGCTCTAGCAGCTAAATTAATTATTATGTCAATTTTTTTAATTCCAGATTTTTTGAATATAGTTTGTTCTATTGATTTATAATCATATATGTCTAATTCGAAAAAATTAAAATTTGTATTTGAATTTAAATTAGATAATCTATAGTTTTTTAAGTTTATATCATAGGAAGAATTTAAATTGTCTATTCCAAATATTTGATTTCCACTATTTAATAGGTCTTCACAGACTTTATTCCCAATAAATCCAGCACAACCAGTTAAGATTATATTCATTTTTTATCTAACTCCAATGGAAATCATAGAATATTATTATAACATCCTAAAAAGTTAAGTGAAATTTCGTATAATAATTGGTAATTAAATTATATAAACTTTTTTTATTTTATCTTAAGCTATATATAAATATAGTTTTTTTGAATATAGGGAGTAGCTATGGAAGAAAATAAGTATATTTCTGGGGCAGAATTAATTGCTAAGTCTTTAGAAATTGAAGGAGTAAATCAAATATTTACTTTAGCCGGAGATCATGTTTTACCAACATTAGATGTTTTAGAGGATTATGGCTTTAATATATTAGATACTAGACATGAGCAAGCAGCAGTTCATATGGCTGATTCATGGAGCAGAATTACTGGTCAAGTAGGAGTGGCAATTTATACTACCCCAGGGTTTGCAAATGCTATTCCAGGGCTAGCTAATGCTATGCATGCAGAAAGTCCTATTTTGTCTATAAGTGGCTCTGCAGAATTGAGTGAAGTTGAAAAAGGTTCAATGCAGGAAATTGACCAAATAGGCATGGCTAAACCAACAACTAAAGGTTCTTGGATGGTTTATGATGCAGCAAGAATTCCTGATATGATTGCCAAAGCTTTAAGAGTAGCCTTTACTGGCCGGAAAGGACCAGTTCATTTAACTATACCAGTAGATGTTCAAGAACAAAAGGTAAATAGAGAAAATATTATTTTTTACACACCTGAAGAATATCGTAACCAATCAACATCAGTTATGAGTCAAAACCAAGTTGAAAAAATAATAAATTTGTTAAATAAATGCGATAAACCTTTAATTATATTAGGTAATGGGTGTGATTCTTTTAATATTAAAGATAAACTTGAAAAGTTTCTAGATGTTACAAAAATACCTACATTTACGCAAGGTAATGCAAGAGGAATTATTTCAGACGAATACTCTTATTCAGTTGGATTCTATGATAGTGGATTAAATAAAGCAACTAAAAAAGTTAAAGAAGCTGATTTAGTTATTTTGATTGGAACTAAGCAAGATTTAACGCTTGGGTATGCAAGTCCCCCTGTGATTCCAGAATCAACTAAATTAATACAGATTGATACATCTGAAAGTGAAATTGGTAAAAATAGAGGGGTTTTGTTCGGAGCATCAGGAGATATAGGTAGCATATTATATCAAATGTATCTTGAAGCTAATAAATATAATTGGGGAAAAGAGGAATGGTTGAAGGAATTACAAATTGAAAGAGACAGTCAATTTAAGGAATTAAATTTGTTGTCATTTGAAGAGCGTAATAAAATTCATGCTATGGATGTATTTAAACATATGAAAACTGTAATTAAGCCAGATGACTGTTTAGTCTTTGATGGAGGAGATTTTTGTCATTTTGGCAGAGCATATTTACCTGCTCATTTGCCTAATAGATGGTGGTATGTGCCTACATTAGGTATGCTAGGGACTGCTTTACCTACTGGGATTGCCGCTAAATTAGCAAATATTGATAGAAGAGTTTTTGTGTTCAATGGAGATGGGGCTTTTGGATTTAATGGAATGGAATTTGATACAGCAGTAAGGCATAATCTTCCTATAATTATGATACTAGGAAATGATTCGGCTTGGGGGATTGATAGGCAAATACAATTAGGAGTATTTGGAAAGACTGTTGCTACAAAGTTACTACCTACAAAATATCATGATGTGGTCAAGGGCTTAGGTGGTTATGGAGAATTAGTTGAGGATATTGATAATTTTCCAGGTGCAATCCAAAGAGCATTATCTTCAGGGTTACCTTCATTAATTAATGTGAGGATTGAAGGAGTTGTAAGTCCGCGAGGACAGTCAGCAATTAATCGTTGGAAAAGTAATGAAATTTCACCTATTTAAAAAATATTTGATAAATCCTGGAGTATGTTGTGCCTAGTGCTGAAATAATTTCTATAGGGTCAGAGCTTTTATTAGGACAAATTGTTGACACTAATTCAGCTTGGATGTCTGATAGATTGTCTTCGCTGGGAGTTGACCTCTACTATCAATCTACATTTGGGGATAATTTTGATAGAATGTACCAAGTTATTGATAATGCACTAGACAGATCAGATTTAGTCATTACTGGTGGAGGAATAGGGCCAACTCAAGATGATATAACTAGAGATGTTGTTGCGAAAGTTACAAAAAGAAAATTAATCAAGAATCCAAGATTAATAAATGAACTCAAAGAGAGATTTCATAAACGCGGTCTAATATTGACTCCTAATAATGAACGTCAAGCTTATATACCCGAAGGTTCAATGATAGTGGACAATCCCAATGGTACTGCTCCTTCATTTATAGTAGAAGATGATAGAGGAGTTGTGATTTGTTTGCCAGGGGTGCCTTTTGAGATGAAATGGTTATTTGATAATGAAATTGTTCCATATATAAGTAATAAGTTTGATTTGGATGAAACAATTATTTATAGAGTTTTAAAAATGTCAGGAATCGGGGAAAGTAATGTAGATGCCAAAATTGGTTATTTGATTGCTAAAAATGATAACCCTACAGTAGGAGTTTTAGCACATCCAGGTCAAGTTGATGTACGTATTGCAGCAAAAGCTAAAAGTTTAAGTCAAGCAAATAAATTAATAGATCCTATAGAACATGAAATACGTAAACTTCTAGGAGAACATATTTTTGGAGTAGACAATCAGACAATTGAGAGCGTTGTATTAGATATGTTAAAGAAGAATAATATTACTATGAGTATTTATGAAGACGTAACATCTGGTTTATTAATGAATCAATTATTTAATACCGGGAATAAATCTTTTATAAATGGAATAGTGATTAATAATATGGAGTCATTAAAAAATTTTCTATCGGATTTTTATCCTGAGTATAATTCAAATGATTTAATTAATTCACCATTAGACCTGACAATGAAATTGTCAAATGCTATAAGAGAATTCTCTAATAGCAATATTGGTTTAGCTCTACATGCAAGAGTTAATACATCCCAAAAAGTACAAAATTTAGGTTCGGGTAATACATATATATCTATATTTGATGGAAAAGATTATATTACTAAATCTTTTCCTTATGCTGGAAGAGGTACTCCTGACAGGTTAAGAATGGCAATGAATGCTATAGATTTATTAAGATCACATCTAATAAAAAATTGATATATTTATCAACTTTGGAAAGTATATATAGTGGATGCTAAATATAATATTACTAATAGGATGCTTTCTATTCCTATGAATTTAAATAATTTTTGTTTTGGTTGAATTTTAATAGTTGTTATAATAGTCAAAGTCATTAATATAGCTATAAAAGCATTGAAAATATGTATTTGGGATAGATCTTGCCAGATTGGTTTATTAGTATAGAAAATATCATCAATAAACAAAACTAATCCTGTATTAAATAGATTACTTCCTAGAAGGTTAGTAATTGCTAATTCAGGAGCTCTTAATTTTAATGCAGCTAAGGATGTTGCTAGTTCTGGAAGAGAAGTACTTAAGGCAAGAAATTGAGTCCCAACAAAACTTTCTTGCCATTTCATTATATGAGCTATTTTTTCTCCGGCCATAGATAAAAAAACAGCGCTCATTATAATTACTGCTGCACTAATGATATAGACGATAATACTATATTTTACAGAAGGGGAATCGCCTATAATATCTTCGTTTTGGATAGATTCTTCATTTTCATTTTGACTTTGTTTATAAGTTATCAACATTGAAATTATAAAAAATATAAAGATTAAATAAGATAATAATCCAACGTTACCAAAATTTAGACTTAATTGATTTGAATCCCACAAAGCTAATATTGATATTAAGATAATAACAATAGTTAATAGTGGAAGAGTCCAAGAAATATTTTTTATATTTCCTAAAAATGATTGATTGCCAGAATAAGCGTCTAAAATAACAATGATTAGTAAATTAAATATATTGCTTCCAAATACGTCTCCAGCTGCTAAATCTGGAGAATCTAAAGAGTAAACTGAGTTAATTCCAGTAGCTAATTCTGGTAAAGAAGTAGCAGTTGCTAATAGGACTATACCAATAAAAGTTCTTCCAAGACCAGTTTTAATAGCAATATTGTCAGCATGTTTTACTAGGTATTTTGATGTAATTAATATTATTGAAGCTGCAATAATTAATTGGATCCATGGCAAAAGATTAGGCATTTAAACTTCAATATTCCTTTCAATTTGGATTTTTAGATTATAATTTGAGGAGCCTCCTAATTTAAGAAAGCTCCTCATGAGAGGTGTTATAAAGAACACCTATCTATAACACCTCCGTTTACTATATTCCAATTGATCTACCTCCTTTCTCGAGACTTTTTGTATTCATTTTATGTCTCTCATAAACCAATTATATTGTTTTACTAAGAAAAAAGGTAGATGTTTAATTAATTTTTGATATTGATTTTAATCTTGTTCTTAGTCTATGATTAAATTTCAATATTTCTGTAATAAGAATTTATAAGGACGAATAAATTTAATGGATGATTCAGTAGAAAAAGCTTTAAACGAATATATTGGTTCGGAAAGTAAAGCAGTTACATATGAAGTTGAATTAGGTGCTGTTATTAAATTTGCAAAAGCTATAGGTGATGATAATCCTATATTTAGTGACCCTAAAGTAGCGCGTACTACTAGGTATGGAGGAGTAATTGCACCTCCTACATTTTTACGTTCAATGTTTCATAATTCTTCAGGGGAAAAAAATTTTTTTTCAGCTGGAGTAGATGGAGGAAGTGAATGGAAATATTTTGAACCTGTTCATGTTGGAGATAAGATTACTGTAATAAAGAAATTTGTAGAATTTTTCACTAAAGACGGGAGCTTAGGTGAAATGATTTTTCAGATAAATGAGATAAGATATATAAATCAGTTTGATCAAATAGTAGCAACTCAAAGAACTACAGGTATATCTTATGAACCAAAAAGTGAATAGATAAAGGTTATATTTGAACTATGTCTAAACAACTATTTTTTGAAGATGTAAAAATTGGTATGAATTTACCAGTATTAAAAAAGAAAGTCACATCACAACAGCTTGTTATGTACGCAGGTGCTTCTGGAGATTATTACCAAATACATTATGATCAAAATTATGCTAAATCAAATGATCTGCCTGGAATTATAATTCATGGAGCCTTGAAAAATGCTTTTTTGGGGCAGATTATTACTAATTGGATTGGGAATGATGGAGATTTATTAGAACTCTCTGTACAGTATAGAGGAATGGATGTTCCAGAAGATGAATTAACTGTCACAGGTATTGTTACAGATATTAAAATTGATTCTAGTAAGAATAATACTATTTATTGCGATATTTGGATTCAAAATTCTTCTGGGAAAAAAAGTACTCTTGGTAAAGCAATTGTTAGGTTACCATATAAGGTAATTACTAAATAGAAAAAGATTCAATAACTTTATCTAAATTCCTAGGTTTTACTTTCTCATTAAGTTTATTAATGTTTTCATCGAATGATGCTCTTGCTTTGTCTTCAAATAATATCCCTAGGGGAACTCCTCCCTTGTCAACTATATTATGTGCGGCATTGATATCAGATTTGTCATGCGTTTCAGGTATTTCCCAAGCTATTGGTTCAATACCTAACTTTTTATTACCTTTTAATAATTGATATGTGTCATTATATGTCGTGCAAGGGGATTGGACATGTACAATTGAGAATCCTTTGTGGTCTATACCTAAATTTATCAAATTTGATAAATCTTTAATTTTTGAAGACATCATTGATGCTACAAAAGATACTCCATATTCAAGATATAATTTTAGCGGGTTGATTTTTTCTTCTTGTTTTCCATATGGAGTTGAACTTGTTATCATGTCAAATTCAGAAGTAGGAGAGCTTTGCCCCTTAGTTAATCCATAAACAGCATTATCCATTATTACTGCTGTTACATTTAAGTTTCTAGCTGCTTGAGGAGCTATGTGTTCCATTCCTATACTTAAAAAATCACCATCTCCAGCTACTACAATAACATTTAGGTCAGGGTTACCCATTTTTATACCCATAGCAGCAGGTAGACTTCTGCCATGAACTCCATGAAAGCCATATGGTCTATCACCTTCAAGAAGATGAACCAAGTTCCCTGAACAACCTATACCAGCTACTACGACATTGTTTTCCATTGGTAATTCTGTTGCTATTTTTCTATCAGTTAAGCTTTTTTCTAAAGCTCTTCTAACACCAAAATCTCCACATCCAGGGCACCATTTAAAATCGTATTCAGGGTTATTGACACTCATTAAATTTACTCCAAATTTATGTTCTTTTTAATTTCTTCGATTAAATAATTTACTTTAAAAGGAAGTCCTGTATATTGAGTAATTGATTTTGCATTTATTCCATAAGATCTTAATATACTAGACCATTGGCCTCTGTAATTTAGCTCAGGAACAATAATTAATTTTTTTTCTTTTAATTCATCAAGTAGTCTTTTTGGTAAAGGGTTAAGAAACATTGTATAAAACCATCCGACTTCTACCCCTTCTTCAATCAATTTTTTATATGCTTCTTGTACGGGGCCTTTAGATCCCCCCCAAGGCATAATAGATATTTCATTATGGTTATTTATACTTTCATATTCTTCGTTTTCTAATAATTTTAATTTATTAAATCTTCTATTAGTCATTTCAATATGGCGCTGAGGAAGGTGAGTAGTATCACCCCAATCATCATGTTCGCTACCATTAGCAACATAGCTTCCAGGTTTACCAGGTATTGGCATTGGGGATAATTTTTCACCTTCATATCTTTTATACCCATTTTCACCTGTGTAGGTTAGTCTATTTTCAATTTTTATTTTTTTAATATCTGGCTTAGGAATGTTGGTTTGCCTTTCAGCTAAGGCATGTTCGCTAAGTAGAACAACAGGTCCTTGGTATCTTTCGGCCCAATTTATTGCTTTTATAGATGCGTAAAAACATTCTTCAACAGTCCCAGGAGCTATAACCGGAATGCTTACATCCCCATGAGCAGGATACATTGAAGCATATAAATCAGATTGTTCAGTTTTGGTTGGTAGTCCTGTTGCAGGGCCTCCTCTTTGAACATTTATTACAACAATTGGTATTTCTGTCATCCAAGCTAACCCTATACCTTCACTCATTAGAGAAAACCCTGGTCCTGCAGTGGAAGTCATAGCTTTTTTTCCTGAATATCCAGCACCTATTATAGCTATGATTGATTCAATTTCAGAACTTGATTGATGTACAAATTTGCCGTTTCCAATTAATCTTTGTTCCATCCACAAAAGAATAGGTGTAGCAGGAGATATAGGATATCCTATAAAAACATCCAGCCCAGCAGCAAGTGCTCCAACACTAATAGCTGCATTGCCATTAATAAGAATTTGTTCATATTTAGGAGGTTTAGATTTGGATAATTCCCCTAAGTGGAAATTATTTTTTTCGATTTCGGATTTTCCTAGAGATAAAGCCTGAATATTAGAAGAAATAATTTGTTCATCGTTTGGACGTCCTCTAGTGAATTTTTTCGTTACGAAAGTTTCAAGTATTGATTGTGGCATGTTGACTAAATCAGCTAAGGCTCCCATAACAACCATGTTAGATGCTCGAGTATTACCAGTAGATTTAGCTAATTCATCAAAAGGGATACCTAATGTTTTAATAGAAGAACCATTATTATTTATTTCAAAGTCGCCTGAGTTGTATATAATGACGCCATCTTTTTTTACTTCATCTTTATGAGTGTTATATGCTTCTTCATTGAATGCAACTAATACATCTAATGCATCTCCAGAACTAAGCACTTCACTAGTAGATATTCTAGTTTGAGTCCAAGTAGGACCTCCCATAATTTGAGAAGGAAAAGTAGCAAAAGTCTGGATATGGTATCCTTCTTGAGCTGCTGCTTGAGCAAATCCTTCAGCGGAAGTGACTACACCTTGCCCGCCTTCACCTGCGAATCTCATTACAAAATCATTTTTTTTCAAGTATTATTACCAAATGTATAATTTCATTATGTTTAAAAAGAGAATATTAAATAAATATATCAAGATATTAATTCAGGTGTCAATCACATCAATTACATCAAATTAAAAAAATTAAGGAATTCATTATTCTTCAACTATGAAATTAAAAGCATACGGTGAAATTATTAAAAAGATTGAATCGAAAATTATTAATAATGGTATCCACTGAGTTAACCAGTTATTGTTATTTCCTATTATGGAATTTAATCCTTCAACTGAAGCAATCAATATTGGCGTAATTATAGGGAACATTAAAATTGATAACATTATTTCTTGGGGTTTTGTGTTGTTAGAAATTACAGAAAAAACATTGCCTACTATTATAATGCCGAATGTTCCCAATAATATAATAGGTATAAATTTAATATCAAAAAATGAAAAATTAAATATTATTATAAATAGGGTTGTTGTTATGACTTGAATTATTAATATAAATATAAAATTACTAATTACTTTACTGAAAAATATAGCTTCTCTGCTTATTGGAGAAATAAGCATTGCTTGAAGGTTGCCGTTTTGTTTTTCGACATTTGAACTTCTAATTAATATTAGATTGCACGTAAATATATAGACTATCCAAAGTATCCCTGCAGCTAAATATTTTATATCTATTCTAGTGGGGTCAATTGCAAAATTAAATATTATAAGATTCAAAGATGAAAAAGTTAATACAGGAAGCACAATTTCTTTAGAGCGAAATTCGATAATTAAATCTTTCCATATTATTGCAATTAAAGTATTTGGTAATTTGATCATCAATGCACATTTTTAATTGATAGAGTCATTTGACTCTATCAATTTTTCATCAAAATCTTTAGATAGAAATATTTTATTTATTTTGCCATTCTCTATAACACCTATTTTGTCTGCGATTTCTAATACATTTTTTATGTTGTGTGTTGCAAAAAAAATACAGTTATTTAATTTTTTGTGTTCTAATATAATGTTATTTAGATTATTTTGTGACTTTATATCTAAACTACTATCAACTTCATCAAAAATTAATACCTTAGGCTCATGCAATATAGATTTAATCAAGCTTAGTTTTTTCTTTGTTCCGTGAGACATAGTATATATAGGGTCAAAGATTTGCGTGTAAATGTCTAGTTTTCTGGCTAATTTTTCAATATTGATTTCATAGTTTTTCAAATTAAATAATTTTGCTGTGAATATTAAATTTTCAAAACCAGATAATTGCTCATATAAAAAGCTATTATGTGTGACAGTTCCAGTGATTCTTCGAATATAACTGGGACGATTTTTTATGTTTATTCCAGCAATTTTTATGTATCCACTATCAGGAGTTGATAGCATTGATAGGGTTTTTATTAGAGTACTTTTGCCTGAACCATTTGGCCCTATTAGTATGAATATTTCACCCCATTTCACTTCTAAATTAATATTATTTAAAGCAATAGATCTTCCAAAATTTTTATTAATATTATAAGCTAATATAGCTGGTTCAGATCTATTGAATTTAGGGATATTGTTATTTATTTGCATTTTTAGACTTTCTAAATTGAATATTTGCAAAAATGTTGAATTGTTATTTAATTATTTACAACATATATCATAGTCCTTTAGATGAATTTAAATCAATATAAAAAATATAAAGGAGGAGAACCATGACTAAGTATGTTAGGTATAAATTTAAAAATTTAATTTCTTATGGAATTTTGGATGATGTATCAATCAGGGAAATTTCTTCCAGTCCCTTTGGAGAGTATAATCTTACAGGGATAGAAGTAAGTGTTTCTGATGTTAGACTATTGGCACCTGTTTCTCCTAGTAAAATAGTTGCAATTGGCTTGAATTATAATAGTCATTTAGATGGGAGAGAAGCTCCAAGTGTTCCAGAAGCTTTTTATAAAGTTCCCACATCACTTATTGGGCCAGAAGATTCAATAATTATTCCTAAGGAAGTATTGGATAATTCATTAAGTATACAACCTGAAGCAGAATTGGCTGTTGTTATTGGAAAATCATGTAAAAGAGCTACTAAAAATAATGCTTTGGATTATGTTTTAGGATTTACATGCGGAAATGATGTTAGTGTACGTCCGTGGCAAAAAAATGATTTGCAATGGTGGAGAGCAAAGTCATCAGACACTTTTGCTCCTATAGGACCAGTTATTGTATCTGGACTTCAGCATGATAATTTACGATTACAAGCTAGAATAAATGGGAAAGTTGTTCAAGATCAAAACACATCTGATTTGATACATAATGTTCCAAGTATAATTGAATTTGTTAGTAGTGTGGTTACTTTAAATCCAGGTGATGTTATTATGACAGGTACTCCTGGGAGTCCTGGAGATATTAAGAGTGGTGACATAGTTGAAGTTGATATAGGGGGTATCGGGATATTAAAGAATTTTGTTAAAAATGAAGGTGAATCAATTTAAGGGTTTATTATTTTTGATAATATTTCGCCATAAGTTAACCAATAATATATAATATAACTACCTGCAAGAATGATTAGCCAATTGCTAATTTTATTTATATAAACTGATAAATATTGAAGTTTATTATTTATATTTATTTTAAATATAGTCATTGACAATGTTATTATTATTATTACGAAACCCATACCTGCAGAATAAAGTATGAATTGTGTAACTTTGTCTATTATTTCACTTGAATAGAATGTACTGCCTATTACTGCTAAAAAAATTGGGAAAGTGCAACTTAATGATACGATTCCATAACTTAAACCGAACATAAAATAAGTTTTTATGTTGTTTTCATTCTGTATGGTTTTGTGCATTCCAAGTTTATTAGTAATGTTTGTATATAAGCTATTTCCAGATAATAAGAATGCTCCAATAATTATAAGAAGTATTCCAATTGACATTCCCATCCAAGGTAAAAGAGAATAAATTATAGTTTTTGCTCCGATACTTATGATAATTGCAAATAATGCGAAGAGTATTGTAAATCCCAATGTCATACTTAAGCTAATAATTAACGCATTAATTATCTTTTTTGATGTCTTTTGGTTTTTATTTTTATTTAGATATAAACCAATGTAGGCAGGTAGCATTACAAAACCACAAGGGTTGAATGCTGCAGCTATACCAGCTACAAAAGCAAATCCCATATAGGTAATTATATGGAGGTTAGTGATATAAGTCGCTGTAGTGCTAGATATTGTACCTACAGAACTATTCAGAATGTCAGGATTTTCAGTATTATAGAGTATTTTTGCAATTAAAAAAGTTGCAAAAATAAAAATACTAGATATCGATATTGCTTTTATATTGTTCTTAGAAATATGCATTTTTTAATGTTATATATGTTAAAGTATATTAATGTTTTTCTTAAATATATTATTTATATTATATAAGAGGTAGCTTGTTTTATGAATAAGAAAGAGCAAAAAGTTAATTCTATTGGCGTTATAGATATTTTAAACGAAGAATTTAATGACTTCGAAGAGCAAGTCGAAAAATTTAGAAAAGGAGAATGGAATCCTGTAGATTTTATGGCTTTTAGATTAAGGCATGGAGTCTATGGACAGAGGCAACCTGATGTCCATATGTTAAGAATTAAAGCACCTTTTGGTGGGTTATCTGCAGATCAATTAGATGTGTTAGGAGATGTGGCTGAGAAATATGCTCCTTTAAAAAAAGGGCATATTACAACGAGAGAGAATTTTCAATTTCATCATATTCCTCTTAAAGATACTCCGGATATTTTACGTTTAATAGGTGAAGTAGGTTTAAGTACAAGAGAAGCTTGTGGAAATACTGTGAGAAATGTTACGGGTTGTTTTATGGCAGGAGTATGTGATACAGAGCCATTTGATGTTACTCCATATGCTGCAGCATATGCTAGATATTTTGTAAGACATCCTTTTACTCAAGCATTACCTAGAAAAATAAAGACTGCTTTTTCTGATTGTGAAAAGGATTGTTCAATCGTATCTATACATGATGTAGGGTTTATCCCAAAATTGAGAAATGGAGCAAAAGGTTTTCAGATGGTTGTTGGTGGAGGAACTTCAATAATGCCAAGAATAGCTCCAGTTTTATATGAATTTGTATCAGCTGATGAATATCTTAAAATCACGGAAGCTGTGCTAAGAGTTTTTCATTGTTCAGATGAACTTAGAAAAAACAGGATGAAAGCTAGGATTAAGTTTTTAATTGATAAAATTGGAATTGATGAATTTAGAGATATGGTTGAATTAGAATTAAAAGAGCCTTGGGCTCAAAAGTCATTTGATCCTTCTCCGTTACTTTTTATTGATGATGAAGAAAAAGATGCTCCAAGTTTAGATGGTAAGTTTTCTAAAATCAATATGACAGATGGATACAAGGAATGGTTATCAACTAATGTTGATGCACAAAGACAAAAGGGGTATAAAGTTGTAACAGTCAAAGTTCCTCTAGGAGATTTAAATCCTAATCAATTTCGTCATTTAGCTAATATTTCTAGAAAATATGCGGGAGGTAGGGCTAGAATTACTCAACAACAGAATTTGGCCTTTAGATGGGTGCCTGAAGGAGCTTTAGGAGAAGTATGGAGTAGTTTAAAACTTATTGGACTAGCAGATGATGGCGCTCATACGATTACTGATGTTGTCTCTTGCCCTGGTACCGATAGTTGTAAAATGGGAATTACTTCATCTATGGGGCTCGGAAATGCTATGAGAGAAATTGTTTCTCAAGATTCTTTAAAAAATGATCCTTTAATTAAAAAGATGCATGTCAAAATGAGTGGTTGCCCTAATGGATGTGGGCAGCATCATATTGCTGATATAGGTTTTCATGGAGCTGTTGCAAAAGCTCCTGGAGGGCAAGTTCCTGCTTATGAAGTCTTTATAGGAGGATCCTATCAAGATTCTACCAGGATTGGATTGAGAACAAAGACAAAAATACCTGCAAAAATGGTTCCTTCAGCAGTTAATGCAATGCTGATATTTTACAGAGATAACCGTAATGAAGGTGAAGAGTTTACGGATTTTGTAGATAGGACTGGTGTAGAAGCTTTTGATGATGTTTTAGGTGGTTTTAAGAATCTACCTGAATTAAATAAAGAAACTATTACAACTTACATAGATTGGAACAGATCTGTTAAATACCAACTAGAGCGTGGTGAAGGGGAGTGTGCAGTTTGATTAAGGATTAAAAAAATTCTTCCACCAGGGAATTTCTTTTTCTTCTTCTATAACTTGCCCCCTCCATACTTTTTTTTGTGAATGATTAGTTTTATAAAATTTTTTCTTTGAAATAAATAACAGCGATATCAATATTATTGTAAAACTAATAGTTAACCATAAAGGTGTGAATGTCATAAGTATTGATATTGATAATATTATCAATATCAATTTACTCAAATCTTTTTTAGTAAATCTAATTATGTAAGATATTGTTTTATTTATAGGACCAATTTTGTTGGTTTTTTGGATAGGGGATAGGTTAGATTTTTTTAAAATATCTTCTATTTCCTGTTCATATTTTTTGCTCATAAATTTCCTTTTGAATATTCAAATAATAAGTAGTTATAAAGATGCATTGTGTAAAATTAATTTATTATTATATAACTATTTTATGCTTTTTGGTTCAAACCCTTCATGCTATAATTAGTAGAAGAATTTATTTTTAGGAGATCATAATTGATTATTAACCAAGAAGAAGTTAAGCAAAGCCAAGTGGCTTTAAAAATTGAATTGGAAGAAAAGGATTTAGGGCCATATGTTCAAGTAGGTTATAAAAAAATGGTTGGTCGCCTATCTATTCCTGGGTTTCGTAAAGGCAAAGCACCGCTTCATGTAGTAGAAAATCTTGTTACAAGAGAAGGATTAATTAGAGAAGTTATTGATTATTTAGTTCAAGATGTCATTACTAAGGCTATTGATAAGCAAGCATTAGATGCTATCGGATTACCTGATATTACTGTCAATAAGTTAGACCCAATTACAATAGATGCTGTAATTCCATTAAAGCCAGATGTAGATTTAGGAGATTATAAATCTATAAGGCTTGATAAGAAGGTAGTTAATGTAACTAAAGATGATATTGATAATAAGTTAGTAGATATAAGCAAGAGCATGGGGGTGTGGGAGCCTGTAACTAGACCTGTTGAAATGGGAGATACTATAACAGCAGATATTAAAGGTTCTGTTAAGGAAAAAGATATTATAGATCAAAAAAATGTTACATTTGTTATGGATGAAAATTTGACGTTTCCTAGTAAAAATTTTCTAAAAAATATTGTTGGAATGATTAAAGATGAAAAAAAAGAATTTAGTGTAAAAATTAGTGATGATTTTCCTGATAAGGAAATAATTGGTAAGAAATCTAAATTTGATATAAATATCTTAGAAATAAAGCATATGGTTTTACCTGAAATAAATGATGAATTTGCTAAGTCTTATGGGGAAGGTTTTGAGAATCTAAAAATTCTTAAAGATAAAATTCAGTCAGACATGATTAAAGAAAAAGAATCACAATATGACCAGGAATATATTGAGGAAATAATGACTAAGCTAATTGATCAAACTAAAATTGATTTATCGCCAGTTCTGTTACAGAATGAAATTAATCATATGCTTGGAGAGCAAGAGAGAATGTTGTCTCAAATGGGGATTAAAAAAGAAGATTACCTCCAGTCAATTGGTAAAACTGAAGAAGATGTTCGAAATGAATCAGCTAAAGGTGCAGAAATAAGATTAATACGATCTTTTTCTATGAACAAGTTGGCTGAATTAGAGGAAATAGAAGTGTCAAAAGAAGAAATTGAAGATAAAGCAAAATTATACGATAGAGCAGGAGACAAAAAGAAAACAAAAAAATTACCTCAGAATAAAATAGATGAGATTGAAAGAATGATAATTTCAGAAAAATCTATAGATATATTAAAAAATATTAGTCAAGGTAATTATAAATAATTCGTTGTTAAAGGAGAATTTTAGAAAATGATGCAGCAACCACCTATTCAAAATTTAATACCAATGGTAGTAGAAAGTGGCGCTAGAGGAGAAAGAGCTTATGATATATATTCTCTTTTGCTCAAAGAAAGAATAATATTTTTAGGAACTCCTATTAATGATCAGGTTGGGAACAATATTATTGCTCAACTTTTGTTCCTTGATAGAGAAGATCCAGACAGAGATATAAGTATTTATATAAGTAGCCCAGGAGGTGTTATTACTGCGGGTCTTGCAATTATAGATACTATGAATTTAGTTCGGCCAAAAATATCAACTATATGTGTTGGTATGGCAGCAAGTATGGGGACAGTCATTTTATCTGCAGGGTATCCAGGTAAAAGGTTTGCTTTACCTAATTCTACAATTCATATGCATCAACCTATGGGAGGAGCCCAAGGACAAGCATCAGATATCGAGATACAGGCAAAAGAAATATTAAGATTGCAGGAGACTATTAGGAATATTCTTTCAAAAAATTCTGGTCAATCTTATGAAAAAATTGCTCAAGATACAGATAGAGATTATTATTTAAGTGCTCAGCAAGCAAAAGAGTACGGATTAGTAGATCAAGTTCTTGAAACTCCTAAGTCAGTTGAATCTAATGTTAAGAAAATAACTGCTAAAAAAGGGACAAAAAAGAAATAAATATTATGACGGATAAAGATAAATCTTTAAATAATTACTTGTGTTCTTTTTGTGCAAAGCCTCAAAGTGATGTTCGTAGATTAATAGCTGGACCCAATGGTGTTTTTATATGTGACGAATGCATATTGCTTTGTGATCAAATGATTTCTGAAGATTTGAACCCAGATAATCAAGATGATTTAGGAGAGTCAAAAATTGAATCTTTGACTCCAAAAGATATATTTAAAAAACTCGATGAATACACGGTTGGGCAAAACAGTGCAAAAAAAATATTAAGTGTATCTGTCTATAACCATTATAAACGAGTATGGTCTCAACTTGATGTAAAGGATGTAGAATTACAGAAATCAAATATATTATTGGCAGGTCCTTCAGGTTCTGGCAAAACTTATTTAGCTCAAAATTTAGCAAAGATTCTAGATGTTCCTTTTTGTATTGTGGATGCTACATCTCTTACAGAAGCAGGATATGTAGGTGAAGACGTTGAGAATATTTTGTTAAGATTAATTCAATCTGCAGATTATGATATTGCTAAGGCTGAAAAAGGAATTATATATATTGATGAAATAGATAAAATTGCTAGAAAGAGTTCAAACCCATCAATTACTAGAGATGTTTCAGGAGAAGGAGTTCAACAAGCTCTATTAAAAATAATTGAAGGATGTTTGGCTAATATACCTCCTCAAGGAGGTAGAAAACATCCTCATCAGGAATTCTTAAATATTCGAACAGATGATATATTATTTATTTGTGGCGGAGCATTTGAAGATTTGAGTGAAATAATTGAGCGTAGAGTTTTTAAAGATGCCCAATCAATTGGATTTAGACAAAATTCTTTAACAACTAGATTGAATACATCTAACAAAAATGATTTATTTAGGCATGTTAATTTTGATGATCTTTTAAATTATGGGTTTATACCAGAATTTATCGGACGATTCCCAATTCTTACAAGTTTAAGTCCTCTAGGTAAAGATGATTTAGTTAAGGTATTAACTGAACCCAAAAATGCTATTGTAAAGCAATATCAAAAATTGTTTGAAATAGAAAAAGTAGAATTAAATTTTAGCGATGCTGCTTTAAATCTAATTTCTGAACAAGCATTGACATATAACACTGGAGCAAGGGCTCTTAGGTCTATAATTGAGCAATTATTAATAGATGTTATGTATGAATTGCCAAGTTTTAAAAACGTTTTGAAATGCAATGTTGATGTAGATAATAATTCTGTAAATGCAACTGTTACTTTGTTGTCTGCAAACGGAGTTAATTTATTTACATATTCTTCTGATCAAAAAACAGCATAATTATTTTATAAATTATTTAGATTAATTTTACCTGATATGATCTCTTGAATAGTTTTTACATAGAATTCATGTTCAATTGATGAAACTTTTTTACTTAAGGATTCTACATTGTCATTTTTATCAATAGATATCTTGATTTGAGCTATTATAGGCCCAGAGTCATATTCTTCTTCAACGATGTGTATACTAATCCCTGTAAATTTTTCATTTGACTTAATTACTTCTCGATGGACATTTGCCCCGTACATACCTTTACCTCCATATTTGGGTAGTAAAGAAGGATGGATGTTTATTATTTTTTTATGGAAATATTTAAGCACTTCAGGACCTAGTTTTTTCATATATCCTGCTAAGATAACTAAATTGACTTTATGTTTTTTTAATATTTTTTTAATTTCTTTATCTTGTAATAAAAAGTTTGGATGAGTGTGATTACTGATATGAAACCCTGGGATGTTTTTTTTATTTGATCTTTTTAATGCCATTGAGTTTGAATTATTACTAATTACTACTGATACTTCTGCTTGGATCTCACCTAAATCACAAGCATCAAGTATAGCCTGTAGATTAGATCCGTAATGAGAGGCTAGTATTCCTAATTTTATATTTTGCATCATAATTTTTAAAAATATATTTATTTATTTATGGATTGTATTAAATTATTTATTTTGTTTAAAGAGTTTTGATCATGATTTTTGTATGCTATTTCTTTGGCTGATATCAATTCATATAATGCTTTTTCTTTATTACTAGTTTTTATATATATTTCTGCTGAAAAAATATATGTACTTATATTGTGTTTCAAATAATACGATCGTAAATATATATTTAATAATAATGTTAAAATTATTATTATTAATAAAGACATTTTGATAAATAAGTTTGTTTGATAATTAAAAATTTTCAACATTAATAAACCCATAATAAACCCACTTATTAGTCCGCCTATATGTGCCCAATTGTCAATTCTTGTATCAGTTATCCCATATAATAAATTGATAAGTATAATAATAGAAATACCTATTAAATTTTCTCTCTTTTCGATAGGTTCTTTAGGTTTTTGATATAGTAAAAAAGCTAAATATGAACCTGCTATTCCGAATATAGCTCCACTGGATCCAGCAGAGATGTTAAATGGAGTTAAGTAGTAACTTAATAAATTTGCAAATAGACCTGAAAATATATAAATTATTAATAATTTTAAATTCCCATAAATACTTTCATTTAATCGAATAAAAATTAAAATAGCAATTTGGTTGAATAATAAATGAATTATTCCAATATGTATAAATATAGAAGAAAAGAACCTCCAATAGTCTCCATTTGAAACAAAAGGGCCAAATAAAGCTCCAAATTCAATTAGACTTATAGGATTCTTTGAGTTCCCTAGAATCTCTAAAAATATCCATATTAGAATATTAACCACTATTAAATAAAGTGATATTGATTTAGAAATATTAATATTATTGTAATGGTTAGAAAAAATGTTTTAACTCAAATCATTATTTAAATTAATAGTTAATTATATTAGAAATGATGATCAAAAATTATAAAATGTCATATTGAATTAGATCTTCGTATGTTTCTCCTCTTCTAATTAACTTAGCCTTTCCTTCATCTACTAATAATATTGGAGGTCTAGGATTCATATTATAGTTACTTGACATAGCTGAGTTATATGCTCCAGAGGCAGGAATTGCTATTGTATCATCAGCGTTGATTATTGGCATGTTAATATCTTTTATTAGAATGTCTCCAGATTCACAAAATTTTCCTGCAATAGTTATTAGATCTTTTGGAGTTTCTGACATTCGGTTTGCAACAACAGCATGATATTTTGAATCATATAATGCTGGTCTTATATTATCACCCATGCCCCCATCAACTGATACATATTTACGAACATTAGGGATTTCTTTGACAGCCCCAGTTTTATATAAAGCTATTCCTGACCTTCCAATTATAGATCTTCCAGGTTCGATAACTAATTTAGGTTGGTCGAATCCATATTTTTTGCATCCTTCTTTTAATGCTTTAGTTATTACATCTGCATAGCCACTTATTGGTGGAGGTAGCTCTTTTTCAATATATCCTATTGCAAAACCTCCACCCGGACTAAATTCTAGAAGGTTTTGGCTATCTATCCCCAGATTTGATATGAATTCTAGCACTTTATCAATTGCTAATGCATATGGATCCAGCTCGAATATAGGAGATCCTAAGTGAAAATGTATTCCAGTGAGTTGTAAATTAGACATTTCTTTGGCATATTTAAATGCTTTAGCAGCGTCACCAGTTTCTAAAGAAAAACCGAATTTACTATCCAATGTGCCAGTAGTGGTATGTGTATGTGTATGAGGGTCAATTCCTGGGGATAATCGTAAAGTAATATCTTGAATTATGTTTAAATCTTTAGCTAGATTATTTAATATATTTAATTCATAGAAATTATCGACTACTATTTTGCCAACTTTATATATAAGAGCTTGTTTTAGTTCTCTTTTAGTTTTGTTGTTTCCGTGGAAATATATTTTGTTATTTGGGAAATCTATTGATTCAGCTAATGCTAGTTCGCCTCCTGAAACTACATCTAGCCCTAATCCTTCTTGCTCAATAATTTTAAATATAGATAAATTTGAAAAAGCTTTTGATGCATATACAATTTCAGTGTTTGGATATCTAGACTTAAATTCGTTTGTAAAAATTTTACACATTTGAGTTAGTGTAAATTTATCATAAATATATAAAGGAGTTCCGAATTCTTTTACAAGTTCATTAGTATCACACCCAGCAATTGTAAGATGGTCTAGTTCATTTATTTCAGTTTTTATTGGAAACAGCTGACTTTGTTCGTTATTCATAATTTCCTTTCGATAGAATAATACCCTTTATTATTAACTTTTATTTTTGATTCATTCTTTAATTTTATTAAATGTGATTTTATTTGTCCTATTGCTTCACGATGTAATTTTTTATTTAATCTTTTATATAATTTTGAAAACATTTCTTCAGGTGAAAAATCTCCATCTTTTAATATATTTAGAATTTGATTTTCTCGTTTTTCTCTTTGATTTATAATATTTTCTAATTTTTCTTGTGGGTTATTAATGAGTTCTCCATGTCCTGGACATATATATTTTGCTTTGTAATTAATAAGTTTATTTAAAGAATCTATATAATGAGACATGTTACCTTGTTCAGGGCTAATAGCAGTAGTTGTTCCTCCAAGAACTGTGTCTCCAGCAAATAGTACTTTTTGTTCATGTAAGAAAATACATATACTACCAGAAGTATGCCCAGGAGTTTCTATGATTTCTAATGTAATACCTCCTAAATTAAATTTATCTCCATTTTTGGTTCCAATAGGTTTAATGATATTATTGAAAGATTTTGTTATATGAGATACTTCTTTATCCCCACAAATTAAAGTTCCATCTGTTGCTTTATTTAATTGTATTGCTCCGCCAATATGGTCATTATGTCTATGTGTGAGTATAATTGCAGAAAGCTTAGGCCTTAATTTCTCTTCCCATAATCTTAGATATGAATTGATTTCATTCTTTTTCCCATAAGCTGTATCAATGAATACGGCTGAATCATTTCCAACTACAAAAAATACATTAGGCGCATAAAGGCCAGGTATATCTTGGCCACCTATTTTTATTTGGTATATGTTTGGTAAAATTTCCATTTTTATCCTTATAAAATATTATTTTAACTTTATAGAATTGTAAATTAAAGTATGTTGTTAAAAATATATAAATATTATACTAAAACATCAAGGTTTAATTGTAATTGACAATATTTTTTCTTAATGCTAATCTCAACATTAATCATCACCTTAGGTTTTTCCTATTTTATAGAAGCTTTGCGTGGAGTATGTTTTGAATCATAATGTTTTAATTCAATCTAATTTAAAAAAATATAAAAAATTGAATTTATTAGTAAAAATTGTTTCTCGAATGGATTCATTAGTTTTGGCTTATTCTGGTGGAGTAGATAGTACTTTTTTAGCAGTAATTTCCAATTATGCATTAGGTAATAATATGATAGCTGTAATTGCTGATTCCCCAAGTTTACCTAAGTCTGAATTAGAATATGCGACTAACAATGCAAAAAAATATAGAATTCCATATATTGTTATCAAGACTCAAGAAATGATGCGTAATGATTATATTGAGAATGATTTCAACAGATGTTATTTTTGCAAAGATGAATTATATAATCATTTGAAACCTATATTAAATGATAAGGGTTTTAAATTTATAGTTAATGGAACAAATTTTGATGATTTGGCTGACTATAGGCCTGGATTAAATGCAGCTAAAGATCATGATGTGTTAAGTCCTTTAGCTGAAGCATGTTTAACAAAAGGAGATATTCGCCAATTATCGAAGTTAATTGGTTTGCCAACTTGGGATAAGCCTGCTCAAGCTTGTTTATCATCTCGTATTCCATACGGTAGTAAAGTCACAATAGATTCGCTTAACAAGATTGAAAAAGCTGAAATATATTTACATGAACAAGGATTTGAACAGGTTAGAGTTAGACATCATGATAATATAGCTAGAATTGAAATACCTCAAAAAGATTTCATTAATTTCTTAGATGTGGAATGTAGAAACAAAGTGACTAATTATCTTAAATCTTTAGGTTATTTATATGTTACTATTGATTTAAATGGATTTAGATCAGGGAGTTTAAATGATGTTTTAACTCTATCTGAAAAAGAAAGTACATAATTAATTAAATTTAGTTATATATAGGAGACTTAAATGGAATCTCGCAAATTAAATTTAGAAATTAATAAATATTTATTGAAAACTAAAAAATCTAAAATATTGCAAGAAAAGGCAGCAAAATATTTGCCTGGTGGAAGTACTAGAGAAGCTCAATATTTTGACCCTTATCCAATTTTTATTAATCATGGTAAAGGCCATTATATATATGATGTAGATGGAAATGAGTATTTAGACTTTGTTATAAATGCTACTAGTTTAATTTTAGGACATTCTCACCCAGGTATAGTAGATAGATTAAAAATCCAAGCAAATAAAGGAACTGCTTTTAGCGGTCCTATAGAAGATTTGATTAATTTATCTGAAATACTTTGTGATAGAATTCCTTCATTAGATACACTAAGATTTACTAATTCTGGTACTGAAGCTACTCTTTTAGCTATTAGAGCTGCAAGAGCTTTTACGAAAAAAAATAAAATAGCTAAATTTGAAGGTGGATATCATGGTGCGCACGAGACAGTAGCCATAAGTGTTAGTCCAAATATAAATGATCTTACGGATGATATGAAGCCTATAGCTGGTTATGTAGGACAACCAGAAGGAATTTTGAATGATGTTATAATGCTTCCTTATAACGACTTGAATGTTTGCGAGGCTAAACTAAGAGAATATAAAGACAGTTTATCCTGTGTAATTATGGAACCAGTAATTTCTTCATTTGGCTATACTCCTTTAGATTTAGATTTTTTAATTGGTATTCGTACAATTACCAAAGAATTAGGAATATTATTAATTTTTGATGAGGTTCAGAGTTTAAGAATTTCATATGGAGGTGCTCAAGAGCATTTTGGGATTATACCTGATTTAACAGCTATGGGTAAGATAATTGGTGGAGGTTTGCCTGTAGGGGCATTTGGAGGGAGAGAGGAAATTATGTCATTATATGATCAATCGGAAGGAAAAGCTGTTATTCCTCATTCAGGTACTTTTAATGGTAATCCTATGACATTGGTAGCAGGATTAGAAACAATGAAGCACTTAACACCAGATACTTATAAAAGATTGAATAGTTTGGGGGAGATGTTGAGACTAAAATTAAGAGCAGTTATTGCAGAATTAGAGATGCCAGTAATGATTTCAGGTATAGGGTCATTATTTGGGATACATTTTCGTAACGAACCTATTAAAGATTATAGGTCTTCACTTAAATCTGATAAGTTAATGAGAAGAATACTCTTTACGGCTTTGTTAAATGAAGGTATTTTATTGCAAGGCCAAACCGCAGGAGCATTAAATATTCTAACTAAAGAAGCTGATATTGATAATTTTGTAAAAGTTACAAGGGAAGTATTATCTCGTATTAAGTAAATAAGCTAATCCCCTTGAAATTTAGGCATCTTTTTATTTATGAATGCATCTTTACCCAAATGAAAATCAGAACTATCAAATACCTCAAAAGGAAAATTATTATCTTCATCTGTTAGGTTTTGCAGATTTGGATCTCTTAAAACTTTTTTCAAAGTTTTTTTATGTTGCATATGTGATAATGGTGCTAATTCAGATATATTATTAGCTAATTCATATGTAAATTGTTCTATTTTTGATGATTTTACTATAAAATTGATTAATCCCATTTTTAGTGCTTCGTTAGAATCTATTATTTTTCCGCTAAATAAAATATATGAAGTATTTCCTGGCCCAATCAAATTTACTAATCTTCTCATTTCACGATAGCCTATTGAAATGCCTAGTTTAGCTACAGGAATTCCAAATTTACTTGTAACAGAAGCTATTCTGATATCAGTTGTAGTTGAAACTTCACAGCCACCGCCAATGCAAAAACCTTCAATCATTGATATCGTAGGTATATTTAAATCTTCAATAGCATCCATCGATCCATCAAATGCTTTGGAATATATTTTCGCTTGTTTTGAATTATTTCTAGACAAATGAAAATCTTTTATGTCTGCACCTGCAGAGAAAGCTTGATTACCTTCGCCACGTAAAATTAATACTTTAATATTCTTGTTTAATTGAATTTGTTCTACAGTGTTTTTTAATTTCATCCAGCCGTCGTAATTAATGACATTATGTTGTTCCGGGCGGTTAAAATAAATTGTGGCTATGTTATTTTTAATACGAAGTTTTATACTATTATCAGACATAAAATAAAATTTGCTAATTAAAATCCAATTATATTTTCTATATTTTCAAGATGGTATTTGGAATCTCCATAAGCTAGTTCTGCAGATTTTGCACGTCTAGTATACATTTGCATATTATGTTCTTTTGTGTACCCTATTGCGCCATGCACTACTTGTCCCAAAGCACAAACCCGTTGATATGCATCACTTGACCAAGCTTTTGCAATAGAGATTTCTTTTTTCGCATCGTTTCCTTCAGATAGATTCCAAGACGCTTGATGCGTTAAATATTTAATTCCTTCAACGTCTATTGCCATATTTGCACAATGATGTTGTATGGCTTGGAAGCTACCAATAGGTCTTCCAAATTGTATACGTTGTTTAGCATATTCTACTGTCATATCAAGTACTTCTTGGCTTCCACCTGACATTTCAGCACATTTACCTACAGCTCCATATTCCTGGATCTTTTTAATATAATTCCATCCTTCGTTTAATTCTCCTATTAGTGCATCATTACTAAGTTCTAGGTTATTAATTAATAATTCAGATTTCTTGTCAGAACCAATCGTTTTGTGTAGATTTTGATTGATTCCTTCTGATTTGGATGGAGCTATAAATAGAGATATTTTATTATTAGTTTTTGCTGCAATTATAATGTAGTCTGAAATATGAGCATTGTCTACAAAAGCTTTTGTTCCGTTAATAATATATTTATTTCCTGATTTTTTTGCAACAGTTTTTATACTTTGTTGATCCCAGTAGCTATCTGGTTCGTTAACTGCTAGCGAAATTATAAGTTGACCTTCACATAATTTGGGGAGGTAATTTTGTTTTTGTTCTTCATTCCCAGCTATTAATAATGTTAATCCTCCACCAATTACTGTTGAGAAAAATGGGCCAGGAAACATTACTCTACCCATTTCTTCTAATAATATTGTAAGGTCAAGAAATGACAATCCAAATCCACCATATTTTTCTGGGAACATTAATCCAATCCATCCTTGAGCAGCAACTTTATCCCATATTTCTGTAGCATGTCCAGAACCATCATTTTCCATAGCTCTAACATATGTGTCAGGGCATTCAGCTTGCAAAAATTCGTGTGCACTATTCTTTAACATTTGTTGTGTTTCGTTAAGGCCTAGTTCCATATAATTTTCCTCATATTTAATGTTTTAGTTTGATTATCCTCTTGGCAACCCTAAACCACGTGTTGCAATTATGTTTCTTTGAATTTCGGAAGACCCTGCTGCTGTAGCTGAAGCTGGTGATGACATGTAAAGCTGTTCTATAATTCCTCTTAGAGGAGCATCTTTAGAATTAGGTTCTAATTCTCCATGGCTTCCTAATATTTTCATGCCTATGTTTACAAGTCTAACAACCATTTCAGATCCAAAAGCTTTAGAAATGGAGGCTTCTTTATTAGGTATATCTGATTTACTTTGCATCCATGCCACGCTATAAGCCATCATTTTCGCAGTTTCTATTTCTACAGCCATAGTAGCTAATTCATTTCTTATTATAGGATCCTCAGAAAGCAATTTGCCATTACGAGTAGTTTCTTTAGTGTATTGCACTAATTCTTTAATAAGTTTTGAAGCATTTGAAGCGTAGCCTATTCCAGATCTTTCAAAATCTAATAACGCAGCTCCAACATACCACCCTCTATTGAGTTCTCCAATAAGGTTCTTTTTTGGAACTCTTACATTTTCTAAGGTTATTAATGCTCGACTATGGTCCCACATCATGGGTATGGGTTCAACAGTTATACCTTCTGATTTCATTTCAGCAACCAGAAAACTTATACCTCTATGTTTAGGGGCATCAGGGTCAGTTCTAACAAGCATAAACATCCAATTTGCTCCAGAATGAGCTCCATTCCATATTTTAGACCCTGTAACTAAGAAATCATCCCCATCTTCAATGGCTCTCGTTTGTAATCCAGCTAAATCAGAACCAGCATCTGGTTCTGAATAACCTTGTGTCCAGTCAATTTCAGCATTTGATATTTTAGGTAAGAAATATTTTTTTTGTTCATCAGTGCCAAAAAGCATAATTATTGGTCCTACTTGAGTTATTCCAGCATCTACTGCAGGGATTCCTCTATAAGACATTTCTTCATTAAATATAAGTTGCCGAATATGTGGGGCTGCTTGCCCTCCGTATTCTTTAGGCCATGCCATAGTTAACCAGCCTTTTTTAGCTAGTTTCTTTTTGAATTCTGTTACTTTAGGTCTGTCTTTGGGGTCTTCAGAATCTATCTTATCTTCACGCCAGTTCCAGGGCAATTCTTTATCTACAAAATTAGCAACTTCTTGCCTGAATAATTCATCGTCTTTACTAAATTCAAAATCCATTATTTTTCCTTTATATCTAGTTTTCTGATATTTTAATTTTTAGTTAAGATCCGACAGATAAACATGTTACAGTGCGAACAATACCAGATATCACATGAATTCTACTTGTTACCAAATCACCTATTGAATTAAGATCTGGTGCTTCAACAACAGCAATTATGTCATAAGGTCCTGTTACATTATCTACTTTTTCAATACCTGGAAGTTCTCGTAAAGATGCACCAACGTCACGATTTTTACCTACAGAAGTTTCTATCAGAATATATGCTCGCGTAACCATGTTCCCTCACAAAAGATTATAATTTATTCTCTCTAGATTCTAATGATGAAAGTTATTAGTGTCAAATAAAAAATTGGATGATTGTTGATATATTTATTTGATCTAAGTATATATTTTTATGTATAGTATAATTATATAAAAAGCATACTTTGGAGTAAGATGTGGGAGATATTGAATTATTCAAAAAAGCCTGGAGTAAATTTCCTACTGGGGTCTCTGTAATAAGCTCAATCACACCTGACAATAAAATACATGGGATGGCTGCAAATGGTATAATGTCAGTTTCACTTGATCCAATGTTAGTAGTTATATCTATGTCCAATAGTTCAACTTCTTTTAAATATATAGAGAAAAATAAGAAATATGGGATTAATATTTTGAAAAAAAATCAAGAATTAATTGCTAATTATTATGCTTCTTCGACTGAGGATAAAAGCATTGATAAGTCTAGTTGGTTTAATTTTGCTAATAATGGTGTGCCTTTCCTAAAAAATTGTTTAGCTTCTATGAGTTGTAACGTTGTGGAACAATATAAATCTGGTGATCATACTTTATTTATTGGGAAGGTTGATGAAATAATTGTAAATGAAGGGGATCCATTATTATTCTATAATAGTAGTTTTGGTAAACTATAAAATAATAAGTAATATTTTGAGGAGTAACTTTGTCAGGTCATTCTAAATGGTCAACAATAAAACATGGTAAAGCCGTTACTGATGCTAAAAGGGGGCAATTATTTACTAAGCTTGCTAAAGAGATTATTGTTGCTGCGAAAGTTGGGGGAGGAGACCCTGAAATGAATTTTAGGCTTAGGATTGCTGTCCAAAGAGCAAAAGACAGCAATATGCCTGCAGCTAATATTGATCGAGCTATAAAAAAAGGTACAGGTAGCTCCAATGACTCAGATCAAATGATAGAGTGTACATATGAAGGTTATGGGCCTGGTGGAGTAGGAATATTATTAAATGCTTTGACTGATAATAAAAATAGAACAGTTTCAGATGTTAGATCTACTTTTACAAAAATGGGGGGTAATTTAGCTCAATCTGGCGCAGTATCTTGGCAATTTGAGCAGAAAGGTGTTGTATCAATTGGAGGAGAGAAAGATATATTAGAAGAAATTACACTTATTGCTATAGATGCTGGAGCCAATGATGTTGAAAATATAGGAGATACTTTGAATATATATTCTGATTTGTCAGATACAGAAAATATAATTAGTTCTCTAAAAGAAAATAATATAAATATTAATTCAACTGTAATAGATATGATTGCAACTAATACTGTTTATTTAGACGAAAAAGCTGCTTTACAAACTTTAAAACTTTTAGACAGATTAGAAGAATTAGAAGACGTTCAAAAAGTTTTTTCTAATGCCGATTTTTCAGATGATATATTTAATAAATATGGACAATGAACTGAGTAAGATCAACTATTAAAGGGAGGTGTTTTGAGGGTATTAGGAATTGATCCTGGGACTTTTAAAATGGGTGTTGGTATTGTTGACTATATTGAGGGTGATTTCAATTTAGTATATTCAGGAGTGTTAAAAGCTTCAAGAAGAATGCCTATATACAAACGATTACATATTTTACATGAGGAATTATTAGCAATTACTGTTAAATATAAACCTTTAGAACTAGCAGCTGAGCAACCGTTTGTTTCAAATAATGTTAAAACTGCTATAGCTATTGGTCAAGCTCAATCTGTTGCTATGATGGTCTCTGGTTATTTAGGAGTGGATTTTTTTAATTACATGCCTACGGAGGTAAAAAAAGCTGTTACAGATCATGGTCTTAGTACTAAGGCACAAGTAAATGAAATGATTAGATTATTATTAAAGCTCCCAGATTCTTGGACTGAAAAAGAAGATGCTACAGATGCGTTAGCTGTAGCGATATGTCATATTAATAATTTACAAGTTTCAGCAGTATTAAATAATGCTGAATATATATAGGATTGAGTATGGTTACTTCACTTATATCTATGATTAGAGGGAATATTGAAAATATAGGTGATGAATGGTTAGATTTGGCAGTGGGAGGTCTTGTTTTTAGGGTAGCAATTCCTTCATCAAATATCTCTCAATTAGCTCAGAAAGGAAATAAAGTTGAACTTTTTACTTCGCTACAAATAAGAGAAGGGAGTATGTCTCTATTTGGATTTTTAACTGAAGATGAAAGAAGAACTTTTGAAATTCTAATTAATATTAATGGTATTGGTCCTAAAATGGCTTTAAATCTATTATCTATTTTGTCTCCTGATTCATTGTCTTCAGCAGTTAATTTAGGTGACATTGATGCTTTTACAGTAGTTCCTGGAGTGGGTAAGAAGATGGCTAGTAGGATAATTTTAGAATTGAAAGGAAAGCTAGATTTATCTAATGAAATATATGATTATCAGAGTGATGAATTAGCGAATGCATTGATATCTTTAGGTTACACTACTACTGAAATAAGAAAAGCTATTTTAAATATAGATAATTCCGATACTATTACTTTAGAAGATAAAATTCGTAGTGCATTAAATAATTTAAGCAGCACAGATAACTAATGATGAAACAATTATTATAGATGATTTCTGATAATACATATTATGATGATTGGGCTGAAATATATGATTCAATATATTCATATGTTACTGAAGATATCCGTTTCTTTGTTGAAGAATCTATTAATTATGGTGGTCCAATCTTAGAACTTGGTTGTGGTACAGGAAGAATAACGATACCTATAGCTGAAGCTGGTGTAGAAATAACAGGTTTAGATATAAGTAATAAGATGCTTATGAAGTTTAATCATAAATTACAACTAATGAAGCTGAATAAATCAAAGATAAATTTAATAAATGCGGACATGAGGAATTTCAGTTTAGGCAAAGAATTTTCTCAAATTATAATTCCTTTTAGAGGTTTTCAATCTCTTTTATCAGTAGAAGATCAGATTTTGACTTTAAAAAATATAAAAAAGCATTTGAATTCTAATGGCAGATTGATTTTGACCCTATTTGTACCAAATATTGATGAAATGATAAAAGATGAAGATAATTTATATCATTACAGAGATGTGATTGATCCTTTAGATAATAGTAAGAATATAATTTGGTTGAAAAATAATTTTGATCAATATAGCCAAATAATAAATACTAGAATGGTTGTCGATAGAGTTAATAATAATTTATCAGTTGATTCAAGGATCTTTAGAGATTTTAGCTTGAGGTATATTTATAGATGGGAAATGTATCATTTGTTAAAATCATGTGGTTTTGAAATAGTAGATTTATATGGAGATTTTGATCGATCTGAATATGATGAATCTAGTTTGGAAATGGTATGGATAATAGAAAATAGAGTTTAATTTATAATGCCTAATTTTAAAATAAAATCAGATTTTCATCCAACTGGCGATCAGCCAGATGCAATATTAAGATTAGTATCAGGTTTAAACAATAATCTAAAAGAGCAAATTTTACTTGGTGCTACTGGTAGCGGAAAGACTTTTACAATGGCATGCGTTATTGAAAAAGTTCAAAAGCCAACTTTGGTTTTGGTTCATAATAAAACACTTGCTGCGCAATTAGCGACTGAATTTAAAGAATATTTTCCAAAGAATGCAGTAGAATATTTTGTTAGTTATTATGATTATTACCAGCCTGAGGCATATGTGCCTAGTACGGATACTTTTATTGAAAAAGATGCAGATATTAATGAAATACTCGACAAGCTTAGGCATGCTGCAACACGATCATTGCTTACAAGAAGAGATACTATAATTGTTGCTTCTGTTTCTTGTATTTTTGGACTAGGGTCACCTGAAGAATATCAAAATTTTATGATTTCAATACAAAAAGGTGACATTAAAACAAGGAAAAGTTTAACAAAACAATTAATTGACATGCAATATGAGAGGAATGATTTTGATTTTTTGAGAGGTAGATTTAGAATTAGAGGAGATACTTTAGAAGTGTTTCCTGCATATGAAGAAGAAATAGCTTTTAGGTTAGAATTTTGGGGAGATGAAGTTGAAAGAATTGTTTCTATTAGCCCACTTACAGGAAATGTTATTGAGGATTTAGAATTTGTTGATATTTTTCCTGCGAAACATTTTGTAACTCCACAGGAAAAATTATTTAATGCGTTTAATTATATAGAAGACGAGCTAGTTCAAACAGTAAATGGGTTTGAAAAAGAAGGTAAATTAATAGAAGCACAGAGAATAGAATCAAGGACTAATTTTGATTTAGAAATGTTACGTGAAACTGGATATTGTTCAGGGATCGAGAATTATTCTAGGTATTTAGACGGCAGAGAACCTGGTAGTACTCCATATACATTATTAGATTATTTCGAAGATGATTATTTATTGTTTGTAGATGAATCCCATATAACTTTACCGCAAGTTAGAGCAATGTACGGAGGGGATCAATCTAGAAAGCATACATTAGTTAATTTTGGGTTTAGGTTGCCATCAGCTTTAGATAATAGGCCGCTGAATTTTGATGAATTTAAAGAAAGACTTAACCAAGTAATATATGTATCAGCTACTCCAAGTAATTATGAATATGAAAATAATGAGCAATTAGTTGAGCAAATTATAAGGCCTACAGGAATTATTGATCCTAAAATTAATATTAGGCCTTCAAAAGGACAAATTGATGATTTGATTAATGAAATCAAATTAAGAATAGACAAAAAAGAAAGATGTTTAGTTACTACCTTAACTAAGAGGATGGCTGAAGAATTATCAGAATATTTGCAAGAAATAAATATAAAAAATCATTATTTGCACTCTGAAATAGATACGCTAGATAGAAGTGCTATTTTGAGAGATTTACGTTTGGGGGTTTATGATGTAGTTGTTGGCATTAATCTTTTAAGAGAGGGCTTAGATTTGCCTGAAGTTAGCTTAGTGGCAATTTTAGACGCTGATAAAGAAGGTTATTTAAGGTCATCAACTTCTTTAATTCAAACTATTGGGAGAGCAGCTAGGCATGTTAATGGAGAAGTGTTGATGTATGCAGATAAAAAAACATTATCTATGAAAAAGGCTATAGATGAAACGTATAGACGAAGAGAAATACAAAGTGAATATAATAAAAGAAATAATATTGATCCAAAGAGTATTTTAAAGAATATTCGGGATATCAATGAAGATATTATAGATAAAATTAGTGTCAAGAATTATAAAAATGATGCACAAAATACTGAAGAAATTAATTATTCAGATTTATCACAAAAGCAAATTAATATTTTAATCAAAAATTTAAAGAAAGATATGAAAGAAGCTGCAAAGACTTTAGAATTTGAAAAGGCTGCTTTAATACGAGATAAAATTTCGGATTTAAGAAATTCAATTAGTCAGATTTATTGACTCATAAATGCTTAAATATTAGTATAGATATGTATATAAAATTTTTAAGGATGACTTATGAGTGAATCTATAGTTTTAACAAGGGAAGATGTTTTAGAAGCGTTGAAAGATGTATATGATCCAGAGATTCCAGTAAATGTAGTTGATCTAGGATTAGTCTATGATGTAGATGTAGTTGAAAATGATGTTTCTATACAAATGACTTTAACTTTTGCAGGTTGTGGGATGGGACCATATATAGCACAGCAAGCAGAATGGAGGATTGCTGAACTCGAACATGTAGAAGATGTGAATGTTGAAATGGTGTATGAACCACCATGGAATCCCGAAATGATTACTGAAGATGGGAAAAAGCAACTAGGTTTAGATTAATAATTTTATAGGAGTATATTTTGCCTGAACGTCCAGAAGTTAACCCAGCGCAAGCAGCGCAAGCTAAGACCAGAATTGAGGCTATGAAGCGTCAATTTGAACAGAAAAGAAGTATTAATGAAATATTATCAAAAGTAAATTGTAAAATTGGTGTTTATAGTGGTAAAGGTGGAGTTGGTAAAACTACTGTTGCAGTTAATTTAGCTTCTACTTTGGCCTATGAAGGTTCTAAGGTAGGTATATTAGATGTAGATGTTGATTGTCCTAATGTAGTTAATGTGATGAAAATATCGGAACCTCCAGTAATTGGGCCTGACAAGAAAATGATTCCTCCTGAGCGCTTTGGAATTAAAGTAATGTCTATGGGCTTCTTTCAGCAAAATGAAGAAGAAGCTATTATATGGCGAGGTCCGATGATTCATAATGCAATTAATCAATTTCTGCAATCTACTCAATGGGGTGAATTAGATTATTTAATTATTGATTTACCTCCTGGAACTTCTGATGCTCCCCTTTCGATTATGCAAGCTATAGATATGGATGGCTTTATTGTTGTTACAACACCTCAAGATTTAGCTAAAATAGATGCAAAAAGATCAATTAATATGATTAAAAAGCTTAAAGTAAATGTAATGGGTGTAGTTGAAAATTTTTCTGGAGATATCTTTGGAATGGGTGCTGGAGAAGAATTAGCTAAAGAAGTAGGGGTAGAATTTTTAGGAAATTTATCTTTGAGTTCAAATTATAGAGATACTTCAAAACCGACTGTTTTATTAAATAATGATACATTGAAAGAATACCAGTTTATTGGATCTAAAATAAAAAAAATTTTGAATTAGCGCAAAGTTAAAAAATTAATTTGGCATGTTCTCAAAAGGCATATCATGAATAAATATAAAGTGATAGTTTCTTGGGTAGTATTCGATATTGGAGTTACTTCATTTTTTGTTGGTGTAGTTGGTATGCTTTTCCCCCTTTGGGTATTGAATGAGTTAAATGGTACTGATGCTACTGTTGGGTATACCTTATCTATAGCTATGCTAATTAATATGATAGTTACACCATTTGTAGGGAAATTATCGGATCATATTTCTAGAAGATTGCCATTTGTAATAGTGGGTATATTAGTTAGTGTAATAGCAACTTTATTTTTAGGTTCAACAAATTTATATATTGGGATATTATTATTTTCAATATCCGTAGTTGCCGTATATATTGCTAATGTAATATATGGAGCTATGTTAATAGAGATTTCATCAGAAGAAAATATGGGAAAAGTAAATGGCTTCGGAGTTGGAGTTGGTTACCTTGGAGCAATAGTAGCAATATTTATTGGTATATTTGTGGTGGATAATTGGAGTTATGCTAGAGGATTTCAGTCCATTACTTTTTGTATGATACTTTCGTCTATTCCATTGTTTTTATATTATAAAGATGACAATCCAAAATATTTCAAGAGACAAAATTTCCAGTTTGATATTAGAGGTATTTTGTATGGAATAAAAGATGCTTTTATAGAATTAAAAAATGCTAAAGAGGTTAGTAGGTTTTTATTCTCTCGATTTTGGTTTACATCTTCTTTATATACTGCTCAAACTTTCGCAGTTGTTTTTGGAACTGACGCTGCAGGGTTTAGTGCATATCAAGTTCAGATTTTACTCTTTCTTGGAGTATTAGTTGCAATTCCCGGTGCAATAGCTTGGGGGTTTATTGTGGATAAAATAGGAGCCAAGAATTCATTAGTAATAGTTTTGAGTATTTGGGCATCTATTTTAATACTTTGTGCATGTATGCCTTATTTTAATTTGAATAAAGGTTTGTGGCTGTTAATTGGTGTAATTACAGGTGTAGTTATATCAGGTGTTTGGGCATCTGATAGGCCGTATATGATTACTTTAGTTCCTAATAAAAATTTTCTTGGACAATATCTTGGATATCATGCTGTTACAGGCCGTCTAGCAGCTATATTCGGTCCATTTAGCTGGGGGTTTATTTCAACAACTTTAGGTTTAGGCCAAATACCTGCTGTTTTAACTTTAGCTATTTTTTCATTAACATCAGTGCTATTTATTGTATGTTTTAAAAACAATTCTGAGGTTGTTGCCTAGGCTTTAGTTAGTTTTTTGGAGTAAATTTCTTGCTTGGATGGTATAAGGATGTATGGGTTCGTTTCGATTTATTCTAAACTTTATATTATAGTTAAGATACATTAATAACCCTAGGTCTAAATCGCTATAAGCAATTTTTCTAATTTGAGCTAGTTCGGTAGATTTTTTTAATTTTTCAGGTTCTATTTTATCTGATAAGAAAACTACTTTAAAAATTTTACTCATATCTTTATGCGCACTAGTATGCCATTTTACTGAGTGCAAAATTTCTTTGTCTGATATTTGAAAACCTTTTTTCAATTTTAAAGATGCAAGCTTACCATGGAGTAAAATAGGCGAAAGTTTTTCAATTTTGGAGATATATAGATTATTTTTTTCAGCTTCTTTTAAAAGTTCTTTATTATTGTATGCTCTATATAAATCATGACCTAATAATGCGATTTTAACTTTATTTAAATCTACATTATTTATTTCAGATAAATCTTCGCCTATTTTACAGGCCCTGTTTATGTGGTTTTTAAGGTTTTGGGGCAAGTTAACTTCTATATAATTAATTAACCTAAATATTGTTCTATTCATAATTACACTTGTTTAAATTTAAATTAATTTCTTAAAACACCACACTTGTTAGATAATATAAGAAAAGAAGTCATTCCAAAAAAAGGTTCTGCTGTTATTCCAAAAGTCCAATGGTTTCTTATACCATAAAAAAACGTTATTAAATTCTTCTGAGTTTAATTGTTCTAATCTTTTATTTAGTTGAATATTTTTAACACTTGTAATTAATATGACACTTGGAATATATAAAATCAAGTAATTATGATATCTAAAAAAACTCAGTATATAATTTTTAAGTTAATTTAGAATATTTATTTAATTTATGTCTAAATAATATTCTGGATTATTTAATGAATCCAAATTTATTGAATTGGCCATTAACTATTTCAGGAGCATCAAGATTAAACCAATCTTCTAATATATCAGTATATGATTGCCTAAAATCGTTATTAAAGTGTAAATCACCATCTAATTGGTCTTTTTCAAGTAAAGATGGATATTCACCATACATGCCGCCTTTAATATCTCCACCAATAGCAAAGGCTACACCTCCAGATCCATGGTCAGTACCAGATCCATTATCTTTAATACGCCTTCCGAATTCAGAAAATATAAATATTACTACTTCATCTTCTTTATTATGTTCTTTTAAATCGTCATAAAAATCTCCAACAGCGCCAGAAACTTCATTCCATAATTTTGCGTGAGTATCAAGTTCGCCTGAATGAGTGTCAAAACTTCCGTGTTGAGTATAATAAATTCTTGTACCTAGATCAGCAAACATAACTTGAGCTACACTCTTTAAGCTTTGTGCCATAGGGTTAGCTGCATATTCTATTGTGGACTCATATTTTTCAGGAGCTGTCCTTAATATATCCGCTCCTTTAAGTGCATCAGTGCCAGTTTGACCTAGGAAATCCATTACTGGGTCTTTTACTTCTCCACCATACATTTTTGCAAACGCATCTAATGCATATTCTTTTAATTTTTGATCTTGAATATCTGGAAATAATCCATAAGTAGCTAAATCTCCAACTGATGCTACAGGCACACCCCTCATCCCTAATGCTCTAGGAAGTCCTCTGCCGAAATTTACAGCCGTTAAAACATTTTCTTTTTTGGGGTCTATTTCTTTGATTACTCTTCCGAGCCATCCTTCAGTTCCAATTTTCTCAGGTTCTGCAGTGTGCCAAATATCCATTGATCTAAAGTGGGAACGGTTTGGTTGAGGATATCCTATGCCATTTATAATTGCGACTTTACCTTGGTCCCATAATGTTTTTATAGCTCCCATATTAGGATTGAAACCATAATTTGAGTCTATTTGTAACACTGAATCTTGGGATATGTTTACACTGGGTCTTAAGTCATAATATAAACCTTGGTTATAAGGGACAATCGTATTTAAATAATCATTGCCACCAGACAATTGTATAACAACGAGATTTTTATTTTTTTTTTGCTGTTACCAACGGGGACCTCCGATATATAAGCTTAGAATAATTTTTTATGTTAAATTAGTTTAATTGTAGCTAATATAAGTGTCAATAGGACTGAAGCTTTAATTATAAATAAATATTATTTGTTTATATTAAATATTTGATCTAATTGAATATTAGATCTAAACAGCTCTAAATATCTATCTAATTTTAATGAGTGGTTAAAAAATGTATTTTTGTTTAAACCATTTAGTTTATCTATAGTTTCTAATGTGTCAGTTTCTGTTACTATAATTGGAACTTGTTCTAAATCTGCCTCATTTTGGATGTATTCTATAGGTTTTATATTGTTTGTTAAGATTATGCATGAGCAATTAGAATTTAATGCAGACATTTGAATATCTGGCCTGTCTCCTCTAACAATAATGCATTTATTTTTATAGTGGTTGAAATGGTATTCAGCAGGGTCCATACCCATGCCTCCAATTAAAAAATTTTCGACCAAGAATTTTTCACCATCATATTGATTTACTATTTCTCCTTTAATAAATTGAGCTATTTGATCTGGTGTGATAGCAAGTAAAAGCTTGTCTTCTGGTATATAGCCTAAACATGTTATTTTTGAAGAGTTTAATTTAGGGATAATTTTTGTTTCTACCTGGTGAGTAGCAAATTTATATGTTTGGTTAATTACAAATAAGATGTTTCCTTTAAAATTGTTATGATATTTAGCAAAATATTTCTCATTTAATTGAGGATTATATTTTGCAAGGAAGATTATAGTTGCATTTATTTTATTTAATATAAGATTAATATTCTCTATGGATATAGAATTATTTCCATCAATTAATAAAAAATCTATGTTATTTTTTATTAATTGATTATATGAATCTACTACATTTTTAATATCAAATTTATTATTAGTTATAACAGTATATTTTCCAGAATAATCATTTTCTTTTTTACCTAGAAGTTTATGATATACCGATTCATCATATTTATTACATAAAGGATTTAATATTCCTATATTTAGTCCTTTAGTTAGTAAATAATGAGCTAGAGTAATTGTGAAAGAAGTTTTACCTTCTTGTTTATTTTCAGATGTTAAATAAATAGTTTGCATTTTAAAATTTATTGTTAGTTAAATTGAAAAGTCATTTTAGTATATCAGAGACTTATGTATTGCGCATTTGAGTTACTACTATAATTTATATATTTTACGTTATAATAATATTAATGCTCAATAAAAAAATAATTAATACCATTTCTAAATCTAAATATAGCTTGTTTATAGTTGGATATATTTTTATTTATTTGTTATCTTGTTCGAATTATGCGGAAGATAGTTTGACTAATAGAATTGTAGATTTAAATAAAAACATAATGTGTCCAGTTTGCCCAGGTGAAACTATAGATCAGTCTCAAAATATTTTAGCTGTACAAATGAGAAATATAGTTCAAGAAAAGGTTGATCAAGGCTGGTCTGATGAGCAGATTAGAAATTTTTTTATTGAAAGATATGGGGCTAGTGTTATTTCTACACCGCCAAAATCAGGGATCGATTTATTTGTATGGATTTTACCTCCAGTAGTATTGACTATTACAATAGTAGGGTTATATTTTTTTTTAAAAAATATTAAAAATAAGGAAAATATAGAGGATAATTAATAATATTATGAATATGGGATTTATATGGTAGAAACAGGGAATATTTCAATATTAATTGCATTAATAATTAGTATCTATAGTAGTGTGATTTCATTATTAGGTGCAAAATTCAAGTCATCTGAGCTAATGATAAGTTCAAGATATGGATTGTATACTGTTCCATTCATTTTATTATTTTCAATTGTTTCAATAATTTATGCCTTTGTGACTCATGATTTTTCGGTTCAATATGTATATGAAAATAGCAATCTTTCTATGCCATCTTCTTATACTTGGGTAGCATTATATGCAGGTAATGCGGGTTCGTTATTATTTATAACTTTTTTGTTGTCCGTGTTATCGGTGTTTGGAGTTATAAGTATAAGGAATAAATTGAAATACGCTTTGCCTTATACAGTAGGCATTTTAAGCATATTGTTGACTTTTTTTATATTTGTGATTTTTGTTTTTGCTAATCCTTTTGATAGATTAGAAATGGTTCCTCTAGACGGTTTAGGTATGAATCCCTTATTGGTACATTTTGGAATGTTTATACACCCGCCTGTTCAAATGACTGGGTTAATATCAGTTGCAATTCCTTTTGCAATAATTCTAGGTGTTGTTTTATCAGGTAAAGGGACAGATGATCGTTGGGTTGATATTGGCAGGATTTGGGGGATGATTTCTTGGATAATGTTAACAATTGGATTGATGTTAGGTTCGTGGTGGGCTTATACTATTTTAGGTTGGGGAGGGTATTGGGCATGGGATCCTGTTGAAAATTCAGGTTTAATGCCTTGGCTTGCAATGACTGCATTTATACATTCAATTATGGTTCAAAAATACCGTGGAATGTTTAGGATGTGGAATGTTATCTTAGTAGTTATAGGATTTACTCTAGCGCAATTAGGTATGTTTATTAACCGAGGTGGGCCAGTTCCATCAGTACATTCTTTTGCAGCATCAACATTAGGTTGGCTTTTCCTTTTTTTTATGATTGCTACATTGTTTTTATCTATATGTGTAATTTTTTTCTTTAGAAAGCAATTACACAGTGATAGGAAATTAGATGCGATTATATCAAAGGAGAGTGTGTTTCTTAGTCAAAATGTATTGTTTTTATTAATTGCATTTTTTACTCTTTGGGGAACAATATATCCGGTGTTTTCTGAATCTGTAAGTGGTGAAACTGTAACAGTAGGAAAACCTTATTTTGATCTAGTCAATGGTCCTCTATTTTTAGTGATAATATTTCTTATGTCTATTGGCCCAATAATTCCATGGCGTAAAGCTAGTTTTAATCAATTAACTAATGTATTAAAACTTCCTAGTTTTGGGTTTGTAATTTGTATATTGTTTCTATTTATATTACGAATAAGAAATCCTTTAGCACTGATTGGATTTTCTATATGTTCTCTAGTAATAATAAATTTACTACAAGAATGGATTCGTGGAGTTAGGCTTCGTCACAGAGGAGGAGATCAATATATTGTTGCTTTCTTTAAATTGTTATGGGCAAATCGACCTAGATACGGAGGATATATTGTTCATATAGGGATAGTAATGTTTTCTGTAGGAGTGATTGGGTCTTCTTTTTATAGCTCTCAGAAGGATTTTTCTATGAGTCCTGGTGATACAAATATTTTCGGAGGGTATAATTTTAAATATATTAATTATACTAATGAAGATTATGATGATAGAACTGAATCAATTGCATATTTCCAGGTTGAATCTAAAGATAAATCAATAGGTGTTTTAACACCATTTAGAGCACTTTACCCTCAGTTTCGTATAGCAGCTACAAGGGGAGCAATTAATAGTACTCCTAAAGAAGATTTTTATATTGTTCCATCACAGTTTGAAGATGATGGCTCAGGAGTCTTTAGAGTATTGATAAATCCAATGGTATGGTGGATGTGGGTGTCTGCTCCAGTAATTATATTTGGTACATTGTTTAGCTTATTTCCATATAGGAGAAAAGCTAAAAATTCAGTTCAATTTATGGAATAAAGTTGTTAAGGAGGGTTTAAATGGTAATTATACTATCTGTAATTATTGCATTGATACCTGCAGCAGCTATTTTTTATCCGTTAATTTATTCTAAAAAAGAAAAAGATAATTTAGCTAATGTACAAGATGTAAATAATATTGCAAAAGGCAATTTAGAACGTATTTCACAGGGAATTGAAATAGCAGATTTTGATTATTCGATTGGTAATTTAAGTCAAAAAGACTATATCTGGCTTAAAGACAAATATAATTCTGAAGCTGATGAAATTATGGATTCAACAGATGATAAGAAAAAATAATATCTATATTCTAGAATATCTGTTATTAATTGTATTTGTATTTTTATTATGTAATTTGTTTGCATTTAAAATTTATGCAGATTCTGAATCAAATATTTCTGGAAAAGTCACTAATCAAACAATGAATGGAAGTAATGTAGAAGGTGTGGAAATATTTTTACATATAAGTGATTTATCTGGTGAAATTCTAGAGACTCAAAAAACTTTAAGTGATGAAGAAGGTAAATTCAGTTTCAAGCATCAAGTAATAAGCTCAGAAAGCACAATGTATTCCATTTTTGTTGAATATCAAGGAGTAATTTATAGTAACATTATTCAGCTGGAAGATATTAATGACATTAATATCTTTGTATATGATTCAGTTACTGATGACTCTATAATTAGTATTTCTAGTAATTCTATTTTGTTTTCTGATGTAGATTTAATTTCAAAGAAAATATCTATTTTAGAAATGGTTAATATATCTAATTCTTCAGATTTAACTTATACTCCAAATGATAATCCAATGAGTCTTATTAGATTTAGTTTGCCTAATTCTTGGGAGAATTTGCAAGTAGATTCTAATTTATTACAGGCTCAAGTTTTACAAGTTAATTTGGGTTTTTCTTTATTGACTAATATTCCTCCTGGAGTACATGAAATTTTATATAGTTATGAAATTTCATATGAGGATAGTGATTACATATTTAATAGATCTATACCATATGGCATTGATTCTCTAAAGATTTTCATTTTACCAGAATTTATGAAAGTTGATGGTACTTCACTTGGGGCACCTGAAATAATTGAATTCAACAAAAAGGAATATAGTATTTTTGAAGTTAAAAGCTTAGAAAAGGGGTCTGATTTTCAATACAAACTTACAGATTTACCCATTGCCAGTTTTATAGATAATTTGAAAAATGATTTTAGTAATATTCGCTTTGAATATATGTCGTCGGTAATTTTAATTTTGTTATTAGTTACTGCTCCTTTATATGTATTGATAAATAAAAAGAAGCAGCAACTATAATTAATAAATTTTATTCTTTTGATCGTAGTAGACTTACGCCTAATGAGGCAAAAGAAAGAGTGACACCTATGAATCCTATGCCTATTAATTGGTTTTCATAATCAATTAAGCACATTATCAAAGTAAATATACCGCTAATAGCTATTAAGCCTGCAATTATTGGACTAAAGTTCTTTTGTTGAAATATACCAAGGCCAAATAATATAAAACCTATCATAGCGAAACCAGTTCCTACAGCTCCTATACTTTGTGCGCCTGCGTACATACTAGAAGCTACGCTAGAACTTGTAGCAGCAGCAGTCATAGCAGCAGTAGCATCTGCTCCAGCAGCAGCAGCAGCAGCGGCGGCGGTACCAGCAGCAACAGCACTTTCTGCAGCTTCAGCAACTGCAATCGTTAATGCAGTTTCACCTATTTGTCCAGCGGCACCTATTATTATAAGGAACCATGCGAAACTAGCTATATGGTGCCCAGGTCCACCTTCCATAGTCTTTTTTATGTATACCAAAGCACCCATTGCAGTTAAAAACATCAAAGTTGCAATGCACATAATATATTTTGCAGCTGCAGCATTTGCTCCTAATGCAGCAATGTACTCTGCAGGTTTGTCTGGTCCGACTCCGTCTAATACCGCACCTCCATATATAAACCATAAAACCATAGCTGGTACAGGAAGAAGTAGAGCTAAGCCAGATAATTTTGAATTACTCATTTTATCCTTTCTTTCATGAATTTTTCTTCATGAATTTTTTTAACTTTATATTTATATACCACATAAATCATTTTATTTATTGATATTTTGAGTTCATTATTGTAAAAATGCCAGTAATTGTAGCTGTTATTGAGTATAAAATATAAATAATGAGCATATTTGAACTATCATATCCTAAAGTTGCAGGTACTATTACACCGGACAAACCAGTTATTATTAATAGAAAAGGAATTAGAAAGGTGTAATTTTTCTGAAATAAAATGCCAATACCAAATATGAATATTCCAATAGAAAAAATAACAGTAGAAATAGTGCCAACTCCTTGAGATGCTATCCATAATATTTCAGCTGTTTTATCAGTAGTATTAAATGATATTGCTGATGTGTCTGCTGCTACTGATATTAAGCCAAGTTCAACTAGTTTTGCGGGAATACTTGTAATTAAAAAAAATATAGCTATTTTTGCATAATTTTCACCTAATCCACCAGACATTTTATCTTTAATAATATAAAATCCATATACTGATAAAATAAATCCAAATGAAGACATTATTGCTGCTGTTCCAATTAAAGCAGGGTTTATGCTTAATTCTTTTAGTGTTGAATTTATATTTGAGGGATCTTCAGGAAATATTAAAAATGAGAATATAATTGTAACTATTGGTCCAACTATCAGCAGTAATCCAGATAATATACGAGGATCCAATTATTACTCCCAAAAATTATTTATATTATTAATTATTGAAGAGGTGAAAATTTAGCTGGCCACATAATTTTATTTTCTTGTAACGTTGGTATAGGAGCGTCTTTCGGAGGCCATCCTGATTCTTTTGCTTTTGCTCTGATTTCAAGTCTTTCCTCAAAATTTTTATAGCTCCATAAACTTACAAAATTTCTTGTTCCTCCAAAATCTGAGTACCAGCATCCAACTAAAGGAGATAATTCTTCTCTTTTAGGCATAGCTTTTCCCCAAGCGTCAATAACATCAGGGATTAATTCTTGAGGGTAGGAGTAGTATCTTATTTCATATAAAGGGCCCATAGTTTTTGGTTCTAAGGGCTTCATAAATGGAGTAGGCAGATATATTTCTGAAGTCATGTCAATTATGATATTACCAGATTGTGGTGGCCATACAGATCCATTATCAACAGTTTCAACTATTTCTCGTATTTCTTTACGTTGCTCTAGGCTTTCATAAGGCCATATAGCAATCATTTGATTTAATGAACCTGTTTCTGTATACCAATGTCCAGATATTTTTGAAAATTCTTGTCGTCTAATAATTTTTTTACTAAAAATCTCATGGTATTCAGGTATTTTGCCTACTCTTACATTGTAAGTTCTAAATTCATAAATCATAATTAATACCCTTCTGAATTATTATATTCATCAACTAAAATACCCATAATAACTGAATTATGCCTTGCTCCATGGTGGGGGCGGCTTTTTCTAAGAGTTCCTTCATGTGTAAAATTCATATGGGAAAACATATTTATAGCATCTTCGTTATATTCAGGTATATCTACCCAGATTCTAAAAATCCTAAATTCTTCAAAAGCCATCTTTATTGTTGCTTTTGCAGCCGCAGTTCCATATCCTTTGTGCCAGTTATTAGGATCGCCAATTAATATAGATAATTGAGCATCTCCTAAGGACTCTTCAATAGCTAAATGTGATTCTCCAACATGCTCATTATTATGGTAAATTGAAAAAATTTTATGTTCTGGGTCAGAGAATACCTTATCCCATTCTTCTTTATGGGCATGGGCCATTTCTTCAGGATGATATCCTAGATGTGCAAAGTCTCCATATGAATATCTGCCGAACCAGCTATCAGCGACTAATTCATTTTCTAACCATCGTTGTACATTTAATACATCATCTTTTATAACTGACTTTAACGTTATATTGTTGGTATTCATATCGTTATATTTCTAAAATTAATTGTTTTGATTTAGATATTAGCAGATTTATGTTGTTTCAAGCAAATTATATATTATATATTAATTATAATAATAAGCTTATTTTTAGGAGTTTGAAATGTCCAACATTCGAGTTAGGTATCCTCCTAGTCCTACTGGGGAGCCTCATCTTGGGAATATCCGAACTGCGTTATTTAATTGGCTTTTTGCGAGAAATAATAAAGGTAAATTTATATTAAGAGTAGAAGATACTGATAGAAACAGGCTAGTTCAAGGAGCAATGGAATCTCAATTAGAAGCATTGAAGTGGCTTGGAATTGAATGGGATGAGGGCCCAGATATAGGTGGCATGTATAATCCGTATACTCAGTCCGAGAGATTGGGCATTTATAAAGAAATTTCAGATACATTAATTAAAGAAGGTTATGCATATAAATGTTATTGTTCTCAGGAACGTCTTTCTGAAATGCGAAAAGAGTATTCAAAAACTCAATCTGTAGTTGGTTATGATAGAAAATGTAGAGATATTGATTTATCAAAATTAAATAAGGCTGATGAGAATTCTTTACATGTAGTACGCTTTAAAACACCGTTAGAAGGGAAAATTATATTTGATGATCTGATTAGAGGAGAAGTAACATTTGAAAATATTCTTTTAGATGACTTTGTAATATTGAAATCAGATGGTTTCCCTACATATCATTTGGCTAATGTAGTTGACGACTATTATATGAAAATCACTCATGTGATGCGAGCTGAAGAATGGTTGTCAAGTACACCTAAGCATATACATATATATAATTCTTTGAATTGGAAAATGCCTAAATTTGCACATTTACCAATTATATTAGCTCCAGACAAGTCAAAATTAAGTAAAAGGCATGGTGCTACATCAATTTTGGAATATCGTAAGTTAGGTTATCTCCCAGAAGCTATGGTAAATTTTTTAGCTAAATTAGGATGGTCTTTAGATGCTCAGACTGAGAAAATAGATATTTCGAAATTGATAAATAGTTTTTCTTTAAAAAAAGTTAGTAAATCGGGTGCGATTTTCAATATAGATAAATTAAATTGGTTAAATGGAGTATATATCAGGGAATTAAGTACAGATCAATTAGCTTATAGGCTATTAGCCTATTGGAAACTTTTTCCTCCATTTCAACTTCCCTTAAATATTGATTCAGAATTGTTAAAAAGGATAGTACCTTTAATATCATCAAGGATTAAGACTTTAAATGATGCTGCACCTTTAATAAGTTACTTTTTTACAAATAAAGTTAAGTATGAAAAAGAACAGATTTTACAAAAAGGGTTAACTTTTTATGATGTAAGAGATATATTAGAAAAATTATATTCAAAAATTATATCTATAGATAATTTTAAATCAGATATTATTGAAACTGATTTACGTAATTATGTTGCAGAAAGTAATTATAAAACTGGGCAAGTTTTAGGAATTTTAAGAGTAATATTTACTGGTTTAGATATTGCGCCGCCTTTATTTGAATCAATGGAAATACTTGGAAAAAATCATTGTGTATCTGTGATTTCAAGTACGATAAGTGATTTGAAAGCTAATTAGTATAATTATTTATTATTTATTTTCTTGACCTTAATAAAATAGATAATTATACTTTTTACAATATAGTAATAAAAATTTAAATTTTTAGAATTGGTTATACAAATGTTATTAAATCAAAAATTAAGAGATGATCTCAAACAATCTATGCTTAGTGGTGATGATTTGCGTCGTTCAGTTATAAGGTTACTTCTTTCAGCTATTAAGAATGAAGAAATTAGATTAGGCAAAGTCTTAGATGATGAAGGTATAGTTTCTGTACTTTCAAGGCAAGCTAAACAGAGACGTGAAAGTATTCAGGCATATACTAAAGCAGAACGCAATGATTTGATTGAACAAGAGAATGGTGAATTAAAAATTATATTAGAATATTTACCAACTCAGATGTCTGCGGAAGAACTAACAGATATAATAAGTAAAGTTATAGAAGAAAGTGGAGCAAAAGATATTTCTGATATAGGGCGAGTAATGGGTCCCGTAATGAAATTAGTTAAATCTAGAGCTTCAGGGGCTGATGTAAGAGAAATAGTAAATAAACTGCTTAATTAAGTATTAATAGACATATTGGTGGAATTATGAAATTTGGTGTAGCGGTATTTCCGGGGACATGGAGTGATACAGATTGTTTTCATGTTATAAAAAATGTTTTTCATCAAGAAGTTGAATATATTTGGCATAGAGAAACCGATTTGTCTTCATATGATTGTATAATAATACCAGGTGGTTTTTCATATGGTGATTATTTAAGATGTGGTGCTATGGCGAGATTTTCTCCTGTAATGGATTCAATAATTAATTTTGTTAATAAAGGGGGTATAGTTATAGGAATCTGTAATGGATTTCAGATTCTTTGTGAAGCTGGATTACTTCCAGGTGTATTAATGAGGAATAATATTCTTCAGTTTAGATGCCAAAATGTAAATCTTAGAGTTGAAAATAATTCTACTATTTTTACTAATATGTCTAAATCTAATCAAGTTTTACAAATACCAATATCTCATGCTCAAGGTAATTATTTTGCAGATAAAGAAACTTTATATTCATTAGAAAATTCTGGACAGATTTTATTTAAATACTCTGAGGAAAACGGTAGTATAACGAAAGAATCTAATCCTAATGGATCTTTAATGAATATAGCAGGAATTATGAATTCTGAAGGAAATGTTTTAGGAATGATGCCTCACCCTGAACGTTGTTGTGAAGAAGAGATTGGTGGAACTGATGGTTCTATAATATTTAATTCAATAATTCATTCTATATCTACTGGATCTATTCGTTAATTTAAGATAAGACAGGAATTTTTTTGATAGTAGTTGTTTTTGCGTTATTGGCTTCTGTAGGTTTTGGAACTAGTGCTATATTTATAAAATTAGGACTAAATTCAATGAAATCTACAACAGGAACTTTTTTGTCTCTTGTTTCCGGGTCATTGATTTTAATTACTATTTCTTTAATTTTTTATTCAAATGAATTAGTTATAGCTAATAAAACCGTATTTAGTTGGTTAATATTGTCAGCACTATTGAATTTTTTAGGTGGGCGTTATTTGAATTATACTAGTGTAAATTTATTAGGAGTAGCTCGTGCTACTACTATAATTGGTACAGCCCCCTTATTCGCAACAGTTTTAGCAATTACTATTGGAAATGAAACTCTTACTTTACCAGTACTATTAGGAACATTGATGATTATTTTTGGATTGTTGATGGTGATTTCTGAGAAATGAAAGCATTAGATAGAAATATTGTTTTAGGATATATATCTGCATTTGGATCAGCAGTTAGTTATGGAATTGTTACTTTAGTTGCTCAAAAGATAATTAATGATTATTTTCCACCTGTAGTAGCAAGTGCATTTTCTATAATTTTTGGTATGCTAATTTTGGGGTTTTTATTTATAAAAGATATATTTAAGGATGTTCAAAAAATATCGTTTAAGTCTTTGATGTGGGTGCTTTTAGCTGGGGTTTCAGGTGCTTGGGGTGTGACTTTTTGGTTTATAGCTTTAAATAATGGGCCTATCGTAATTGTTGCACCTATTTCAGCTACTTTTCCACTGGTATCTTTAGTGCTAACTTTTGTATTCTTAAAAAAGATAGAAAGATTAACTTTTCGAATCGTATTAGGTTCAGTATTTGTTGTTTTAGGAGTTGTAATTATAGCTAGTATGAATAATTAATGAGTTACTTATGAATGTATCAAAAGAAATATTAAATGAATTGGCTCTTTCTGAAGAAGAGTATAAATTAATAGTTCAGCGCTTAGGACGCGAGCCTAATCGACTTGAATTAGGAATGTTTGGATCGTTGTGGAGTGAACATTGTGGGTATAAACATTCAAAACCTTTATTAAGTTTATTTAAAACAAAGAATAACTTGCTTATTGAGCCGGGTGTCGAAAATGCCGGAGTGGTGGAAATTGGAGAAGGATTAGGGATTGTAATGAAGATAGAGTCACATAATCATCCATCAGCAATTGAACCTTTTGAAGGGGCTGCTACGGGAGTTGGAGGAATAGTTCGAAATATATTTGCTATGGGTGCTCGTCCTATAGCTTTATTAAACTCACTTAGATTTGGGCCTTTAACTGATTCTAGAAATAGGTATCTTTTTGAAGAAGTGGTGTCTGGAATTTCTTCTTATGGTAATTGTATAGGCATCCCAAATGTAGGAGGAGAAGTATTTTTTCAAGGATGTTATTCAGGAAATCCTTTAGTCAATGCAATGTGTGTAGGTATAGTAAATACAGATAATTTAATTCGTGCTACTACTGGTAAAAAAGGGAACATATTAATTTTAGTTGGTGCAGATACAGGAAGAGATGGTATTCATGGGGCTTCTGGTTTAGCTTCTCAGAGCTTTGATGACGAACAAGATTTAAGACCTACAGTTCAAGTTGGAAATCCTTTTTTAGAAAAAATATTGATAGAAGCCTGTATGGAAATTTCAACTAAAGAATTTTTGATTGGAATACAAGATTTGGGTGCAGCTGGATTAACAAGTGCTATAGTCGAATCGGCAGCAAAAGCAGGTGCTGGTTTTGAGATTGATATCTCTCAGATTCCAAAACGCGAGCAAGACATGGATGCATATGATGTTATGTTATCAGAATCTCAAGAAAGAATGTTAATTATTGCTAAGCCAGGAACAGAAAATTTAGTTAAAGAAGTATTTGATAAATGGGATTTACAATCTTCAGTTATTGGAAGAGTTACTAATGATGGATTAGCTAAGATATATGATGATAGGGAACTTCAATGTGATGTGCCTATTGATATATTAGCGAATTCACCTACATACATATTAAAAGGGGAAAAACCAACTGAATTGGAGGGTTTAAATTCTTTTGATTTTTCAAATATTTCTATTTCTGAAATTTCAGCAGAAAAAGTCTTCTTAAAACTTCTTTCTAGTTCTAACATAATAAGTAGAGAATCAATCTATAGGCAATATGATCATCAGGTACAAACAAATACAGTGGTCTGTCCTGGTAGTGATGCTGCATTATTAAGGATAAAAGGTAGTAATAAATCAATAGCTTTGACAACTGATTGTAATTCTAGATATGTTTATTTAGACCCTTATGTTGGAGGGATGATTGCTATTGCTGAAGCTTGTCGCAATTTGTCTGTAACTGGAGCTAAGCCTTTAGCATTAACTGATTGTTTGAATTTTGGAAACCCTGAGAACCCTGAAATATATTATCAACTTGAACAGTGTATTAAAGGTATGGCTGAGGCTAGTAATGCATTTGATACTCCTGTCGTTAGTGGGAATGTTAGTTTATATAATGAAGCATATGGTGAGAATATTTATCCTACACCTATAATAGGAGCTATTGGTGTTTTAGAGGATTCAAAAAAATATGTCACAAGTGCTTTTAAGAATGAAGGTGATCAAGTTGTATTATTGGGTTATGACAAACTGTTACCTGGAGGATTAGCAGGTAGTGAATATATGGCAAATATACATGAGTTAATAGTTGGAAGTCCAAAAATTGATTTGGCACATGAAATCAAAATTCAATCTATATGTAGAAAGCTGATTGACAAAGAAATCATCAATTCTGCTCACGATTGTTCTGAAGGAGGGTTGGCTATAGCCTTAGCTGAATGTTCTATAATTTCAAAAATTGGTTTTGTTGGAGAATTGGAATTTTCAGGTAGATGGGACGATATATTATTTGGAGAATTACAATCTAGAATAATAGTTACAGTAAAATCAGGTAAATTTAAAGAATTTATGTCAACTTGTCTAGATGATGAAATTAAATGGGTTGAAATTGGATATACAGGAGGAAACTCCTTTGTAGTTAATGATTTGATTAATATTTCTTTAAATAAATTGTCCGAAGTGTGGGGCAAAAATTTATAGAGGGATATAATTTTTTAATTTATTTATTAACTCTTCAAAAGATTCATTAATCGAATTAATAGTGGTATTAATGGTTATTTTATGTTTTATTAAAGATTTATTATATTCTTCTTCAAATCGGTCTAGAACATATTCTATATCTTTTTCTTTTAACAAAGATTTATTGTGAGGAAATTCAAACATCCTCTTTTTGATAATTTGTGGAGAGGCTTTTACTAGAATAAGTATTGTGTCAGGAGCAATTTCTAAGATTTGTTTTTCATAATTGCGCATCGTAATATTTCGGTCAGCATATTCTCCTGGGCCTCCGTATCGAAAATATAAAGGGGCATATATTCCTTCTTCAATGTGGGCTCCAACCATTATATGGTGTTCATTTCGGTAAAAAGCTTTTTGTAAGTGATATTCTAAATGATAACGCTGAAACATTTCTTTTAGTCTTGGTGAAAGTTCTAGTACCATATTTTGTTCTTCTTCTGTTAGTCCTGTACGAGACCAGTCGCCTCTTGCAGCATCTGGGAATTCAGATATTATAGATTTCTCTTCATTTGTACTTGAAGAAACTACAAAATTATTTAAATGTGGAATTTTCCAGTGATCGTGAAATGCATTTAAATTCCATTGACCTTTAGATTGTTCCTTTTTAGTATCAATGAAGTTTTTTTTACCCCATTTTGCTAATTCAAAGGATAATGTAGTTGTTCCTGAATATTCGCATCCTATTATTATTAATCGCATTATTACCTCTATTATTTATATCAATAATTTTATTTGATCTACTTGGACTTGGATTTCTTTTACGATCTTCACTGGGACTTCTTATAATTATTGGTGTGGGTGTTGGAATTTGAGACAATCTTTTTTTGAACTCTTGCTTGTTATATTTGTTAAATTTGAATTATTACAAGAAATTAACAATATGATTGATATTGATCCTATTAAAATTAATATTTATTTGGTAATCATACAATTTATTTTAGAATGTTACGAGTTATTAGTAAATTCATTTTAAGGTCTTATTTTTCATTCCAAATAAAACCTTTAAATATCTAATATTTTTTATAATTTCGAAAATCAAAAAGCTTATAGAATAAGTAGCAATTAAAATCATCACTAATTTTAATGATGTGTTAATGTTTAAACGGAATATTAAAGCTGAAAATAAAAATTGTATAGGCATGTGTACAATATAAACTGTATACACAGATGAAGTAAGATACGCTAATAGTTTTGAAGGTTTATTCAAATATTTAGCTGAAAAACCTAATATTGATAATATCCAGTTTGTTGCTTCAAAAGCAGTTAATGCATTAATTATTAATAAAGATGATATAAGAGGTTCGTTTTGAGATTCATTATTTATAAGGTTAGCTAACCTTATTATGTATAGAATTATTGCAATAAATAGAGTTTGAAATTTTATTTTTGTTATTGAATCCCAGAAATATTTTTTAATAGATACGAATAAAAATCCATTAAAAAAACAGATAAATCCTATAATAAATCCATGAGTAGTAAAGGCAAATGCTGGGAAATCTTTAGGGTTAATTAAAATTGTACTTATCACAATAGGGAAGCCTAATATGAAAATTATTGCTAAAGGAAATTTTCTAATATTTATTACAAAATTTGAGATGAGGTTGTTAGGATTATTTTTTAAATAATTAAAAATTGGAAGAAAGATAAGGACATAGAAATATATATTTATTAAAAACCAAAGATGTCCTGGAAAAGGGAAATAAAATATAGGCTTTTTATAATATATATTAAATATTATCGGGCAAATTGGATATATAAAAATTGAACCAAATATTAATGGTAAGAATATTCGTAATGTCCTATCATCCAATAACTCTTTCCAATTTCTTCTCTCCAAAGCAAAGTAAACTCCCATTCCTGATACGATAAATAAAATAGGAATTCGCCATATATTTATTAGCATCATAAAAATCCACAAGAATTCTAGAGTGGCATCATTTTTTATAAATGATATTTCTAAAGCCCATCTTTGAAAACTAATAGATATATGGTAGAAAATTAATAATATAAGGGCAATTATCCTGATAGAATCTACATCATATCTCCGCATAAGGTTACCTTTATGCCTTTTTTGTCTTTCATAAG
>MDTE01075763.1_pt1 | contig 114219 bp, 107 predicted proteins | sample 811231 | NCBI WGS metagenome assembly MDTE01 (sample SAMN05326651, study PRJNA326480) | marine metagenome | isolation source: seawater | place: Indian Ocean: Red Sea | collected 2010 | reverse complement strand
TGATCATGAATTAATTGTCGCATATGATCGTCGATTAAAACTAATTCATAAACACCCGTTCTGCCTTTATAACCGGTGTACTGGCAGGCATCACAACCTATTGGTTCGTATACAGTTGCCGATGGCTGATTTAGAAACTCTAGCTCATCACTTTTTGCTGATCTTGTACTTCTGCAATCTCCACATAAGACCCTCACAAGTCGCTGGGAGAGTACCCCAATTAGGCTGGATGATAGGAGAAACGGCTCGACCCCCATATCAATAAGACGAGCAACCGCTCCAATAGCAGTATTAGTGTGAAGCGTCGACATTACGAGATGTCCCGTAAGACTTGCTTGTACCGCAACCTCAGCGGTTTCAAGGTCTCTTATCTCTCCAACCATGACGACATCAGGATCCTGTCGCAAAATAGCTCTCAGGCCACGAGCAAAAGTCATATCCGCCTTTGTATTCACCTGAGTTTGACCAATTCCAGCCAGATTATATTCAATGGGATCTTCAACAGTAAGAATATTGATCGTTTTAGTATCCAGCTCGGAGAGTGAGGAATACAAAGTAGTGGTTTTTCCGGAACCCGTAGGCCCAGTAACTAAAAATATACCATGCGGTTTACGAACTAGCTCTTGAATCAGTTTTAGATCATTGGCATGCATACCAAGAGTTTCCAACTTCAGTTTCCCGGCTTGCTTGTCGAGGAGCCGCAAAACGACTCGTTCTCCATTGCTTGAGGGCATCGTTGATACGCGGACATCCACTTCCCTACCGCCTATCTTCAATGATATGCGGCCATCCTGAGGAATCCGTTTTTCCGCAATATCTAGCTTGGCCATAACTTTTATTCGTGAAACGAGTAATGGAGCTAGTTCTCGTTTTGGTTTTACAACCTCTCTCATGACTCCATCGAGCCTAAATCGGATTACAAGCTCTTTCTCAAATGTTTCTATATGTATATCCGATGCATTTTCTCTAATGGCTTCCGATAATACGGCATTTATTAATCTAATTATCGGAGCATCATCCTCTTGGTCTAATAGGTCTTCTGTTTCAGGCACAGAATTTGCAAGACTCATTAGATCAAGTTCGTCTCCCAAATCCTCGACCATTTGTTTTGCTTCCGAAGAATCTCGAGCATAGAGGCTTGTGAGTAATTCCTCGAACTCTGCTTCGTAAACCTGGTAGAAAGAGATTACTTTCCCTGTGAGCCGCTTCAATTCGGCAATGGTGGTAAGACCTAACTGGGATACGTAGGCAACTTTTATTGCAGAGCCTTTTTTGTCCACTCCTGTAACTACTACACCGAAACGTCGTGCATAGCTGAAAGGAAGTAGAATGGGTTGTTCTAAATTCAAGGAATTTCCGTTTTCTATCGGTACCGATTGGCTCATAGATATATCATAACAATGACGGATATCTAAACAAAAGCAGCAAAACCTAGTTTGATAGATCAATTTCAAACAAAAAGATCATGGCAGTGGGAGCAGCTAAGCAGTACACTTACTGCAAGCTATTACGGAATATATATCATTGGATTTTGTGGGTAGCCATATACTCTCGGTAGATCAGTTTTCAAGAACCGATGTAGAACGAATATTTAATGTTGCCGACACGATGGAGCCATACGCGAATCGAAGCCGAATAACTCAAATTCTTGACGGAGCAATCCTTTCCAGTATGTTTTTTGAGGCTAGTACTCGTACAAGAATTTCCTTTGGCTGTGCATTCAATCTATTGGGAGGCGACGTCAGAGAAACAACAGAAGTGAAATCCTCTTCGTTATCAAAAGGGGAATCACTATATGATACCGCAAGAGTGCTTTCCGGCTATAGCGATATCATTGTTATGAGGCATCCGATAGTCGGCTCGGTAGATGAATTTGCTAGAGCTAGTCGAGTCCCTGTTATAAATGGTGGTGATGGATCAAACGAGCATCCCAGCCAAGCATTACTTGATCTTTACACGATTCAGAAAGAGATGAAAAGTCGGGGGCAAGCGATTGATCAGCTAAGAATTGCACTTGTAGGCGACCTTAAGTATGGTCGGGCGGTACACTCCCTATGCAAACTATTATCGCTTTTCGATAACATTCACTATCAATTGGTATCTCCACCTGAGCTCGCGATTCCAGGGAATGTTCTGGCTACCCTTCAAGCTAGAGGGCATACCATTGAAGAATTTGAAGCTCTAGAGGAAGGGATCAATCATGTCGATATCGTGTACGTTACTAGAACTCAGGAAGAACGATTTCCTGATCAAAAGGAAGCCGATCGTTATCGAGGCCTATTTAGGCTAAATCAATCGATATATACAAAGAATTGTGAGCCAAACACTGTAATTATGCACCCACTACCCAGAGATTCTCGGTCTAAGGCACAAGAGCTAGATGATGATTTATTAGAAAACCCAAATCTAGCTGTTTTTCGTCAAACTGATAATTGAGTACTTATTAGAATGGCTCTTTTCGCTATGGTTCTGGATATAGAGAAGCAGGTGCATGATCATTCCAAGCCAGTTACTTGGTATACAGACAAGCGATTTATCTAATAAGAGATTCCTGTGATTTGCTAAAGTTGAGCTTCGAGTTCCGGTAGAGCCTTAAAAAGATCTGCTACCAGGCCATAATCTGCAACCTGAAATATAGGAGCATCTTCATCTTTATTAATCGCCACGATTACTTTACTGTCTTTCATTCCCGCTAGATGCTGAATAGCCCCTGATATTCCTACTGCAATGTATAGATCGGGAGCAACAATTTTACCTGTTTGCCCTACCTGCATATCATTTGGCACGAATCCAGCATCAACTGCCGCGCGAGAAGCGCCGATTGCTGCACCTAATTTATCAGCGATCCCCTCAAGAAGCTTAAAATTTTCACCATCCTGCATTCCTCTACCTCCCGATATAACGATATCGGCAGCAGTTAGTTCAGGTCTTTCGGAAACCGCAAGTTCTTCTCCAATAAATTCTGATATGCCAAGGTCATGCTCTTGCTCGACTTGTTCTATCTCTACTTCTGCTGACCCAGTATCTGTTGGATCAAATGCTGTTCCTCGAACCGAGATAACTTTAATGGGATCATCTGATTTTACAGTCGCAATAGCATTCCCCGCATATATTGGTCTCTTGAAAGTATCAGGTGCTTCTACAGATTGTATGTCTGAGATCTGTGCTACATTGAGCAACGCTGCAACTCTTGGAAGGAAGTTTTTGCCAACCGTGCTGTGGGGGGTAAATATATGACTATATGGCGAGCTAACTTCAACCACGAGGGCTGCTATATTTTCAGCCAATTGGTGCTCGTAAGCCGAGTGATTAGCTAATATTACTTTTGATATCCCTGAAACCGTACTCGCCACCTTCGCGACATCATCCGCGCCAGATCCGGCAACCAAGATATGAACATCAGACCCAACGGCAAGTGCCGCAGCAACTGCCACCAGGGTAGATGGTTTAAGTTCGTCATTATCGTGTTCTGCTACTACTAAGCTGGTCATTCAATCACCTTTGCTTCATTTTTCAGTTTATCGACAAGCTCTTCAACGCTATCTACAACTACTCCAGCTTGCCGTTCGGAAGGAGGCTCTACACTTAATACAGAAATACTTGGTGTCGCATCCACTCCTAGTTCATCTGGATTAATTATATCGAGCGGTTTCTTCTTCGCCTTCATAATATTGGGAAGAGATGCATATCTTGGCTCATTTAATCGTAGATCCGTACTGACCATCGCTGGAAGCTTGACTGAAACAGTCTGTAGTCCACCGTCAACTTCTCTAATAACTTTAAGAGAGGAACCTTCAACAGATATTTCAGAAGCAAAGGTAGCCTGAGACATATTAGTTAATGCGGCAAACATTTGCCCCGTTTGACTATTATCACCATCTATACTTTGCTTGCCAAAGATAATCAGATCAGCATTTTCTTTTTCCTGAATTGCCTGCAAAATCTTTGCTATACCTAGGGGCTGAACAGCATCTTCCGTTTCCACAAGAATAGCTCTATCAGCTCCGAGAGCTAGGCACGTGCGAAGCTGTTCTTGGCATGCTGAGGCCCCAACCGTTACAGCTATGACTTCTTCAGCATGTCCGGCTTCCTTCAATCTGACTGCCTCTTCTATCGCTATTTCACAAAAAGGATTTACAGACATTTTTACATTGTCTAGGTCAACTCCAGAATTATCCGGCTTCACCCGGATTTTTACGTTGTAATCGACGACTCGTTTTACCGGAACCAATATTTTCATGAATCCCTCGAAGAATAAAAAATTATAAATAAAAAAGCGTAAACACCATTGATCAGCTTATGATATATCCCCGCTAAGAGCCCATTTAGGGGCCGCGTATTGTCCTCTGCCCTCTTAATAAGGTCAAGCCGTCGGCTAGAGTTATGCGGAATGACCATATACGTGTTCGCTATTGCTCCTCTATAATAATGAGCTATAAATTCGACGACATCAGGCTATTTAGGATAAAGGGGTATTCATGGAAAGAGAATCGATGGATTTTGATGTAGTTATTGTAGGCGGAGGACCATCAGGTCTAGCTACCGCTTGCAAATTAATGTTATTGGCTCAAGAGGAAGACATTGAGTTGTCGGTATGTCTCGTAGAAAAGGGCTCAGAGATAGGAGCTCATATATTATCCGGAGCAGTATTCGAAACCCGCGCTATTGAGGAATTGTTCCCAAACTTTATTGAGCAAAATGCCCCTCTAAACAATCCGGTTAATCAGGACAAATTCTATTATTTGCTGAATAACAAGATATCTATTCCTATTCCTTCGTTTCTTTTGCCTAAAGCTATGCGAAATGAAGGCAATCATGCCACTAGCCTAGGAAATGTTTGTCGTTGGCTAGCAGAACAAGCTGAAGAGCTAGGTGTTAATATTTTTCCAGGCTTTGCGGCTTCCGAGATCCTATACGATGAATCAGGTGCTGTATGTGGTGTCGTTACTGGAGATATGGGAATAGCAGCAAACGGGGAAAGGAAAAATAGTTTTGAGCCTGGTTATGAATTAAGAGCTAAACACACTGTATTCGCAGAGGGTGTGCGAGGTCATCTAGGAAAGCAGCTAATAAAGAAATACCAACTCGCTTCTAATAAAGCTACGCAACATTACGCCATTGGTTTCAAGGAGCTATGGGATATACCAGCAGAAAAACATGAAGCAGGAAAAGTGCTGCATACGATGGGATGGCCAGGTAAGCATTACAAAGGAATGTTCACCGGAAGCTATTTATACCACTTAGAAAATCAACAGGTTTCGCTCGGATTAATTGTCGACTTGTCTTATAGCAACCCTCACGTTAGTCCCTTTGAGGAATTTCAAAGGTGGAAGCATCATCCACTCATAGAAAATACTTTAAATGGCGGAAAAAGAGTTTCTTATGGAGCCCGTGCAATAGTGAAAGGCGGATTAAGCGCTCTTCCAAAATTAACCTTCCCGGGGGGGCTTCTTGTTGGTGACAATGCGGGTTTTCTTAATATGACAAAGGTTAAAGGTAGTCATACAGCGATGAAATCAGGGTTATTAGCCGCAGAAAGTATATTTGAAGAAATAAAAAGCGGCAGCCTAGGGAACAATGAGATATCCCGCTATCAAAGAAAATTTGAAGAATCATGGCTCTATCAAGAATTGTATAAGTCTCGGAATTCTCAGCAAGCAATTCATAAATTTGGAACTGCTCTTGGTTCTGGATTTATCTGGCTCGACCAATTAACTGGCGCTAAGTTGCCTTTCTTGCTGAAAGACCCGACCCCGGATCACGAAACACTAGTACATGCGGATAAAGCAAAGAAAATTAACTATAGGAAACCGGACGGTAAGATCTCATTCGATCGTCTCTCCTCCGTTTTCCTTTCAAATACTAATCACGAGGAAGATCAACCCTGTCATCTCGAACTTATAGATCCAGAGATACCGATAACAAGCAATCTTCCAACTTTTGATGAGCCGGCACAACGTTATTGCCCAGCTGGAGTTTATGAGGTCATTGAAGAAAATGGTGAACCAAAGTTTCAGATAAATTCCCAAAATTGCGTGCACTGCAAGACCTGCGATATCAAGGATCCAGCTCAAAATATTAATTGGGTAACTCCAGAGGGTGCTGGAGGACCTAATTATCCGAACATGTAATTTGTATAGATGGAAACTTAGCCGCGGAAGACGAATTTAACCCCGCCGCTAAATATGTATGGAGTTCTATTGTTCCAGCTACACAAATCAATTAAATGGTAGAAAGTAGCCCTCGATAATAAAGCATTGAGGTCGTGCCTAACCCGAATGTACGGACGAGGATTCAGATCTGGATCAACAATCCAAATTGGATTTTTCTCATTTATTTTAACGATGTCATCAACGTTCGTGCGAAACAGTAAATTACGATCCTCGCCCTCCCCTTGCGTACTCAACTCAACCGCTATGAATGGTACATTTTCTACCTCAATAAAGAACTTTTCGTTTGGGGTAACCAAGCAATAGCCTTCTATGTCTTTTCTTAGTATGGAGCTGAACACCTTTACAATCTCTTTTCGCTTTATGGGCTTTCCTTCGTGGAACCACAATCCTTCCGAATTAATTGTTATATCAATTTTAGCAGAGTGCTTCGGTTGCCAATCCTGTACCGGCCGCTGTACTGCTGTTTCTAATAGATTTGAGAACTGAGAATATAGGTCTACTAAATCTGACATTGTTCTTCCTAGGCTAAGCCTTAAAGTTTATCCACCTATAAACTTCATTACGGTAACATCTCCAGTAAAGTAAACATCCTGCTTATGCAGTAACGCTTCCTCAAGCATCGCGGCAAGCATCTCGCTAGCTGTCTTATCCGGAAGTTCTACTAAAGGCTTTAAGTCAAGATTAGAGCTATTTGAAAGACATCCATACAAAAGACCATTAGACGAAAGACGTAGTCGTGTACAAGAGCTACAGAATGGCTCAGATTCGTTGGCTATAATACCGAATATTCCTTCCTCTGGTATTTCATAACGGACTGCAGTCGAATCGAAAGGAGCATCTGTTCGAAGGTATTCATATTTCGAGCTAATAACATTTAAAATCTCCTCCTGAGAGATAAAGGACTGTCCATATTGGTTTCCCTGGCGAAGATGTCCCATATTCATTAATTCAATAAATCGAAGCTCTATTCCGTTACCCAAACAATAGTTCAAAAGGGGAACTATCTGGTCGTCGTTCACTCCCTTCATCGGAACCATGTTGATTTTTATACTGATACCAGCCTCTAGAAGTAGCTCAATTCCATTTAATACGGCATTAAGATCCCCACCTCTAGCTATTGATCTGAAGCCGGTTGGATCAAGAGTATCCAAACTAATATTTATACGTTTTAATCCACTATCGACTAAAGTTTTGATTTTTTGCGGAATTAACTGTCCATTGGTAGTCAGAGAAATATCCAGCTCGGGGATTCTCATTACTTCTTTAAAAATCTCATCAAATTTAGGTGACAGTAGTGGCTCCCCACCGGTGAAACGAATTTTTTCTAGATTAGCCACTCGTATCAAAAGATTTATCAAGACTAACAGTTCATCAGAACTAAGCTCATAGCTGGCGGGCTGTAATCTTTTTCCATTTGGAACACAGTAAGTACAAGCGAAATTGCAAGCAGCGGTAAGACTTACTCTTAGATTTCGAAAGCTTCTGCCATGTGAGTCTACAATCATATCTCTTATATCAGATTAATTATATTGAATTATCGTAATAACAAGCGAGCACTTAAACTAATTCGGAACATAGGCGGCCAACAAATTGCTTTTGCCAAAATACCTTGTTGGATCCTTTCACCAAAATTCTGTCCCCAGGCCGCGCTATCTGAATTAGTCTTTCGATGACTGTTTCGTCAGCTTCAAGGAATAATCCTTCCTTTTGTTCAATTTTCAGTTCGTTGTATAGAGAAGTCATATCCGACCCTACACAAATAATTTTATCGATATCTTTGCAGAAATTCGAAAGTTCCCTATGATATTCCGTACTATTTTCTCCTAGTTCCGCCATATCTCCAAGGACAGCAATAGATCGGTGTTTATATTTGCTTAAGTGCTGAATTGCTAGCCTCATAGTTTCAGGGTTAGCATTGTAACTATCGTCTACAATCGTAATCTCTCCGACATTTAGGAGGTTGCCTCTGCCCTCTGGGATCAAGTTTACAGGAAGATCTTCCGCACGACTAAGGTCCATATTTAGTATTTGAAGGAGAGCTAATGTGCTCGCTAGCACCAAGCCTTCCGTTAATTTTCCTTCACCTAGTGCAAAGACTTTCTTTTTTCCCTTTATAGATACTGTAGCTGAACCATTATTCACATCACAAAGTTGAATATCTGCCTGGCTGGAAGTACCAAAAGTAATTGTTTCAAACTCCTTTGGGGCAAAATCAGATAATGAGTCCTCTATTACAATTTTTCCACCACTGGACAGTGAATCAAAAATCGTGAGCTTCTCATGTCTTAGCTTTTCAAAAGTGCCGAAATTACCAATGTGCGCTTCATGAACATTTAAGAGGACTGCAACATCGGGCTTAACGAGAGAAGATAGCGGAGAAATCTCTCCCGGATTATTAGTTCCAATCTCAAAGATAGCGCCTTTAGAGTTTTTAGGAGTAATGAGCAATGATATAGGAACACCTAAGTGATTATTTAAACTGCCGATTGAGGAAAACCCTCCAAGAGCTTCCGTGAAATATGATTTTGCCGTTGTTTTCCCGCTACTTCCTGTTATAGCTATGACTGGTGTTTTGAGTCGACTGCGGCTTTTGACTGCCCATTCCCATAGTGCTTTCCATGTGTTCTTCACCCGAAGAGATGGAATTGATTTATCACTCGAATCCTGACAAAGCACTCCAACCGCTCCGGCCTTGATGGCGTGTTCGATATAATCATGGCCATCTCGATTTAAAGGCATACTGCGACCTAACTCCTCTCCAGGGTTCCCTTTTAGCGCAACAAAAAGGTCTCCTTCTTGACAGGTTCTTGAATCAATTGATATCCCCTTAATATTAGGGCCTTGCGATATCGATAACTCTAGGGCTTCGCAAGCCTCCCGCCATGTCCATAATACTTTCTTTGACATTCTATCTTCGAAGAACAATGAATAATGAGTTGAGCATAATTAGAGATCTAGCTCAACACCTCGTTTTTCTCGTGTTAGGGTATACGGATAGATAGGATCAAGGATAAACATGGGTTGGATACGGAAGTTAGCAAGACTTATTAATACTGCGCGCCTAATTATTACTAACATTATCTTTTTTGTTCTCTTAGCTATCTTAGTAGGAGTGTTAGTAAGTGATAAATCTGCTGAGCCCCTATCAATCAATACTACCTTGGTAATCCAGCCCTCCGGCGAATTAAAAGATTTGGACGATACTAATACATTTTTTTCACAGTTCTTCCAGGATGCAGAGGATGGGGAAACAATTTCTGTTGAATCTATAGTTAACTTATTGAACTACGCTAGAGAAGATCCTCGTATAAACTCAGTGCTATTGAATCTAGACCAAAATCCACAAATCTCAGTAAGGCAGGCCCGAAGAATAGGGCTGGAGTTAAGCCGCTTTAAAGAAAGCGGAAAAAGCGTATTTGCATACGGAATTAACTTCACACAAGGTCAGTATTTACTAGCCAGCTTTGCCGATAAATTATTTCAGCATCCACAAGGTCAGTTTGTCCCAACCGGATACAGTATTACTAGTTCTTACTATACTAAACTAATAGAGAGCCTTGGGATTACTATCAATGTATTCCGCATTGGGAAGTATAAAGAAGCAATCGAGCCATTTACTCTTAATGCTATGTCGGAAGATTCCCGAAACAGCAACAGAATACTGGTTACTAGCCTCTGGCATCAATACATTGATCTTGTCGCTACAAATAGATTGCTAACCTTCCAAGAAATCGAAAACTACACATCAAACTTCATATCTCTTTTGGAAGCCAATAACGGCGACTCAGCAGCACTGGCAGTTAAAAGCGGTCTAGTGGACGAATTGATTAGCCCGATAGATATTCACCGCAATATGGCACTCCAATTAGATTTAGCCGAAGGAGCTGATCTGAAAGAAATAAGCCACGCTCACTACAGCAGCATTATCCAGAACGAAGCCGACTTAGTTATTCCCCGCGAAACAATTGCCCTAATCCATGCTACCGGACCTATTGTCTATGGAGGAAATGCTCCCAGCAACATATCAGCACAATCCTTCGTCAAGTTAGTTGACTCTGCTGTCGATGATTCCGAAATAAAAGCTTTGGTTATACGAATCAACTCTCCCGGGGGGTCTGCCCTGGCATCAGAACTTATAAGAGAAACACTAGGAAATATGCAATCCGCAGGAAAGCCCGTTGTCATTTCTATGGGAGATATCGCAGCATCTGGTGGATACTGGATTGCTTCCACGGCCGATAGAATTTTAGCAGAACCAGATACCCTAACCGGGTCGATAGGAATATTTGGAATCCTTCCAACAATCGACAAGAGCCTTGAAAAAATTGGCGTTAATACTGACGGCGTGGGGACGACTATGCTCTCATCCTCCTTTGATCCCCGGTACCCACTAAATGATGCTGGCAAAGCCCTGATTACTGTATCGATAAACCGCGGATATACCCAGTTTGTTGATCTAGTTTCGAAAGGAAGAAATCTTGAAAAGCAAAAGGCCGAGAGCTTGGCTACCGGGCAGGTATGGACGGGATATGACGCCATGGAACTCGGATTGGTTGACGAGATTGGCACAATGAAAGACGCGATTGATAAAGCGGCAGAATTAGCAAGCCTTACTGATTACTCCATCAAAGTTTTAGAAAATAGAAGTAGTTCAGCTAACCTTCTAGCGAGATTTATGAATAGAATCAGTCATAGATCAGCATTAGCCCAAACCATTAAAGATATTGAATTCCTGCGCGATGGCCTGGATGATCCTTCTCATACCTATGCGTTATGTATCTGGTGTGACTTACTTGAGTAAATGAACAGAAGAATTTTCTATGAAGACGTAAGATAACTAATTTTTGGTAATCTTTTCTGCGTAGTTATCGGTTAGCGCTTTGACTTCTCTTCTCATAAGAACCAAACCGAACAGATTCGGTATTGTCATCAGCGCAAGTGTGACCCCCGAAATCAACCAGACTATAGACGTATCGATAATAGTGGCAATAAAAAAAGCAAGCACATACATAATCCTGTAAAGCAGAACCCACGAAGCTCCAAATAGATAGGTGATGGCTCTATCTCCATAGTAAGACCATGCAATAGCGGTAGAAAATGCAAAAAGAGCGAGGCTAATTGTTACTATGTACTGTCCATAATCACCAAATATTCCTGTCGAAAAAGCTTTGGCCGTTAAAGGCACAGAATGCAGTAATGACTTACCCTTCAGGGTAATATCTGGCTCCTGTATGGATCCATTCTTAACCGTTAATTGCCCCGTAAACCTACCCTTAGAATCATAAAACACCACATCTTCTGCTAGGGAGCGATTGTGAATAATCGAAATTTCAGGATCCATTAAAAAACCGTTATCCACGACTAGTAAACCACTATGATGAGCTCCGTCTGTTGCATCAAGGGCTTGCCGGAGAATCCTCCGATCCTGCTCAAGGTCGTCATTGTAATATCCCGATATAACAAGGGTGTCATATCTTGAAAAAGATGTTTCAAACTTTTGATGCCAAACGCCAGAAGATAAAATGATCAACCCGGTTAAGGTACATATAACCAGGGTATCAATAAATGGTTCAAGTATTGAGACCATTCCTTCAGCGGAGGCATCCTTGGCTCTAGCTGCAGCATGGGCGATCGGCGCTGATCCTTGACCAGCCTCGTTGGAGAAAAGTCCCCTATTAACCCCCCTATTAAATGCATAAGCAAAGCTAGCCCCCAAAAAACCGCCGGTTGCTGCCGACCCAGTAAATGCATTTTCAAATATAGAGATAAAAGAAGGCCAGATATTATCAATATTACTAATCGCCACTGTAATAGCTGTCACCCCATAAAATATACCCATAGCAGGAACTATTTGAGCTGCGACCAATCCGATCCTTTTAATTCCGCCAACGATAACGAATCCTAGCAACAATGCCAAACACCCCCCCGATACCCAAGTGGGAATCCCGAAAGATGTTTCAAGCCCAACAGCCATATTATTACTTTGAGGCATGTTCCCAGACCCAAATGAGCTCCAAAGCGTTGCTAGCGCGAAAAAAATAGCCAGCCAGCGCATGTTTAATCCTTTATCCATGTAATACATTGGCCCACCGGCAATTTTTCCGGTCTCATCTATCTCTCGATACTGATGACTTATAGTGACTTCAACATATTTAGTGGTCATTCCCACAAAAGCTGTCGCCCACATCCAGAATATAGCTGCTGGCCCCCCAAGATATATAGCGAATGCAACACCTCCAATATTTCCAGTTCCGACGGTTCCTGACAAAGCAGTTGATAGTGCTTGAATATGAGTGGTATCCCCAACTTCTTGCTTATCCGAATATCTACCGAGTAATACTTTCCATGCATGTGAAAAGAAGCGAATTTGAGGAAAACCAAGATAAAAAGTAAAGAATATACCTACAGCTAGCAGTAAAAACGGAAAGTAGGCTGCGCTCCCTAATATCGAGTCAAAGAACTGAACAATATCCCTAAAGGTACTCATTTCTATACTTATTAGCGTACCACAGAGCGCATGGTCACAAATTCTTCTGCGGCAGTTGGATGGATGCCTACGGTAGAATCAAAAATATCTTTAGTCGCCCCAGCCATTATCGCAACGCTAATTCCTTGTATTATTTCTCCCGCATCCGGACCAACCATGTGAGCCGCTATCACTTTGTCATTTGAGTTATCGACCAACAGCTTCATAAGTGACCGTTCGTTAGTTTCCGTCAATGTGTATTTCAAAGGCCTAAATTCTGATTCAAATACTTTTAAGTCCGAGATGGTTTTTCTCGCTTCTTCTTCTGTCGGACCAACAGTACCAATATTTGGTTGAGTAAAAATTGCTGTGGGGATGTTTGAGTAATTTAGGGATCTAGCCTGCTGTTGACCAAATAGATTATCGGATACAATCATTGCTTCTGCGATAGCGACTGGCGTTAGCTGGAACTTATCGATCACATCCCCCAGAGCATAAACATTTTCTATATTAGTTTGATATTGCGCATTGACTAGCACTTCAGCATTAGCGCCTATTTCTATACCTATCCCCTCCAAATTCAATGTGCTTGTTTTTGGCCTTCTCCCAGTAGCGAAGAAAACTGTATCAGTAAGAATATTTTCTCCCTTGGATAAGGAAATAATTTTTTTATCTTTAGATTCTGATATTTCGGTTACATCTATTCCGAAGTGTAAATTAATTCCCTTTTGCGTCATTTCATTTGCAATAAACCTTCTAATCCCTTCATCAAAACCCCTCAAAAACAGTGAGTCTCTGTATATTAGATGAGTGTCAACACCCAAACCGTTAAAAATCCCCGCAAACTCAACAGCTATATAGCCTCCCCCGATAATAACAATATGTTCAGGAAGACTTTCTAGATAGAAAGCGTCATCTGACGTAATTCCTAGGGTATTACCCGGGATATCTGGCACAACAGATTCAGAGCCTGTTGCTATAAGAATATTTTTCGCAGTATAAATATTTCCATTAATTTCTATTTTATGCGAGCTTTTAATAGTTGCATGCCCATCAATAATAGTGACTCCAGAAGATTCAAGTAAATTCTCGTATATTTTGTTAAGTCTATGAATTTCATTATTTTTATTATTTATTAGTCGCCCCCATTCAAAATTAGTTTGCGAAATATTCCAGCCATAAGAATAGGCAGCTTGTATCTCCTCGTGAAAATGAGAGCTATAGACAAAAAGTTTTTTTGGAATACAACCAACATTGACACACGTTCCTCCCATGTATGTATCCTCAGCAATTGCTACTTTTGCACCCAGACTAGCGGAAACTCTGGCTGCTCGCACACCGCCAGATCCTGCACCGATAACGAACAGATCATATTCGTACTTCATAATATTCAATTTAGACAATTTCACACGAGACTACTGGCTCTACTAAGAATTGCAATTTTTATATCGTTTTTTCTCCATCAGTATTTTTTATAGAATGCCCTTGATACTGTATATTTATACAGTTATTATTTTATGCCCTTTAAGGAAATAAACCCAAATATGAAGCCTATATCGCCACTAAGGCCTACTAAAAATATAGAATCTCCTTTGCTAGAAAAGGCTAATTTATGGAAGGCTAACGAACTCTCCAAAGAGAAAAAATTGCATCAAAGCATTACTACAAGCTTTGCAGAATTAGATAAGGCATTACCAGGACATGGCTGGCCCTCCTCCGCTCTTATAGAATTTTTTGTGTTTTCTGCAGGCTCAGGAGAATTAAAATTACTAGTTCCACTTTTATCTTTATTAACTCAAAAAGAAGAACGTTGGATTACTTGGATTAATCCTCCCTTTATTCCTTATGCCCCTTCTCTAAATGCGTTGGGCATAAATACTTCAAAATTTTTACTTATTCATCCTAAAAATCAAGATGAAGCCTTATGGGCTCTAGAGCAATCAGCAAAATCTGGAGCTTGCAGCATGATCCTAGCTTGGATTAATGAAAATAAATTGTCATTTAAAGCGACTCAACGCATACACAGAGCCTCAAAACAAGGCGAAACACTCACTTGTTTATTTAGGTCATTATCTGCCTCAGAGCAGCCCTCAACAGCAGAGCTAAGAATACAAATATCTAAACCGGAAATTAATCAGCTATGTTTAGATATCAAGAAAAGGCGGCAAGGTTGGCCATTAAGCAATATTCTTATTAATCTCCCTGATGAATTTAGTTCGCAAGCTGTACAACAACAGCTCGCATTATGGCGCACGTTTAGAGAGCATCTAGATCATCCTATTAAAGGAAATAATAAAAAGCTGCCAAAGCTAGATAGAGCTGTTTATAAAAGCCATACGAATAATACTGCTGCACACTAATGCTTTGGCTAGGAATATATTTTCCAAATCTAAGGGTAGAAATTGAATCAAAGGAACTTCGTGCTTTAAAAAAAGAGCACCATAAATTGCCATTGGTTATTAGGGATAATAATTGCGTAGTATCAACAAATAATATTGCACGCAAACTAGGCATATCAAAAGGAATATCAGCTGCTACAGCCTACAGTATTTTGCCGCAAGCAATCTACCGCGAACAAAACATACTTAAGGAGATGGAATACTTAAGGACATTAGCTGCAACTTTTTATGAATACACTCCATCCATCAGCGTACATGGTTCATCTAGTATTTTATTAGAAGCGGAAGGAAGTATTAATTTATTTAATGGAGCAGATAATTTTCTAAAATACATAGAGAAAAAATGCGCTTCCTTAAAACATGAGGCGACCATAAAAATAGCCAAAACCCCCTTAGAGGCATTGCTTCTGGCCGAATCTCAAGAAACATGCATTGAAGATGTTAGCTTATATTATATAGATCAATACATCCCAAGGGAGGATAAAAATCAAAAAAATCTTTGTGAAAGATTGTCTGAAATAGGGGTCAAAAGAATTGGAGAATTACTACATTTTCCCAGAAAAGAATTAGGTTATCGCTTTGGAAAAGAAATTGTTCATTTCTTATCTGAATTAATAGATGGAACAGATACTCCACAGAAGAACGTATTACCTCTGATGTTGTTTGATGAAAAAATAGAGCTGCCCTATTCTATCAGTGAAAAAAATAACTTAGAGCCAGTACTCGCTAGGCTCCTAGAAAAACTAGAGCATTGGTTATTCATTCGAAAAAAAACGACCAATCAAATTATCTGGTATTTTTCATCCTCAGAAAAAAACAAAAAAAAAATAATAATTTCTTTCTCTAAAAATCAATTTAAGAAAGCAAACTCCTTAAAATTAACAATGCTTAAATTAGAGCAAACAAGCTTGCATCCAAATATTCTTAGTGTTCGATTGCAAATAAATAATTTAATAAATAAAAATGAATTAACGCGCCATTTTTTTGAAAAAAACAAATCAAAAAGCATGCATCCCTATGAAATGATCGATTTCATAAATGCTCGACTTGGTGATAATCGATGTTCCCGCCTTATCACTCTCTGCAACCATCTTCCAGAAAAATCCTGGAAAGCAGTTCAACATAATAAAATAAGAAAAAACATTATCAGGGACTTTGTTCGGGAAAAAGAAGAATTTTCAAAACGTCCTTTATGGATTTTAAAAATACCTAAAAAAATTAATCTTCAAGATTTTCATTTATTGGAAGGCCCCGAACGAATAAATGAAGAACAATGCTCTATCTCAAATTATAGAGATTACTACATCGCAAAACACAAAAATGGCAATCAATGCTGGGTATATAAAAATATCCAGGCACATTGGTATCTCCATGGGTATTTTTAGTATGGCTTTTTCGGAATTGCATTGTCTAAGTAACTATACTTTTTTACGCGGTGCATCACATCCTGAGGAATTAATAAAACAGTCAGCAGAATTAGGTTATCGTGCAATTGCTCTCACAGATGAATGCTCTTTTGCTGGTTTAGTTAAAGCTCATATAGCAGCGAAGAAATATGCAATTAAATTAATTGTTGGCGCAGAATTTTCTATAACCGAAGGTTTTAAAATCGTCTTATTAGCACCAAATAAATTGGCTTATGGGCAGTTATCAGTGTTTATTAGTAAATTGCGTTGCCGATCTAAAAAAGGAGCGTATAAGGCAACCTTAAGAGACTTAAGCTACGGCATTAACCACTGTCTAGCTCTATGGATCCCCAATCAAGATTCTTTTAAATCATTATACTCCCAAGGCGAATTTCTTAAAAAATCATTACCAAAATTATGGATTGCACTAGAATTATTTCGTGAGGCCAGTGATTTGCGCAAAATATCGGTCGCTCTTAATCTTTCAATGAAATTAAAACTCCCAATTGTAGCTACTAATAATGTTCATTTTCATAAGCCAACCAGAAAACCGTTACAAGACATACTCACTGCAATTAGGCTAAAAAAAAATATCGAAGAATTAGGATTTTCGGCATTCCAGAACTCGGAAAACCATCTTCGCTCTATCATTGACCTACAAGAGATATATCCAAATGAAATGTTGGAAGAAAGTATTGCTATAAGCGATGAGTGCACCTTTTCTCTTGATGAGATTCAATATAAATATCCCTCAGATTTATCTCCCCCACAATTAACTGCGAGTGAATACTTAAAACAATTAACCTTGAGAGGAGCAAATAAAAGATGGCCTCATGGAATACCAGAAGAAACACAAAATCTTATACATAAAGAATTAAATCTTATTAGAGAACTAAAATATGAAAATTATTTTTTAACTGTTTACGAAATTATAGATTTCGCAAAAAGCAGAAATATTCTTTGCCAAGGTCGAGGATCAGCAGCAAATTCAGCGGTTTGTTATTGTTTGGGAATAACAGAGGTAGATCCCTCAAGGATGAACCTATTGTTTGAACGTTTTATTTCTAAGGAGCGCAATGAACCTCCAGATATTGATGTCGACTTTGAACACGAAAGGCGAGAAGAAGTCATTCAATACATTTATCAGCGCTATGGACGAACACATGCATCATTAGCCGCAACTTTAATTACCTATCGTTTGAAAAGCGCGATCAAGGATGTTGGAAAAGCTTTAGGGATAGACAAGCATATATTGGAGAAACTTTCCAAATCACTAGCTTGGTGGGATAAAGAAGAAGATTTAAAAACGCTATTTAAAAAATCAGGGTTGAATTTAAAAAGTCCTCGATCACAAAATTTTTTACTTTTTATAAATAAAATAATTGGATTCCCTAGACATCTTTCTCAACATGTTGGGGGATTTATTATTTCAGAAGAACCGATCACCCAACTAGTTCCACAAGAAAATGCAGCCATGAAAAATCGCACTATTATTCAGTGGGATAAAGATGATTTGGAGGCCTTAGGATTGTTGAAAATTGATATTCTGAGTTTAGGGATGCTAACCGCTATTCGCAAATCGATACAATACATAAATAACTATTATGGTACTTCTTTGGATATATCCAATATTCCCCCTGAAGATCCACAGATTTATAGTATGTTGCAAAAAGGCGATAGCCTTGGTGTGTTTCAGGTTGAGTCGAGAGCCCAAATGGCAATGTTACCACGATTAAAGCCGAATAATTTTTATGATCTAGTTATTGAAGTAGCAATAGTAAGGCCAGGGCCAATTCAAGGCGACATGGTTCATCCATATCTTAAACGCCGCCAAGGATTAGAAGATATAGAATACCCCAATAAAAATGTACAAAACATATTAGAACGCACCCTAGGCATTCCAATTTTTCAAGAACAAGTTATCAAACTAGCTATGGTGGCAGCAGGATTTTCTGGCGGTGAGGCCGACCAACTTCGTAGAGCAATGGCCTCATGGAAGAGTAAAGGCAGATTGGAATCATTTGAAAAAAAAATAATTGAAGGGATGCAAAAACAAGGTCATAGCCGAGAGTTTGCAGAAAGATTATTTAAACAGATCCAAGGTTTTGGCGAATATGGATTCCCTGAATCACACGCAGCCAGCTTTGCTTTATTAGTATATATTTCTGCTTGGTTAAAATGTCATGAGCCAGCCGCATTCTATTGTGGATTATTAAATAGTTTGCCCATGGGATTCTATTCTCCATCACAAATCATTCAAGATGCAAAACGTCATAATATTTCTATATTAGATATTGATGTCCAAAAAAGTCACTGGGATCATTATCTAGTACCTTCAGGAACGGATGGGTCTTCTCCAGCTGGCTTAAGGTTGGGCTTACGCTTAGTTAAAGGATTGAGCTATAAAGAAGCTATTAGAATTGAAAGAAACCAGCCATTTTTAGATATAAATGATTTATCGAAACGCGGTAATCTCAAAGCTCAAACACTGCGCTTTCTTTCCCGTGCAGGAGCCATGAAATCATTATTAGGAAATCGTTATCAGTCATATTGGGAAGTTGCAAGCGTACACAGCAATACGGCTATTGAAAAAAATATTAGCAAAACTAAGTCGAAGTTTTTATTACCTGCCCCAAGCGCATCTGAAGATATGATCCATGATTATCAATACCTAGGGCTAACCTTAGGTCCTCACCCTATGAAATTTTTGCGGACAGCAAATGTATTTAAAAATCACCATAAGGCTATTGACCTGCACAAGTGTCGAAATGGTGAGCATATAGCGACTGTAGGAATTGTTACAGGGAGGCAGCGGCCAAGCACAGCACACGGAACATTATTTCTAACATTAGAAGATGAAACTGGAAATATTAATGTAGTAATTAAACCAAAGGTTTTAAATAAATATCGATCTATTGCATTACAAGCCAAGCTAATCCGTCTAAAAGGTATTGTAGAAAAAAAGAATGAAGCAATACACTTTGTGCCAGGTTATTTAGAAGACATAACAGAAGTATTTATCGCCATACTTGACAACAAAGCAACCCCTTTTAAATCTCGAGATTTTAAATAGCCATACGAATAAGACATTCCTATAAAAATTAATAACTTTAGACATGACTGCGCTTGGAAACCTTTTCTTATGCGCGAGAAAGTTCCATATAGCTATCTTGAGGTTCATGACCCAAGAAGGTTTTGCCTAATTCTTCATAGTGCCTATAAGATATAAGCGCATGATTCGCTGCCTGCTGCGCATCTCGTAATTGGCGCTCGAGAGGACTGTCCATTCTGCTTCCTGTTGTACCTGCTGCATTATTTAACACTCCCACAACTGACCTACAGGACTGCGCCGCATGCACACAAGCCATAAGTGCTGGCCAATAGTACTCCCATTCCGGACGCAATCGGCCACCATCCTTTGGCAGAGGACCTAGATGTTCTTCCAAACGATCTTGTGTCTCTAAAACGAAATTTCTTGCTGCCAACAACGTCGCTTGCGCTTCTCCTACTCTATAATGGATCTGAGCCTGGTCCTTTAATGTTGATCCAGCACCCCAAGGGGTTTTCTCCATAGCCAAATCGATAAACGAATCTATTGCTCCACGACAAACTCCTAGCGCTACTGCTGCTTTGTTATAAATAGCATGCGTTGGATTACGATATGTCGGATTCTCCCAAGTCTCACTTGGCCCTAATGAACGAAATGGGAGTACGTGCTCTTCCGGGACATAGCAATCGGTCATTCTCACATCATGGCTTCCAGAGCCTCTCATCCCGGCTGTATTCCAGGTATCACAAATCTCGAACTCACCCCGCGGTATCATAAAAGATGCTTGCGCCGGTTCACCGGTTTCCGGATCTGTTGTTACGCTACCCATCAGAAAATTCCAATTTGCGTTATGGCAACCACTAGCAAAGGAACCCTGATAATTTAATCGCCAACCCTTACCTTCCCTTGTGGCAGTTCGACCGGGGTTTGGCCCATTTGGAGGTCCAAGACCAGAACAAACTATGGTATCCCAATCATTAAAAATTTTCTCAGCTAGCTTTGGTTCCATACGACGGATAACAAGTGCATTTATCTCTGAAGAAATTTGAGTGCACCAGCCAACTGATCCATCGATCGCCGAAGTCGCCTCTATGACCTCGATTTGCTGCCGAGCTGTAAGCCCTTCTCCACCAAGTTCAGCCGGCAATACATGGCGCCAGAGTCCGTTGTCCCCCATTTCTTTGGCGGCCCATGCCGGAAGATGACGCAACTCTTGAGCTTCGTCTCCGGCCGCTTTGAGAGATTCTCTCATCCCAGCAATTCGGTCAAGAATTGGAGTTCTAGATATTTCTTTTTGCCGGGCCAGAATCTCAGATTTAACCATTTGTACATAACCTTTTTTCAGTCATTATAATGCTCACGTTGTAAATATTGATTTAAACATAATCAAAACTTTTCTTAAATTTTTTCGCCAAATTTTACCCATAGCCCAACAATATAGAGTGGATAATCTATCAATATAGACATCCGTATCGTCTCTTTTCACCTAAATCAAAGAGATAAAGTTGAACAAAGTAATGATACCGTTAAACTGTCCGACTTCACGGAGGGGTGGCAGAGCTTGGCTTAATGCACCGGTCTTGAAAACCGACGTGGGTTAATAGCCCACCGTGGGTTCGAATCCCACCCCCTCCGCCATATGCCTAGTTAGGACAGGTTGATCAAATCCTTGGGAGGATACATGAAGGCTTTAAAACTAGTGTTCTTGTTGCTAGTGCTTTCAGTTGCCAATTCATACTCTCTGACTACTTATCTTGGAGATAACGATCGAGAGTTTGATGCAATAAACGCACACGCACTTCCTGATAATTAAGCAAAGTGGCTCCCTCCTTCCGAGCAGCAGCTAAGCCTTCCTGCTGAAGCCTCAAGTTTCCAGTATCCTGGTCATACACGACTCCTAAATTTTCATCAAACCCAGGCACTTGAGTAAAGCTATCATTCGGGCCCAGTCGAAACGGTCTAGCAGGTAAAGGTCTTTTCCCTTCGTCGGGGATGGGCCGAAGAACTATTAGCTCGAATAGTGTCTTCGATGGATCTAGACCTATCGGACGGAACCGATAAATCATGGGCAACGACAGTTGCGGAAACAAAATCATGTTTGGAAACAAACCATATTGAGATACGTCTATCATTTCAGTATCTGTGTATTTCGTTAAATCACATCTATACGTCTCTCCCAAACTTTTCCGGAGAACACGGGCCATAGCCATCCTCGCAGATTCACCTGCTTTGACTTTCAGGTCATCGCCAAGCAAAGAACGGTCCCCAACAAGCGTCATATCTAGTAATTCTTGATCCGTTGGTTTCGGGTCTACTGATGGACTAGCAACACCAAATGCACAAAAAAATCGCGAGACGTGGTCAGTAAACACATCGTATTGCGTGCCTTCATCGTCACTTCCCATCAGTAGCTGAGGATGAGTCTGTTGAGTGTGATAATTTTCTATGAAGGCTTCAACAGCCGCTTTCCAATTGCAATCCAATTCCTTCTCTACATGAAGCTCAATAAAGCGATCGGCTAGCGAGAAATTCTCAAAATGAACCGGCAACGGATCCAGATATCCAGTCAAACCAGCAGCATCCATATCAAAGTTAACAAACACGAAGCCGCCCCAAGTATCCACTTGTACTTCTGGGAGTTTAAATTCATGTTCTCCAACGTGCGGGGCATCCCAGTCATAGGGCACGTTCTTGAGATTTCCACTTAAATCCCAGCTCCAACCATGAAATGGACAACGAATTTCGCTACAACTACCTTCTGAAGAGGCAGCCTTAAATTTTGTCCCTCTATGAAGACAAGAGTTAACATAACCTCTAATACTAGAGTCTGAATTACGGACTATAAAAACGGAGAGAGGTCCAACCTCATAAACATAATAGTCACCCACCTCAGGAATGTGTTCCTCGCGACAGGCCCATTGCCAAGTGCGGGACCACATCTTCTCCATCTCAGAATCAAAAAATTTTTGATCTGTATACCTAAAAAACGGAATATCTTCATTACCTAGGAAACAAGGGCTTTCCACTGTAAAAACTTCAGGTACTGGACGCCCATCTCTAAGGACGTGTTCCTGAGCTGATACAGAAGGAGATCGTGCCAGAGGTCTTTTATATTTCCCCATAGTTTTATCCTAGTTTTTTCAGATACCGAGGGTCAAGCTCATTTTCTAGATCAACAAACCATAATTAAACGTATGTATAATGAAAGTTCAAGTCGATGATACTAGAAGAGGAACAGTATGGGTCAATTACAAGACAAACGAGCAATCATTATAGGCGCATCACAATCAGGGAATATGGGCCAGGTAATGGCAAAAAGATATCTTGAGGAAGGGGCTCAAGTAGTCGTAACCAGCCGCGACGAACAAGCTTGTGCTAAATTCGCAAAACAAAGCGGATGTTTATATACCGGTTGCGATATTACAAAGAGCCGAGAACTAGAGAATCTCGTGTCTTTTTGTAATGAACAAATGGGTGGCATAGATATAGCGATAAACTCAACTGGCCTTGCTTTAGGAGGCCCGTTCTTAGAATTCTCAGAGACCGATCTTGATACCCTCATTGCACTGCAGTTCAAAGGATCTTTCTTCTTCTTACAGCAGATGGTCAAGGCAATGCTCAATAAAAAAACTCCTGGAGGATCAATTATTCAGCTGAGTTCAGCTGTTGCTCATCGATCGACGACGGTGGACGGGGGATTCGATGGGTATATGGGGACAAAGGCAGGAATTGATCACGTTGTTAGATCTGTGGCGAATCAATTTGGCCGCGATGGAATAAGGATTAATTCTATTGCAGCCGGCCATACGGATACACCTATGCATCATGGCGCTTATGGTGGCGATATTCCACAATGGATGAAGGCAGCGTTTGCAGATGCCACTCCAATGGGAAGATATGGAACTTGCGATGACGTGGCTGAGGCTGCTGTTTGGTTGGGCAGAGACGAGTGCTTTATGACCGGCGATGCTTTGCAGGTAAACGGAGGACTTACCCTGAGAAGGAATCCTTTACAGGCGGACTTGGATCGCTTTGAAAGAGAATGGAACGGATGAAAATAGGTATAGCAGTCTATTCAGATGGGTTAAGCTCACCCGCCTCTCACAGCGCTTTGATGTTTGCAAAAGCGGCACTTACCCAAGGGCATAAAATATCAAGGGTATTTTTTTACCATGAAGGTGCCCATGTTGCGAATACGCTGAGTGTAACTCCACAGGATGAGCCAAACCTTCAGAACCAATGGCGAGAATTGCATTACAGCCATGGTATCGAATTAGGCATATGTATCGCGACCGCTCTTAGAAGAGGAATAGTGAATCAATCCGAACAGCTCCGCCATAACTTGAAATCTTACAATCTAGATGATGCATTTGATCTTATTGGCCTGGGCCAGCTTGCCGATATGGCTATAACCTCCGACCGATTTATTACTTTTGATTCCTAAGATGATAACTAAGAATATTCTATTTCTATGTCGGCAAACGCCCTACGGGGATTATCGAGCAGCGCCAGCAATCGAATCAGTTTTAGTGATGGCAGCCTTTGACCAAAGAATAAGTGTGTTATTTAGAGACGATGGTGTTTGGCAGCTGTTAAAGGATCAAAATAGGAACCATGAAAAGCGTAAAACTATTAGCAAGATGCTAGGCGTATTTGCTGAATATGAGATACAAGACGTATACGCCTGCAGAAATTCTCTGTCCATTAGAAACGTCTCGGAAGACCAAATTTTAGATTTCGCAACAATCATTAATAGCGAAGAGCAAAAAAACTTAATCAAGCGTCAAAATATTGTTCTTAACGATTAATTAACATGCTTCATATAATTACTAATCCAACTTCATTAGATTCCTGCCTAGAAATTGCGTCAGCAAAGCACGACGAAATTCTTCTCATTCAGGATGCTGTATACAAAGCGACAGAAGACCACAGAATGATAACGTTTGCTGTTGAAAGTGATGTCATCCTTCGTGGATTGACTGATGTAATATCTTCAGAGGTCAAATTGATTACCTATGAGGAATTTGTGGACTTAATCGTTAAACATGAGACTAATATTACATGGCGGTAATCAGCACAGATAAAGAGGGATATATTCTAGATCTTGAGAAATGGACTCCAGAGATTGGCAAACAAATAGCAAGTTCTGAAGGAATAGCCCTAACGAAGGAGCACTGGGAACTTATTTTTACGGCTAGAAAATTCTATGCGACCTATGAGGTCTCTCCAGAATGGCGTCCTCTCGTGAAATTTACCAAATCAGAGCTAGGATTAGAAAAAGGAAATAGTCTCTATTTTTTAAATCTATTTCCAGGTGGCTCAACCAAGCTCATAGCAAAGATTGCCGGGTTGCCGAGACCTGCTAATTGTCTTTAGCCAGTTTGTGTTCGGTATCGGACAACCTCCCCGACGATTATTGTTGTAGGCCCCTTTATTCCACATAACTCAGCCTGTTTTGCGAGATCGCTAATTACTCCGATTACGACTTTTTGCTCTGGCATCGTCGCCTTTTCAATCAGTGCTGCTGGTGTTTCCGGGCTAAGACCGTTTTTCTCTAGTTCCTCCATAATTTCCTTGAGCCAAGCAAAACCCATATAAATAACCAAGGTCTGGTCTGGCTTTGCTAGCTCCGGCCAATCAAGGTTGACATGATCATATACCCGATGCCCGGTGATAAACCTGACTGATTGGGAAACATCTCGGTGAGTCAGAGGTATCCCAGCATAACCAGCAGTACCTGAAGCTGCTGTAATTCCAGGAACAATCACAAAAGGGATCTCTTCCTTAAAAAGAATTTCGGCTTCTTCTCCTCCCCTTCCAAAAATAAGAGGGTCTCCCCCTTTAAGACGAACAACTTTCCTCCCGCTCCTTGCGGCTTTTACTAAAAGTTCATTAATCGCCTCCTGGCGAATCCCAGGAAATTTTTTCTTCTTACCAACATAGATCTTTTCAGCGTCTCTTCTCGCAAAATCCAAGATCTGTTTATTAACTAAATTATCATAGAAAATTACGTCAGCACTGCCCATTAAACGAACAGCTTTTATGGTCAGTAGTTCTGGGTCGCCTGGGCCAGCACCTACCAAATAGACTTCGCCCCGGCTACTCTGCTTTTCCTTAAATACCCTGAGCAAAGTCTCAAAATCTTCTTCAGCCTGAAATGTGTCGTCCCGAAGCAGCCTTTCTAGAAATACACTATTTAGCAAAGAATCCCAAAAGCGCTGTCGAGATGAAAACTCCTGTATATTATTTTTGACTATATTCCTTTTTTTCTGTAGATAGTTTGCCACGACCCCCAGCCTGAGAGGCAGACTAGTTTCTATCCATCTCCGCACGATCCTTGCTAAAGTTGGTGATGTTCCTCCAGTTGATACTCCGATGAGCACTGGCGATCTATCAATAACAGATGGAAAAATAGCAGAGCATAGCTCAGGTTGATCTACTGTATTTATCAAAATATCCTGAGCGGAGCATAACTCGAAAATATGCCTATTAAGCTTGTGATCCGTGGTCCCAGCGATAACTAAGAAACAATTATCAATATCAGTGGGCTGGAAGGCACGTTCCTCATAAGTGATGCTATTTTGTCTCGATATTTCCTTCAGGCCATCATTTATGTCTATAGCAATAATGGTAATTCGAGCTCCAGCCTGCAGCAATAGCTCAACTTTTCGGGACGCTACTCCCCCACCCCCCACAACCAAGCAGTTCTTGTCCCTAATATTCAAAAATAATGGAAGATGCTCCATAGCCTTCACGCTGATTCATTCAGGTCAATGCTCTCCAGACCCCCCATATATTGGCGCAAACAGTCGGGGATCGTAATTCGCCCTTCTTCATCCTGGTAATTTTCAATAATTGCTACCAAAGTTCTCCCTACCGCCAGACCAGACCCGTTAAGCGTATGAACTAATGATATCTTTTTATCTGATTTGTTTCTGAAACGGGCTTTTAGGCGCCTAGCTTGAAATTCCAGAAAATTACTACAGGAGGAGATTTCTCTATACCTCTGTTGGCCTGGCAGCCATACCTCCAGATCAATTGTTTTTGCAGAGGAGAATCCCAGATCAGTCCCACAAAGGACCATAGTTCTAAATGGGAGCTCTAATCTCTTAAGAATTAAAGATGCCGCCTCACTAAGTTCTTCCAAAGCTTCCCATGACTTTTCCGGGTGAGATAGCATAACCAGCTCGACCTTCTCAAACTGGTGCTGCCGAATCATACCCTTTGTATCCCTTCCATAACTTCCCGCTTCACTTCTAAAACAAGGGGTATGACTCACATGTTTTACCGGTAAATTCTCTTCGTCAATTATTGTATCCCTGTACATATTGGTAACAGGTACTTCTCCAGTTGGTATTAAATACCACCCCTCAGGATCTTGTAATTTGAATTGATCGGATTCGAATTTTGGCAGCTGACCGGTGCCTAGTAGCGATTCGCTATTAACAATATACGGCACGTATACTTCCGCAAAACCGTTTTCATTAGTATGAAAATCAAGCATAAATTGTATTAAAGCTCGGTGAAGCCTCGCAATTGCACCTCGCATCACGATGAATCTACTACCGGTTATTTTAGAAGCCGTTTCAAAATCAAGATAACCTTTAGCAGTAAGCTCAACATGATCCTTCACTTTCTCATTTGGATCTGATGGATCACCCCAGCTGCTTATCTCAATATTATCTTCTTCTCCACGCCCCTTAACGATATCGTCTGACGGTAGATTTGGGATTTCTAGCAAGAATTGTTGATATTCTTGGTCAATTCGCGCGAACGACTCTTTTATACTCTCCATATCCTGGCCTAAATCCTCAATCTCCTTTAACAAAGAAGTAACATCTCCTCCAGCCCGTTTCTCTTTTCCTATAAGTTTTGATTGAGAGTTTCGTTTATTTTGAAGAGCTTCGATCTGTTGTAATGCGCGCAGCCGTTCGGAATCCAGACTATTAAACCTGTGTGCATCAAACTCATATCCCTTCAATAAAAGTTTCTCTTTTACTAACTCTGGTGATTTCCGTATTAATTTCACATCCAACATTACGCGTTTATCCTATGTAATGATTAGCTAACTTAAAGCCCACAATGGTAGCAGAGAAGCTTGCTACAAGACTAAATCCGATATATTGCCCTGCTACAAAATGTCGTCCAGCTTCTATCATCACGAGTATCTCATATGAAAATGCTGAAAACGTGGTCAACCCTCCCAGGAAACCAATAGCAATTAAGCTTCGTCCCCAGTTATCAAACCAACTCTCACCGCTAAACGCACCAATAACAATCCCAATAAAAAAGCATCCTATTACGTTCACAAACGCTGTAGACCAAGGGAATGGATAATTACTTAATGAACTGCTATTAGAGACTAAGTAGCGCAATGCTGCTCCGAGGCTTCCGCCAATCCCTACCAGTATTACTTGGCTTACCGTATCAGATAATCTCATTGGAGCAACCCCGAACCTATGATGTCAGTACCTGGAGGCACCTCTAGCTCAAAAGTTAGATCTGAATCATCGAAAATTTTTACATGGCTAGAAAAATCGATCCTAGTACTTTGATTTAATCTATCCCTTATAATAACCATATCTATTCGGCCAGCATCGAACCTCAAAATTAACGAAGGTATTTGTTTTATCCCCTCGAGCGGCTCCAAAAGAAAACTACTCTTGCCGCTCTTATCTGATTCGACGGTAAAATAACGCTCTATCTGACGTCCATTTCCCAAGAGTAAACCGATTGGATTTGCCAAGAAGCCTTCATTTAACTTCCGGACTACCAGTTGTTCTAAATCAGGATCATAAATAGTCATCAGCCCATCTCGAACAATAATTGTTTGGACGTATGGCTCCTCAATTTCCCAACGTATTTTATTATCCTGAATGCTTATCTTCCCTTTTACATTCTCTAAAGCTGAACCATCCTTATCACGCACAACCTGCTGGAAGGACGCACTAAAACTATTATTATCCCCAAGTAGATCCGCTAACTCAGAAGTTGGATTCGATATAGCCGATGGAGCAAGACACGCTACACCGATTAACAAGCCACTAGTTTTTAGGAACGAGGACTTCACGACTACCGTTACTATTCATCTCAGAAACAACCCCTGCTTTTTCCATACTCTCTACTAAGCGAGCCGCTCGATTATAGCCAATACGTAGTCGCCGCTGCACAGAAGATATGGACGCTTTTCTAGAATCAATTACGAATCCAACTGCCTCATCATATAACGGATCATCTTCCTCGGCGGAACCTGAAGAATTGGTATCCTGGAACGAATCCAGCGACGAACCGGAGATTACCGATTCATCATAGATAGCCTCGCCTCTCTGCTTCCAGTCATCAACAAGCCTATGGACCTCATCATCATCAACAAAAGCCCCATGAACCCTAACAGGCATAGCTGTTCCTGGTGGAAGATATAGCATATCTCCGTGCCCCAATAACTGCTCAGCTCCTCCCTGATCTAGTATGGTCCTCGAATCGACTCTAGAGCTAACTTGGTAACTTATTCTGGTTGGGATATTTGCTTTAATTAATCCAGTAATCACATCAACTGATGGCCTTTGTGTCGCTAATACAAGATGTATGCCAGCAGCTCTAGCTTTCTGTGCGATTCGAGCAATGAGCTGCTCAACCTTCTTCCCAACAACCATCATCATATCGGCAAACTCATCAATCACTACAACAATCGTAGGTAACTTCTCCAGATCAGGAACTTCGCCGGCCTCCAATTCATCCGACCATAATGGATCCTTAAGTGGGGCTCCCTTTTTTTTAGACTCAGCAATTTTTTTATTAAGACCGGCCAGATTACGGACCCCAGCTGAAGCCATTAGTTTGTAACGTCTCTCCATCTCTCCAACACACCAGTTCAACGCATGAGCTGCCTCCTTCATATCTGTAACGACAGGTGTCAAGAGATGTGGAATGCCCTCATAAACTGCTAATTCAAGCATTTTTGGATCAACCAATATAAGGCGAACATCATTTGGAGTTGCTTTGTAAAGAATACTTAAAAGCATGGCATTAATACCTACAGACTTACCTGAACCGGTTGTTCCAGCTACTAGTAAATGCGGCATTCGGCCTATATCGGCTATAACGGGTTGGCCTGCAATATCCTTTCCTAAAGCCAATGTCACTGGTGACTTGGAATCCTGGAAAAGTGGCGTACTACAAACTTCCTTCAACCTCACAGTCTCCCTTTGTTCATTTGGAGTCTCAATTCCAACTACCGACTTACCTGGAATCACCTCAACAATTCGAACACTAACGACGGCTAGAGATCTGGCCAAATCTTTAGCTAACGCGGTGATTTTTTGGACCTTAACACCAGCTGCTGGCTGGACTTCAAAGCGGGTAACAACCGGTCCTGGTAGAACTGATACGACCTCAGCATCTACACCAAAATCCTTAAGCTTTAATTCAAGAAGTCTTGACATGGCTTGCAAAGATTCATCAGAGGAGCCTTCAGTACTATTTAGCAAGGAATCATCTAACAAATTTAAATCAGGAAGTTCTAGAGATGTCTTAGTATCAAAAAGTTTTTCTTGCTTAATAGCAACCGGCTCAACAGGCTTTGGTTGTATCGCAGGCGCTTGTTTAGATTTCCGTTTGGTCTTCTCAGTATTAAGCGCAGCAGCACGTTTAGCGACTCTCTTTTTTGTATCCGCTCTAGTGCTCAGATATACCGACATTTTTTCCGATACGCTAAAAAAAATAGAGCTCACCCGCCTAAATTCAATATGTAAACGACGTCCAATCCATTCTATGACCGCCAGCCAGCTAAAACCAATGCACAACTGCGTCCCTATTAGAAAAAACATCATTCCTAATAGTGTCAGCCCTTGTAACCCAAAAAAACCAAGACCAATAATGGATAAGCTCCTACCCACCAAACCACCCAACCCTGAAGGTAAAGCCAAAGTAGAGGAGAAATGTAATTGCGCAAGCAAACAGCCAGAAATCAAAATGAGCACCCACCCAGCGTCTCTAGCAGCAACTACCTTCCAGGCAAATCCTACGCTTCGATTTAATAGTAGCCTAATGCCTTCGTACAGCAGCACACAGGGCAATAAATAAGCCATAACACCAAGAACGTAAAAAGCTATATCAGCGAATATTGCCCCACCGGACCCAGCAAGGTTACTAACACTATGCCCCCCCTCGATTCCTGTAAAACTAAAAGAAGGATCGTTTGGATCATAAGATGTAACTGCCAAGAATATATAAAGCGCTAGAGTTACTATCGTTACAAACCCTATTTCACGGACGGGTAACTTTACGGTAGCCACTTTACCTCCTTTTTATTCATAACAGTCTATCTTTATCGGTGAAAGAGATCAAATACTTATATTTTTCAGTGGGTTATAATATTTATCTAAATTAAATTTTAGTTAATACGATATTTATATATAAATAATTTACACTATAGTGCGTTTTTCTAAGATAAAATCAAATAATGAGACCAGACAAAGCAAAAGTAGTTGATGAGGTATGGACCGATTCTCGAATAAAAGAATTCCTGAATAAGGGTCCTATGGGCGCAGAAAACAGTATGGATTTCAGCGCGCTCCTCTATGCCTACCGCAGCATGAGACCGGAAGATTTCTCTAAATTTATCAAATATTTCTCTGCCGCCGGAAGAGATCTAAATGCTAGAAGCAATGAGGGCTTTACCCTAACTCAAATAATAAGTACTCATGAGAAAAGCGCGCCCTTTCAGGAAATTATGCGTTCTGCTATTAAAACTGGCGATGAATAGACCATTTTTGCTCACTGAGAAGCGGAATAAACCGCATAGATCCGATTTTTTCCCCCCGCAAGAACTTGCGCTAACTGAACCTGATGGCCTACTCGCTATAGGTGGAGCGCTCTCCTCAGAAAACCTTCTTGAAGCGTACACTAACGGGATTTTTCCATGGTACGAAGATAACCAACCAGTACTGTGGTGGTGCCCGAAATTCAGAGCCGTTTTAAGGCCCGATAAGTTCCACGTATCCAGGAGTTTGCGGCGATTAATCAAAGCCAATCGATATCATCCAAGCATAGACCAAAGCTTTAATAAGGTTGTTAGCGCATGCGCCGCACCCAGGAATACCAGCTCAAATACTTGGATTACCGCTGACATGCAACAGGCATACGGAGTAATGCATGAACTAGGTTATGCTCATTCGATCGAGATATGGGATGACTCCGAATTGGTAGGTGGGCTCTACGGCATTAGCCTAGGTAGTATATTTTTTGCGGAATCTATGTTCTCTTTTAGATCCAATACTTCAAAGCTCGCATTATATTACCTAACCGCCTTTCTTAATAAGTTCGATTTCGAGCTTATCGACTGTCAAATAATCAACCCTCATCTAAAATCATTAGGAGTGGTTGAAATTACACGCAGTAGTTTTCTCTTAGAACTATCAAACGCAGTGAGAAAAAACCAAAGTTTTGATATATGGAAAGAATCACTTTTAACAACGATTTAACAGATAAGGGTTTGCCATGAAAGAGGAACCAGGCACTACGCAGTTTTTTGTAACGCCCGAGCACACCTGCAGCTATCTTCCAAGACGAAACGCAAGAACTATGTTTCTAGACCCACGCGAATCTATAAGCACAGAACTCTATCAAACTTTAACGCATCAAGGTTTTCGTCGCAGCGGAAGCCACTTATATAAACCGGCCTGTAGCACCTGCAAAGCATGCACCCCAGTTAGGGTTGTAATCAACGATTTCATATATAAGAAATCAGATAGAAAAATCCTACGGCTTAATAAAGATCTAACGATACGTACAGAGGAAGCAAAATTTAATAGCTCGTACTATCAACTATATGCAGAGTATATCTCTTATCGTCATGCTGACGGTGACATGTATCCGCCAAGTAGAGATCAATTCAAATCTTTCCTTTTAACCCAATGGGCCAATTCCTTTTTTCTATGCCTATACAGCGGCAAAGAACTACTGTCGGTTGCGGTAACTGATAAGTTGAAAGATGGCCTGTCCGCGATTTATACTTTTTTCTCTCCTAAAGAACCAAAGCGAAGTCTCGGAAATTTCAGTATTCTAAACCAGATTGACCTATGCAAATCAGAGGAACTAGATTTCCTTTATCTAGGCTATTGGATACGAAACTCAAAGAAAATGGCATATAAAAATAGATACAAGCCCATCCATGCCTATGAAAATGACAAGTGGGTGGCTAGGAAATAACCCAAAGCTTCTAAAGCGCGGCGCAATTATACTAATCTCATAACACTAAAGAGGACATAAATGGCAAAAGAAGAACAGATAGAAATGGAAGGGACGGTAGTGGATACACTTCCAAACACCATGTTCCGGGTTGAGCTAGAGAACGGGCATATCGTAATGGCACACATATCCGGAAAGATGAGAAAGAACTACATACGTATTCTAACTGGCGATAAGGTAAAAGTTGAATTAACGCCTTATGACTTATCAAAAGGAAGAATTACTTTTCGAAACTAGCTTGATTCAACCACTTCGGATTCTTTTTCCTGCACACTCTCAAAAACTAAAGAAATCTCGTTTTCAACAACCGAGACTCTAACGGTCCCCCCGCCTTTCGAAAGAGAACCAAAAAGAACATCCTCTGCAATTCCTCGTTTAATCTTATCTTGTATTAGACGCTGCATTGGTCTTGCACCCATTTTTTCATCGTAACCTTCTTTAGCGATCCACTCTCGAGCTTCCTCGGTAACATGGAGGGTAACCTTTTTCGCATCAAGCTGCGCTTGCAACTCAACAAGAAACTTGTCTACCACCGTCTTGATGACATCAATACCTAAAGAATTAAATTGAACGATAGCATCAAGTCGATTTCTAAATTCCGGAGTGAAGATCTTTTTGATTGCTTCCATCCCGTCTGTCGAATGATCCTGTTCGGTAAAGCCAATAGAAGCTCTAGTTAAATCATGAGCTCCAGCATTCGTGGTCATCACCAAAATAACATTCCTAAAGTCCGCCTTTCTTCCGTTGTTATCAGTAAGAGAACCATGATCCATAACCTGTAGCAATAAATTGAATACTTCAGGATGCGCCTTCTCTATTTCGTCTAGTAACAGGACGCTATGAGGATGTTTTGTAACAGCCTCTGTAAGAAGTCCACCCTGATCGAACCCAACGTATCCCGGTGGCGCTCCAATAAGGCGGGATACAGTATGTCGTTCCATATATTCAGACATATCATAACGGAGCAACTCAACCCCCATCGTGGAGGCTAATTGCTTGCAAACCTCTGTTTTACCAACCCCTGTTGGTCCGGCGAAAAGAAAAGAGCCGATTGGTTTATCTCCAGATTTAAGCCCTGCCCGAGATAGCTTTATGGCAGAAGAAAGGGTATCAATAGCTCTATCCTGACCAAAAACCACCAATTTCAGCTTCTGATCTATGTCTTTTAGGGCTTCTTTATCACTGGTACTAACTTGCGCCGATGGAATTCGTGCAATTTTGGCTACAACCCCTTCCACATCCGTTGGTCCGATACTTTTTTTGCGTTTTCGTGATGAAAGAAGTTGCTGAGCAGCTCCGGCTTCATCCAAGATATCTATAGCTTTATCGGGCTGAAAACGATCGGTAATGTAACGATCGCTTAATTCTGCAGCTGCACGCAATGCCTTATTCGTATACTTAAGTTTGTAATGATCTTCAAACCGCGCTTTTAATCCTTTTAATATTAAATAGGTATTATCAACGTCCGGTTCAGTAATATCTATTTTTTGAAAACGTCTGGATAATGCCCGGTCTTTATCAAATATGCCTCTATATTCCTGGTATGTCGTAGAACCCATGCATTTTATACTGCCCGAAGTCAGCACCGGCTTTAACAAATTAGATGCGTCCATTACACCCCCACTTGCCGCACCAGCTCCAATAATTGTGTGTATCTCATCTATAAACAATATCGCGCCGTCGTCTTGTTTTAGTTCCTCGAGGACCTGCTTGAATCTTTTTTCAAAATCTCCTCTGTACTTGGTACCAGCTAATAACGCACCGAGATCTAGAGCATAAATAGTGCTTCCTGAAACAACCTCTGGAACTTCATGGTCAACAATTCGCTTTGCTAATCCTTCTGCAATAGCGGTCTTCCCAACACCCGATTCTCCAACCAGCAATGGATTATTTTTGCGTCTCCGACACAAAATTTGAACAACTCGTTCTACTTCATCATTTCTTCCGATAAGCGGATCGATCGCACCCATAGATGCTAGTTTGTTCAAATTAGACGCATAAGCATCAAGAGCTGACTCCGTATTTTCTTCGACCGCACCTTCCGCTTGTCCCCCTGCTCCTTCCGTATCCTTATTATCTTCTTCCCCAAGTTTCGAAATCCCGTGAGCAATGTAATTCACCACATCTATACGAGCGACTCCTTGTTGCTTTAACAGAAATACCGCGTGACTTTCCTGCTCACTAAAAACAGCTACAAGCACATTACCACCGCCTACTTCTTTTTTTCCTGAAGACTGAACGTGAAAAACAGCTCTCTGCAACACACGCTGGAAACCTAGAGTGGCTTGCGCCTCTTTCGATCCATCAGCATCGCTTTTGGGGTTAGTTGATTCGATATGATTCGTTAATTCTAATCTCAGCTCCTCAGAGTCAGCCCCTACATTACGTAATACATCCAATGCCACCTCGTTATCCAGCAAAGCTAGTAATAAGTGCTCAACGGTCATGTACTCATAACCTTTCATTCCAGCATCATGAAATGCTTTGTTTAAACATAGCTCTAGATCTTTATTAAGCATCATTATTATGGTGTTCCTGTTAGTCCGTTACCTCGATCGTTGAAACGAGCGGGTGATTATTTTCCTGCGAATATTGATTAACTTGTGCTGATTTTGTTTCCGCAATATCTTTCGGGAAAGTTCCTGCTACGGCTGAACCTTGAGTATGTATAGCTAGCATTAGCTGAGTTGCCTTCTCTCTATTCATTGCGAAAAACGATTCTAGCACATGCACCACAAATTCCATGGGTGTGTAATCATCATTTAATATAATAACTTTATATAGTGGCGGTCGGGCTAGTTTTGGTTTATCTGCTATCGCAACTACGCCAATATCGCTATCTTCCTCCTGAGCTCGCGTCTCAAAAACCCTAAATAACTCCATAAATTCAATTTTCCAATTAATTCCGCAGATTAATCTTAACTAATACAAAAAATATCTGTCGCTTGTCTAATAAGTTTAGATATAAAAATAAGCAATATAGGAAGTCAACACCTCTATTTAGGCATTCCACTCCCCTTGACTATCTTGTCATTTCATTAGAAAGTCAGTGTTCGGGGAAAAATGCACCTTAATCAGCACAGATAATGCTTGAAGTTATAGTCATATTCGTAGAGGAAAAGCTGCGAATTTAACTCTTAAGTAATTTAGAGGCTGATATGGGTACACCAGGAGGAGACATGGCAACTGGTCAGGTAAAATGGTTTAACAATGCTAAGGGTTATGGTTTTATTCTCCCAGATGACGGTGGTGACGACCTTTTTGCTCACTACTCATCAATAGAGATGGACGGATATAAGACCCTAAAATCGGGGCAATTAGTCGAGTTTGAGCTCGTCGAGGGAGACAAAGGCTTTCATGCTACAAATATCCGGCTATCTTCTGACGCTAGCACTAGTGAAGCGGTATCTGAAGAAAACGAATAGCCATTAAAATACAGTATCATCAGTTCATTTTTGAAATAATAGCATCGCCGAATTCTGAACACTTTAAAAGTTTAGCATCACTCATTAATCTCTCGAAATCGTAGGTCACAGTGCGATCCGATATCGCCCCTTCCATTCCCGATATGATTAAGTCCGCTCCTTCACGCCAGCCCATATGCCGAAGCATCATTTCGGCAGACAGAATCAACGAACCTGGATTTACTTTATCCTGACCAGCGTATTTCGGTGCTGTACCATGAGTTGCCTCAAATAAAGCAACAGTATCTCCAATGTTAGCTCCCGGCGCTATACCAATCCCTCCAACCTGAGCCGCTAACGCGTCGGACAGATAATCCCCATTTAGATTCATTGTAGCTATCACGTCATATTCATCCGGCCTAGTTAAGACCTGTTGTAACATCGCATCAGCAATAACGTCTTTCACAATAATCTTTTTGCCGCTAGCAGGATTCTCTATTACATGCCATGGTCCGCCATCAAGCGGTTCTGCAGCAAATTCTTCAATGGCTAGTTCGTAACCCCAATCCTTAAACGCTCCCTCTGTGAACTTCATAATATTTCCTTTATGAACAAAGGTGAGAGAATCTCTATCTTCGTCAATCGCATACTGAAGCGCTTTTCTAATTAGACGCTTACTTCCTTCTATCGAGACTGGCTTTATTCCAATTCCGCAGTTTTCTGGAAACCGGATCTTGTTCACTCCCATCTCATCTCGAAGATAACTGATAACCTTATCGGCGCTTTCTGAACCAGCTTCCCACTCAACCCCAGCATATATATCTTCGGTATTTTCTCTAAATATAACCATATTAGTTTTATCTGGAGCAACTACCGGACTTGGAACTCCTGAAAACCACCTCACCGGACGCTGACATACATATAGATCGAGTTCCTGTCGTAAAGCGACATTAAGCGAGCGAATGCCACCTCCTACAGGCGTTGTCATTGGACCTTTTATTCCAACTATAAACTCGCGCATAGCGTCCAGAGTTTCACTTGGCAACCACTGATCTTCACCGTAGACCTCGAGCGACTTCTCTCCAGAATAAATTTCCATCCAAGCGATTTTCCGCTTTCCCTTGTAGGCCTTTTCCACAGCAGCATCAACCACCGAAATCATAACAGGGGTGATATCAACTCCTATCCCATCACCTTCTATAAACGGAATAATCGGATTGTCCGGAACCTCCAGAGAATTATCAGAATTAACTGTAATGTGTTCACCCATACTCGGGACTTTAATGTGTTCGTAGGACATGAAAATCTCCATAAATTCTAAAGCTGCAACAATTTCTCAAAAAAACATGTTGCAATAAAAATATTAAAACTCAAAAAAACATTATACAGCTTCCCATTCCACCGTGCATCGCTCCCATTTGTCTATATATGGACAGGGTTACATCATATTCCCCAACGATCTTTCCGGCTATTATCTTGGTCTGTGGCTTGCACCCAATTGGTTCCATCTCTTGCAACCTCTTTTTTCCAAAAAACTGCGTCCGTCTTAAGATAATCCATAAGAAACTCGCAGCACTGAAATGCCTCATCTCTATGTGGAGAAGCAACCTGAACAAGAACAATTGGATCTGATGACGCAAGACGGCCAACCCGATGAATTATAACTATATCTAGAGATAACCATTGTTTCTCTGCAAGCTCTACAATCTCTAAAATACTAGATTCCGTCATCCCTGGATAATATTCTAATTCAAGATATTCAAGTTCATCATTTTCACTCAGGTCTCGAACGAGCCCAACAAACGACACTACTGCTCCGAAGGAATTCTTGTTTCTGGATCTAAGGTTTAAAAGCTCCTGTTCCACATCAAAGGATTCTCGCTGTACTTTTATCGAATGGGCCATAAATCTATCCGCCCGTAACCGGAGGCAAAAACGCTACTTCATCACCTCCATGCAGAGAACAGTTACCAGTAATGAACTCTTGATTAACTGCTATACGAACATTGTCAGCACGGAGAGCTGAGATTCCGTCTACACCAAACTCCGATTCCAGCGCTACGAATAGGTCTGGTATTGTTTTAGCTTTCTCTGAAGATAGTTCTAAAACGCCTACACCCACATCTTCACGCAGCGATGCAAAAAACCAGATTTTTAGCACATCATCTTTCAAGAATCGTCTCGCTTCCAAGCCCCGGTCCGTCCACCCTCCTTACTCAATAACTTTATATCGGTAATGCGCATTGATCGATCGACGGCTTTACACATATCGTAGACTGTAAGAGCGGCGACGCTAACGGCAGTCATTGCCTCCATCTCCACTCCGGTTTGTGCTTTCAGACTGCATCTTGCGATTATCCTAAGACCTATTTCCTCATCAACCTCAAACTCAATACTCACCTTAGAAAGCGGTAGCTGATGACATAAAGGGATAAGCTGATGACAACTTTTTGCTGCTTGAATACCAGCAATACGAGCTACGCCGATTACGTCCCCTTTAGGCGAACCCAGTTCAATTAATTGACTTAACGTCCCCTGCTTCATATGGACAGTCCCAACCGCAACGGCCAGACGCTGCGAGACTGGCTTATCCGAGATATCGACCATCTCGGCAGAGCCATCTTCGTTTATATGGGTTAACCTATTCATGCGTCAATTTTATAGCCTATATATCGAAAAGAATACTTTTTACATCGTCGCTTTCTTATATTTCTGACTAAGTTTTCGCTAAAATAAAAGATAATTAGTCCATCTTTATTACCAGCTCTATGATTAACCAGTGACAAAGAAGAAAGAAACCATAATAGTCGGCATGTCTGGTGGGGTTGATTCCTCGGTAGCTGCCCTTTTACTAAAGAGGCAGGGCTATGATGTGTCTGGCCTATTTATGAAAAATTGGGATGAGGATGATGGAACAGAATACTGTACCGCAAAAGAAGATCTAAAAGATACAGAGCATATTTGTGATCAACTTGGAATACCGCTTCATATCGCCAATTTTTCCTCAGAGTACTGGGACAATGTATTTGAAATCTTCGTGAAGGAATATGAAGCCGGACGAACCCCAAACCCCGATGTTCTTTGTAACCGAGAGATTAAGTTCAAGCAATTTCTAAACTACGCAAAAACTTTAGGTGCTGATAAGATTGCAACTGGCCATTATGCAAGGTCAACCCTTGACCAAGGAGCTTTTCAACTATTAAAAGGCTTGGATCCTAAAAAAGACCAAAGCTATTTTCTAGTCGCAGTTACAGCGAATGCTCTCAAAGATTGTCTTTTCCCAGTCGGAGGTCTTATCAAGTCCAAAGTAAGAGCAATTGCAAAAGAACTAAAATTTGAGAATTGGGAAAAGAAGGATAGTACCGGAATTTGTTTTATTGGGGAGCGAAGATTTTCTGAATTCCTCAGCCGTTATGTTGCTCAATCCATAGGCCCCATCAAGAACACCGAAGGAATAACTATTGGGGAACATATTGGAACACCCTACTATACGATAGGCCAGCGACAGGGACTAAGGATTGGAGGTATTCGAGGAGGAAAAGATGCCGCTTGGTATGTTGTTCGAAAGGACACAACAAACAACGAAATAATAGCGACCCAAAATCCGTCTGATCTTAATTCAAGTTGGTTGGAAGCTACGGAGATGAACTGGCTGAGACGACCAACAGAATTCCCTCACAAATGTAAAGCCAAGATAAGATACCAACAACCAGATCAAGACTGCAGAATTACTCATCGGGCAAATGGTCAGTACCTAGTATCATTCGAATCACCTCAAAGGGCAGTCGCGCCAGGACAATACATAGCCTTCTATGAAGCAGATATCTGTCTTGGTGGTGGATTAATTAATTCTACTAGTAATGATCATTCTCATGGATCCTAGAAATAAGGATTATCAGATATTAGCTCTGGCTGGAGTAGCGCAAGCAGCAATCCTTATTACACAATATGCTAACGGATTAAACATGAATCCAACCGCAAGATCAGTTTTAATAAATTCCACAAGGGCTGAATCATCAGTGGAAAAAATTTTCGAATACCCGGAAAATTACCGAATTGGTGCAAAGAGCATCACTGCTCTATTGAAGACTCATTCCGATTCGACCGCTCATCAAGATATTCATAACTACTCACGGCATTTATTACTGCTGGGCTCTCACTTGCGAAAGAATAAACGCGCTACTGCAGAGCTTGGAAAGCAGTTACTATCGGTACCCACGTCGGATGAGGTGAATCAATTGGCAAATATATACGAAAACATCTTGGCTCCTCTAGTAGCCCCTATATATATATACGGAGAACGAGAACTGCTAGAACAAAGCTCAACCGCTGCAAACATAAGATCCATGCTTTTAGCAGGCGTTAGATTTTCGTGGTTATGGCATCAGATGGGAGGAAGAGGATGGCATCTCTCACTTAGGAAACGTTTTATAATCAAAAGACTAGAATTACTGACAGGCATATTAATTCAGTCGGGAGGCACTCACTATAATGAGCAATGATAGTTTGGAAAATATAAGTGCGGTGGACGGGCGTTATTACAAGAAAACAAAACCTATAGCCAAATTTACAAGCGAGCGAGCGCTCTTTGGGTATCGTGTTGAGGCAGAGTGCAAATGGTTTCTGCACTTAGCTAATAATATGAATCTAAAGGAATTACCGAGCCTGTCTGACAAGGAAACAAGACACATCCAGTCAATATCAGAAAATTTTAGCTTAACGGATGCGCAAAGAATAAAAGCCATTGAAGAGACAACCAATCATGATGTGAAAGCGACAGAGTATTTCGTTAAGGAGCGAATGGAAGAACTTCCTAAACTTGCGAAGAATATTGAGTTTGTGCATTTCGGCTGTACTTCAGAGGACATTAATAATATCGCATATGCTCTGATGTTATCAGACTGCCGAAATACTCTGGGAGAAACTGTAACTCGTGTAATTAAGGCAATTGACACACTAGCTAGCTCTTGTGGTGATACCGCAATGATTTCTCGAACCCATGGGCAAACAGCATCCCCATCAACCATGAAAAAGGAACTTGCCGTCTTTGCCGAAAGACTAATTGTGCAATTGGAACGTCTAAATAGTGTAATAATTCTTGCTAAAATGAATGGAGCAGTTGGCAACTTTAATGCTCATCAAATAGCTTACCCTGAATTCGACTGGTTAACAGAAAGCAATAACTTCATTAAGTCTCTTGGCCTAACACCAATCGAACTAACCACGCAGATAGAACCTCATGACTACATAGCAGAATATTTCCATTGCTTTATCCGCCTCAATCAGATCATGCTCGATTTCAATCAGGATATTTGGCACTACATTTCACTAGACTATTTCGAACAACAGCGAATAGTGACTGAAACCGGATCATCTACTATGCCCCATAAGGTTAATCCCATCGATTTTGAAAATTCCGAGGGAAATTTAGGTATAGCAAATGCACTGTTATCACATATGGCAAATAAACTTCAGATATCTCGTTGGCAGAGGGATTTATCTGATTCAACAGTTCTAAGAAATATTGGTTCTGCGCTAGCTCACTGCCATCTAGCATATAATTCTGCGGTTAAGGGATTATCTAAGTTGGCAGTAAACAAGACGGCAATGTCATCAGATTTGGACAAAAACTGGGCCGTGTTAGCAGAAGCTATTCAAACGATAATGCGGCGGTACGGATTACCTGAGCCCTACGAACAGATAAAAAACTTAACGCGCGGAAAACCTCTTACAGAAGATACCTACCACGAGCTTTTGAATGGCCTAAAAGGCCTACCCAAGGACGCCCGAGAGACTTTGGAATTACTTCGCCCCGAAAATTATATAGGTCTAGCATCCAAACTTGGTAATCGAAAAGCCAGGACAAAACAATAACGCCAAATAATATATTCTAATAAGGAATGTAATAGTTTTGTTTCTTTCTCTTTTTTTCTTGGTTGAAAGTAAATTACAATCGCGTTTTTGCCCAGGAGATATTCATCATGGCTCTGCATTTTAGCCCCCGCAAACCCCGAAACGAACAAATTCTAGACCTAGAAAATGAATGGAAAGAAAATCCGCGCTGGAAAGGAGTCGTTAGGGGTTACTCGGCTAAGGACGTCGTCAACCTTCGGGGCAGCATACCGCATAGAAACCTTCTGGCTGCTCATGGCGCTGATAAGTTATGGCACTACCTTAATAACGAGGCATTCATTAACTCTTTAGGTGCCGTAACTGGCGGGCAGGCTGTACAGCAGGTCAAAGCCGGAGTAAAGGCAATCTATTGCTCTGGATGGCAGGTAGCAGCAGACAATAATGATTCTGAAACAATGTATCCTGATCAATCTCTTTACGCTGTTAATTCCGTTCCGACCCTTGTTAATAGAATAAACAATTCGTTTAGACGAGCAGACGAAATTCAATGGTCAAAAGGAGTGGATGAAGGTATCGACTATTTCGCACCAATAATTGCAGATGCGGAGGCAGGTTTTGGGGGAATACTTAATGCATTTGAATTGATGAAAAAGATGATTTCAGCGGGGGCCGCTGGAGTTCATTTTGAGGATCAACTAGCTTCTGTAAAAAAATGTGGCCATATGGGTGGAAAGGTTTTAGTCCCAACACAAGAAGCCGTGCAGAAATTAATAGCAGCTAGGCTTGCAGCTGATGTATGTGATGTGCCTACGATTTTACTTGCAAGAACTGACGCAAATGCTGCTGACATGGTAACTAGTGATATAGATCCATGGGACCAAAGCTTCTTGACCGGCGAGAGAACTCCTGAAGGATTCTACAAAACAAAAGCTGGCCTGGATCAGGCGATCTCTAGAGGGCTAGCCTACGCGCCGTATGCAGATTTACTCTGGTGCGAAACTGCTGTTCCCGATCTAGATGAAGCCAAAAGATTCTCTGAAGCAATCAAAAAGGATTATCCTGATCAAATGCTTGCTTACAATTGTTCCCCTTCCTTCAACTGGAGAGCAAACCTAGACGACAGCACCATTGCTAGATTTCAAACTGAATTAGCGGCAATGGGCTACAAGTATCAATTTATAACATTAGCTGGCATTCATAGCATGTGGTTTAACATGTTCAATTTATCTAAAGGATATGCCGAAAGACAAATGCCGGCTTATGTAGAATTACAGGAGAAAGAATTCGCTGCTGCAGATGACGGATACACCTTTGTCAGCCACCAACAAGAGGTAGGAACAGGATATTTTGATCAGGTAGCCACCGTTATTCAGGGTGGAGAAAGCTCCGTAACAGCACTTACTGGATCCACAGAAGAAGCGCAATTTTAACAATCGAAATATTCAAGGTATTTGTGATAGGGAGAATCCTTCGTTAGACAAAATCCTATCAGCTCAGAAATTGGCGAAGCTCATCATAAGAATTCGCTAATGGGTAGTTCTGATAATCATTGATAACGTTCTCTGGAGCTCTAAAGAAGAATCCCTTGTCTGCCTCTTCTAACATAGAAACATCGTTATAAGAATCTCCAGCAGCAAAAACTTCGTAATTTAGGGCTTGAAAAGCTTTTACGGAAGCCCTCTTTGGGTCAGTTTGTCTAATTTTATACCCGATTATACTGTTTCCCTGAACTATCAATTGATGGCATAACAACATGGGCCGCCCTAATTTATCCATCAATGGAGCAGAAAACTCATAAAAAGTATCAGAAATTATTGCCACTTGAAAATTTTGGCGAGCCCAATCCAAGAAATCTCGCGCTCCTGGCAGAGGGTCAATATCCTTAATGATAGCAGTAATAGTGTCCAATCCGATCGAGTGAGTGCGCATAACCTCTAAGCGTAAATCCATCAGGTCTTTATAGATTGGAATATCGCGAGTAGTCTTTTGAAGCTCTTTTATTCCTGTAGTTTCGGATACCGCTTGCCAAATCTCTGGAACCAATACCCCCTCAAGATCCAAACATAATACTTTCACCGTGATTCTCCTTGCAGGTAGGTTTTAAGCATATATCAATCGATTATTTATTCTCTAAGCTCGTCACTGTTATGGTGCCCCAATCTGCCAGCGGATGCGAGCGAATGGAACCTAGAAAAACAACAGGACAAAGATCCCCCCAGCAATTATTACGAGATACAATCTCGCAATATGCTGAAGGCGACTTATCAATCTCCTTCAGTGGTGCTGAAGATGTTATTTTAATAGATATGGTGGCTCAGATGGGCTTAACCGTTGATATATTCACTCTAGACACAGGAAGGCTTCACCCAGAAACATATGAGTTTATAGAACAAGTACGTAGTCACTATGGCTTTTCTATAGATCTACTAATGCCCACACCAAGTGATGTAGCAAAACTAGTTAAAGAAAAAGGACTATATAGCTTTTACAAAGATGGTCATGGGGAATGTTGTTCTATTAGGAAGATTGAACCCCTAAAGACTAAGCTGGAATCGTTAGATGCTTGGATTACAGGACAACGAAAAGACCAGAGCGTAACTCGGACGAATCTCACACAGGTACAAGAAGATAAAGCTTTCTCTACAGAAAATCACAAGATTACTAAATATAATCCATTAGCTGACTGGTCATTAAGCCAGGTATGGCAATATATAAGAGAAAATAACGTACCCTACAACAAGCTCCACGATAATGGTTATGTATCCATCGGATGTGAACCCTGCACACGACCAATTACACCAAACCAACATGAAAGAGCTGGCAGATGGTGGTGGGAGGAGCAAACACAACGAGAATGTGGGCTCCATGCGCAAAATGTGATCAAGATAGTGAGTTAACCCCTTGCACATAACAATGGTTAAGAAAGTTTTAGCCAATGGAGAATCCTGCAAAAAGTGCGCCGATGTAGAAAGACGCCTAAAGCAAGATAACCATTGGTCCAAATTGGATGAAATCGTTATAGCAAAAGAAAATGATCCGAATTCAGATGGTATGCAAATTGCCAAGCACCATGGGATCGATGTAGCTCCATTTTTTATAGTTGAAGAAAATGGCAAGGTTGAACTTTATACTTTATATTTCAAATTTGTTAATGAAGTCCTAAAGGGCCACCCGTCAAAGACTGAAACCAACCTTGAAATATTAGAAAACAATCCGGACTTGGATCTGCTGTAACCTAATGAATTAATTAATTTTTTCTAAATTTGGCTAAGCTCAATATTTAGGAAGCTCTAATTGAGAAAACAATTTATTTCTATCTATTGTGGTTTTTTGAGCTATTGCCTCGGTTACTATCGAACGATTTAGATGAGGAGCAAACCACTCAATAAAATCATACATATAACTCCTTAGAAAGGTTCCTTTTCTAAATCCAATATGAGTAACGCTATCCTCAAACATCTCCGAACCATCAAATATTGCAAGATCAGCATCGTTAATTTGGTCGTACGCCATCGTTGCAATAATTCCCACACCTAAGCCAAGGCGGACGTAAGTCTTTATTACGTCTGTATCAGTAGCTGTAAACACCACATTTGGAGATAAATCTTGCGCTCTAAAAGCATCATCCAGAGTGGACCTTCCGGTGAAACCAAAAACATAAGTAACTATCGGAAATCTGGCTACCTCTTGCAAGCCTATCCTACCCTCCGATGCGAAAATTTCTTCGAGCTTATGTCCCCTAGGAACAATAATAGATCTATTCCATTTATAGCATGGCATCATGACTAGATCCGAAAAGAGATCTAATCCTTCGGTAGCAATAGCGAAATCCACATCCCCGGCCGCCGCCAATTCAGATATTTGGGTCGGTGAGCCCTGATTCATATTCAAGGTTACATCTGGATATGCCTCACGAAACTTTTTGATTACGTTAGGTAAAGCATACCTGGCTTGGGTATGCGTTGTTGCAAGAGATAATGAGCCTACCTTTTCGTTACTATATTCCTGGGCAATTTCTTTAATTGTTCCTACTTGACGTAGAACCTGTCCAGCCATTTCCAATATCGATTCCCCAACCGGAGTAACATGCGTTAAGTGCTTCCCGCTACGAGCGAAAATCTCTACTCCAAGCTCATCTTCAAGTAATCGTATCTGCTTACTTATACCAGGCTGTGATGTAAATAAACTATGAGCTGTGGCTGAAACATTAAGATCATGACGAGCTACTTCCCATATATAACGTAATTGTTGAAGCTTCACATACAGTCCTTTCTGGAATAAGAAAACGATTTAATATAACATATAACTACTCATTAATGACACCGTGTGGCACGTGTCCTGTGGTGACTTTTCCGCTAGCTTTATCACAATTTCCTTGCCTGTCATCAAAAAAAATATCAGCCCCAAAAGCTTTCAAAAACTCTGTCTTTGTCATTCCCCCCAAAAAAAGTGATTCATCAATACGCACATCCCATGCTCGGAGTGTCCGAATAACGCGTTCATGAGCAGGAGCACTCCTAGCGGTTACAAGAGCTGTTCTAATCGGACAATCCTCCCCACATGCGTTCTGGAGATCATGAAGGGCAGAAAGAAAAGGTTTAAATGGCCCCCCTTCAAGCGGGTCGACGGCTTTCTTTTGCTCGCTATCACTGAATGCTGCAAGCCCACTAGACTGAAAGATCTTTTCAGCCTCATCAGAAAAAATAACAGCATCTCCATCAAACGCAATACGCAAATTTTCAGTTAAATCTCTAGGCTGGCTAGCTGGAACCGCTAATAAAGTTGCAGCCCCGACACCACTCTGAATCGCTTGAACGACGTCATCGGCATTCGTCGATAAAAAAAGATCGCAGCCAAATGCGCCCACATATCTGTACGGAGACTTCCCCCCACAAAAAGCCGCTCTAGTTATGTCTAATTTATTTGCCTTTATAGAATTAAATATCCTAAGCCCGGTATCCGAGGAATTTCGAGAAAGGAGAATAACCTCAACTCTGTGCTCTCCTAATAGTTGGTTTATATTCAAAAGTTTATTTACGAAAGGAAAAGCCTCACCGGGATTTAAAATATCATCCTCGTGCTCTATCTGATATTTTCGATACGCCTCTAACCCCTCTTCTTCGTATATCCAATTACTTTCGCTTAGGTCAAAAAGGGCTCTTGAATTAATAGCTATAGTCAGCGTCGGGTTCATAATCTAACCATCTACCATATCCCACTTTTTTAAAAACTCTCTACGGATCCGCCTTACTCCGATTTCCGCACATCGTACGGAGAACTTAAATAAGATTTTCTATATATTACTCTCATGGCTTCCTAGTACACAAATGAGTGCTTAGTCAGTGACCGAATATAAGCCACGGCGTTTTCGAGGTAATCATATGCTAATAATCATACTTGCGAGCTTGCTAGCTATAGCTGCCTTCATAATTCTTACCCGGCTTCTATGGACAAGCGAGCGAGTCTCTAAAAAGAGAAAAATCATACCAATAGCCACAATAGTGTTAATAGGCGGTCTCCTTATGCTTACAGCAAGCGGAAGGCTCCATTGGATAGTTGCAGCGGCTACCGCCATATTACCATTTCTTAGAGCAGCAGCTGTCCCATTATTGCGTTTCGCCTTACAAGCTTTTCGGTGGATTCCTCTGCTACGAGTCCTAAGAAGTCATCTCGGAAAAGATCAAAGATCAAAAAGAGAACAAACACAATATCAACAACGGACTGGTAATACTTTAAGCAAAGAAGAAGCACTACAAATTCTCGGCCTATCAGCCCACCCCTCACGAGAGGAAATAATTCTTGCTCACCGCAAAATTATCCAAAAATTGCACCCGGATCGTGGTGGATCAAATTACTTAGCTCAACAGGTCAACGAAGCAAAGCGAATACTTCTAGATTAAAAGATATTTGCAACACGACTAATTAGATTGAGAAAATATTCTTTGCTTCCTGCTCCAAAACATGGAATCTCCTAGCCCAGCTCTCTAAAAGAACAAATTCCCGGTCATCAACCTCGAAAAGCTTGCTGAGTTCTTTTAGAAAACATTCTTCTTCAATCTCGAATGCTCCGTCTGCATAACTCAATAGCAACAAATTCAAAAGAGCAATCCGTCTAGATTTCTCTGAGTCAAATACCTCATCCACACCAATCAACTCTATATAACTAGACTCAAGATCAGAACTTAACCCCATCTCCCTTTTAAATTCGTCAAGCATCCCCTCTTCATTTGGGTCTAACAATCCATCGGATACAACAACATTGTGAGCTAATCCGAGCAGTGTCTCTCTCTGACTTGGATGCAAAGACGATAACCACACTATCGCTTAACCGCCTGATACTAAAAAGGCATCGATGATGCTCAGAGTCATAATTATGAATGCTAACCAACCCCACCCAATAACCAATTTCATGAATATAGATTGGGTTCGTAGATCCTGGAAAATCATTCCAAAGCCCTCTAACAAAAATTTCATGCTATTCACTCCTCCAGTTCAGAACAATAATCTTATTGATAATAAGCGTTTTCCGTCACAGTATGATCTGTAGCATCTTTAATTCCAGACAGTTCAGGAATCTGCTCCATTAGCGTTTTTTCAACTCCTGTCTTCAAAGTTATATCCACTGCCGAACACCCCTGACAACCTCCTCCAAATTGTAACACCGCGACATTTTCTTCAAGAACCTCTACAAGGGTCACCATTCCTCCATGGGAAGCCAATCCGGGATTGATTTCATCATAAAGCACATAATTAATCCTATCCTCAATAGAAGCATCAGGACCAACCTGTGGCATCCGAGCATTAGGGGCCTTAATAGTTAACTGCCCCCCCATTCTATCTTTAGCATAGTCTACTTCCGCATCTTCTAGATACGGAAGACTTTTCCCCTCAATCCAAGCAGAAAAGCCATCATAATCAGCTAAAATATCGCCCTCCTCCTCTTCACCAGGCTGGCAATATGCAATACAAGTCTCTGCCTGTGGTGTGCCGGGTTGCGCAACAAATATTCTTATAGCTGTATCCTTAGAGTCTTGTTTCTCAAGAAGTTCAATTAGATATGATTGAGCAGAATCCGATATATTAACCATAACGTCCTATTTCCGACCTTTTTGCTAGGTTTTATAGTAACGAAATGAATCACCTTCGGCAATTTATCTATATATACCTCTATTTTTCATGAAAACAATTCATCTAAAATTATTTGAACTTCAATTGCTCGTGTCCAAGATATAGCTAAACTTGCCGGGAATACGATTACCTTGAAGAGCATGAAAGACCAAAGCAAGCCCAAGAACTCAGATAGACCGCCTATCGAAGAGGTTCTCAATGAAAAAATAGTTTTCCTTGATGGAGCCTACGGAACTTTATTTCAAGGTCTAGGCTTAACTGAAGATGACTATAGAGGCAAACACTTTCAGGGAAATCAAATTCCTCTGCAAGGAAATCACGATATTCTATCAATCACCCGCCCTGATATTGTCAAACAAGCACACCTTGATTACTTAAATGCTGGGGCGGATATAATTAAAACAAATACGTTTACTGCAACCGGAATAGGTCAGGCTGACTACGGTCTATCTGATCAAGCTAGGCATATTAATATAGAGGCTGCAAAAGTAGCCAAAGAGGCGGCCCTAGAACTCTCCTCAAGCGATAAGCCTCGCTATGTAGCAGGTATAATTGGACCAACAAACAAGACAGCAAGCATTTCTCCTAAACTAGAAGACCCTGGGTTCAGAAGTATAACTTTTGAAGAGCTCCATCAAGATTATTTAATAGCCGCGAGAGCCCTTATTGAGGGCGGCGCTGACTTGATCTTGTTAGAAACAATCTTCGATACATTGAACGCAAAAGCAGCAATACAATCGATCAACTCTCTAAGACAGGAACTTGGGCTTACAATTCCTTTAATGATCTCGGGAACAATCACTGACGCTAGCGGGCGCACGCTTTCAGGACAAACGTGCGAGGCTTTTTGGGAATCTATCAGACATGCGAACCCTTTGTCCGTTGGACTCAATTGCGCTCTTGGGGCAGAGCAACTTGAGCCCTATATTCAAACACTTAGTGATAAGGCTAGCTGCCATGTAAGCGCTCACCCCAACGCCGGGCTCCCAAATGCCTTTGGTGAGTACGAGGAAACACCAGACACGATGAGCACAATTCTTAAAGGATACGCTGAAAAATATTTAGTGAACATCGTGGGAGGATGTTGCGGCACTACTCCCGAACATATTGCAGCTATAGTAAAAAAATTAGGACGATCAAAGCCTCGATCAATTCCGCAAATAACCCCTGAACTCCGCTTAAGCGGATTAGAAGCGATTTCGATAAACGATCAATCGTTATTCATTAATGTCGGCGAGAGAACAAACATCACTGGATCCGCTCGCTTTGCACGCCTCATCCGAGAGAAAAATTATGGAGACGCCATCGAGATTGCAAGACAACAAGTCAACAACGGAGCTCAGATAATCGATGTAAACATGGACGAAGGCTTGTTAGATGGCGAAGAAGAAATGCGAACTTTTTTAAATTTAATTGCCGCGGAACCGGATGTGGCCAAAGTCCCAATCATGATTGATTCTAGTAGATGGGAAGTAATAGAAGCAGGCTTGCAGTGCACACAAGGGAAATGCATCGTTAACTCAATTAGCTTGAAAGAAGGTGAAGAAGAATTCCTAAGACTAGCGAAAAAATGCCGCAGCTATGGAGCAGCCGTAATAGTTATGGCTTTCGATGAGGAAGGACAAGCCGATACATTTCAGCGAAAAATAAACATATGCAAACGATCCTATCAGCTATTAACGGAACGAGCTAATTACCCACCACAGGATATAATATTTGATCCTAATATATTCGCCGTAGGAACTGGGATTGAAGAACACAGCAACTACGCCGTCGACTTCATAGCCGCTTGCAAATGGATCATAGAAAATCTGCCATACGTCCATATATCTGGTGGTGTAAGCAACGTATCATTTGCTTTTCGCGGAAATAACTATATCAGAGAGGCAATCCACAGCGTCTTTCTCTACCACGCAATACAAGCCGGACTTAGCATGGGCATCGTTAATGCTGGACAGCTAGAGATCTACGACGAAATTGACAACGACCTGCGGGAAAAAGTAGAAGATCTCGTCTTAAATCGGCGCTCTGACGCAACAGAGCGCTTGCTCGATACTGCAAATTCTTTCGCAGACATAAAGAGCAAAAGAAATAACCAGGACCTTAGCTGGCGAACAAAAAACGTTGACGAACGTATAGCGCACGCTTTAGTCAATGGAATCAGTGATTTCATAGTTGACGATACTGAGGAGGCTCGAACGAACGCAGCAAAACCGATAGACGTTATAGAAGGCCCCCTAATGGATGGTATGAATATAGTTGGCGACCTATTTGGATCAGGAAAGATGTTTTTACCCCAGGTCGTAAAAAGCGCTCGAGTCATGAAACAAGCGGTAACACACCTAACGCCTTTTATCGAAGATGAAAAAGATGGACAGCAACAAACTAAAGGTACAATTGTTCTAGCTACTGTTAAGGGGGATGTTCACGATATTGGGAAAAATATCGTCGGAGTTGTACTTCAATGCAATAACTTCAAGATTATAGACCTTGGCGTAATGGTTCCAATGGACGAAATACTAAAAACAGCAAAAGAGCACAACGCCCAGATAATCGGTTTATCTGGGCTTATCACTCCCTCCCTTGAAGAAATGAGTAAAGTTGCCAAAGAAATGAAACTTCAAGGATTCAATATTCCTCTACTTATAGGAGGCGCAACAACATCCAAAGCGCATACTGCTATAAAAATAGAGCCTGAATACCATTCGGGAAATGTTATTTATGTTAGCGATGCTTCTCGAAGCGTAGGAGTAGCAACAAAACTCGTCTCAAATTCGAAAAACGATCTAATCAGTAGCACTGAATCGGAATATAAGAAAATAAGAGACCGCACCTCAGCACGCTCGAAAAAGAGAACTTTTTTAAGCTTAACAGCCGCCCAAGAAAACGCATATCAAATTGACCTATCGACATACCGGCCATTAAAGCCACAACATCTAGGAAATAGAATATTGAGTGATATCACCGTTAACGATCTCATCCCCTATATCGATTGGACACCGTTCTTTATGACATGGGAGCTAGCTGGAAAATATCCTAAGATTATAGATGACCCAATCATAGGCAAAGAAGCAAAAAACTTACTTTCAGATGCTGAAGCGATGCTCGATACAATCATAGCTGGAAACCATCTAAAACCGTGGGGCGCGATTGGAATTTGGCCTTGCAATAAAACAGCTCCAGAGACCCTATCGGTTTATCGTGACCATAAACGTGAATTTGAAGTCGCACAACTGCAACATCTAAGACAACAAGGGAAAAAATCAGACTCGCAACCGAACTATTCCCTGGCAGACTTTGTTGCGCCTAAACCCATTGAAGACTTCCTTGGAGGATTTGCCGTAACAAGCGGGCAAGGTTTAGAGGACCTACTAGAGCTGTTCCAAGGTGATGACTATAACTCTATCTTAATAAAAGCTTTGGCTGACAGATTAGCAGAGGCTATGGCCGAATATGTCCATATGCTGATTAGAACTGAGTTTTGGGGCTATAGCGCTAGCGAGAACTTAAGTAATCAGGCATTGATAGAAGAGTCTTACATTGGAATCCGTCCAGCTCCCGGCTACCCAGCCTGCCCAGAACATAGTGAGAAAGAGGTATTGTTTGGCCTCCTAGAAATTAAAGATAAGCCAAATATCATCCTCACCGAGAATTTTGCCATGTCACCAGCGAGCTCTGTATCCGGTTGGTATTTTGCCAACCCAGACTCACGTTATTTTGGAGTAGGAAAGATAACTGACGAACAAGTGGTGGATTATGCACGAAGAAAGAATATCCCTTATGATCTGGCGAAACAGCGTCTCGCACCAAATATCTAAAAAAGAGCACCCTAATTAAGCAGCATTAATCATCGAGTTCTATGCATAGTCCTAACGATTACTTTGGCTATACACCTCCCAAATGGTAGTGTGTCGTTATCAGCAACCAAGAGCAACTAACCAAGAGCAACTAATGTACGCATATAACAGCGTTGATAAAAACTTTATAGCAGAGCGTGTAGCACACTACCGAGAGCAGACCAGACGATTCCTTAATGGAGAAGTTTCCGACTCGGAGTTTTTGCAACTAAGATTACGAAACGGGCTATATCTTCAACGTTTGGCACCTATGCTAAGAGTCGCGGTCCCCTATGGAACATTGTCAAGCGGTCAACTAAGACAGCTCGCTAAAATCTCCAGGAAATGGGACCGTGGATATGGCCACCTTAGTACCCGTCAGAACATGCAATTCAACTGGCCTGAAGTATCTGAGGTCCCCGATATTCTCGAAGCTCTTTCGGAAGTAGACATGCATGCAATACAAACCAGCGGAAATTGTATTAGAAACGTTACATCGGATGAGTATGCTGGCGCCGCCCTCGACGAAGAGGTAGACCCGCGTCCCTACTGCGAGATAATTCGTCAATGGTCAACTAACCATCCAGAATTCGATTGGTTACCGCGAAAATTCAAAATCGCTGTTACCGGCGCCAAGTCCGATAGAGCTGCGATTGGGGTACATGATATTGGGCTGAGAGTTTACCGACAAGATGGTGAAGACATTGTTGTAGATGTGTTCGTTGGTGGCGGTCAAGGAAGAACTCCCCTAATAGCGGAGAAAATAAAGTCGAGATTACCCCTCAAACATCTACTAACTTACATAGAAGCTATACTACGGGTGTATAACAGATATGGTCGTCGCGATAACAAATATAAAGCTCGGATAAAAATACTAGTTAAAGCAATGACAGCAATTAGCTTTGCTGAAAAAGTAGATTCTGAATGGATCAAACTCAAAGATTCTCAATCAACCATTACCTCAGAAGAGATCGCTCGGGTCGAGAATCAATTCGCAGCGAAAGAATACCCTATAGAAAAAGCTAAAATGTCGGACATTGCCTCTAATAGAGCTGGCAATAAACAATTCGATAACTGGATTAACACAAACACGAAGTCCCATAAAGTAGACGGATACCGAATCGTTACCCTCTCAACAAAAATAAATGGGGTCCCACCTGGGGATGTCTCTGATATGCAGATGGACGCCGTAGCCAAATGGGCAGATGATTTTGGTCTAGGAGAAATTCGAATCAGTCATGAACAAAATTTTGTTCTCCCAGATATCCGGATAAAGCATCTATATGAGCTATGGGAACGAGCTACCGAAAAACAGCTAGCGTCTGCAAATTTAGGAATGCTCTCAGATATGGTGTGCTGTCCAGGTGGGGATTACTGTTCTCTAGCAAACGCCAAATCGATACCAATCGCAGAAGAAATCCAGAACAAGTTCAGTGATTATGATTTCCAATACGATTTGGGGCCGTTAGATATAAATATATCTGGTTGCATGAATGCCTGCGGACATCACCATGTTGGTCATATCGGAATTCTAGGTGTAGATAAAAAAGGAAGCGAATATTACCAAATATCCTTAGGAGGCCATTCCGGAAGTAATGGTATCGCCCCATCGATTGGAAAAATTATAGGCCCGTCCTTCTCTAGAGAAGAAATCCCATCAATAATTGAGGGGATTCTTAACGTATTTCTGGCAAATCGCCAATCTACCGAATCGTTCCTCGCATGTGTCAGAAGAATCGGCCTCGAACCTTTCAAAACTAACATTTATGGAAAAGGATCCAGTAGTGGAAAAATCTGAGATGGTGATATTAAGTTTTAATGATCGATTGCCTACAGAACAAGACTTCCTTGAAGAGCAGCTCTGGGAAGAGGATAAATCTAGCTTTTTACTCCTGCCTATAGATGCCGAACCGAATGAGGATCACGCTATGGCCCAAGGGATTGCAATTAACTTCCCAACTTTTAGCGACGGAAGAGGACTTTCGCTCGCTTTCCTCCTGCGCAATCGTCTGGACTTCACAGGAGAGCTTCGTGCAGTCGGAGACATAATACCCGATATATTGCATTACTTAGTTCGATGCGGATTCGATAATGCTGAGCTAAAGAATGATTCGGTCGACCGCAGAGGACAAAATCCAGTTTCTCAGTTTGACCTATTAAATCCGTATACAGCAAACTATCAGGCATCAGTTGTCGAACCAAAACCAGCTTATCGAAGAACTAAATTATAGTGCTAAACTATATTTTAGATAGAACCTTGTTAACTGAAGAAGCAACCCGAGAAAGCAGTCGATCAAGCACCCGGGGTTTATGCTCAACCCAAGTTATTTTATACACGTCAGCAGTCTCACAAGCATCACTAAGATATTGATCGCTAGTAATTAGACGATCTACTAGATTCAGGTCTATAGCCTGCTGACCATACCACGTCTCTCCGGTAGAAACTCTATCTAGGTCGACCATCGGCCTATGCTCCGATACAAAATTCTTAAAAAGACCATGTGTATCTTCAAGATCATTGAGAAGCTTATCTCTTCCCTCATCATCATTCTCACCAAAAATGGTTAGAGTACGTTTATATTTTCCTGATGTGAGTAACTCAACATCTATATCATGATTTTTAAGCCAGCGATGGATATTGGGGATCTGGGCAACAACTCCAATTGATCCAACGACTGCAAACGGTGCCGCCAGAATAGAATTTGCTACAGCTGCCATCAGATATCCGCCGCTAGCAGCTACTTTATCTACAGCCACAGTTAACCTTATGCCCTTCGACTTAATCCTCTCAAGCTGAGATGCTGCGAGACCGTAGCCGTGCACCAATCCCCCACCGCTCTCTACACAAACAACAACCTCATCTTGAGAGCGAGCCATAGTTAGCACTGCTGTTATCTCCGTAGCTAATCTTGCAACACCAGAAGCCTGCACGTCTCCATAAAATTCCAAAACATAAATTCGTGGCTTTTTAAGATCCAGAGAAGACAGATCCTTAGAACTGACTTGCTTTTTCTTACTCTTAAGTAAACCCTTATCTTTTTTGCGCTGCACTTTTAGCTCTTGGCCGTCAAGGATAACTTCTTGCAAACTTTTCTTAAATCCGGCCAAGCTTTCATTTAGCATTTTGATGCGCAGTTTTCCTGTCGCTCCTTCTGGCCCATTATTTTTTTTGCTGGCCTGAACCCCGATAAAGATCAGTATTAGTACAAGTATCGTGGCGGCTTGTCCTAGAAAAACCAAGTATTCGTAAAGATAATCCATAATAGCTTGAAGGTATCCTAACTACCCTTAAAATTTAATTCTCTGATAAAGTATTCAAAAAATCATCAATCAACCATCTCGAAATGGCGGTTCCAGGAGGTAAATTAGGAAGATCGTCGGCTCCGAACCACCTGGCTTCAGCTATTTCCTTATCTCTATATTCAATAGAACCAGCATCATAGGCCGCATGAAAGCCTAACATTAGTGAGTTTGGAAATGGCCAACTTTGACTTCCCCTATATTGAAGATCCTTTATCTTTAGCCCAACCTCTTCTTGAACCTCCCGGTGAACCGTCTGCTCAATTGACTCTCCAGGCTCTACGAACCCCGCAAGAGTGCTAAAAAAGCCATTTTGCCAGTTAGCGTTCCTTGCAAGGAGCATTTTTTCGCCCTTTGTTACTAACACAATAATGCTAGGAGATAAGCGGGGATAGACAATATAGGAACAGCGATCGCATACTTTAGCTCGATCTATGTCGTGATGCCTCATATCTGCACCACAGCGACCACAGAACATGTTTGTCTTATCCCAATCTAAGATCTGTTTCGCTCTACCTGCCAAATAAAACACCTCTGGTCCTGTTCTACCAAGAAATGAAAACAGATTCTCGAGCGAGTACCCGTCTGGAATATCCCCAAGAGCCTCTGCCACATAGCAGGCCTTTTCATCATATAGACCAAGATAATGCTTGTGGGAAAGCGTTAGATTCATCCATCGAAGATCCTCAGACGTAATCGGCAACAGGAAACCATCTTTTAGATGACAAACTAACTCCTGTCCTACAAAGAGAAAATGGTAACTACCTTCGCCTTCACCACCTTCCCTCGGCTTAACAAAAGATTCGAATTTATCAGGCTGGTTTGGCCACATAAGCTAATCGTTTCTCTAACATAACATAGGTTCACTTTATCAAATAAAGCAAATCAATGATCGTACTATTCGAACTATATGGACTTTTATTCAGCAAAACATGAAAATACTTTAATCAGATTTGCAGCATTATTAGAACAATTGAAAGGATTGAAGATATATATGTACCCACAAGCATTATGGAATAACTTTCTAGGAAATTCCCCAGACTGGTATAAGAAAACTATACTGGCTTTCCTATTACTAAATCCAATTTTATACCTAGTGAATCCCTTTCTAGCTGGTTGGATACTAGTACTTCAATTTATCTTCACTCTGGCTATGGCTCTTAAATGCTATCCATTGCAACCTGGAGGGCTTCTAGCTATTGAGGCAGTAGCTATAGGAATGACATCTACAGAAACGATAAAGCTAGAAGTATTTAGTAACTTTCCAGTTATTCTATTACTCATGTTTATGGTCGCTGGTATCTACTTCATGAAAGACCTTCTCCTTTTTACATTCACCAAGATCATCCTAGGTATTCGGTCAAAAATACTAATTTCAGTTTTATTTTCGGCTGCAGCAGCCTTCTTATCGGCTTTTTTGGATGCTTTAACGGTGACCGCAGTAATCATAAGCGTTGCTGTCGGGTTCTATACCGTCTATCACAAGGTCGCCTCTGGAAAGGATTTTTCTAGCCCTCATGATCATTCAACGGATGACCAGATTCAGACCGCTAGCAAAGACGAGCTTGAAACATTCCGAGGGTTTCTGCGCAACCTACTCATGCATGGCGCTGTAGGGACAGCCTTAGGCGGCGTATGTACCACGGTTGGGGAGCCACAAAACCTATTAATAGCAGGAAAACTCGGGTGGGAGTTTTCTGAGTTTTTCTTACAAATGGCTCCCGTTACCATGCCAGTATTAGTGGCGGGACTGACGACCTGTGTAATGCTAGAGGTCTCAAAAAGTTTTGGCTACGGGGTTTCTCTCCCAGATACGGTAAAGGATATACTCCAACGATTCGATGATGAACAGGCTAAAACGCGAACCCAACGAGATATTGCTAAACTCACAATCCAGGCTCTGTCTGCCCTGCTGTTAATTATTGCACTGGCGTTTCATTGGGCTGAAGTTGGACTCATCGGACTAATGGTTATAGTCATTCAAACAGCATTCAACGGAGTAACAGAAGAACATCAGCTTGGGGCAGCATTCCATGAAGCCCTTCCATTCACAGCATTACTCGTCGTTTTTTTTGGAATCGTTGCCGTAATACATGATCAGCACCTATTCGCACCAGTAATAGCCTACGTATTATCATTAGATCTAAGCGTGCAGCCTGGAATGTTCTATATCGCCAATGGTGTTCTATCCGCGATCAGTGATAACGTCTTTGTAGCTACTGTCTATATTAACGAAGTAAGAGCAGCATTCGATGCATCTACGATTACTCGCGACCATTTTGAATTATTAGCTATCGCAATTAATACAGGCACAAATATACCAAGTGTAGCGACTCCTAACGGCCAAGCTGCATTTTTGTTCTTGTTAACATCTTCAATCGCCCCCTTAGTCAGACTATCATATGGACGGATGGTCTACATGGCGCTTCCATATACCATAGTCATGGGGATTACTGGATGGTTCGGTGTGCAGTACTTTTTATAGGGAGTTTTTTCTCCAGAGACTTCCACCGGACTCAGCATCAAGTAAATCCAAGAATTCTTCGTGCGCTTTTTGCTCTTCCTCGCTGGGAAAGATTACCGGTAATTTATTCGGCCTAACAATTACTGATGAACTTTTGCCTATCCCCTCGTTCACCGAAGGCATCCGATCGCTTTCATTTGAGGCAAATAGCATCGTCTGGCCACCTGTCATGAGCAGGTATACATCAGCTAATATCTCCGCATCAAGCAAAGCTCCATGAAGCGACCTTGTCGAATTATCCACGCCATAACGTCGGCATAGCGCGTCCAAATCATTTTTTTGTCCTGGATGCTTCTCCCTCGCCAAAGCTAAGGAATCCTTAATATCGCATAACTCTTTTAAAGATGGGAAATCAAAGCCACTTAACTTTAACTCATTATCTAAAAATGATTCATCGAAGCTAGCATTATGCATAACCAGAGAACTTCCTCTTATAAAACTAAGTAGTTCTTCGCAGATGCTTGCGAACAACGGTTTATCTCCCAGGAATTCATCGCTTAACCCGTGGACCTCAAAAGCTCCATCGTCAACCTTACGTTCGGGATTTATGTATTCGTGGAAATGTCTTCCTGTTAACTTCCTGTCTACAATCTCAACCGCACCTATCTCAATTACTCTATGTCCCAACTGAGGATCTAAACCTGTAGTTTCGGTATCTAGAACTATTTCGCGCATCTCTGTTCCATTTCATCTATAGCTAAATTAGCAGCCTGATCGACCATTTCATTTTCAGTATGCCCACTATGACCTTTTACCCAGAACCAGGAAATCTCATGTTTTAACGATAGCCTATCCAGTTCCTCCCAAAGATCACGATTCTTTACTGATCGCTTTTGAGAGGTTCTCCAATCATTAGCCTTCCATTTCGGAACCCACTCAGTAATACCTTTTCGAACATATTCGGAATCTGTAGTTAGATTAACAGTGCAGGAATACTTTAACTCGGATAGTCCACGTATTGCTGCTAATAATTCCATTCTGTTATTAGTAGTTGTTCTTTCGGCGCCATTAATAATCTTTTTGTGCCCATCAAAACGGAGCAGCGCAGCCCACCCGCCAGGACCTGGGTTTCCTCGACATGCTCCATCAGTAAATATATCAACTTGCTTCTTAGAGTCCATTAACATATACATTAGCCTCGAATAATAAGCATTTTGAAGGTAGCCATTTCAGACCGCAAGCACTGAACATGCTAATCGACGTATTGTAGCCCATGTATAAGTATTTCTGCCTATCAGCCATTATATTGCTTGGTTCCTGTCAAACCACAGATAGACCAATCATGACGGAACTGACTGAGTCTACCAGCCAGCAAATCAAGCCGCCTGATATCTACGGTTATCAGCCACCAACAATAACCCCATACCTTTCAACAAAGATACCTCCAGTATTTTGGGATTCAATCCGGAACGGCTTCGCTTTAGATCACAAAATAAGAAACAAAAGAGTAAAACAACAACTCCGTTGGCTAAAAAAGCATCCGAGTTATATGGAAAGATTAAAGACGCGCATCGAGTTGTATCTTCCTTATATTCACGATGAAATTAAATCTAGAGATCTCCCAAGCGAACTGGCTCTCTTACCAATTATTGAGAGCGCCTTAGACCCATATGCATTCTCATCAGGCGGCGCATCCGGTCTTTGGCAATTCATGCCAGCAACTGCCGAACGGTTCGGAATTAGAAGAGACTGGTGGTATGACGGAAGAAGAGATGTAGTCGCTTCGACAAAAGCTGCTCTAGACTACTTAGAATATCTACACAGAAAATTTAACGATTGGCATCTAGCCATCGCCGCGTATAACGCTGGAGAAGGTAAAGTCCAACGAGCTATACAAAGATCATCTCGCAAGCCAAGTTTTTGGCATTTAAGGCTACCTAGAGAAACTCAGCAATACGTCCCGCGTCTACTCGCGTTATCAGCCGTAGTGAAACAACCATCCATGTATAATATTGCTCTTCCGTTTATCGATCTTAACCAGTCCTTCACAGTTGTTAATACCGAGTCTCAAATCGATCTTGGGATAGCTGCTACACACCTAGAAATAAAACTTTCTACCATCTACGACCTCAATCCAGCTTTAAATAGGTGGGCTACCCCACCAAAAGGGCCCCATCACCTAATAGTTCCATCCAATCCGGACAAAGACTACCAAGGGATAATCTCAGCAATTCCTGAAAAATCCCGTATTAATTGGACAACGATAGAAGTCAAAAGAGGTGATACGTTAAGCGAAATAGCCGCTGATCATAAAACCAGCTTACCTAGCCTTAGAAAGATAAACTCATTAGCTTCAGATACTATTAAGATAGGCCAGATTCTAATGGTCCCTCATTCTACCGCAGCCAGACCCAATCCAAAAAACCAATACCAAAAGAAGCATATTGTAAAACGAGGAGATTCTTTGTGGGCAATAGCTGTTAATAATGGCACCACTGTTAGGACACTAGCCCAACTAAATAAGATAAATACTGAAGATCCTTTGAAAATTGGACAGAAGTTAAAGGTCCCCGCTAAAGTAAGAACGGTTAGCAGAACAATAACTTATCGCGTAAGGGCGGGGGATTCATTATCGAAGATTGCCGCTAGATTTAATGTGGAAATAAATGAAATTGAACAATGGAATCAGATAAACCGGAAACACTACGTTCATCCGGGACAAGATCTAACCTTAGAAATAGACGTTTTGAGCATTAACTAACTAGAAATCGCGATCAATACTAGCACTCTCCAAAAGCGTCTGGAAATACCCATCAAAATCGATCCCAGCAGCTCGATTTAATAGCACCTGTCTAAGTCCTTGCAAATTACTCTCGCTCATCGTCTCTGTGTTGCCATCAGTGACTTTGGTTACGGTGACTATCGCAGGGCTTAATTCGTCGATATATGCTGTCCCAATGCTTTTTCCCTCAGTTTCAGGGGATGGTAACTGAAATGCTGCAGACCTAATTGCCGGAGGAATACTGTCATCTCCACGTCGAGCACCCTCGAAAGTTTCCCAGCCAACACCATAGTCCCTAGCAACCACTGAAACGCCTTCTCCATCTGTTAGTCTCCCAAGAGCCTCTTGATGGTAACTAGATGCTAGAACTCTAGCAGCGTCCAATACCAATTTTTCTATGATTTCATCTCTAACATCTTCCAGAGCTAACTGTTTTGGCTCATGAATTTCGTCTATTCGAAAGACTAAAGCTGTTCCGTCAGCAAGCGTGATAACAGAGCTATTAAAACCGTCTTCAAAAACCTCTGAACTAAACATTAGTTCTTGTACCTCGGAGCTAGCAAAAGGCTCTTCGTTTGACCCGTTTGTAATCACAGTTTGACGCTGCAAGCGCAGATCAAAGGCTTTAGCAATAGGATCGAGTGAGTAAGGCTCTTCGAAAGCAAGGCTATCCATCTCTCTTAACCTCTCTTCGAAAACGAGCTCCGCTCGATCCACTCGGAGCTGTGCGGCAATTTCATCCCGAGACTGACTGAATCCACTCTGCAATGCCCCATCCGCCCGAATCAAATGAACGCCAAAGCTCGTTATAATTGGACTGGAAGTCTCATCGGTATTCAAAATCCACAAGGCGGATTCCAACTGCTCCCCTAAAGTTCCTTCCTCCACTAGCCCAAGAAAACCACCTACTGCTGCTGTACCTACATCTTCTGAATACTGAGTAGCCAGCTTGGCAAATTCGGCACCCCTAATTGCCTCTTCTCTAATAGCTGAAATTCTTTCCAGAGCTTCTTGGACATCTCTCTGGTCGTTTACTTCTATAAGGATATGACTTGCTTCCCGAGCCCTTGGCCCGCTTTCTTCCGCCTCAATCACAGCCTGTGTTATCTCTTGTTCCGAAATGGCCGCCAAACCATCGATAACATCATCTAAAGTTAACTCAATATAAGATATGTCCAGCCTCTCTAGCGTCTTAAATAGCACCAAATTATCGTTGTAGTAATCCAGAACTTCTGACGGATCCAATCGCACTTGGCCCTGGAAAATTTCAGGATTAAACTCCAAGAAAGCTAGATCTCTCGTCTGACCAACCAACCGGGCAACGCTACTTAGTTGGTCTTCAGTGACAAAGGTTGTAGAAGCTATACCTAGTTCCATTTGAGCCAAGATCGCTAGATCCCTGGACTCTTGAATAAATTCGATCGGTGTATAGCGTAAATTTCTAACAAGATTTCTATACACATCTTCGTTATACCTTCCATCAATATGAAATACTTCGTTACTCCTAATCTGGTTATCTATAAGCTCTGGATTAATATTTAGTCCTAAATCGAGAGCTGATTCCAGCAGAAGTGTTTTCGCTACCAGAAGGTCTAGGGTATCTTTCTGTAATCGATTCAAATCGATCGAGTTAGGGTCGTAATCCTCTCCTAGCTCGAGTGCAATCTTCCTCTGTTCTCGTATAGCTGCATTTGCGAGCACTTCTGGCGAGATATCAACCCCATTTACCTCAGCCACGCTGTTACCTCCAAGAGAAAATAAATTAAATGCTCCAAATCCAAATACGGCCAAAACAAAAACCAGCACACCCACTAAAATCTTAGAACCCGTTCCTTGAGTCCGATCTCGCAGTTTTTGCAACATTTAAATACCTCTTATTATGTGTACTTCGATACATAAAAAAGTCGCAACACGCGCCTTTTTTATTGTCCTTAGACTTAACAGATAGTGTACTAGTTCAATGCATCCTTCAGCGCTTTTCCTGGTTTAAACGCAGGAACTCGAGCTGCAGATATTTGGATAGTTTCTCCTGTCTGTGGATTTCGTCCCGCTCTAGCAGCACGATTTCTTACCGAAAACGTTCCAAACCCAACCAACGCAACTGGATCTGATTTTTTTAATGAGTTTGTAATAGCATCAATAGTTGCATCTAATGCTCTTCCAGCAGCAGCTTTGGATATATCTGCTGATCCCGCGATCTGGTCAATCAACTCGGTTTTATTCACATGTGGCCCCTTTTTCAATGTAGGAAAACTGCTCAGCTAAATTTCGTAGTCTTACAAAAACTAGCTACAGCGCTGTAGGTTTTATACCAATACAACAATTCACCTGCAAGCTTAAAAATAGGTATCTTAATGGGGATTTATCGGCAATTTTTGAATATCCTCGTCGGATTCGGTATTTGCCTCTGATCTTACCGCTGAATTTTGATCCTTTTCGTGACTTGGTATCGGTAATGTTTCCAGCGCAATCTCTAATACCTCGTCCATCCATTTTACCGGTATTATATTAAGATCTTTTATAATATTATCGGGTATCTCTTTGATATCTCTTTTATTTTCTTCAGGAATTATTACTGTCTTAATACCCCCCCGATGTGCAGCTAAGAGCTTTTCTTTAAGCCCACCAATAGGTAAAACCTGTCCTCTTAACGTAATTTCTCCGGTCATAGCGACCTCAGCTTTTACGGGAATATTAGTCACTACGGACACCAAAGCTGTACACATTCCTATTCCCGCACTTGGCCCATCTTTTGGGGTTGCCCCCTCCGGCACATGTATATGCAAATCATAATTTTGATGGAAGTCATCGGTTATACCTAGCACCTCAGATCTGCTCCTAACAAACGTTAAAGCTGCCTGAATAGACTCCTGCATAACATCTCCAAGCGATCCAGTTCTGGTCTGCTTGCCCTTACCGGGTACCGCTACCGCCTCTATGTTAAGCAGCTCTCCTCCGACCTGCGTCCAAGCCAAACCTGTTACTATTCCAACCTGATTCTGCTCTGAAGCCAAGCCATAACTATACTTACGAACTCCGCTGAGATCCTCGATCTCCTCCGGCCCAATTCGACTAATAGCGCTGTTGTCGTCATTTAAGAATGAATGCTTCTTAACTATCTTACGAGCAAGCTTAGCAATTTCTCTTTCTAACCCTCTAACTCCGGATTCTTTAGTGTAATAACGTATCAGGTGCGTTATTGCCTCTTCATCTAGCTCAAACTCATCACTTTTAAGCCCATTGGCTTTCACCTGTTTGGGAACTAAATACCGCTGAGCAATATTAAGTTTCTCATCTTCTGTATATCCTGCGATTCTAATAACCTCCATGCGATCCAATAGAGGCGCTGGAATATTCATGGAATTTGAGGTACATATGAAGAAAACATCTGATAGGTCGTAATCCACTTCTAAATAATGATCATTAAAGGTATTGTTCTGCTCAGGATCTAAAACCTCCAAGATAGCACTAGCTGGATCTCCTCTATAATCCATCCCCATCTTGTCAATTTCATCTAACAGAAACAAAGGGTTTCTGACCTTTGCTTTAGCCATCTTTTGGAGAATTTTTCCTGGCATTGATCCTATATAAGTTCTGCGGTGCCCTCTTACTTCAGCCTCGTCTCTTACCCCACCCAATGCCATCCGTATAAATGAACGATTGGTAGCCTTTGCAATACTCTCTCCTAAAGAAGTTTTTCCTACACCCGGAGGACCAACAAGACATAGAACCGGACCCTTAGCCTTCTTAACTCTACTCTGCACAGCTAAGTATTCTACAATCCGGTCTTTCACTTCCTCCAATCCGTAATGATCTTCATCAAGTATCTTTTGAGCGACTGATAAATCCTTTCTGACCCGACTTTTCTTCTTCCAAGGTATGCTTAATATCCAGTCTAAGTAACTTCTAACCACTGTGGCTTCTGCAGACATCGGTGACATTAATTTTAGTTTGCTTAGTTCAGATAACGCTTTTTCCTGCGCTTCGGATGAAAGACCACCTTCTTCGATCTGCGCAGCGATCTCATCAAGTTCATTTCCTCCTTCTTCAAGCTCACCTAATTCCTTTTGAATAGCCTTCATTTGTTCATTGAGATAGTACTCTCGCTGGCTTTTCTCCATTTGATTTTTTACTCGGCCCTTTATCCGTTTCTCTATCTTTTGAACTCCAACCTCTGCATCCATAAGCTTTAATAGGGTATCCATTCGGCCCTGCAAGGTATGGCTTTCCAGTACTCTCTGCCTATCCTCTATAGCCAGGGTCATTTGAGCAGCAATGGTATCCATCAATCTTCCAGGATCATCAATACTGGACAATGACGCCAGCACCTCCTCTGGAACCTTTCGACTAGACTTAATGTATTCCTCAAATTGCTCTATTACCGTTCGAATAATAGCTGTATTTTCAGCTACATCAGCAGTCGGCTCATGGATTAAATCAACTTGGCCTATTAGATAATCTTCCTCTGTGCTGAGATCTAATATTTCAGCTCTAGAACCTCCCTCCACTAAAACTTTAACAGTGCCATCTGGTAACTTTAATAGCTGAAGAACAGTTGCTATTGTTCCAATGCCATATAGATCCTCTTTTTGAGGATCTATAATTTCAGAATCCTTCTTCGCGACTAGAAGAATCTGCTTATCTCCTGACATGGCTGCTTCCAATGCCTGTATGGAGCTCTCCGTACCAACAAACAATGGATGCACTCCATGGGGGTATACCACCATGTCTCGCAATGGTAATAATGGTATAAATATTGAACTGTTCTCAGTCACATCTTTGCCCTTTGCCTATAAAAATACTTCAATCTACCCGGAGCCGAAAACTCCGCTCGCGAGCTTAGTCCTGTGTAGGCGATGCCTGAGCTTTATCAACATTCTCGTACATGATCATTGGCTCACTCTCACCATTAATCACACTCTCATCTATCACCACTTTACTCACGGCGGTAGAGGATGGTAAATCGTACATAGTATCAAGTAGGACGGATTCCAATATTGATCGCAATCCTCGTGCCCCAGTTTTCCTTTCCATGGCTTTTTTAGCCACTGCTGCTAATGCATCGTCCCTAAAATCCACCTCGACATCTTCCATTTCGAATAATTTGGTGTACTGCTTCGTTAACGAATTTTTAGGCTCGGTAAGAATTTTTACCAAAGCATCGATATCTAGCTCCTCGAGGGTTGCAACCACTGGCAATCTGCCAACAAACTCAGGAATCAATCCATAACGAATAAGATCTTCTGGCTCAGCCTTCTGTAAAGTCTCTCCTATAGACATTTTGTCTTCTTCGCCCTTCACTTCCGCACCGAAACCTATCCCCGATTTATCGGATCTCTCAACTATAACTTTATCTAATCCAGCAAAAGCTCCACCAACAATGAAGAGTATGTTTGAGGTATCAACTTGCAGAAATTCCTGTTGAGGATGCTTTCTTCCACCCTGTGGCGGTACCGAAGCAACCGTACCTTCTATAAGCTTTAATAAAGCTTGTTGAACGCCTTCCCCTGAAACATCTCTGGTAATCGATGGGTTGTCGGATTTTCTTGATATCTTATCAATCTCATCGATATAGACTATTCCAACCTGAGCTCTTTCCACATCGTAATCACATTTCTGCAATAGCTTCTGAATAATATTCTCGACGTCCTCTCCTACATAACCCGCCTCAGTTAAGGTAGTAGCATCGGCAATAGTGAATGGAACGTCCAACAATCTAGCTAGCGTTTCCGCTAAAAGAGTTTTTCCACACCCAGTAGGACCAATTAAGAGAATATTAGATTTAGATAGTTCTACTTCATCTTTTCGTCCTGAGTAGTTAAGCCTCTTGTAGTGGTTATACACAGCCACTGATAGGACCTTTTTAGCTCTTTCTTGTCCTATAACGTATTCGTTCAAAATATTATTGATTTCGGCGGGAACTGGAAGCTTATCTTCGTCCTTTTTATCAGTGCCCTCCGCCACCTCCTCTCGAATAATATCGTTGCATAACTCAACACATTCATCACATATAAAAACCTGGGGCCCAGCTATGAGTTTTCTTACCTCATGCTGACTTTTTCCGCAAAAAGAACAATAGAGTAGTTTTCCATTGTCATCGGTCTTACTGCCATCATCTGTCATAGATACCTCTCTTTAAAGCGGTTCGGTCGCTAACCACCGTTCCTTCTTACAGCGCATCTCTACCATGCTTTTTTGAAGCTCATTTTGCAAGTTTTGATAAGACCAAATTATGCAAAAACCCTTAAGTAACACTAATATTAATCGCTTCCTACAGCAGAAACTAGCTGAGTTCTTGGTCTCTGAACCACATCAATCAAGCCGTATTGCTCGGCTTCCTCTGCATCCATCCAAAAATCTCGGTCAGTGTCCAACGCTATTTGCTCGACATCCTGACCTGTATGCTCTGCTAACACCTCATTAAGGCGTGTTCTCATCAGCAGAATTTCTCTAGCCTGAATCTCTATATCAGCCGCCATTCCCCTACCACCACCGGATGGCTGGTGAATCATCATGCGGGAATTTGGGAGGCTATAGCGTTTCCCTTTAGTACCTGCAGCAAGTAAAAATGCTCCCATACTAGCCGCTTGCCCTATACACATTGTACTTACATCGCATCTAACGAACTGCATCGTATCGTACACCGACATCCCAGCGCTAACTGATCCTCCAGGTGAGTTGATATATAAATGGATATCTTTATCTGGATTCTCAGACTCGAGAAAAAGTAACTGAGCAACTACTAAATTTGCGACATTATCGTCCACCGGACCTACCAAAAAGATAATTCGATCCTTAAGAAGACGCGAATATATATCAAAAGCCCTTTCCCCCCTTGCGGATTGTTCGACTACCATCGGAACCATCCCAAGACCGGTTATGGTCTCATGGCTTATACCTTCCATTTTTTTACTCATAGCTTAACTCCATGTAGCTTACTCATCATCGCTTGAAGTATCCTGCAGCGCACGCCCTTCTATTATCTCTCGGTAAGCACTGTCTACAACCTCCACAGACGCCTCTTCCAAAACATTATCAATAACTTGCTCCTCTAGGATCATATTCTCTATCTGATGTAGCTGCTCTTGATTAGAATAGTAATAGTTTACAACTTTTTCCGGCTCCGGGTATTGAGTTGCAATTTCTTGAATTCTTTCCATAACTTTATCATTATCAGCCGTTAAATTTGCATTAGAAACAATCTGTCGGATAATTAAACCAACAGCAACTCTTTTTTTCGCCTGCTCCTCAAACATCTCATCGGGGAGCTCAGGTGTGTCATTACCATCTCCTCCATACATTTGAAACTGCTGCATCATTTGCTGTTTCATTAGATCTACTTCTGACTTAACCATAGAACCTGGTAACTGAACTTCATTCAACTCGTGCAAAGCATCGATAATCTGTCTTCTCAATTCAGCTCTGGTAGCCTGCGCAAGATCTTTTTCCATTGTTTTAGTAACCTCGGTCCTAAAATCTTCCATTTCACCTGTTTCAACACCAAATTCCCTAAAAAAGCTATCATCTAACTCGGGAAGTTTTGGTCTTTCAAGTTTATTAAGAGTAACAGTGAAACTTGCAGTTTTACCTTGAAGTTCCTCTGCCTGATAATCTTCTGGAAATAGCGCATCGAAAACTTTTTCTTCACCAGGAGTCATCCCAACGATTGCCTCATCAAAGTTTTCAATCATCTGCTTAGCTCCAACCACGAAAGCAACACCTTCACCAGATCCACCTTCAAATGGCTCTCCTTCTATTTTACCTTCAAAATCTACGGTCACCCTATCCTGATCAACACACTTATCATTAATTTCATCCCACTGCTTTCTCTGTTCCTGCAGCTGAATAATTGTCTCATCTATATCGGAATCTAAGATAGAGGCTTCTGGTTTCTTCAGATTTATACAATCGAAATCCACTAGTTCAACCACAGGGAAAATCTCAAAAGTAGCCGTGAATTCAAAATCAATACCAGGATCCATCTTCAACACTTCCAACTGAGGAGATGCAGCTGGACTAAGATCCTCACTGCGGATCGCCTCAACAAAACTTGACTGCATTAGTTCTCCAGCTATTTCAGCTCTAACGGCTGACCCATAGCGCCTTCGAATTTCTCTCATCGGAACCTTCCCAGGTCGAAATCCTGGTAATTTAGCCGATTGCGAGGCGCTCGCAAGACGCTCAGTTATCTGTTGCTCAAAGATTTCAGATGGTAAGGAAATAGTCATCCTTCTCTCAAGCCCGGTTGTTGTTTCAATAGAAATTTTCACTTTAGACCATTCTTGTTATTAAGTAATACTGTCACGCTTTTCTCAAATGGGGTGGACGATGGGGTTTGAACCCACGACCGCCGGGATCACAACCCGGAGCTCTACCAACTGAGCTACGCCCACCACTAATCAAATAATCGTTAGTCTATCCCAAATAATAACTAACCTTTAGTTTTCTTTCATATTGCTAGCTGGTACGCCCGGAAGGACTTGAACCTTCAACCCTCGGCTTAGAAGGCCGATGCTCTATCCAGTTGAGCTACGGGCGCTCTGCCACATTGCAACAAACCAACACTAAAGGTAGTTCTGGTCGGGGATGAGGGATTTGAACCCCCGACATCCTGCTCCCAAAGCAGGCGCGCTACCAGACTGCGCTAATCCCCGCGAGGGCGGCATAATACTTAGGCGATAATATAGCGTCAAATTTGGTTTGGGAAATATTTGTTGTTCTAATGCAGCAAATGATCGATTTTGATAACTCTGGAGGTAGAATAGGGATACTAATAGCAGAGAATATTGAATGAGCGCTCAAATACTGAACGGCCAAAAGCTAGCAAAAGAATTGCGCGAATCATTAAGAACTGAGGTCGAGCAACTTCAGCAGCAATCAGGACGAACCCCTGGCCTAGCTGTCTTACTTATCGGGGATGACCCAGCGTCACATCTGTACGTGAAACATAAACGTAATGACTGTGAAAGTGTCGGATTCAATCTCAATTTCAAGTATCTGCCTGAAGAAACGGAACAGGAAACTATTGAATATCTGATTGATGAATTAAACGAAGATCCTTCAATCCATGGAATCTTAGTTCAATTACCACTTCCCCAGCATATCCGCACTGACCGAATAATTGATCGAATTGATCCCAGAAAGGATGTCGACGGATTTCATCCTCATAACATCGGAAGGCTAACACTTCGACGACCACTTTTAAGGCCAGCCACTCCAAAAGGAATCATGCAATTACTAGAGCATACAAACGTAGATATCCGAGGCTTAAACGCAACAATAATTGGTGCTTCAAATCACGTAGGAAGACCTATGGGCCTAGAGTTACTTCTAGCCGGTTGCACCGTGACGACCGCCCATAAGTTCACAAAAGATACTAAAGGATCCTGCCTAAATGCCGACGTTTTAATATCAGCTGTTGGAAAGCCAGGACTAGTGCGAGAAGACTGGATTAAACCAGGAGCAATTGTAATCGATGTGGGGATAACTCGGGATACCGATGGACGACTCCATGGAGATGTCAACTTCGAAAAAGCCAAAGAGTTAGCAAGTTGGATAACTCCGGTTCCTGGAGGTGTCGGCCCCATGACTAGAATAGCGATGCTTCAAAACACTCTAATGGCTGCAAAGGGCTTGGATCAATAAAAGAATGAATCGTATTTTTATTTCGGACCTTCACCTAATTACTACCCAAAGCGATACATTTGTCGTTTTTGAGAAACTCCTTAAAGAATCAATAACTAGAGAGGCCGAAATATACATTCTTGGCGATCTTTGCGAGACATGGGTTGGTGATGATGATGATAGCGAGCTAGCTAATACACTTAAAACTCTTTTTAACGAACTATCAAAGCATACTTCAATTTTTCTTTTGCACGGTAATAGGGATTTCCTTATAGGGAGCCAGTTCGCTGAAGAATCTGGTATTACTATTATCCAGGATCCCTACCAGTTGGATTCGCAAACACTTATCACGCATGGCGACTCCTTGTGCACCGATGACGAAGATTATCAAATCCTTAGAAAGCAGGTTCGCGACCCAAATTGGCAAAAAACCGTTCTCAGCTTAGATATTGAAAAGAGACGAAAACTAGCCACACAAATTAGAGAGGAAAGCACTATAAAAAAGGCTAACAAACCGCAAAATATCACCGATGTAAATAAAATAGCCGTCTCTCAACTCTCTGCAAGCCATGGAGTGTCACAAATCATTCATGGACATACTCATCGCCCTGGCATTCACTCGGAACCTTGGGGAACTAGGTTTGTCTTAGGCGCATGGGAAAAATGTGGCTGGTGCCTCAGAGAAGAAAATTCGGAACTAATCATGGAATGCTTTCCCTTAGCGGGCCACTATGAAAACGAAAATTCTCGTCAGGATCAGATATTAGCTTAAACTCGGCAGCAAGAAATTCTTGAATTCTTTGGTCCAAAGATACACAAGTGTACCTTTTTGCCATATCAATATAAGTGCGAAAATGTCTAGCTTCGGAAATCGCCAAATCACTATAAAAAGGACCTAATTTGCCCTTAAGAACATCAGACAATCCCAGAAATCTTTCACAAGAACGCGCCTCGACCACCGCGGCAACCAATAAACAGTCGACCAACCGCTGAGGCTCTACCGTAGATATCATCGATTTAAGGGCTCCAGCATATCTACTCGGAGTTAGATGATTATAAGTAATATTAAGCTCTATCAATTGCCTATGGACCAACTCAAAATGACGAAGCTCTTCCCTAGCAAGCCGAGAAAGAACAGGCAAAAGAGCTTCCTTATCGACATATCGGTACATCAAGCTTATCGCAGTTCCTGCCGCCTTTTTCTCACAATTTGCATGGTCAATAAGCAGTAAATCAATATTCTCTAAAGCGTTTCGATACCAAGCGCTAGGAGTGTTACTTCCTAAAAAGTAGAGGGCTGCATCAATAGAGGCTACAGATTTCATACTACTCGGCTAAGATTTTATAATTTCTTTCATAAACTGCTTTGGATCGATCTAAAAATTCAGCATCCATTTTTTTAATAACGGCAATCTGCGAATCAAGATTTTGAACTTTTTCACGCACTTCTATCCCAGATTTTTCAAGATAGCCATCTTTTTCTGGAAGGCGAAGAAATAAATGGTAGAGCAAGTCCCAATCGTTGGTTTTATCGCTATACGTTATCCCGTTTTCCGCTGCAGTGGTTAACAAAAGTTTCTTATCACTAATCGCGAAAAAAGATTTAGTAACAGCTCTCTGTATACCCCGCAACCTATCCCACACCTCTTCACGCTGCTCACTTGAAAAAGAATTCCATCCAACAATCTCGTGTGCGAACCGCTTACATCCCCGACAAACCAAATCACCATAGGTGGTTGAACATATGCCAACGCAAGGGGTTTTTCTATGACTGGCAGCACTCAACTTTCTTAACTCAGCTTATCACGCATATACATATCAACGTGGCCTATGCATGATTATGGAGTCCAATAACTGTGTGATCAGCCGACGAGTTCTCATCCTTGGATTTTGCGCTATCATTTCGTGTCTTAGAAAGTCGATTCAGGTAAGTTTCATCAATATCGCCCGTTATATAATTACCATCGAAAACCGATGTCTCAAAACCATCAATATTGGGATTTCCTTCTCTGGCACTCGCCACAAGGTCCTCCAGAGTCTGATAAATCAATAAGTCCGCACCAATTGCTTTTCCTATTTCTTCAACTGATTTATTGTTCGCTACAAATTCATCAACGCTTGGCATATCAATTCCGTATACGTTCGGATACCTAACGGGTGGCGCTGCTGAAGCCAAATAAACTTTGTTTGCCCCGGCATCTCTAGCCATTTGAATGATCTGCTTAATGGTGGTCCCTCGCACGATGGAATCATCAACCAATAATATATTTTTTCCCTTCAGCTCTAATTCTATTGAGTTAAACTTTTGACGAACAGATTTTCTGCGCTCAGTTTGCCCTGGCATTATAAAAGTCCGACCAATATAACGATTCTTAATAAACCCCTCTCGGTATTTGACGTTTAACTGATGTGCTAGAGGTAATGCAGCTGTTCTTCCGGTATCGGGGATTGGGATGACGACATCAATATCATGCTCATTATCAGGAAAACACTCCATAATTCTCTTACCAAGATGTTCTCCCATTCTAAGCCTCGCCTTGTATACCGATACTTCATCAATAATAGAATCAGGCCTCGCCAGGTAGACATACTCAAATATACAAGGAAGCAACTTCGTATTATCTGCACAAATTTTAGTCTCTACATGGCCTTTATTACTTATAAAAACGGCCTCACCTGGTTGTACATCTCTTATCCGCTCATAGCCTAGGATGTCCAAAGCCACGCTCTCGGAGGCTAAAATATATTCATAACCAGAGTTGCGCTTCCTTCTCCCATAAATCAAAGGCCTAATACCATTGGGATCTCGAAACCCAACAATACCCACCCCCATAATCATGGCTATGCCCGCATATCCACCAGAACATCTATGGTGGACCTGCTCAATCCCCCGAAAGATATCTTTTGCCTTTGGCCTATCAGCTCCAAGCGACTGTAATTCATGCGCAAAAATATTTAAGAGAACCTCTGAATCACTACCAGTATTAATATGTCGCATGTTCTCCTTCAACAAAGCCGACTGGAGCTGCTGTGAATTTGTCAGATTCCCGTTATGAGCAAAAGCGATGCCGTACGGTGAATTTACGTACATTGGCTGAGCCTCAGCAGAGCTCGAAGATCCCGCTGTTGGATAGCGCACATGTGCTAGACCAACTGTTCCCTCAGACAATCTCTGCATATGTCGTTGGTGAAAAACATCCCTCACCAAACCGTTTGCCTTTCTCATCTGCAACTTAATATGGTTGCTGGTGACCATTCCAGCTGCATCTTGCCCTCTGTGCTGCAGAACCGTTAAGGCTTCATAGAGCTGTTCGCTAACCGGACTATCTGAAACAATACCTACAATTCCGCACATATCTCCTCACATTATCATAAACAAGCTATCAAAAGAGGTTTCGCACCCAATTAGCTGCGTACTTAAAATCTTCCTCCAAAGTCGACAAAATGGGTTCGAATTTTGAGCGATCCCACCACAGTGTCTGATCTGCATACGGTCTGACAACAATCAGAAACAAAACGCAGACCAAGATCCCACGACAGGCTCCAAAAAAGAGCCCCAATGTTCTATCAAACCCACTTAACCCTGCACCTACAATAAGCTTTGACATAATCCACTGAAACAAAGCCCCTAGACAAAGACCCCCCAAAAACCCCAGACCAAATCCCAAAAGCCATCTAATAGAATCATTAGCAATGACCGTCACCAGTTTCGACTGAGCTGCAGGACCAACCCCTAAACCAGCAAACAAAGCAATCGCCAGTGTTGCAAGCGCCAAAAACTCCTTTGTAAGCCCGCGTTTAAGGCCAAAACCAGCTGAAGTAATAATAATAACTAGAAAGCCAAGATCGAGACTGGTAATAAACTACTCCTTATCTCTCTGATTTTCTGAAAAAGCCATGAGTCTCGGCTGAAGCTCAAATTTAGCTCCAATTTCCTCTAAAAGGGAGAGCGCATTTTTCTCATCAACAATTGGCCCAACAGCTACTCGGTGTAATATCCCCGACTCGGACTTTGTTCTTGACAGAAAGCCTTCGAAACCCTGGGACCTCAGCGAGTCTCGAAGCTGTAGAGCATTCTCTTCGGTAGTAAAACTCGCAACTTGTACCGCCCAGATCTCAGTTAGATCAGTAATCTCGGATAACCGCGGATTTCCCAGAAGCGTTCCTGTATCTTTACTATATCCATCTAAATCTAGGTTAGCTCTTAATCCATTGATTTCTGAATCAGAAACGTTGAAGCTGCCTTTCTCTGGGTCTAAGAACTCAAGAGACACGCCTGGAACGTCCCGAAAATCCCGATCCAATTCTGGCAAACCGTCTCCATCGAAGACCATTGGCAAAAATACCATGGCTACAGCCAGCAAAAAAATAGCCCCTGTTATTCTATAACGAATCGGATCTTCCATCAGAATACTTATACCTCTTGTAGACACTTATCTTCCGCAGGTTAAGCGTTTAAAGCACGTTTAAGTTGTTCCACAGCAGCAAAACTACCGCATACAAGGATAACACTACTCGAATCGGTTTCCGATTTAATTCTATTACAAACTTCTAAAGAATCACCTACTGGACTGTAGATAACTCCGTCAGAAATCCGACTTACAATCTCCTCTGCTTTAAGACCGCGAGCTCCAGATATATCCATTCCATACCAGCGATGAACTACCCCATCGAAGGCATCAAGCACTTGCTTCGTGTCCTTATCTCTAAGTCCACCAAAAATCCCATAAATGGTTCTATCAGTAAAACGAGATTTCAGCTGATCCACAAGAAATTCCGCCCCCGCAGGATTATGTGCAACATCAAAAATAAACTGTCGTCCCATAAACGACTGCATTTCCAGCCTACCAGGCAGACTCACGTTCTCTAGATGAGATTTGATACTGTCCGGTTTAAAAATACTAACCTTTAATAATTTATCAACCAATAAAGACGAATGAAGACCTAAAGATCCATTAATTGGCGCAACACCTGAAAGCTTAATTCCTCTAACAACGCCCAGGGGGCTGCTATAAGACCAACTATCCTGATTTGTCTGGAATAAAAAATCAGACCCCACTCTTTGCTCTGAACATCCCAAATCATGCGCAATCGTATAAACAGATAACGGCAGTCCCGGCCCAAGCACTACAGGCTGACCTGGCCTAAATATCCCAGCTTTCTCTTTCCCGATATCCTCTACTGTATCCCCTAATAATTCTGTGTGGTCAAGGGATATACTCGTAATAACCTCTATATCAGCATCAACTATATTAAAGGCATCTAATCTTCCTCCCAGACCGATTTCTAGGATCCCAACATCAACATTTGAAATTTTGAAGAAATAGAGGGCTAACAAAGCTGAAAACTCAAAATAAGTTAGCCTAATATCTCCTCTTGCATCCTCAATAACCTCAAAACCCCTACAGGCATCCATGTCCGAAATTTGCTCATTATCTATAATAATCCTCTCATTAAATGAAATAATGTGAGGGGACATAGTTACACCGACCTTATACCCAAGCGCTTGAAGAACAGCCGAGGCAGCAATACAAGTCGAACCTTTCCCATTTGTTCCCCCGACTATCACTGTCCGATAAGATACCGGCAAAAGGCCCATTCTTTCGGCGACGGCACGGACCCGCTCTAGCCCCATTTCTATATCGCGTGGATTAGTAGTCGATATGTAGTCAAGCCATGCCGTAAGGGATGGCGCAGATTTTAGGTCGGTCATATTTCATTATTGTTACTAGTTAGCATCAATAGCATCACGTAATTTTTGGGTTTCAACAAACAACTGCTCGCACATTTCATCAACGGAATTGGAATATCTATTCATTAGTTCAACAAGCATGCTTCCGATAACCACCCCATCGGAATAGCTTGCTACTTCAGCCGCAGTCTCAGCCGACTTAATTCCAAATCCCACTAGAACAGGAAAATCAACGGAATCTCGCAACCAGGATATATCGCTTGCTATCGAGCTAATATCTAAATGATCTGCACCCGTAATTCCCTTCAGAGAAACGTAATAGATAAAGCCACTAGCTTTTTCCGCTATACGCAGTGCTCTTTCTCTTGTGGTAGTAGGTGCAATTAGAAAAATCAAGTCAATCTCTCTAGCCGATAGAGCAAGAGAGAGATCTTCTGACTCCTCAGGGGGCAGATTGACCATGATGACGCCGTCGACTCCAAGTTCTGAGGCGCGATTTGCGAAATTTTGAATTCCCATCGCAAGAACCGAATTGAGATAACCCATAAGAATTATTGGGGTGGAAGAATTAGTTTTTCTAAACTCCCCAATCAGTCCAAGAACTTTAGCTAATGTAACCCCTTGTGCTAAGCCCCGTTCAGATGATGCTTGAATTGATGGGCCTTCAGCCTCTGGATCAGAAAATGGTATCCCAAGCTCCAAAAGATCAGCGCCTCCTTTTACAAGCGCATTTAACGCTGGAACCGTACACTCAACGGCTGGGTCGCCTGCCGTAATAAAGGTAACTAATGCTTTCTTTTTTTTGTGCAACAAATCATCCAACACACCGCTAATTCGGCTCATATTTTAATTCCATCTTGCTCGGCTACAGTTAAGATATCTTTGTCTCCTCTTCCAGACAAATTAATAACTACAACATCGTCCGTCGAAAATTCTGATGCATTTTTTATTACCCAAGCCAGAGCATGACTGGACTCCAAAGCCGGAAGAATACCTTCGGTACTATTCAGTCTTCGAAACGCATCCAAAGCTTCTGCATCCGTCACCGAAGAGTAGTCCACCCTCCCTATGTCCTTTAGGTAGCTATGCTCTGGAACTACTCCAGGATAATCTAAACCGGCCGATATTGAATGCGTCTCTATAATCTGTCCATCGTCATTTTCCATCAGATAAGTTCTATTACCGTGCAGCACTCCTACCTTCCCTGCATTCAATGGCGCTGCATGCCTGCCAGTTTCCAACCCCTCTCCGCCAGCTTCAACTCCCACCATCCTAACCGACTGATCCTCAAGAAAAGGATAGAATAGCCCTATTGCATTAGACCCCCCTCCAACACACGCTACTAGACAATCAGGAATACGTCCTATCTTTTGAAGACATTGAGTTCTAGTTTCCTGGCCGATAATCGCTTGAAAATCTCTGACTATCATAGGGTAAGGATGTGGTCCAGCCACAGTACCAATGATGTAATGCGTTGTATCAACGTTCGTTACCCAGTCGCGCATTGCTTCATTCAAGGCGTCCTTTAAAGTCTTGGAGCCAGAATTAACCGATACAACTTTAGCTCCAAGAAGCTTCATACGGTAAACATTCAGGCTTTGCCTTCTCACATCATCAGAGCCCATGTAGACGCAACATTCCATTCCAAGTCGAGCGGCTACTGTTGCAGAGGCCACCCCATGCTGACCTGCACCTGTTTCTGCAATTATCCGTGTTTTACCCATTCTTTTGGCAAGCAATGCTTGGCCAATCGTATTATTTATCTTATGCGCCCCCGTATGATTTAAGTCCTCTCTCTTTAGAAAGATCTGAGGGCCCTTCAATTTCCGAGTAAGGCTATCTGCAAAATAAAGGGGGGTTGGTCGGCCAACAAAGTTCGCAAGATCGGATCGTACTTCCGCTATGAAATCAGGGTCAGACGACAGTTTTTTATACAGTGATTCTAGTTGATCTAAGGCATGAATAAGCGTCTCGGCAACAAACCTCCCGCCATGTTGCCCGAAATGGCCATCAACCGGCTGACTATAGCTGCTTCCGCTATCTTCTTGATCAGCTAATTCAGACTGTTCACTTTTACTCATAAGATCCTCTCCACCGACTTCGCCGAACGCACAAAATTTTTGACTAGCCGCGCAGCCTTAATTCCTTTTTTTTGACCTTCAACACCAGTGCTCACATCAACACCGTAGGCATTAGTCAGTTCTACTGCTTGTTTTACATTATCCGGAGTTAGCCCACCCGCCAAGACAAGCTTAGCCAGAACGTTTTGAGGAAATAATCCCCAATCAAATGTTCGCCCAGTTCCGCCATCAACACCTGGCACGAAAGTATCTAATAACAAGCAGCAAGCAGTATCATACTGGGCTAGCACGTCATTCCAATTTATCGATGGACGAACTTTAATCGCCTTTATATACGGAAGCCCCCAATGCTCACATTCTTCTTTACTTTCATTACCAGAAAACTGCAGATAATCTAGACCTACATCCTTGAGAACGTTCTCTATTTCCTTGGGGGTCGAATCAGCAAATACCCCAACCCGAGTTATAGAGCCTTTCGCAACTTCAGAGATCTCCTTAGCGATCCCGGAGCTTATATAACGAGTGCTAATCTTGGCAAACATAAGCCCAACAGCATCAGCCCCCGCCTCAATCACCGTTATAGCATCCGTTGGCTGGGTTATACCGCAAATCTTTACCTTGACACTCAATTCAAACGTACCGATATCGTTTTTTATAGTCTAGCGGACTATCTCTCCTGGCACTAGAACCAATCCGGTAATAGACCACTACACAAAAAAGGAGGTAATCCTGCGGTTGGGAAATTTGCATCTGGGTAACCTACTTGAACCAGATACAGTCCGTCAGCTGGTGCTGTTTTTCCGAGCGCGGTTCTATCCTTTTGACTCAAGATGTCGGCTATCCAGGCAGGAGAGCGCTTTTCGAGACCTAATTCCCACAAAGCGCTTGCAATATTTCTCACCATATGAAGCAAAAACGCATTTGCCTTAATATCAAGTAATACAAACCCTCCGGCTCTACGAACCTCTGCGCTTTGGATAAATCGAAATGCGGTTCTACTCTGACAACCGGACCCACGAAAGGTCGTAAAGTCTTTTTCTCCTAGTAACAATTGGGCTCCTCGATTCATACGTTCAATATTTAACTTATCGGTCACAACAACTAGCCCTGTTAATAGAGGGGAAATATTCTCTCTCTCATGCCAACAAAAGAGATAGCGTCGAAAAATAGCACTAAAGCGAGCATTAAACTCATCTGGAACAGAATGACACCAGTTAACCCTTATTGCTGGACTCGTAAGAGAATCAACTCCTCTTCGCCACTGACTTAGGGTTCGATTAGCATCGCTCCTAAAGCCAACAACCTGGCCAGTCGCATGTACCCCAGCATCCGTCCTCCCAGCTGCAACGGTCCTAACCGGCTCGTCGGCGACCTGGCTCAGCGCCCTTTCCAGCTCTTGCTGTATACTGGGGACTCCATTAACTTGTCGTTGAAAACCATGAAAGGGCCGGCCGTCGTACTCAATCCCAAGCACAAAATTAGCCAATTTTTATCACCAGATCTTCTGCTCTTTTCTTCAGATCTGGGGTCCCTTCATCCAATATCTCATTAAGCAATGCTCTTGCTCCAGTCTCATCACCCATATCAATATAGGACTGAGCGAGATCCAACTTCATACTGGCAGACCCGGACTCAAGGGAATCCTCTAAACCCCCCAATTCGCTGTTTGCCTGAAGGATATTTGATTCCCTAGTCTTCCTCCTCTTACCTAGTCTTGCTAAGAAAAATCCCACAGAAACTAAAACAACAGATTGAACGAATAACGAAGTGAAAAAACTCAGTTTTGAGTTGAAGATCCAACCTATCCAGCTTCCTTCCCCAATCACTTGTTTCGGAACTAGGTTCCCAAGCTCTATTTCAAGAGCTAAAGCTTGAGCTTCCAGTTTTTCTATCATTTGGGCTTGGGATAGCAAACGATCATTCTGCTCTTCCAGCTGTTGATTCTTCCTGCCCAGCTGATCAAAACTAAAAGCGTTTTCCTCTTTTAGCCTTCCAATCAATTCCTGCAGCCGCGGCGAACTCGAATCAAGTAAATTGTCCTGATTTAAGGGTCTTGGATCCATAACATAAGGAATTCTAAGCAGATGATTCGGACGCAGGAAATTGATATCTTGATCTTCAAACGCATCTGGATTCATCAAAAAGATAGAACGCATGAACTCAGCCACACTGATATTTGTTGTTGGCCGAGTTCGTTCAGCAATACCCCAAAGAGTTTCGCCTTCTTTAACAAGCACGGTTTGATCTCTCAGCCCATCTAGCTGTTCTTTATCATCACCTATAGCCAATCCACTAAAAATGATATTAAAAATAATTCCAATTAGGGCTATATTTCTATTTTTTTTAGCCACCGCCACTTGATAGCCTATCAATTAATAATTCTGCTATTTGCACACTATTCAACGCCGCGCCTTTTCGCACATTATCTGATACCACCCAGAGATCTAATCCTAGTGGATGAGATATATCCTCCCGAATACGCCCTACATATACTGCATCACTTCCGGCAGCGTGAGCGACAGCTGTCGGATACCCGTTAGAAGCCGGATCGTCCACTAGCGTAATTCCATCAAATTCCCGCATCAATACTCGAACCTCGTCAGCAGTAATTTTAGTGTCCGTCTCTACATGGACCGCTTCTGAATGACCGTAAAACACGGGAATCCGGACGCAGGTCGGGTTAACCTCTATACGATCATCATCGAATATCTTCTTCGTTTCCCAAACAAGCTTCATTTCTTCCTTGGTATAGCCATTGTCCTGAAAATCGTCAATCGCCGGAATAGCATTAAAGGCTATCTGCTTAGGCATCACGTTAATAGTAGGTGAATTTCCATTAAGCAAATCTGCAGTCTGACCAGCCAGCTCACGCACGCCGCTTGCCCCTGCTCCCGAAACTGATTGGTAACTGGCCACGTTTATCCTTCTAATTCCTACAGCATCATAGATCGGCTTCAGGGCTACCACCATTTGAATGGTTGAACAATTAGGATTGGCAATTATTCGTCTATCATTTTGTTCTTTAACTAACGCCCCATTTATCTCTGGCACCACGAGCGGTATATCGGAGTCATAGCGGAAACGACTGGTATTATCAATCACATAGCAACCCGCTTCGGCAGCAATTGGCGCAAACTTCTCTGATATTGAGGCGCCAGCCGAAAATAACGCAATATCAGTGTCAGAGAAATCAAAATCATCCAGCCGACCAACTTTAATTGAGCTGCCCTTAAACTGAAGCCTTTTCCCCTCTGATCTCTCACTAGCTAAAAGCACCAGCTCCTTGACCGGAAATGATCGCTGCTCAAGAATCTCTATCATAGCTTCCCCAACAGCACCGGTTGCTCCAACCACCGCTACACTTAGTTCATCACTCATCGTTATAATTCCAATCTCTCTAAAACCTTGTCGCCCATTTCCGAAGTACCTATAGGTATACAAGCACTCTTGCCCGCCGGCATGATATCCAATGTGCGATATCCATCAATCAACACTCGTTCTACTGCTGCCTCAATCGCTTCTGCACCCTCTGGATAATCAAGGCTGTATCGAAACATCATAGCCGCAGAAAGAATTGTAGCCAGGGGATTCGCTTTATCAAGGTTGGCGATATCTGGAGCAGAACCGTGAACTGGTTCATACATGCCTTTTCCATCACTGCCAAGTGATGCAGATGGAAGCATTCCTAGCGAACCTGTTAACATTGCTGCGACATCAGAGAGTATATCTCCGAACATATTTCCAGTCACAAGCACATCAAATTGTTTAGGTCGCCTAACTAACTGCATTGCTGCGTTATCGACGTAGAGATGGGAGACTCGTATCTCCGGGTAATCACGTGCAACATCATCAACAACCTCTCTCCACAGTTGAGTAACTTCCAGAACATTCGCTTTATCCACCGAACAAACTTCTTTATTTCTTAACGCAGCTAAGTCAAAGGCAACTCTTGCAATACGCTCAACTTCAGATTCCTTATAGACATAAGTGTTATACCCGCGACGCTCCCCTTTCTCACCAGTAATACCCCTGGGCTCCCCAAAATAAATGCCCCCAGTTAATTCACGAACGATTAATATATCCAGATTTTCCACCAGTTCCTCTTTCAAAGAGGACGCCTTTGATAACGGACCGAAAGTCATGGCTGGACGAAGATTAGCAAAAAGCTCAAGCCCAGATCGAAGTCCAAGCAGACCTTTTTCAGGCCTTAAATCAGTAGGTAGATCATCCCATTTTGGCCCTCCTACACTGCCCAGTAATACGGCACTAGAAGATCTTGCCCGATCCAAAGTCTCCTGAGGCAAAGGTTCTCCCAGCTCATCAATTGCCTTCCCCCCTATCAACGCATGCTCAAAACCCAAGCTGATCTCAGTTCCTTTGACGGCTGATTCCATCACTTGCAAAGCTACCGGAACTACTTCATTCCCGATTCCATCGCCCGGTAAAACTAAAATATTGTGCGAAATACTCATAACTCTATAAACTTAAATATTCATCTTATACCCAAGGGATTTTTTGAATATGACCTTTCTCGAAATCCTCTATTAATTCTCTCTGCCGCAGAGTCACAGAAATTTCATCAAGACCGCTTAACAAAATATTCTTTTTGTCTTGATCTATTGTAAATTGCACAGGATCTGAATCCGGAATAATAATAGTTTGATTAACTAGATCTACGTCTATCTCAGCCCTTGGATTGTTCTCCGTCAGTTTTACTAGCTGACGGAGTACTTCCCTTGATATCACTATAGGCAAAAGACCATTCTTGAAACAGTTATTGTAAAAAATATCTGCGAAGCTGCTTGAAATAACGCATTTAAATCCATAATCCAGCAGCGCCCAAACAGCATGCTCACGACTAGAGCCACAACCAAAATTCGCTCCGACAATCAAGATCTCTGCTCCCTGGTATTGCGACTGATTTAAAATAAATTCAGTATTTAAACTTCGTTCATTTGGATTGACACCATACTCCCCCTCATCTAGAAAGCGCCATGCATCAAACAAGTAATCACCAAATCCAATCTTACTAACCGATTTCAAGTACTGCTTCGGAATAATTTGATCGGTATCTATATTCCCTCTATCAAGCGCAACCCCGGAGCTCTTTATCCTTTTCATGCCTTTCATAGAAATTCTCGAACATCTATAAAACGCCCAGCCAAGCTCGCAGCAGCAGCCATTGCTGGGCTTACTAAATGGGTTCTACCCCCATAACCTTGGCGGCCTTCAAAATTACGATTAGACGTTGAAGCGCAACGCTCTCCATCCTGAAGTCTGTCAGGATTCATCCCTAAACACATAGAGCATCCAGGAGAACGCCATTCGAAACCAGCTTCAGTAAATATTTTCGCTAATCCCTCCTGTTCTGCTTGCTCCTTCACTAGCCCAGAACCAGGAACAACAAGGCATTGTTTTAATCGTCTATCTACTTTTTTTCCTTTTAATATGGATGCTGCAGCACGGAGATCCTCTATTCGAGAATTAGTACAAGAACCGATAAATACCTTATCTAGCAATAGATCTGTTACCGGTTGATCGGGTTCTACTCCCATATATTCCATAGCCAGCCGATAACCGTCGCTTTGCTCTGAATTCGCAGAGTTAATAACGCTAGGGATCGCCTCATCAATTGATATAACCATTTCCGGTGAGGTACCCCAGGTAACCTGTGGTTTTATGTTCGTTGCATCTATCTGCAAGGTCTCATCGAAAACAGCACCACGGTCAGTATTCAGTGCCCGCCAAAAGGCCTCTGCCGATTCCCACATCACTCCACTTGGAACAAATGGCTTTCCTTTCAAATATTGAAGAGTTGTATCGTCAATTCCTATTAATCCAGCCCTCGCGCCTGCTTCAATGGACATATTACAAACAGTCATTCGTCCTTCCATCGAAAGTTCTGATATAGCTGAACCGGTATATTCAATGGTATATCCAGTCGCTCCTGCTGTGCCAACCTTTCCTATTATAAAAAGGATCAAATCTTTAGCGTAAACACCAGAGCACAACTCCCCGTCAACTCTTATCTCAAAATTTTTCATTTGTGTGTCTATCAAACACTGGGTAGCAAGTACATGCTCAACATCTGAAGTTCCCACTCCCTGGGCAAGCGCGCCAAAAGCCCCATGTGTAGAAGTATGGGAGTCTCCGCACACTATAGTCATTCCGGGCAGTGTTAAACCTTGTTCTGGACCAACTACATGAACTATACCTTGACGAATATCGCTAAGACCAAACTGCTTAATTCCAAACTCCTTGCAGTTCCAATCAAGCGTTTCGACCTGCTTTCTAGCAATCGTATCAGTAATCCCATCTATTCCTCGGTCTCGGCCTTCAGTTGGAACATTGTGGTCAGGTGTCGCTATATTGGATGATGTTCTCCACGGAGTACGGTTTTCCTCTCGAAGTCCTTCGAAAGCCTGAGGCGAAGTCACCTCGTGCAGCAATTGCTTATCAATGTACAACAAATTTTGGCCATCACTTCTCTTTCCTACAAAATGGGATGTCCAAATTTTGTCATATAAAGTCAGCTGCTCAGTCACTATTCTATTCGCTCTGGATTCTGTGCTCTATGTCGTAAAACGTGATCCATTAGGACAAGAGATACCATAGCTTCAGCTATCGGTACTGCTCTTATCCCTACGCAAGGATCATGCCTCCCTTTGGTAACTACTTGCACCTCTTGGCCATCTCGATCTATCGACTTCCCCGGTGTCGTCAAGCTTGATGTTGGTTTCAGAGCAATGGTAATAGAAATGTCTTGCCCAGAGGAAATCCCACCCAGTATTCCTCCAGCGTGATTAGTTATAAATCCGTTCCTGTCCATCTCATCTCGATGATCCGTACCACTTTGTTCAATAACAGCAACCCCATCTCCAATACCTACTGCCTTTACGGCATTAATACCCATTAGCGCGCCTGCTAGCTCAGCATCTAACTTAGAAAATACTGGCTCACCAAGCCCCGCAGGGACTCCCGTCGCAACGATAGTAATCTCTGCTCCTATTGAATCTCCTTGTCTTCTAAGTTCCTCGATTAATTCAGCAATACTTTTCTCGGAATCCAGATCTGGGCAGAAGAACGGGCTATTATCAACCGTATCCCATCCATCAAACCGCGGTCGTAACTTTCCAATTTGAGAAAGATATCCTCTCACCTCAAGAGAGTATTTCTCCCGAAGATACTTCTTAGCAATTCCAGCTGCTGCTACCCTCATAACCGTTTCACGTGCTGATGCTCTTCCGCCCCCTCGGTAATCCCGCAAGCCATATTTTTTCTCATAAGTGAAATCAGCATGCGATGGCCTATAAAGCTCTTTAATCTCGCTATAATCCTTGCTTTTCTGATCAACATTGGTGATTCGTAACCCAATAGGAGTACCTGTTGTTTTGCCTTCAAAAACCCCTGATAGTATTTCAATTGAATCCGGTTCTTTACGCTGGGTTGTATAAGCTGACCGCCCGGGAGCTCTTCTATCTAAATCCTTTTGCAGATCGGAAGAAGAAAGAGCAATTCCTGGAGGACATCCGTCAACCACGGCCCCCATAGCCACCCCATGACTCTCCCCGAAGGTGGTCACCTTAAATAATTGTCCAAACGAATTACCAGCCATAATAGATTCCAGTCATTGCCATCAGGCGTTAAGTATGAGCTCTTTATTCATCTAGGCCAAATCGCGAAAGCTCCCCATTTGACCCTTTTCTAGAAAAAAAACTCCCTCCCCTCCCTGAGCTAAATCGACCCACATGAATTCGGCCATGGGAAATTTTTCAGACAAAGGCAACCTATTCTGACCCACTTCACATATGATCGCACCATCGCCAGAAAGAACTGCGGTCGCCTGTTCAAGTAATTCGGTCACCAGCCCCAAACCATCTGCTCCGCCATCAAAAGCTAAAGCTGGCTCCATCTGATACTCTTGCGGCAGCAAATCTATCGAATCACTCGGCACGTACGGCGGATTACTGATTATTAGATCGATGGAACTGGGTGAAAAGTTCTCAAGCAGATCGCCCTTCTGCAAAAAAACTCGATCTGCCAGACCAAACGCGAAAACATTTTTTTTCGCAATAGAGAGTGCTCTATCATCAATATCAACTAAAACCACTGATGCTTTTGGGAATTTTAGTGCCGCTAAAATTCCCAAACATCCGGAACCTGCGCATACATCAACGATCTTTTCTGGTGATCTCCGCAACCAGGGAGAAAGCCCATCCTGTATTAGCCTTCCCATAGGAGATCTCGGTATTATCACCCCCTCCTCACAGAAGAAGCTTAAACCAACGTAGTCTACCTTACCTAGAAGATATGGAAGGGGCGTGCGTTCATGAATTCTTCGATAGGCTAACTTCTTTACATGCTCATAATCAACTTCGGAAATTCGTTGGTTTTCCATCGCTTTGTTGTCCGGCAAGCCAGTGATACCTTTAACAAGAGCAACTGCCTCATCCCAAGCGTTGGTTGTACCATGACCATATACAATAGAGCTCTCTTCGAATTCCCTATGGATAGATTTGATAAGATCTATATAAGTAATTAACAAGAAATCTACCTTTATGCAGCTAATTCCATCTGAACTTAATAGCTAATTTAGCAAGTCAACCAGCAGGTCATTTAACCGATTAACATAGCCTGAGGGATCTTCCAAGGGGCGACCTTCAGCCAATGCGGCCTGATCAAAAATGATGTTTAAAAGCCTAGCAAAACCCTCCTCTTGTTGTTCTAAATCAAGTCTTTTTATGAGTGGATGCTTAGCGTTATATTCAAAATCTGGCTTGGATTCAGGAACCGGTTGGCCTGATGCTTCCATCATTCGACGCATCTGAGAACTAACGCCAAATTCTCCAAGAACGAGACAAGCAGCAGATTCAGTCAACCGCTTGGACGCTCTAACGTTCTCAACCTTATCACTTAGAATCTTTTTTATTCGCTCATTCAACTCAGTGTGGTCTGAGGCTTCTTCAGCTGATTCAGCTTCATCCTGCTTTTCCTCTCCCACTTCAACCTCTCCTCGAGCAACATCATGGAATTTTTTGCCCTGATACTCTGTCAACATGGACATAACCCATTCATCTATTCGATCAAATAGCAATAAAACTTCTACGTTATTAACCTTATAGACCTCTAAATGGGGACTATTACGGGCGTTCTCGTAACTATCGGCTACTAAATAGTAAATCTTTTCTTGGCTTCCAGATGATCTATCCAAGTAGTCATCTAAAGCAACATTCTTTGTTGGCTTATCAGATTGATTCGTAGAATTGAACCTCAATAACTTAGCAAGTGATTCTCGGTTAGAAAAATCCTCTCCCGCCCCTTCTTTTAGGACCTCACCAAATTCTTCCCAAAACTTTTCATATTGGCTCGGCTCCTTGGTAGCCATCTTATTTAATGTATTTAATACTCTTTTTGTAAGCGCTCCTCTAATCGATACCACACGCTCATCTTGCTGCAGGATCTCTCTTGAAACATTTAAAGGTAAATCATTACAATCAATAATTCCCTTAACGAACCGTAGGTAAAGCGGAAGAAACTGTTCCGCCTCATCCATTATGAAGACTCGTTCCACATAGAGCTTCAGACCTCTTGGACTTTCCCTATTCCACAAATCGAAAGGCGCTTTCTCAGGAATATAAAGCAGGCTCGTATATTCGAGTTTCCCCTCTACCTTATTATGACTCCACGTAAGCGGATCCGAGAAATCGTGGGTAAGGTACTTATAGAATTCATTGTATTCATCATCCGCTATTTCAGTTCTTGTTCTCGTCCATAGCGCTTTCGCTGAATTTATTACTTCCCATTCCTCTTCCAAATCAACAGATTCCTTTACTTCGGATTCCTCTGTTAGATCATTTTGTTTAGGCATTTCAACTGGAACACCAATGTGGTCAGAATATCGTTTGACCACGCTACGCAACCGGAAACCATCCGCAAATTCCATGGAATCCTCAGTGAGATGTAAAACAATAGTGGTACCAGCCTCACAATCAGATAATTCGCTGACCACAAACTCATCTTCTCCCTCAGACACCCAACAAGTACCATGCTGTTTATCTGCTCGTCGGGTAAGTACCTCAACCTTCTTAGCTACCATGAACGCGCTATAAAAACCCACGCCAAACTGCCCGATCAGACTTGCATCCTTTTGCTGGTCCCCACTCAATTGCTCTAGAAACTCAGCTGTTCCAGATCTTGCTATTGTTCCTAGGTGATCAATAACTTCATCACGACTCATTCCAATACCGTTATCAGAGATAGCCAAAGTACCTTCAGATGGATTAAAAGAAACTCTAATTCGATAGCCGTCTTTGCCTGCAATGCTAGGGTCCTTCAATACGGCAAATCGATGTTTATCAATTGCATCCGATGCATTAGAAATTAATTCGCGAAGAAATATTTCCTTGTTCGAATATAAGGAATGAATCATCAACTTTAGCAGTTGTTTCGCTTCTGTCTGAAATCCAAAATTCTCAGTGAGTGTTTCTTCGCTCATATCAATTTTCTTGCAATAAAAGATAGAATCTAGTTGTCATCATCGAACGATTCAGGCCAACCAGTAACTTCCATAATAGCTGTCCCTATACGAGCTAAACTATCGGTCGTCCGCACACCTGCTGACTCTAGCGCTGCGAATTTTTCCTTTGCAGTGCCTTTACCACCAGCAATTATCGCTCCAGCGTGGCCCATGCGTTTACCAGCAGGGGCAGTAACTCCAGCTATATAACTGATAACCGGTTTAGTAACGTTGTGTTTAATAAAATCAGCTGCTTCTTCTTCTGCAGTCCCACCGATTTCTCCTACCATCACAATCGCTTCGGTTTCCTCATCATTCTCAAATAGCTCTAACATATCGATGAAATTACTACCTGGAATTGGATCGCCACCTATTCCTACGCATGTACTTTGCCCGTAGCCATTGTCTGATGTTTGTTTAACTGCTTCGTAGGTTAGTGTGCCCGACCTGGAAATGATCCCCACCCTTCCTGGACGATGTATTTCTCCGGGCATAATACCTATTTTACATTGTGCAGGAGTTATAATCCCCGGACAGTTAGGCCCAATAATTCGAGCATCCGTTCGTTCCAATTTTGATTTAACTGCAAGCATATCCAGCGTCGGTATCCCTTCCGTAATGCACACAATTAGTTCTATCCCTGCATCCAGAGCCTCTAACATAGAATCCTTACAAAAAGGTGCGGGAACATAAATAACGGATGCAGTAGCTTGGGTTTCATCGACTGCTTCGCCAACCGTATCGTAAACTGGAAGCCCTAGGTGCTCTGTTCCACCTTTTCCTGGCGTTACGCCACCCACTAATTTAGTACCATACGCCAATGCGTGCTCACTATGTAATGTCCCTTGAGCCCCAGTAAACCCCTGACAAATCACCTTGGTTTCTTTATCAACTAAAATACTCATGTATTACCACCCGCTGCGTCTACCGCATTTTTTGCCGCATCAAGCAAGGATGTTGCTGGTATGATATTAAGACCACTCTCCGCAAGCTTATCCCTCCCTAGCTGAGCGTTATTTCCCTCAAATCTAACCACTACTGGAACCTTAACTCCAACATCACGAACTGCCCCAATGATACCGTCTGCAATTATTGCGCAAGAAACAATGCCACCAAAGATATTAATTAACACCGCCTTAACATTCGTATCCGAAAGAATAATTTTAAAAGCTTCTGCTACGGCCTCCTTCGTCGCTCCACCTCCAACATCTAGAAAATTAGCTGGATTTCCTCCATTGAGTTTTACAAGATCCATCGTTCCCATCGCTAGTCCAGCACCATTAACCATACAACCGATATTACCGTCTAAAGCAACGTAATTCAGACCAAATTCGGAGGCATGTGCCTCTCTTTCATCTTCCTGTGAAGCATCATGCAATGTAGCAATAGCCTTCTGCCTATACAGAGCGTTACCATCAATATTTACCTTTGCATCTAAACAATGAACGTCACCATCAGTATTAATAACTAGCGGATTTATCTCTAGCAATGAACAATCTAAATCATGAAAAAGCCTAGATAAGCCTATAAAAAGATTAGAAAATTGACGAACTTGATTCCCTGATAATCCCAACCTAAATGCCAACGCCCTACCCTGATAAAGCTGAGCGCCTAGCTCGGGGTCCACTACAGCCCTTAGAATCTTATCCGGAGTTTCTTCTGCTACTTTTTCAATTTCCACTCCACCCTCAGTAGAAGCCATAAACACCACTCGCCGAGTTGATCTATCAATAACAGCGCCCAGATACAGTTCTCTAGATATATCCGTGCACTTTTCAACATAGATCTTGGATACTGGCTGACCTAAAGAGTCAGTCTGTATCGTAACTAAGCGTTTGCCGACCCAGGTTTCTGCAAATACTCTAATCTCATCCAAACTATTAACAACTTTAACGCCTCCGGCCTTCCCGCGGCCACCTGCATGTACCTGAACCTTAATTACCCAGCTATCTCCACCTATTCTCTCAGCTGCCTCTACTGCCTCTTCAGGAGTATCTACTGCGTAACCTTCCGACACAGGTAGCCCATATTCAGAGAACAATGCCTTAGCTTGATATTCATGCAAATTCATGACTTTTCAACACCTTTTTTTTATTTCCTTAATTTCTGAAACTATTTCGAAGAACCCGATTTTCTATTTACCATATGGATTGCTTGCCCTGATATCCCTAAGACAGCTTCATGAATTGCTTCACCAAGCGTCGGGTGAGCGAACATCGTTAGCGCCAAATCTTCAGAGGAGGCATCAAATTCCATAGCGATTACTGCCTGTGCAATCAATTCCGAAGCATGAGGCCCCAATACATGAACCCCAACAATCCTATCATTCTTTGCATCCGCTAGTACTTTAACCATCCCTTGATTTTCATTGGCAGCAAGAGCTCTTCCGCTAGCTGCAAAAGGGAAAGTCCCAACATTAAATTCCACAGAATTCTCAGCAAGCTCCTGTTCAGTCGATCCGACCCATGCAATCTCAGGATTTGTATAAATAACTGAAGGAATACGGTCATAAGCCACAGTCGGCTGCCCTCCAGCTATCTGCTCAGCAACCATTATACCTTCTTCCATTCCTTTATGAGCTAACATAGGCCCTCTGACAGCATCCCCTATAGCAAAGACATTCTGCGCCTTTGTTCTGCAGTTCTCGTCAACTGAAATAAAACCATCCTCATCTAGCGAAACACCACTATCTTCAGAAAATAAATTGCTTACTAACGGCCTTCGGCCCACCGCAACCACCAATTTATCAACCTCTATACTTTCAGTACCGTTCTTCCCTTCATAATCTACTACCACTGTACTTGACCCTACTTTAGAGCCGATGACCTTAGTATCAAGTCGAATATCCAAACCCTGACTCTGGAATATTCTCAAGCTATCTCTCGCTATCCTCCTATCCGCCATCGGCAGAAACTCTTCTAACGCCTCAAGAACAATTACATTGGACCCTAGGCGATTCCAAACACTTCCTAACTCAAGACCTATAACCCCAGCCCCTATCACTCCCAATCGAGGAGGAACAGCGGTAAAATTCAACGCGCCTGTAGAATCTTCAATTAAATTGGAATCGACTGGGGCAACACTTATATCTACAGGTACTGATCCGGGTGCTAAAATTACGTTTTCTGCCACGAGAATTTCCGGCTCACTCGCGTCAGCAGGCACATATTCAACCATACAGTCCTTAACTAATCTGCCATGCCCCGGCAGATCTACTACTCCGTTGCCTTTAAACAAACCTGCTATCCCAGAAGTCAGACTGGCAACAACATCATTCTTATGATTCATCATCGCTGATAGATCAACCTGCAAATCAGCAATAGTGATTCCAATATCCTCAAACCGTTTAGCATCTTCAAACTTTTGAGAAGCATCAAGTAGGGCCTTAGATGGTATACACCCCCAGTTTAAACACGTACCGCCATAAGCTGGGGCCCCGTTCATATCAACAGATTTATCAATACAAGCTGTACGCAACCCAAGCTGGGAACACCTTATTGCAGCGTGGTACCCCGCTGGGCCTGCACCGATAACTATAACATCGTACTCTTCACTCATATTCAAAGTCCTAATCCTGCTCTTAGTTGAGTTAAACTGAACTAAGAAGCTTTTCTTTTAATTAGCATATTGCGAATCTTCCCGATCGCTCTCGTGGGATTCAACCCCTTTGGACAAACACTCACACAATTCATCACACCCCTGCAGCGAAAAACACTGAAAGGGTCTTCTAGTTTTTTAAGCCTCTCATCTGTAGCTGTATCTCTGCTGTCAGCCAGAAAGCGGTACGCCTGAAGCAGCCCTGCAGGCCCAACAAACTTCTCGGGATTCCACCAGAAAGATGGACACCCCGTGGTACAGCATCCACATAATATACACTCGTAAAGACCATCTAACCTTGAACGCTCTTCTTGTGATTGCAATCTTTCCTCTTCTGGAGGACTAGCCTCATTTATTAGGAAAGGATCAATTTTTTCATATTGCGCATAGAACTGGGCCATGTCTACTACGAGGTCCCTAATAACCGGTAATCCTGGCAATGGTCTCAGTGAAAGCTTGTTATTCTTTAGGACTTCAGATACTGGGGTAATACATGCCAATCCATTTTTACCATTCATATTAATGCCATCCGAACCACAGACCCCTTCTCGGCAAGATCTGCGATAAGCTAAAGACGGATCTTTGACTTTAGCTAATTCCAAAACATCTAGAACCATTAGATCCTTATCAGCGGGCAAATCAACTACCATATCTCGCATTTGAGGCGCATCATCTAGATCTGGATCATATCTATATATACTAAGTTGCATCTTACTAACCTATTCATCCGAAGAGTGACACTATTCCCAGACTACTAGTACTTTCTTTCCATTGGCGGAAATGGCTCTACTGTTCTGGGCTTAAAATTAACTTTTCGTTTCTTAACGGAGCGGTCTCTGGGAAGAAACAATGAATGGCAGAGCCATGCTTCATCGTCTCTATCCTGATAGTCATCGCGCGCATGCGCTCCTCTGCTTTCTTTTCGAATTCTAGCGGAAATTGCAGTCGCGTAAGCAACTTCCAACAAATTATCGAGCTCTAAAGCCTCCAGGCGAGCGGTATTAAAAGCCTTGCTCTTATCCGCGAGTAAAGCCGCATTAATCCTTTCCCGCAAATCATCCAGCTTTACAATGCCATCAAGCATACGATCTTCCGTACGAAAAACCCCGAAATTATTTTGCATTACAGACTGGAGCTCTTGACGCAAAGAACTAACCGCCTCCCCATCCTTTGAATCATCCCAACGGTTCAAACGCTCTAATGCTCTTTGTAGATCACTATCACTAGCTTCTCTATAGCCAACTCCAGATCTCATTATTTTTTCTATGTGTAACCCGGCGGCGCGACCAAAGACAACCAAATCAAGCAAAGAATTGCCACCTAACCGATTAGCTCCATGGACAGAAACGCAAGCCGCCTCTCCAGCGGCGTATAACCCATCAATTAAGCAATCCTTGCCCTCAACATCCTGAGTGATGGCTTGCCCAGAAACGCCTGTCGGGATCCCTCCCATCATGTAGTGACAAGTGGGTACAACGGGAATAGGCTCAAATATCGGATCAACATGCGCAAAGGTACGAGAAAGCTCTAATATTCCTGGTAAACGACTGTTTAGTACATCTTTGCCAAGATGATCTAGCTTTAACATAACGTGATCAGCATTAGGACCACATCCTCTACCCTCCAGAATTTCTATAATCATGGAACGTGCCACAACATCCCGACCAGCTAAGTCTTTCGCATTAGGAGCATAGCGCTCCATGAAACGTTCTCCATCTTTATTTATAAGATAACCACCTTCTCCACGACATCCCTCAGTTACCAAAGTACCTGCCCCAAAAATGCCCGTTGGGTGAAACTGCCACATTTCCATATCTTGAAGAGGGAAACCAGCGCGAACTGCCATCCCTGCTCCATCTCCCGTACACATGTGCGCGTTCGTAGTGCTAGCGTAAATGCGTCCAGCTCCTCCAGTCGCTAGAACTGTTGCATTTGATTTAATATAAACGGTTTCACCAGTTTCAATTTCAATTGCTACTAATCCAACCACTGCACCGTCAACATTTTTAACCAAGTCAACTGCAAACCATTCATTTAAAAAAGTAGTTTTAGCTCTCAAATTAGCTTGATAAAGCGTATGCAAAAGAGTGTGTCCAGTCCGATCAGCAGCTGCACAGGTTCTAGCGGCCTGCCCCCCTTTCCCAAAGTCCTTAGACTGACCTCCGAAAGGACGTTGGTATATTCTTCCCGTCTCTGTCCTAGAGAACGGCAAGCCCATATGCTCCAATTCAAATACCGCTTGCGGTCCTTCACTGCACAGATACTCGATAGCATCTTGATCACCTATGTAATCCGACCCTTTAACTGTGTCATACATATGCCATCGCCAATCATCATTTGGGTCATCACTCGCTATAGCGCAAGTGATACCTCCTTGCGCTGATACCGTATGCGATCTAGTTGGAAATACCTTTGAGATTACCGCAGTTTTCAACCCAGATTGAGCAAGTTGCAACGCTGCCCGCAAGCCAGCACCACCGCCACCAACAATCACTCCGTCAAACTCTAGTTTTCGAATGCTGCTCATTCTAGTTCCGTTTTTATTAAAGATTCCAAATCAATTCAAAACCCCAAGCTCCAAAGAGCAAAACAAGCAATATAGTAATTACCTGCACTACAAGACGCGTAAGATTAGCGTAATCGCCAAAGTAATGTTCTCTTATGTAGTCAGTAGTCACGACCCATATGCCTATCCACCCGTGAATCATGATGGACAAGACTGCAAGACCACTGAAACATTTCATACCTAGAGTCCCGAAAAAACTGCGCAATGAAACGAAATCAATATCAGGATTCGATACAAAAAAGGCCATCACATACGCCGCATACAATCCGATTACTAATGCTGAAACACGTTGAAGCAAAAAATCAAGTGCTCCGCGGCCAGTCAAGCTACCAATATTCATTACCATAACCAAATTCCAAACCATGACGTAGCACAAACTGATAAAATCCATATGGAAACAGACACTTTCTTCGCTGTCACCAACTCCTCTCCATAGCCGAAATCCATAAGAATATGTTTGATTCCTGAAAAAAAATGGTAAAACAAAGCACCCAAACACAAAATTAAGAACAACTTTGGTAACGGCAGTTGCAATACCCCCTTAGCCTCAAGAAATCCGGCCTCCGATCCCAGCGCTAAATCTAACAGCCATCCAAACGGCCCAAGACTCAGTACTAAAATAACTCCAGTTATCCTAGCAGCTATAGAACTAATAGCAGTAATTGGCCAAGAAAACTTGGTCAACGATATATATATGGGACGATTAGTCTTCATCGAAGTTACTGAATTTCTCTACTCTGAAATTATTCTCTTGAACATACATCACAATAATAGCAAGCCGATGGAATACGACCAACGATAGATCTATATTTTATTCATACGAAACAAAATTTCCATAAAGCGTTTGTTAACTGACGGCCTCAAAAGATAACTCAATGTTAATTGACATCTCTGATCTCAGTTTATAGGCTGGCCTGCCCTACATACGAAGTGAAACTTGAACGAACCTTAAGTTTCAGCTTTTTGCCCGCAGGGCTATCATAGGAGCATTTAATGCCACGGAAGGAAAATACAAAAGCAGGACAGATCTCCATAGGAGAACACGTCCTAGAGGTCCCAATTTATGATGCCAGCATTGGCCCTAGCGTGGTTGATGTAGGAAGCCTAACAGCTCATGGCTATTTTACGTACGATCCAGGCTTTGTATCTACAGCTTCATGCGATTCTAAAATCACATATATCGATGGAGATCTGGGCATATTACTCCATCGAGGCTATCCTATCTCAGAGCTAGCGGAAAAATCTAACCATTTGGAAGTTTGTTATCTTCTGATAAATGGAGAACTCCCAACCACAGCACAATTAGAGACATTTGAATCGGAAATCGCCAAAGAATCCCACGCCAAGGGAGGCTTGGATTTATTACTAGATGGATTTAATCGAAGCGCACATCCTATGGCTAAAATGTGCGCATTAACAGGCGCGCTAGCAGGGCTATATCACGATTCTCTTGATATTAATAACCCTGAAGATCGCGCAGAAACCATCTATAGGCTGATAGCAAAGATGCCAATCCTTGCAGCCATGGTCTATAACCATTCTAGAAATACCGAGAACAGTATTCCAAACCCTGATCATGGCTATAGCGAGCGCTTTCTGCACTTAATGTTTTCGGAAGGGGATGACTCATACGCCGTCAATCCCATTATCGCTAAAGCAATGGACAAAATATTTCTATTACATGCTGATCATGAGCAAAACGCATCAACTTCAACCGTAAGGATGGCCGGATCAACGGGTACAAATCCGTATGCCGCCATAGCAGCAGGGATAGCAGCCTTGTGGGGACCAGCGCATGGAGGAGCTAACGAAGCAGTTCTTAATATGCTGGACGAGATTGGAAGCGAGAACAACATAGACAAATATGTCCGCAAAGCTAAGGATAGGGATGATCCGTTTCGTATAATGGGATTCGGGCACCGGGTCTATAAAAATTACGACCCGCGAGCAAAGGTAATGCAGCAGACCTGCCATGAAGTTCTTGGCGAACTCGGGGTTGAAAATGATCCAATACTGCGAATGGCTCAGCGCCTAGAACAAATAGCGCTTGAAGATGAGTACTTTGTAGATAGAAAGTTATACCCCAACGTTGACTTCTATTCCGGAATTATTTTAAAAGCTATTGGCATACCAACTGATATGTTCACAGTAATATTCACTGTCGGGAGAACGCCAGGATGGATTTCCCATTGGAACGAAATGCTAAGTACTCCTTATAAAATCGGGCGACCGAGACAACTCTACACTGGCGAGAAGTCACGGCAATATATTCCTTTAGACTTGCGTTAGGTCGTCTTAGAAAAAAATATATAGAACATTAAACACCGATTTCGGATCTAATAGCTAACATAGCTCTGCAATCGAAATGAAAAAATATATATGAAAATGGCTAATTTCCGAGATCTCCCAAGCATAGAGAAAGTCTTGAACTCTTCCCGCATAAAGGAGTTGATATCAAGATATGGAAAGCAACGCGTAACCAATTCTATCCGTTTAATACAAGAAAGTTTTCGTAAACTCCAAGAAATCCCCGATTGGGCCGCAAATGCGGATATGTATGAAGAAAAGCTAGAATATCTTCTCTCACTCAATCAGCACAAAAGAGTCTTTAATTTAACTGGGACGGTTATCCATACAAACTTAGGTCGGTCTCCGCTCAAAAAAGAAATTCTAAGAAAGATTGAACCTCTTCTAATAAATCCCGTCTCGCTAGAATATAATCTAAACACTGGCAAGAGAGGTAATCGCGAGGCGTTCGTTGCTAAGCATTTAGCTGACCTATGTGGAGCTGAAGCAGCAACTCTAGTCAATAATAATGCAGCAGCCTTAATGCTTTGCTTAAATACATTAGCCCTGAATAAAGACGTCCCGGTCTCTAGAGGAGAACTCATAGAGATAGGAGGCAGTTTCCGTCTCCCTAGCCTCATAGAACAATCTGGCTGCAAGTTAAAGGAAGTAGGAACCACCAATAGAACACATCTATCTGACTTTAGAAACGCACTATCAAATGAAACTCCAGTGGTGCTAAAAATACACCCCTCCAACTACCATATTGAAGGATTTACCAAACAGGTTGAAACAAAGGAATTAGCAGAGCTATGCAAAGATCATGGATCTACTCTATGTGTAGATCTAGGTAGCAGCACACTGGTAAATCTCGAAAGATGGGGATTGCCCCACGAACCAACGCCGAAAGAAGTACTTCAACAAGGAGCAGATCTGGTGATGTTTAGCGGAGATAAGCTAATGGGTTCTGTTCAAGCGGGCATAATCGTTGGACGTCAAGATCTAATCGAAAATATCTCAAGTAATCCAATGAAAAGAGCCCTTAGACTCGATAAGTTCGCGTTGACATACCTCGCAGAAACGCTCCTCAGCTACGAAAATCTAGATACTCTGAAAACGCAAGTACCCCTAATAAACACATTAACAACTCCGCACGAAGAACTGAAAGACAGGGCCATTAAGCTTAAATTAAAGTTAAGCTCAATTCTTGTTGGTTGTGAATTATCGATAATAGAAAGCAAAGTACAGATTGGTAGCGGAGCAATGCCAGAAAAATATTTACAAAGTATTTGTGTATCCATTGGACAAAAAAATAGCAATGAAGCTGAGAATCTAGCAAAGAAAATGCGAGCCTTACCAATACCAGTAATAGGAAGAGTTAGATCCGGGGAATTGCTATTGGACGCGATTGGCGCAACACCAATATCCGAACTATTGCTAAATTTGGACCACCTAACATGATTGTAGTTATGGCAGGGCACGTTGATCACGGTAAAACGAGTCTGATCGAACTGATTACCGGGAAAAACACAGATCAGTTAGAGGAGGAAAGAAATCGCGGACTAACTATTGACCTAGGATTCGCATATCTAGAGACAGACTACGGAAGAATAGGATTCGTTGACGTCCCTGGACACAAAAAGTTTATCCATAACATGATTGCTGGAATATCGCAGACCCAGCATGCCCTATTAGTAGTGGCAGCAGACGACGGGCCTATGCCTCAGACAGTCGAACATATTGAATTACTTCAGTTAGCAGGTATTGATTCAGGAAGCATAGTGATTACCAAATCCGACCTGGTAACAGAGAAACAGAGAAATATCGTCTATGAAGGGACTCGGACCTTGATTGAAAAAACATTCCTCAAAGACTCATCATTTTTTTTTACTAGAAAGGAGAAGGATGGAAACCTAATCAAACTAACCCAGCATCTTAATACCATTAACAGAAACAAAACCCAGGAAGATCCAAACAATCCGTTCCGTATGGCGATAGACCGAGCCTTCAATATCCATGGGGCCGGAGTTGTCGTGACTGGCACCGTGCTATCTGGAAGTATTTCAACCGACCAAAAACTGTTCGTTTCTCCCCACAATACAGCTGTTCGAGTAAGGAAAATACACGCGCAGAATGAAGAAACAGATACAAGCATTATCGGAGATCGATGCGCGTTAAATATAGTCGGTATTCCCAGGTCGGATGTTAGCCGAGGAAGCTGGTTAACGGAAAAAAAACAAAGTCCAACCTATACGTTATTTATACAAACCGAAAGATGGACGAAAAAGAACAAAGATATTAAAACTGTTGAACGAGTCCATCTCTATCATGGGACTGCACATACCACCGGAAGAATTATTCGATTAAATAGCGAGGATAAAGCCACTGGAATCATTGAGGTAAATACTGATGAACCTTTGTTCTGCAAAAGCGGGGATAGGATACTCATTCGAAACTCGAGCCTAACTTCAACCGTTACCGGCGGCAGGGTAATTATGAACCATGGATTACCAGGTAGAAGAACTGATAAGAATAGAAACTCAATACTAGACGCATATACGCGAGGCTCCCCATTATCAGTTTTGAACCACCTCTTAGAAATTGGTCCCGTAGAGCTCAACTCCTTCGAGCAGAATTGGAACATTGATGAAAGAGCAGTACTGCAGGGACTGGATCAGAAAAAAATCACCTATATCAATGATCATATTATTGATATAGCTATGTGGTCAAAATGGAAGCGTGCATTATTACAAGAAATAACCAGCGCGCTATCTAATGATTCAACAAAAACAGGACTGCGTATCAACGAGCTAAATACTTCCTTCCCGGATCACTTCAAATCAACCCTTCTTAAGGAAATAACCGAGGAAGGAAAAATTAGATCGGCAGGCGGCCTATTTGCGCACAAAGATCACAAAATCCAATTGAGCAAAAAAGAAGAACAGATACTCGAAACGATAAACAAACAAATTGACTCACTACAGCCCGCCGCGTTAGGCGATCTTACAACGCTCACAGGCTTACCAAGAAACGATCTTATAACGATATTGGATTCATTAACAAAAAAGAAGTTGTTAGTCCGAGTTAGTTCTGTTCGCTACTACTTACCAAATCGGGTAGAAGAACTAGGCACAATAGCATCAAAACTAGCATCACAAGGTCCTTTCACTGTCCGCTCGTATAGAGATGAAGTCAAAATTGGACGAAATGCTGCAATTGAGGTTCTTGAGTACCTTGATTCGATTGGACATACGATTCGATCTGGATCAACGAGGACTATTTCTGGAGAAGGGTTCAATAGAGAAAAAATGATAGAATAACCACGGAAGAGTATCGTCTCCGGTGGGGCGCGCGGCCTTCAAAGCCGTTGAGATGCGAATACGTGTCTGGTGGGTTCGACTCCTTCCTCTTCCGCCATAATAATTTAGTGTTTGATGGTGCTCTAAAGAGCATAAGGAGATCTTAATCAACATTCTAAACATAACTGGAACCTTTAACATGGTACACGGAACTCTGGAGAGCCCGAGCGTAGTTTTCGAGACTTGGGGAAAGTTAAATACGGACAAAACTAATGCTGTAATGATCTTCAGCGGACTCTCCCCTTCATCGCATGTCGCCTCTTCCCCAGCGGACCCTAAAACTGGTTGGTGGGAGGATATTGTTGGGCCAAACAAACCCATTGATACTAATAAATACTTCGTAATATGCGCGAATTCACTTGGCAGCTGCTTCGGAACTACTGGCCCCGCATCAATCGATCCAAAGACAAATAAAGCTTATCGATTAACATTTCCTAAATTATGCATAGAAGATATAGCTCAGGCAGGAAAAAAAGTACTCGACCATCTTGATATATCTATCCTTCATACAGTAATGGGTCCATCAATGGGTGGAATGACAGCCCTTGCCTTTACTTTAGCGAATCCAGGACGAGCAAAACGATTGGTATCTATTTCTGCTGCGGCTAGAAGCTCACCATTTGCTATAGCAATAAGATCACTGCAAAGAGAAATGATAAGAACAGACGAAAGCTGGAATAACGGGAATTATGAATTCTCGGAACCACCAGCTAAGGGCATGCGAATGGCCCGCAAGCTTGGAATGATATCCTATAGATCAGCTGAGGAGTGGCTAATCCGGTTTGGTAGAGAAAGAGCAATGGATATAGCTAGTAACAACAAAAGCGCCGCTCTAGACTTCGAAATTGAATCCTACTTAGAAGCACATGCCCATAAATTTGTCGGGACTTTCGATGCTAATTGCTATCTTTATTTATCCAGAGCTATGGATCTTTTTGATGCGACTGATTATTGCCACGATGGGACCGGCAAGCTGAACTTAGACGGAGTAATCAGCGCTACAATCATCGGAGTCGAGACAGATTTCCTATTCCCGCTCCAGCAACAAACTGACTTGGCAGAGTTAATATCGGAAACGAATACAAGCGTCAACTTTAAGAGCTTACCTTCACTACAGGGGCACGACTCCTTTCTTGTTGACATGGATAGGTTCCGCCCGACGATAGCTAGCTGTTTCTGAATTCCTAAAGAAAAATCCGCATGCCATCCTCCGCCGATGTGGTTTCTCCTATAATAGAAGCGCTATAGAAACCATCACGATGCAAGGCTTCTATGCACTTCTGAGCAGATGGAGTTGGCACAGATACAAGCAATCCACCAGACGTTTGAGGGTCCGCAAGCAGCAAAATTCTCGGATCTTTTTTCTTTAGCCCTTCAACCTGAAAATCAGAAAGACTCCTCTCGTTTTGAGATTGCAATGAACTCATAATCCCCTCACTCATCAATTGCTCGACCGTCGGTAGAAGCGGCACCGAATTAATGTGCAAACGCACTCCAACATCTGATGCACGCAACATCTCTAATAAATGGCCGGTTAATCCGAAACCTGATACATCGGTAGCTGCGGATGCTCCGAATTCCCTAAAAATGGCAACGGTCCCAGCATTTGATTTATCCATAGAGCTAATAGCCCTTTGGAATGCTCGTGATCCGACAACACCTCTCATGTCACCCGCTAGCAATACACCTGTACCAATTGCCTTGGTTAAAATCAGTGATTGCCCAGGTGCTAGCCTATCCTTATACCAAGCATGCTCTGTCAATTTCCCGGTTATCGTTAAACTTAGAAATAATTCCTGGGACTCTGATGAGTGCCCCCCGACAAGACTGACACCGTGCAGATTGAGAATATCTACAACACCTTTGAGAAGCTGATATAAGTCATCCTCCATCATAATATCGGACATCAATGGTATGGCTGCAAATGCTAGTGCGGAAACCCCATGCGCCCCCATAGCTAAAACATCATTAAGAGCATGATGAGCTGTAATTCTTCCGAAACGGTAAGGGTCTGAGAGAAAACCCCTAAACCCATCTATCGTCAAAACAGTCTGTTCATCGGGGGTTTTTATAACCGCGGCATCATCACCTATACCCTTGATTACAGAGCTTTTAGGTTGTGCGGGCAATCTCTCTAATGCTTGCTCCAAGGGATAAGAACCAATCTTTGATCCACACCCTCCACATCGGATTTGCTCAGGCATTTCTTCTGCAAAAACGGAAGGAACATCGGCGTATTTGACCTCCATCGCTGGACCTGGAATCGCGCTAAAAGCTCTAATGAATTTTCTATCAATCCATGTTTTCCAATGCCATACCCACCGTCCCGAAGCCACCCAACCCCCTCGCAGAGCTATTGCCCGACCATCCCCAGTGCCTATTAACTGCAAAAATCTTCTTTGTGCCCGAAATTTCTTAAGCGGTCGGCCAGTCAACGACCGACGAAGGTTTTCATCGAGGATTTTTCCCTGTCTTACCGCGAAAACTCCAGACTTAGGTCTCTCTTGCTCGAGCACATCAGCGATATCCCCCGAACCAAAAACATGAGGATGGCTCACTGAACGAAGGTCTCTATCTACAAGCAAAAAACCATCATCGCTAACTGCCAATCCTGATTCTTTGATCCAGCTTGGTCCGGCTACCCCTGTCGTCCAGAACACATACTTCGCCTTGAGAGTTCGACCGGAAACATCATATAGCTCTGTCCCATCAAAACCGACTGCTCTAAACCCCATAACTAATTTGATATTAGCCCTTTCGTATTCAATCTTTAGCTTCTTTTTGAAGTTTTCCCTGAAGTCCCACGTATCTTTATCGTTGACTAACGTGATACTAGTATCAGCTCCAAATCTAGCCCTTAGCGATAAAACGAGTTCTATGCCCCCTAGGCCGCCACCAACTACCACGATTCCGCCGTTGACTACATCTTTATCCTTAAGACTGTTCAAATGCTCAAGAAAACCACCTATTGGCTTAACGGGAATTCCTTTTGACCCGGCAAATGACGAAACTCCTCCGATATTTATAGAAAGCAAATCAAATCTAAGGTCCGGATGATCAGCAAGGCACACTCGACCATTAGTCAGGTCGAGACCAACGGCCTCTGAATGAATTAATCGGGCACCAGCGAACTTTGCCAAAGTATGGAGATCTATATGCACCGAATCATGATTAAAATATCGAGATATATGGCCTGGCAACATTCCCGAATACGGCGTCAAATAATCCTTGCTGATAACGGTTAAGCGAACACCTGGGAGCTGTTTCATTCCAAAGGATTTAAGAACCTGGATATGACTGTGTCCACCTCCCAATAAAACTAAATCCCTGACCATGAACGGTTTCTTTAAATCTCTCACTAAGCTCCTTAGTCATCCATATCAAGATTCAAGTAATCTAAATCTTCTTCTAACCGCTTGGTCTCCAACTTGTCCTCTATAGCCCTTCGAACATCAGCAGCATCATCATCGGAGTCAAAATCTTCAACCGAAACTTGGCCTTCAGCATCCTCCCGCTCTCCTTCGATATCTTCAATATCATCTTCAAAAGAATCATCATCTATTGGGTCATTTTCGTTTAGCGAGTCCTCGTTATCCTCATTTTCATCATCTTGCCCAGAATCGAACTCTTCATCATCTATGGTCATTATCGACTAACCGCAATATTCATTACTATTAGACTATTTTGTACGGTGCTAGAACCCCTTATGTCAAGACCTTTTTCCTGAACTTTATTATCCTAACCAGTATACTGACAAATAGAATCTTATAAGAACCGTAACCTAGAAAAATAGCTAATGAGCACCAAACAACAAAACCCTGAAGAACCAATTTTTTCAGCAGCTACGAGGAACTACGCACTCGGGAGCCTCTTGGTTGTTTACACATTTAATTTCGTTGATCGTCAAATTCTTTCGATACTACTAGAGGCGATTAAGCTAGATTTAGCGCTAACTGATACTCAACTCGGAATGCTAACTGGGTTTGCGTTTGCACTATTCTACGCAACCCTTGGTATTCCAATCGCGAGATGGGCTGACCGAGGGAATAGAGTCAATATAATCTCCTTAGCACTGCTGATTTGGAGCGGCATGACCGCCCTATCAGGTCTAGCACAAAACTATTGGCAATTACTGACGGCACGAATCGGTGTAGGAGTCGGAGAAGCCGGTTGCTCACCGCCAGCTCATTCACTAATTGCTGACTATTTCCCGCAAAGCAACCGCGCAACTGCACTCGGAGTTTATTCACTAGGGATCCCTGTCGGAATTCTATTTGGTTTTCTAGCTGGAGGATGGATAAACGAATTCTTTGGCTGGCGGGTCGCTTTTTTTGTAGTAGGCATCCCCGGAATCCTCCTTGCCGCTCTAGTCCGTCTCACCCTCAGAGAACCCGTCAGAGGCATGGCCGATGGTATTACTGCACCGGTAACACAGCCTACAATTGGAGAAACCCTACGATTTCTATCACAAAAAAAGTCCTTTAAACACCTGGCTTTTGGTGGATCGCTTACCGCATTCGTTGGGTACGGTTTGGTAACATGGGTACCGTCATTTTTGCAGCGCTCCCATGGCATGGAAACTGGAGAGATTGGCACCTATCTAGGACTAATCTTAGGAATTCCCGGAGGCGTTGGTATTGTCCTTGGAGGATATCTATCAGACAGACTAGGTGCCAAAAATAAGGCTTGGTCGCTTTGGATTGTCTCGATAGCGCTACTGTTAGCAGTTATACCTACAATCTTCGTATTTTTAGTTGATAATCAATATTTAGCCCTCAGCCTTCTCATTGCTCCAGTTTTACTTGGTAACTTCTATCAAGCTACTACCTTTTCCCAAACTCAAGGCCTTGTTAATCTAAGAATGCGGGCAGTAGCCGCGGCCATTTTACTGTTTATATTAAATATAATCGGCCTAGGCTTGGGGCCCCAAGTTGTAGGTTTGATTAGCGACCAGCTGCATTCTCGATTTGCTCATGATTCGCTTCGATACAGCTTATTGATATGTTCTTTTGCTAATGTTTGGTCGGCTTATCATTATTATCAAGCAGGCAGATACCTACAAGAGGACTTGGATAACAATCCGATCGCCTTAACCGAGTGATGGACATCGCTAATACTTGGTCAACAAGGATAGGTTTTCTCTTAGCTAGCATTGGGGCATCCGTCGGATTAGGAAACATCTGGAAATTTCCATACGTAGCCGGAACAAACGGGGGAGCTAGCTTCGTAATTATCTATATTCTTTGCGCTCTAGTAATTGCCACACCAATCCTCATATGCGAATTGATTATCGGCCGAAGGAGCAGAGTAAATCCTGTATCATCAATCTCTTATATAGCAAATGAAGAAAAAATATCTCGATCTTGGGGGATTTTTGGCGGGTTAGGAGCCTTATCTGGTTTCATAATCGTATCATTTTATAGTGTAATTGCAGGCTGGGCTCTGGCGTACTCACTAAAAGCATTCGCTGGATCGTTCTCCGGGCTTACCAGTCAATCATCAAAACTCATATTCAACCAACTATTAAGCAATCCTGTAACCCTCACCTTTTGGCACACAATATTTTTATTGATGACTACTTACATTCTCTCTCGTAAAATTTCTTCTGGGATAGAACGAGCCGCTAAATTATTAATACCAGCGCTTGCTCTTATCCTTTTAATGCTAAGTGGATACGCCCTTTTGGTCGGGGATTCTGCTGCAGCTATGCGTTTTCTTTTTTCCTTTAATACTGAGGATATAAACGGGCACACCTTCATAATAGCCAGCGGCCAAGCTTTCTTTTCAATTGGCGTAGCCATGGGCTTAATGATGGCTTACGGGGCTTACCTCCCAAAAAAGATATCTATTGGCCAGTCGGCTTTGATAATAACGGCAGCAGATACACTTTTTGCTATTGTTGCTGGACTGGCTATTTTCCCATTAGTATTTGCGAGTCAGCTCGATCCTTCTTCTGGACCAGGGCTAATATTTGAATCTCTACCAATTGCATTTTCAAAAATTCCTTACGGAAACGTTTTTGGCGCGCTATTCTTCATTTTGCTCGTTTTTGCAGCTCTCACTTCAGCCCTAGGACTACTAGAACCCACCGTTTCTTATCTCACTGAAAAGCACCACATCGATCGTTCGCTTGCAGCCTCTTTATCGGGAATTGCTGCATGGACTCTAGGGCTTGGGACCGTTCTATCCTTTAACCGGCTGGATTCGTTTTTCCCGTTAGAAATAATACCAAGCCTTAAGCAGATGCCAATATTCGAATTACTCGACCATCTTACCTCAAATCTCTTAATGCCAATTACAGCGGTGGGAATTTCAGTTTTCTGCGCTTGGAGAATAAAGAAACAAAATCTCATGGATGAGCTACCCACAAAGCGTGGAATAGCATTCGACCTGTGGTATTTCTCTGCTCGTTACCTAGCTCCAGCTACTATAATTCTATTCCTTTTGATCGGACTATAATTATAGCTGCTCTAAAATTTTAGCTAAGAATTCAGACTCACAGCTTCTTGTAAGCCTACTAATATCAGGTCAGATACAACGTCATCGAACAAATTCACTTGATCAAATAGGTGGGCGAAACCTCCTGTACCAATAACTATCGGCGGGTCATCGGCAAAGACCTCTGCAGTCATTCTAGCTATTAATTCCTTTACCATTCCGACGTTACTCCAGAACAACCCGCTCTGGATGCTTTCAACTGTGCTTTTCCCAATAGCAGTCCGCATTGCAACGATTTCCACAGAAGGCAACTGAGCCGTTTTTTCCTCCAATGCCTCCATTGCAAGCCGGACCCCCGGAATAATATTACCTCCGAGAAATTCCCTGTTCTTAGTTATTCCACATACGGTTGTAGCGGTTCCAAAATCGATAACTATTAAATTTCGCTGGGGATATAACTTCAGGGCACCCATGGCATCGGCTATTCTATCAGCGCCGACTTCTTTTGGATCTTTATAGAGAACTTTTATTCCAGTTTTTATCCCTGGACGCATAACTAATGGCTCCACCCCAAAATACTTTTGGCAGCAGGAACGCAAGGAATAAAGCATGTCAGGAACAACGCAACAAATAGCTATCTTTTCAATTTGCTCTGGGCTGATAGAGTTTTCTCTCAATGCTCCTCTTAAAAATACTCCTAGTTCATCTGATGAGCTTCTTATCGTCGACGTTCTCCTAAACTGAAGCATTAAGCGATCCTGATCGAAAACTCCGCAATAAATCTGACTATTACCAACGTCTAGACACATTAACATACAGCTATCCTCACAAAGAGCTCACATTACCTGGGACGATCATGTTATCAATTAACCGTACTTCTGATCCTCCGCATACAATTCGAGCTGCCACGAAACGTCGGCCACCTATACTTCTCACGTAATCCACATCAAAACCCAAGTGCTCTAATTCTTTTTCTATTTCTCTATCGCTCATTACGCTGCCGATCAATCTGTTAATCTCCCCAGCTATCTTCCTTCCTCGCCTATCTAATTTTCTATTTCTAGAGCTTTTAGCAAGCCCATCATTCTCACGAACAGTGGGACAAGAAATAATTTCGATATCCATAAAAAAGGCTAAACACATATCCTTAATCAGAGAATACTGCTGATAGTCCTTCTCCCCGAAATAGGCAGCATCCGGTTTAACTAGATTTAGAAGTTTCATGACAATGGTCAACACGCCAGAGAAATGATCTTTTCGGTGAGCACCGCACAAGTCCCTACTGAAATCCGTCTCTAGTAGCTTGTAACGATAATTGTCAGCGTATAATTCATCTTTTGTTGGAAGCAACAAAACATCGACTTCTAACTCTTCACATAAACCAATATCTTCTGCCAAAACCTTCGGATATTCAGAAAAGTCATCAGGATCATCAAATTGCGTGGGATTCACGAATATACTAACAACGGTAAAAGCGTTTTCTCTCTTGCATTCCTTAATAAGTGATGTGTGGCCTGAGTGCAATGCTCCCATAGTAGGCACAAAACCGACTCGTCCTTCCACTTGATTACTTAATTGCCGCCATTCTCCAAGGCTTTCTATAGTTTTCACTTATATGACTCATTCGCAGAAGGAAAACACCCGTGCAAAGTTTCCTCGTGAAATCTATTTACAGCATCGAGAACGAAACTATGACCGGATCCATAATGCCTAAGGAACCTGGGTTTAAATTCGGAATTCATTCCTAGCATATCCTGCAAAACAAGCACTTGCCCGTCAGTCTCGGGACCTGCCCCAATTCCGATGGTCGGAATATCAATGGACCTTGTCACGATCGATGCTGCCTTAGATGGAACACACTCCAAAACAATAGAAAAGCAGCCTGCTTTCGCCAAACTAATCGCTGAACTGACCAATTGTGCCTCTTCATCGCTACTTCTAGCTTGAACCTTATGACCACCTAGACCATTGACCGACTGAGGAGTCAATCCCAAATGGCCCATCACCGGAATGCCTGAATCAACTATATGCCTTATTAAATCAGCTTGCCCAACCTCTCCCTCTATCTTGACTCCATTGGCCCCGGCTTGAACAAGCGTTTGAACCGCATCCATAGCAGATGAAAGCCCCTTTCTTAATGCAAGAAAAGGCATATCGCCAATAATAAATTTATTTGGGGCTCCTCTTCTAACAGCTCTAATATGAAGTGCCATCAACTCCAAATCAGCATTAACAGTAGAATCGAATCCGTGCATTACCATTGCTAGGCTATCCCCTACCAACAGCGCATCGATCTCTGATGTATTTAAGATCTGCGCAGACCAGAAATCATAGCAAGTCACCATGCTAATTTTAGCTTTTTGAGTCTTCCTAATCTTAAAATCATTAACAGTAAGCGTTGTCAGCTTGCTCATCTCCAACCTCCATATCAACCGTTTTCTCCGATAGCGGCAGTCTGTACGAGTGAGATTTCTTACTGACGAAGACTCTCGAATCGGTACCTGTCCCTAACCGGATCAAGTCCTAGCGAATTCGACCAAAAATCCAAAAAAAGCTTGGCTCTTTATAGTCGTTAATGAAACCATTTATAAACCGGGTATGTGCGCCAGAGCATCACATCCTAAGGCGCGACCCTACGTCAGTTTTATGGCAATGTCCAACCTAATCAGACGCAAAACATAGTCAAACAACCGTTTCATCAGCTAAGATTATTAATATAGAATTCGACCTCCATAATCTAACCGCTCCAAACATAAAAAAATGAATTACAAATTAACGGAAGAACAAAACGCTATTAAAGAAATGGCAGAACGTTTTACCGCAGATAAAATTACACCGAACGCAGCAGAGTGGGACGAACAGCATAAATTCCCACTGGATACCATTCGGGAGGCGGCAACACTTGGCTTTGGTAGCATCTACATTAATGAAGAAGATGGCGGCATCGGGCTCGGTAGAGTCGATGCAACTCTTATAATGGAAGCCATGGCCTACGGCTGCCCGTCAACATCTGCATTCATTTCTATCCATAACATGGCTACTTGGATGCTATCGACATACGGTAGTGAAAGTCTCAAAGGTCGATTTCTCGATAAGCTGGCGTCAATGGATATGATCTCAAGCTATTGTCTAACTGAGCCTAGCTCAGGCTCAGATGCTGCTTCCCTAAAAACAAAAGCTGTTCTATCCGATGATCACTATCTTCTAAATGGAAGCAAAGCCTTCATATCGGGCGCAGGAGAAAATGACGTCTATATATGCATGGTTCGGACAGGCGATAATAGTCACCGCGGAATCAGCTGTCTGCTCGTTGAGAAGGATACTCCGGGTGTTAGTTTTGGGGCTAACGAGCGAAAACTCGGTTGGCACTCGCAACCTACCGCAACGGTGAACTTTGAAAACGCTAAAGTTCCCATAGAAAATAGAATTGGTGATGAGGGAGACGGATTTAAAATTGCCATGGCTGGACTTGATGGAGGAAGGCTGAACATTGCGGCATGCTCCATTGGAGGAGCTCAACGCTGCCTTGATGAGGCCATCCAATACACCAAGGAAAGAACACAGTTTGGTCAAGCTATAGCAGACTTTCAAAACACTCAATTTATGTTAGCCGACATGGCCACTAGCCTAGCAGCGTCAAGAGCTCTATTACATATAGCCGCTCAAAAGGTAGACGAAAAAGCAGCTGATAGAACCATGTACGCCGCCATGGCAAAGTTATATGCGACAGATTCAGCTTCAAAGATTGCGAATGATGCTCTCCAATTACACGGCGGCTACGGATACCTCATGGATTTCCCTATAGAACGCATAGTAAGGGATCTTAGAGTACATGAAATCCTCGAAGGCACAAACCAAATCATGCGATTAGTTATTGGCCGCGAACTAACTAGTTAAATTGGGGCTTAAGCAGGCGACCATGCGCTCCCTCCGTCAATTTTAAGAATGGAACCCGTGGTATAAAGCGAAGCATCTGACGCAAAATATAAAGCAGCACCCACCACTTCATCAGGATTTCCTCCACGCTCAAGGGGAATCAGCTTTGCTCGCTCAGCAAAAGCATCCATGTCCCAAGCTTTACTAATATCGGTGAGAAATGGCCCAGGCATAATGCAATTAGCTCTTACCTTAGGTGCATAAGCTCTAGCTAACCCCAAAGTAAGTGCGTTAAGTCCAGCTTTTGCCGTTCCGTAGGGCAACTCTATAGGTGATGGCTGTACCGCGGCAACACTACTGACGTTAATGATTGATCCACCGTCAGAATCTGCCATTCTCTCACCTACCAAAGCCGATAATCGAAATGGTCCTCTCAGGTTTACCTGCATTACTTTGTCATATAATTCTTGTGTTACAGATGTCAAAGAGTCATATAGCGGGGACATTCCAGCGTTATTGACTAAGATATCAACCTTCCCATATCGCGCATAAACAGCGTTAACTAGATTTTCACTGTCATCCCATTGGCCAGCGTGATACCCAATCCCGAAACACTCTACCCCAGTATCCGACTGGATGTCGTTTGCTGCTTCTTCGCATGCTGAAGCTTTTCGGCTCGCAATCACGACTATAGCACCAGCCTCAGAAAAAGCCTTTGCCATCTCCAACCCTAACCCCCTACTTCCTCCAGTCACGATAGCTACTTTTCCAGCTAAATCGAATCTATTTGCTGCAGAACTGCTCATGCCTTTCTCCTATTCTCATCCATCAGCTATCATTTATTCATTAATCGGGGGCTTTTTAATTAGCGTGCGAACCGCCTCTCCTCCGTTAGCAACAACCGCTTGACCGTCCACAACTTTATTATGTGAATGAGCAAATTGTTGAACAATCATCGCGCTGCGCAACGAACTATAGAAGCCTTGCTCATTTTGCGTCTGATTAACGGACTCTTTCGCTGTTTTCAAACCAATCATAGGCTGCTCAGCAATTTCAAGAGCTAGCGACATGGTTGCTTCCGACAAATTATCATCTGCAACCACTCGACTCACCATTCCAAGCTCTTGCGCGACCTTTGCTGTAATTGCTCTTCCTGTAAACAGCATCTCTTTAGCTTTTCGTACTCCAAACTCCCAGGGATGGCCAAAATACTCAACTCCATTCACTCCAAAAGCAACAACTGGGTCTTGAAAAGTTGCGCTCTGGGAAGCAACCACAAGATCAAATGGCCAGACGAGCATTAATCCCCCTGCAATGACTTTTCCCTGTACCTCGGCTATCGTTGGCTTCGGAATGTTCCGCCAACGCCAACAGAGACCAAAGAAAACCTCTTCTTCTAAAGCCCAATGTCCTTCTGGGCCGGGACTAGCGAAACCTAGTGAATTTCCTATCGCAACATCCTTTAATTTAAAATCATCTTCATAGCCCATGGGCCCATGTCCGGATGAAAAATGTTTGCCTGACGCGGCTACAATAATTACCTTGACCTCATCATCGGCTGCAGCCCGGTCAAGTGCATCATTCAACCCATAAAGCATTTTCAGATTTTGAGCATTCGCTTTTTCTGGCCGGTTTAGAACAATCCTTACAATACGCTTATCAGGCTGTTGATAGAGCACAGCCCCCATTGCCTCTCCTTCCGCCTGCTGCTCAATCCCTTTTGCTTCACTCATACAATTCTCCCTCGAAATGTGACCTAAATAATATACCTTGTTTTAATCTATAACTCTCCGGATTATCTCCAATCTACGCATCCATTTCTGGATATGCCGGCCTTAACGGCGGATTACCACACAAGCTAGCCTGATGAAAAACCATTCGAGGAATACCTCCTACCGGCACAAACATATTGGTAGCCGTAAGTACCGCTCCCCCCACATCCTCATAACAAGTTATAATTACTGCATCCCCGATATTTGTTGCGACGGGGCTATAAAATGAGACTTTGGGCCTGCGATCACTAGACAAAATAGATTCCCAGCTAGCCATAATATCTTCTCTTGTGGTGAGCGCAGGCCAACCTGGATGAACACACACAACGCCACTATTTGGGCTCCACAGGTCTTTCATAGCCACTAAGTCCCCCGTAGAGAATGCGACATAAAAAGCCTCATTTGCAAATATAGCCTCATTATTGTGCATTTGTGCTCTTCGAACCATCCGTCTTAAAATCATCTCTGTGCAGATGATAGCGATACTAAACCCAACTAAAAACTACTTTGGGCTTAGAACCACAGGCAACTGTTTGTAGCCTTTGACAAATGAAGAGCTTACCCGAATCGGATCACCTACTACTTCAACCGCATGAAACCTAGCCAAGATTTCTTCCCATAGGATCCTCAATTGCATCTCAGCCACTCGGTTACCCATGCATCTATGTATCCCAAAGCCAAAGGCTATATGAGAACGGGCGTTAGCTCGATCGATGATAAACTCATCAGGACGGTCAAAAATTTCTGGGTCCCTATTGCCTGACACATACCACATGGCCACCTTCTCACCCTTTTTTATAGTCACCCCACCAAGTTCTGTATCGCGCAAAACTGATCTCTTCATATACGCTAACGGCGTCTGCCACCTTATGATCTCAGATACCATATTAGGTATTAAATCAGG